>Ga0209804_1002805_pt1 | contig 10359 bp, 8 predicted proteins | sample GraSoiAngelo_139_FD_185896 | JGI IMG/M metagenome (GOLD analysis project Ga0209804, IMG submission 185896) | Grasslands soil microbial communities from the Angelo Coastal Reserve, California, USA - 14_0929_12_20cm (SPAdes) (version 2) | ecosystem: Environmental > Terrestrial > Soil > Grasslands ... | reverse complement strand
CCCGTGCCGAGCAGCACCAGCTCGGGGGAGAGCGCCAGGAGCGGCTCGAGGTGGACGGCGCGCAGCTCGGCGAAGCTCTGCGGCTCCCAGTCGGTGATCAACCGTTCCGCAGTCACGATGCAGCTGCCTTGCACGCGCTGCTCCCCGATGCGGATCTCGGTGGCCGAATAGCCCCGGATCAGGTTGGCTCGGGAGGTCGGTTCGAGCGTGAACTTCATTCGACGGTACGATACCGCCCGTGCCCGAGATCGTCATCGTCATCGCCGACCTGTACCTGAAGCACGATGCGCCCCTGGCCGCTGCGGCGCAGCGCGGCGCGTTCCCGGGAATCGAGTCCGCGGCTCGCTTCGGGGAGCGCACGAGCCTCGGGCACGGCTGGCGAGCATGGCTCGCCGGCTCCCTGGGGCGCCCCGATCTCGCCGCCGCGGCGCCTGCGCGTATCGCCGCCGCCGCCGCGACCGGCGGCGGCATCGGCACGCCGTGGATCGCCACGCCCCTGGAGCTTTCCGTGCACCGCTCGGGAACGCACCTCGAGCATCGCGGCATCCTCCGCCTGGCGCGCGCTGAGCTCACGGCCCTGGCCCATGCTTTCAAGGACGCTTTCGGCCCTTCCGGCTTGGCGCTGACGCCCCTGTCCTCGGGGGACTTCCTTCTCGAGACGCCCGGCATCGCCGCAGTCCCGACCCTCGAGCCCGCCCGTTGGGCCGGCGGCGACGTAGCAGTCGCGTTGCCGCGGGGAGCGGGCGCCGCCCCGCTGCGGCGCTTTCTCTCCGAGGTCGAGATGTGGCTGCACGCGCAGGAGCTGAACGACACTCGCCGGCGACGCGGCGACCCCCCGGTCACGACGCTGTGGCCGTGGGGCGCGACGGGCGAGCCCGCGCCGCCCGAGCGGCGCGCGACGCATGGAGCTCCCCTGGCGTTCGGCTCGGAGGCCTACCTCCGAGGTCTCTGGCAGCTTCTCGGGAGCGAGTGCCGGGGTCTGCCGGGACGGTTCGAGGATGTTGCGAGCGCGGCTAGCGCCGCAGGCGCCGTGCTGATCGTGGACGTGGGCGCGGAGCTCGAGCGCGATGCCGAGTGCACGCTCGCCGACGCGATGTCCCGTCTCGATGCCCGCTTCGTGTCTCCCTCACTCGAGGCGTTGCGCCGCGGCGAGGTCGACGGCGTGACGCTGATCGCGAACGACACGCTGGTGAGATTGCGCCGCCACAGCCACCTGAGAGTCTGGCGGCGTGCGCGCGCCGCGGGTCTCGCGGGCTTCGCATGAGGCTGCGCGTGGTGCGGCGCACAGCGCTGCAGCCGGGCACGCCGCTCGGGACGAATCTGCACCCGGTGCTCGGCCGCGTGTATGCCGCGCGCGGCGTGCGCAGCCTCACTGAGCTCGACACTTCGCTGGCGCGGCTGTTGCCGGTCGGGACGCTCGAAGGGACACCAGCGGCCGTGGAGCTGCTGCTCGCGCACCGCGCCGCCGGGCGCGTGCTGATCATCGGGGATTTCGACGCCGACGGCGCCACCAGCAGCGCGCTCATGGTGCGGGCGCTCACCGGCTTCGGCTTCGCCGCGGTGGACTTCCTGGTGCCGAATCGGTTTGAGTTCGGCTACGGACTCACCCCCGAGATCGTGGCGCTCGCCGCGACGCGCGCGCCGACGCTCATCGTCACTGTGGACAACGGCATCTCGAGCAACGCCGGCGTCGCCGCCGCCCGCTCGCGCGGGATCGACGTGCTGATCACCGATCATCATCTGCAGGGCGCCGAGCTTCCCGACGCCAACGTGATCGTCAATCCGAACCTCGAGGGCAGCCGCTTCGGCAGCCGCGCGCTCGCGGGCGTGGGGGTGGCGTTCTACGTCGTCGCGGCCCTCGCGCGGCGGCTCGAGGAGCTTGGGCTCGCGAGCGCCGCCACGGCCGCCGCCGCACAGCTGCTGGATCTCGTGGCGCTCGGCACGGTGGCGGACATGGTGCCGCTCGATGCCAACAATCGGGTGCTGGTCGCGCAGGGCCTGAAGCGCATCCGCGCCGGTCGCTGCACGGCCGGTATCCGCGCGCTGCTCGCCATCGCCGACCGCGCCGGGCCGGAGCTCTCCGCGGCGGACCTCGCCTTTGCCGTCGCGCCGCGCCTGAACGCCGCCGGCCGCCTCGACGACATGAGCATCGGCATCCGCTGCCTGCTCGCCGACGACGCGGGCGGCGCCGGGGAGCTGGCGGCGCGCCTCGATGAGCTCAACCAGGAGCGCCGGGCGATCGAGGCGCGCATGCAGCAGGAGGCGCTCGGCGCGGTCCGCGCGCTGTCCGATCCGCAGCCCGGCGCGCCGCAGAGGAGCGGGGTGTGCCTGTTCGATGCGAGCTGGCATCAGGGTGTCGTAGGCCTCGTCGCGGGCCGCGTGGCGCAGCGGCTACGCCGCCCGGTGATTGCGTTCGCGGTCGCCGACGAGTCGACACTGCGCGGCTCGGCCCGCTCGGTGGCCGGCATCCACATCCGCGACGTGCTCGCGCTCGTCGCCGCGCGCCACCCCGATCTCATCCATCGATTCGGCGGTCACGCCATGGCGGCGGGGCTGACGCTCGAGCGCGCCCGCCTCGATCGCTTTGCGCGCGCCTTCGACGAGGAAGTGGCCCGCTGGAGCGCGGGCGCCGGCGCCAGGGATGCGATCGAGACCGACGGCGAGCTCGCGCCCGAGGAGATCGCGCTCGATACCGCCCAGGCGCTGCGCGCCGGCGGCCCGTGGGGGCAGGCGTTCCCCGAGCCTTGTTTCGACGGGCTGTTCAGCATCCGCAGCGCACGGCTGATCGGCGCACGGCACGTGAAGATGTGGGTGGAGGTGGCGCGCGGCGGGCGCGCCTTCGACGCGATCGCCTTCAACCACCTCGTGGAGGGCGAGGAGTTCGTGCCCCCGGCGGGCATGGCGCAGCTCGTCTATCGCCTCGCAGTGAACGAGTACCAGGGCGAGCGGCGGCTGCAGCTGCTCATCGATCACCTGCTGCCCACCGATCACGCGCCGTCCGCCGTACGCTGAAGCTGCGCGCCGCGGCTCGCCAAGATCCGCGTCGCAGTGTGTTAGCATGCTCGATGCGTCAGCACGCGCGCACCGCGGCGGCTTCAGGATTTCTCGATATGGAAGTCAACCAGCTCAAGCGCCAACTCAAGGATCTGGGTGAACGCACGACCTCGCTTCGGGGGTTTCTTTGAGTACGACCGCAAGAAAGAGAGGCTGGAAGAAGTGGCACGCGAGCTGGAGGATCCCGCCGTGTGGTCGAACCCGGCCCGGGCGCAGGAGCTCGGGCGCGAGCGCGCCCGGCTGACGAGCGACGTCGGGGAGATCGATCGCGCCACGCAGGGCATCGGCGAGGCTGCCGAGCTCCTCGCGCTCGCCGAGGCCGAGGGGGATGAGCCCGCCGCGCGCGACATCGAGCGCGACGCGCAGCGCCTCGAGGCCGAGGTGCGGCATCTGGAGCTGAAGCGGATGTTCCGCGGGGAGATGGACTCGCACAACGCCTTTCTCGACATCCAAGCCGGGGCCGGCGGCACCGAGGCGCAGGACTGGGCGCAGATGCTGCTGCGCATGTACCTGCGCTGGGGCGCCGCGCGCGGCTTCCGCTGCGAGGTGATCGATTCGAGTGCCGGGGAAGTGGCCGGCATCAAGAGCGCGAGCGTCGAAGTGCAGGGCGAATACGCCTACGGCTGGCTGCGCACCGAGACCGGGGTGCATCGCCTGGTGCGCAAGTCGCCCTTCGACGCCGGCAACCGCCGCCATACCTCGTTCGCGTCCGTGTTCGTGTCGCCCGAGATCGACGACGATATCGAGATCGAGGTGAATCCCGCGGACCTGAAGGTCGACGTCTACCGCTCCTCAGGCGCCGGCGGCCAGCACGTCAACAAGACCGAGTCGGCCGTGCGGATCACGCATCTGCCGACCGGCATCGTGGCCGCCTGCCAGAACGAGCGCAGCCAGCACAAGAACCGCTCCACCGCCATGAAGATGCTCAAGGCGAAGCTCTACGAGCTGGAAGTCAACAAGCGCGACGCCGCCGCCCGGGTGCTCGAGGATTCCAAGTCGGACGTGAGCTGGGGCAACCAGATCCGCTCCTACGTCCTCGACCAATCGCGCATCAAGGACCTGCGCACCGGGGTGGAGGTCGGCAACACCGCCGCGGTGCTCGACGGCGACCTCGATCAGTTCATGGAGGCCTCGCTCAAGGCGGGCTTATAGAGATGGCGCAGGGCAAAGCGGCCGGCGCAGCCGGGGGCCGGGGCGGAAACGGCAGCGATGACGGGGGCGACGAGCACAAGCTGATCGCCGAGCGGCGCGCGAAGCTCGCGGAGCTGCGCCGCCACGGGAGCCCATTTCCGAACGATTTCCGCCGCGACGCTCTCGCCGGGCAGCTGCACGACGCTTTCGGCGAGAGGAGCGGCGAGTGGCTCGAGGCCAATCCGACGCGCGTCAAGGTCGGCGGGCGGCTGATGTTCAAGCGCCTCATGGGCAAGGCGAGCTTCGCCAAGATCGCCGACCGCACCGGGCAGATTCAGCTCTACCTGCAGCAGGAGACCCTCGGGGAGGCGTACGACGCCTTCAAGGGCTTCGACGTCGGCGACACCCTGGCCGCGGGCGGCGTGTTGTTCCGCACCAAGACCGGCGAGCTCTCGGTGCGCGTCGAGGCGCTGCGGCTGCTGGTGAAGTCGCTGCGGCCGCTGCCCGACAAGTGGCACGGGCTCGCCGACACCGAAACGCGCTACCGGCGGCGCTACCTCGACCTGATCGTGAACGAGGCGAGCCGCAACGTCTTCCGCACACGCGCGCGCATCGTCCGCTACCTGCGCGACTTCCTCGATGCGCTCGACTTCCTCGAGGTCGAGACGCCGATGATGCAGCCGATCCCCGGCGGGGCCACGGCGCGCCCCTTCCGCACGCATCACAACGCGCTCGATCTCGACATGTACCTGCGCATCGCGCCGGAGCTGTACCTGAAGCGTCTCATCGTCGGCGGCTTCGAGCGGGTGTACGAGATCAACCGCAACTTCCGCAACGAAGGCCTGTCGACGCAGCACAACCCCGAATTCACGATGCTCGAGCTATACCTCGCGTACGCCGACTACCGTGAGCTCATGGACTGGATCGAGAAGGCGATCCAGGGGCTCGCCGATGCGCTCCACGGCAGGCAGGAGATCGCCTACCAGGGGCGCAGCTACGATCTCTCGCGGCCGTTCGCGCGACTCACGGTCGAGCAGGCCGTCATCGAGCACTGCCCGGGAATCGATCCGCTGTCGCTGCGAGACCTGACTTACCTGCGCAAGCGCTGCGAGCAGCTCGGCGTCAAGGTCGAGCCGGGCGACGGAGTCGGGAAGCTCCAGATCGAGCTGTTCGAGAAGACCGCGGAGAGCAAGCTCCTCGATCCGACCTTTGTGTACGCCTACCCCGTGGAGGTGTCACCGCTGTCGCGGCCGAACGATACCGACCCCTTCATCGCGGACCGCTTCGAGTTCTTCCTCGCCGGACGCGAGATCGCCAACGGTTTCTCCGAGCTCAACGACCCGGAGGAGCAGGCGGCGCGCTTCCGCGCGCAGGCGGCGCGGCGGTGCGCCGGCGATGAGGAGGCGATGTTCTACGACGCCGACTACGTGCGCGCGCTCGAGTACGGCATGCCGCCCGCCGCGGGTCTCGGCGTCGGCATCGACCGGCTGGTCATGTTCTTCACCGACTCGCCCTCGATCCGCGACGTCATCCTGTTCCCGCACATGCGGCCTGAAGCCGACTGAGCTGAAGCGGGGAGTGTGCGAGGGGTGTCTGCGGCAGTCGATTCAATCAGGCAATGAGTACGGCAGCTCGAGCCGTTGCGCGTGCAGAGGCGCTGCGGTCGTCGACGTGCCTGCCGAGCCGTCGGCCCCTGGCGCGCCGTCGGTCCCTGACGCGGCGTCCGCGCCCGGCGCGCCCTCGGCGGTTGCCAGCGCGGTCACGGCCAGGAACTCACAACGGCCGTCCGTGTGCGCGATCGCGCGCACGACCCGCAAGCTCCGCCCGTCTGGCAATACACTCGAGCCGCCCGGCTCCAGCGCCGTCGGCGCATCCGTAAGAAAGCGCTGCATGCGCCGCTTCACGCGGCCGCGATAGTGCGCACGCGCGATGATCTCCTGTCCCGTGTAGCACCCCTTGTCGAAGGCGATGGCGCCGAGGACGTCGAGATTCAGCATCTGCGCCACGAACTGCTCCGAGGTCACCGCGTACACCTCGGGCTCCCCGGCCGCGACCGACAGCCGCTCCCAGGTCGCAGGCGGCGCGGGCGCAAGCTCCGACAGCGCCGCGGGCGTGTGCGGCTGCGAAACCGCGCCGACCGGCGACAGCAGCAGCCAACGTCCCGGCTCCGCGGCGACGCGCACCGCGATCGAGCCGCCGAATCTCGCGACCCCGTGCAGCGAATGCGGCAACGCGCCCGCGGGCGGCGTCGCGGGGCTCGCGGACTCGGCGGGTGCGATGATTCCCGCGATCTGCCAGGCGGCCGACTCGTCCGCCACCCTCACCTTCGCGCGGAGAATGAACTTCGCGAGCCGGCTCGCGACTGCCGCGGCGAGCTCGCGCGGCAGCACCGCCAGCACCTCTCCCGGCGCGGCCTGCACCAGGCGCAGCAGCGCGATCACGCGGCCCTGCGCGTTGTGATAGCCAGCGAGGAGGGAGCGCTCGGGAGCGAGCCGCTCCATGTCGTTCGACAGCTGTCCCTGCAGGAACGGCACGACGTCCGCGCCGCTCGCGCGGAGCACGCCGAGGGAGTCGAGCGACACGCTGTTCCATCCAGTGTGCATCCAGTTGACCGTTGTTTTTCCTTAGCTTTTCCGTAGCTGCCGCTTGCGAATTCTGGCAGACTTAATGGGTATGCCGACGCCGCATCGCAAGAACCCCGAAGAATCTTTTTCGACTCCGCCCGCCGATCCCGCCGATCCAAGGCCGCACGCGCCAAGCCCGCACGAGCCAAGGCCGCACGAGCTCGGTGGCCGCGCGGGACCCGAGCCCACGCGTTTCGGGGACTGGGAAAAGAACGGCCGCTGCATCGATTTTTAGTGTATGCCGCCGCGGCCGCTGTCGCCTCACCTGTCGGTGTACAAGTTCAAGTACACCCTGACGACGTCCATCCTCAATCGCTTCGCGGGACTCGCGCTCTCGCTCGGACTGCCGCTGCTCGTGTACTGGCTCCTGGCGGTGGCCGCAGGGGCACAGGCCCAGGCGCGTGCCATGCGCGTGCTGTCGCTGCCTCTCATGCGGCCGCTCTTTGCCGCGCTCATCCTCGCGTTCAGCTATCACCTCACCGCGGGAATCCGCCACCTCGTGTGGGACACCGGCAGGGGGCTCGAGCGCAAGCAGTCGGAGCGCAGCGCCTGGCTCGTGGTGGGGGTGAGCCTCGCGCTCGCGCTCCTCGTGGCTTACTGCGCCTGGCTCGCGGGAGCGCGCGCGCTGTGAGCCTGCGCAGCCCGCTCGGGAAGGTGCTGGGCACGGGCTCGGCGAAACAGGGCGTGCATCACTGGTGGGCTCAGCGGCTGACTTCGGTGGCGCTGGTGCCGCTCTCGGTGTGGTTCGTGGTGTCGCTGCTCTCGCTTCCCTCGCACGATCACGCGACCGTGGTCGCGTGGATGGGCCAGAGCTGGACGGCGCTGCTGCTCGTTCTCCTCGTGCTCGTCGGCGCCTGGCACTCGCAGCTCGGCCTGCGGGTCGTGGTCGAGGACTACGTTCACGGCGCGCCCGCGCGGACCGTGACGCTCGTCCTCCTCATGTTCGCGCACGTGCTGCTCGCGGGGGCGGGCGTCGTGGCCGTCCTCAGGGTGGCGCTCGGGGCCGCGCCATGAGCGCCTACGAGTTCATCGATCACAGCTACGACGTGATCGTCGTCGGAGCGGGAGGTGCGGGGCTGCGCGCCACGCTCGGGCTCGCCGAGAGCGGCCTGTCGACCGCCTGCATCAGCAAGCTCTTCCCGACCCGCAGCCACACCGTGGCCGCGCAGGGCGGAATCAGCGCCGCGCTCGGCAACATGGGCGAGGACGACTGGCGCTGGCACATGTACGACACCGTCAAGGGCTCGGACTGGCTCGGCGATCAGGACGCGATCGAGCTGATGTGCAAGGAGGCCCCGGCGGCCGTAATCGAGCTCGAGCACTATGGGGTGCCGTTCTCGCGCACCGAATCCGGCCGCATCTACCAGCGCCCGTTCGGCGGCATGACGACTCACTTCGGCAAGGGCGTCGCGCAGCGCACCTGCGCCGCGGCCGACCGCACCGGGCACGCGATGCTGCACACCCTCTACCAGCAGTCGATCCGCCACGCGGCGACGTTCTTCATCGAGTACTTCGCGATCGACCTGATCATGGAGGAGGGGGTCTGCCGCGGCATCGTGGCGCTCGACATGAACGAGGGCACGCTGCACCGCTTCCGCGCCGACCGCACCATCCTCGCGACCGGCGGCTACGGGCGCACTTATTTCTCCTGCACCTCGGCCCACTCCTGCACCGGCGACGGCAACGCCATGGTGCTGCGCGCGGGGCTGCCGCTTCAGGACATGGAGTTCGTGCAGTTCCATCCGACCGGCATCTACGGGGCGGGCTGCCTGATCACCGAAGGGGCGCGCGGCGAGGGCGGCTATCTCACCAACTCGAGGGGCGAGCGCTTCATGGAGCGGTACGCCCCGAACGCCAAGGACCTCGCCTCGCGCGACGTCGTGAGCCGGGCGATGACGGTCGAGATCCGCGAGGGGCGCGGGGTCGGCCCCGAGCGCGATCACATCGCGCTGCACCTCGAGCACCTCGGCGCCGACGTGATCCACGAGCGGCTGCCGGGAATCTCGGAGACGGCGCGCATTTTCGCGGGCGTCGACGTCACGCGCGAGCCCATTCCGGTTCAGCCGACCGCGCACTACAACATGGGCGGGATTCCCTGCAACTATCACGGCGAGGTGGTCTGCCCGAAGGGCGGCGATCCCGACTGCATCGTCCCGGGGCTCATGACGGTCGGGGAGGCGGCCTGCGTGTCGGTGCACGGCGCCAACCGCCTCGGGAGCAACTCGCTGCTCGATCTGGTGGTCTTCGGACGCGAGGCGGCGCGGCGCTGCGCGCAAGCCGTCGAGCCCGCGAGCCGCCAGCGGCCCTTGCCGAAGGATGCCGGCCAGGCAGCTCTCGAGCGGCTCGACCGGCTGCGCCGCGCCGACGGCAAGCGCCCGACGGCGGCGATCCGCACCGAGATGCAGAAGACCATGCAGCTCGACGCCGCCGTATTTCGCAGCGGGGAAAGCCTCGCTCAGGGTATCCAGCGGCTCGGCGCGACCTTCGATTCCTTCGCCGAGGTGCGGATCAGCGATCGCTCGCTCGTCTGGAACACCGATCTCATCGAGACCCTCGAGCTCGAGAACCTGCTGCTGCAGGCGACGGCCACCATCCACTCGGCCGCCAATCGCACCGAGAGCCGCGGCGCGCACGCCCGCGAGGATTTCCCGCAGCGCGACGACCGCGGCTGGCTCAAGCACACGCTGGTATGGGTCGAGGGGCCGCGGCGTGCCCGCTTCGACTACCGCCCGGTGCATCTCAACACCATGACGGGTGAAGTCGAGTCGATTCCGCCCCGGGCGCGCACCTACTGAGAAGGCACTGAAGCCCATGGCCGACTTCCGCCTGCCCCCGAACTCCCGCGTCGTGAAAGGCGTCACCCACGCCGCGCCGGCGGGTGCCTCCGGCGTTCGGACGCTCCGCATCTATCGCTTCGATCCCGATTCCGGCGCCAACCCGCGCCTGGACACCTTCCAGCTCGAGAGCGGGAGCGTCGGTCCGATGGTGCTCGATGCGCTGATCCAGATCAAAGCCGCCATCGATTCCTCGCTCACCTTCCGCCGCTCGTGCCGCGAGGGCATCTGCGGCTCGTGCGCGATGAACATCAACGGCGTCAACTGCCTCGCCTGCACCACGGCGATGGCGGATCTGCCCGCCGAAATCCGCATCTACCCGCTGCCGCACATGCCGGTGGTGAAGGATCTGGTCCCGGACCTCACGAACTTCTACGCGCAGTACGCGGCAGTGAAGCCCTGGCTGCAGACGCGCACCCCGGCGCCCCCGGATCGGGAGCGGCTGCAGTCGAAGGAAGACCAGGAGCGCATCGACCGGCCGGCGGCGTGCATCCTGTGCGCCTGCTGCTCGACCGCCTGCCCGAGCTACTGGTGGAACAGCGAGCGCTTCCTCGGTCCCGCCGCGCTCCTGGCCGCTTACCGCTGGATCATCGACAGCCGCGACGAGGCGACCGGCGAGCGGCTGGATGAGCTCGAGGACCCCTTCCGGCTCTACCGCTGCCACACGATCATGAATTGCACCGACGTGTGCCCGAAGGACCTGAATCCCGCGCGGG
>Ga0209804_1002802_pt1 | contig 10365 bp, 20 predicted proteins | sample GraSoiAngelo_139_FD_185896 | JGI IMG/M metagenome (GOLD analysis project Ga0209804, IMG submission 185896) | Grasslands soil microbial communities from the Angelo Coastal Reserve, California, USA - 14_0929_12_20cm (SPAdes) (version 2) | ecosystem: Environmental > Terrestrial > Soil > Grasslands ... | reverse complement strand
CGCAATCCGCGCGGTGCATGACTACCTGGAGCGCGTGCCAGCACTGCGACCAGCCGAGATCGCAGCGTCTTGCTTTCCGAATCAGCCGATCACCATCGTGCCATTGGCCCTGGGACTCGCCACGGTGATGCACTCGGCAGAGGAGGCCATTCTCCTCGCTGCCAACATTGGCGGCGATAGTGACTCCGTCGCGTCCATCGCTGGGGGGATTCTCGGTGCACTGTATCCGATGACGGTGAACCACGACTGGTACAGCGTGGTCGAGGCAATCAACCACCACGACTTGGTCGCGATCGCGAATGCGCTCGAGCCGTTGCGACACTGATGGTGCCTTCCATGATCTCAGGTCAGGAAGCACTGGCGCGGTTGCGCGCGGGCAACCATGGCTTTGTTGCCAGCATACGTGACCCCGCTGCCACGCTCACTCAACCCCGCCCCCGGCTACTCCCCGTTGCGCAAGCGCCCTTTGCCATCGTCCTGGGGTGTTCCGACTCTCGTGTTCCCGCAGAGCTCGTTTTCGGGCAGGGGTTTGGTGACCTCTTCGTCATCCGGGTAGCGGGGAATATCGTGGCGCCTTCCCAGGTCGGCAGCGTTGAGTTTGCGGCTGCGCGCTTTGGCACGCGTCTGGCGGTCGTGCTTGGGCACACGCAGTGTGGGGCGATCGCCGCTACCCTAGACGAGCTACGTCAGCCCGCCTCCCATCAGTCCCCCAATCTCCGCTCCATCGTGGACCGGATCCGCCCCGCTGTCGAGCCCTTGCTGGCCGCGACGGTGGGGCTGCAGCCCGAGGCCTTGCTCGCACACGCCGTCCGGGCCAACATCCGAGCGGCTGCGGACCACTTGCGCCACGGGTCCGAGGTGCTGGAACGCCTCGTTGAGCGCGACGGGCTGCTCATCGTCGGCGCGGAGTACTGTCTCGAGACTGGGGTTGTGGAGTTTTTCGATGGCGTGCCCGAGGCCGCCTAATCACTATGAGGAGGTTCTCTGAGCCAACCTGCAAAGAAGGCCACGCACAAATCCGCCAAGAGCCCCACCGCGACCGGTAAGAGGTTCAAGGGATTCACGGACGAGGAACGAGCCGCGATGAAGGAGCGCGTCCAAGAGCTGAAGGCGGAGAAGGCGGACGGGGAAAGCGCCCTGCTCGCGAAGCTCGCTACGATGCCGGAACCGGATCGCGCCGTGGGCAAGCGGCTCCATGCTGTCATCAAAGCCAGCGCGCCAGCCCTCTCGCCGACACTGTGGTACGGGATGCCCGCGTATGCCAAGGACGGCAAGGTCGTCTGCTTCTTCCAAAGCGCGCAGAAGTTCAAGACGAGATACGCGACGCTCGGCTTCAGCGACAAGGCGAACCTCGACGACGGCGCCCTGTGGCCCACCGCCTTCGCGCTGAAGGGGTTGACCGCCGCCGAAGAGGCGAGGATCGGCGCGCTCGTGAAGAAAGCCGTGAGCTGAGGACGGAGCCCGCCACGGAGCCACGCCATGCGCATCGCAAGCTGCGGTCATGCGTTCTTTGCGGCGACGCTGATCACACTCGGAATCTTGGGCCCGATCAAAGGCGATTTCACCCCGATATGGCTGCCCGTGCCCAAAGGTGTGCCCGCGCGCGGGGTACTGGTCTATCTCTCCGCCGTCGTCCCTCTGGTATCGGGCATCGGGCTACTCTGGCAGCGCGCTGCCGCCGTCGCTGCTCGTGTGCTGGTCGGCTTTCTCCTCGCGTGGCTGCTGCTGTTGGACGTGCCCCGCCTCTTGCTCCATCCCGGGATGGAGCTCACTTGGGCGGCCTGTCAGACCGCAGTGATGGTAGCGGCCGCCTGGATTCTGTACGTCTGGTTCGCCGGCGACCGTGACGGGGAGCGCCTCCGTTTCGCGACCGGCGACACGGGGCTCCGCATCGCGAGGGCGCTCTACGGCCTGGCTTTGATCCCTTTCGGCATAGCGCATTTCACCTATCTCGAGAGAACCACTGCGATGGTGCCTGGTTGGCTGCCATGGCATTTGGCCTGGGCGTACTTCTTCGGCTGTACCTTCATCGCGGCAGGCGTAGCGGTACTCATCGGCGTATATGCACGACTGGCAGCCACGCTCTCGGTGCTGCAGCTGGGCATGTTCACGCTGCTGGTGTGGGTACCCATCCTGGTGGCAGGACCCAGCGCCTCGGATTGGAGCGAGTTCGTCGTCTCTTGGGCGTTGACGGCCGCCGCGTGGGTCGTGGCGGATTCCTACCGCGGCTTGCCTTGGCTCGCCGCGAGCAGTCGTGAGCGTGCCGCCTGACCGCATTCACGCCGGTGGCCGGGTCGCCGTCTGCAGGGTCGATTCCATCGTGTGCTTCCTCCTTTCAACGTTCGGTGCTGAACTGCTTGGCGTACTCGGCGTTCAATCGCTGCCAGCCGCCGAACTTCATGGCCTCGGGGCCGACGATGCGTCCCATGGGCTGACCAGCGAGCAGCCGTTCCAGCACATCGAGGCAGATGTGCCATCCGGCAGCACCCATCGAGATGAAGCGGCGATCGATGTTGGTCCACAGCGTCAGGCGCGTGCCGGCACCAAGCGCTTCCAGCTGCCACCGGACATCGAAGCCACCCCAGTTGTACTCGAGCGCCCTGGGAGCGTCGGCCCGCGTCACTGTTGTTTCGGTAACATGGGGCTTGGGCGCTCCCACGGTGGTGAGCTTCACCGTGGCTCCAGCGGTACCCAGGTTCCGATCGGCGTCGAACGGCGCCCATTCGGACAGCTGGGCCGGATCGGTCAGCGCCTGCCAGACCATCGCCGGCGGATGACGGAGCTCTCGGACGAGAACGAGCGTCCACTTCTCTCCATCCTTTTGAACCTCGACTCCGGCCGCGGGGCCGGGCGTGTACCGCTCACGGTTGCTCATCGCCTCTTTCCTTTCCGGGGTGTCTGCTCCATCCGATCGAGATGGCGTTCGAGCGCATCGACGTGGGCCGTCCAGAAGCGCCGGAACGGCACCAGCCAGGCGTCGACCTCCATGAGCGGCTGGGGCCGGAGCCGATAGACGCGCCGCTGGGCCTCGACGCGCGCCTCCACAAAGCCCGCCTCGCGCAGCACCCGGAGGTGCTTGGATACGGAGGTCTGAGGGATCCGCAGCCGGCGCTCGATCTCGCCGACGGAGCGCTCCGACGACGCCAACAGACTGAGGATGGTCCGGCGGTTCGGCTCCGCGATGATCGCGAACGACGATTCCATGATGATAATATACCTTGCGCTTCATATTCCTGTCAAGGCATATACGGACCGCCGGGTAAGCGTCGCTACCACCGATTCCTAGGTTTAGGTTACCGGTATGGGTCGCCGCCTTCTGATTCGGGGCCGCCAGATGTGGGCGGTATGTGCATTAGCGCTGCTGCCCGTTCCCGTGTCGGGCCAGGCTCCGTCGTCCGCGCGAGACCAGCTGGTCTGGCATTGGTTTGGTGGCTGCGCGGGTAATGACTCCCTGTTTCTCGAGTTTCATGTCGACGGCCAATTGGTCTACAGCGACACATTCCCCATCTGCCACGTGCGTCACGCCGACATCAGGCCGGACCCACAACAACGCGTGCTGACGTTCCACTTCGCTGCGGCACCACATCGGTTCGGTGCTCAGTATCGAGCGTCCGAGCCAGAGCCGATCACCTGCAATGTCTGGGAGGCCGATCCGCGGCGGACGACGGTGATGTTGGGTGTCTCGTTCTCCACCCCGGAGCGCGTCCTGTTGAACACGCGTCATGCGGCGCGCCCCGATAGCCCGGCTCGGTCCGAGTGGATCCGGGGGCTCGAGCTGATCACGCGGCCCGTCCGGCGCCGCTGAGTCATGACGAAGCGCCGAAACGTAGCGCCCATGGTTCAATATCCCATCGAGCAACTCGCAGGGCTGTTTCGTGACGCGGGCGCCGCCTATGAGAAAGCCTTTGCCGCCACCCATGGCCAAGATCCGGAGTGGCCGAGCTGGTATGCCCGCTACCTGGCGCCGCGGTTGGACCAGGCGCTTGGGGGCCGGGTGGATCAGGCGGCGCTCGCCGCGGATCTGCGTCAGGTGGACAGCGAGTATCGAGCCGGCGAGGGCAGGGAGCCGTGGCCGGAATTCTACGCCCGATGGTTCATAGGCCGGCGGCGGCAGGCTTAGATTGCTGCCATGCGCGTCCTTCTCATCGGTGCGACCGGCACCATCGGCAAGGCCATCGCCGCTGCCCTCTCCCGTCGACATGAGGTCCTGCTGGCGAGTCGCCAGCAGGCGCCCCTTCACGTGGACATAGCCGACCCGGCATCCGTCCGAGACTTGTACAGGCAAGTCGGCAAGGTCGGAGCCGTGATCAGCGCTGCCGGTCAGGCCCGCTTCAAGCCCCTCGACGAGCTCTCGGATGCGGACTTCCGTTTCAGCCTCGACAACAAGCTCCTGGGCCAGGTCAACGTGATCAGGTATGGATTCGGCTCGGTCGCCGACAGCGGCTCGATCACGATTACCAGCGGCATTCTGGCCCAGCAGCCAACGCGCGGCAGCGGCGCAGTGAGCCTCGTGAACGCGGGCCTCGAGGGCTTTGCCCGAGCCGCGGCGCTCGAAGCCCCCCGAGGTATTCGGATCAACGTCGTGAGCCCACCCTGGGTCACCGAGACGCTGCAGGCACTCGGCATGCCGCTCCAAGGGGGCTTGCCGGCCGCCACCGTGGCACAAGCGTATGTCGGCAGCGTCGAAGGAACGGCGACCGGCCAAGTCATTTCTCCGTAAGGCGCCATCCTATGCCCGCTTTCGCGTTGCAAGAGCGAGTCGATTTCGCGGAGCGCGTGCTGGCCCAGGTCCGCGAAGGGCCTCGTTTGCCGAACGCCTCGTCCTAGGGGGCCATGGTCTTGCCTCCGCCGCCCGATCTCCGAAGCACGCTCCTCGCCGCCTGGAAAACGAACAATCGCGTCACCGTTTCCCTGGTCGCGCACCTGCCCGTCGCGCTGTGGGAGGTCGCCGTACCTGGAGCGCCCCGGCGCACGATCCGAGCGATTGCGGCGCACCTTCACAACGCGAGGTGTATGTGGGTCAAGACACTCGGCCGAGAGCACGGCATACCGGCTCCGCTGCGCGTCGACCATCGGCGCGTCGCGCGGCGAGAACTGGTCGCGGCCCTGAAACGCAGTAGCGACGGGATCGAGGCGCTGCTCAAGCTGGGGCTGGCCTCGCAAGGCGAGGTGCCGCCGTCGAAGGGGTACGTCTGGCGCAACCTGTCGCTCGACGTGACCCATGTGCTCACCTACTTCGTCGCCCATGAGGCTCATCACCGCGGCCAGATCGTCATGGTGGCTCGGCAGACGGGGCACCGACTCCCGCGGGCGATCGTTGACGGGTTGTGGCAGTGGAAGGCACGTTGAGGGCGCTGTTGAACCACGATCGCGGCGGTGAGTTTCGCCGCGGCGCTGACGTTCCCGACCGTCCGACGCCTTGCGCCCTCACAGACTTCGCCCGCACCTTAGACACGCGCTCGCCGAGGATGGCCACGTGGACCCCGTAGTGTTTCTGCTCGCACTCCTGATATTCGTGGGGATCCCGGCCCTCACGGTGATCAAGGTCGCTCGGCTACGTGCGGGGCGTTCACAATCCCTCTCGGCCGACGCCATCGCGCGCCTCGACGCACTGGAACGTGGCGTCCAGGATCTCCAAAAGGAATTGGCGGAAACCCACGAGCGGCTCGATTTCACCGAGCGGCTGCTCACCAAGGCGCGGGAAGAGCGATGACCGATCGACGATACGACGACAAGGAGATTGCGGCGATCTTTCGCGCGGCGACGGAAGGGCCGCTCAGTCCTCAACGGCAAGTGCCACCGGAGGAAGGCTTGACGCTTGCCGATCTGCAAGCCATCGGCCGTGAAGTCGGCATCTCGCCGGCTGCCGTTGCGCAAGCGGCGCAAGCCCTCGATATCCGGCGAGAGACCGCAGCGCGGACGTTCTTTGGACTGCCGATCGGCGTGGCCCGCACGGTGAACCTCAATCGCCGGCTCACCGATCCCGAGTGGGAGCGGCTGGTCGTCCAGTTGCGCGAAGTGTTCAACGCACGGGGCGCCACGCGCTCGGACGGGTCATTGCGTCAGTGGACGAACGGCAACCTGCAGGTCCTGCTCGAACCGACAGCAGCAGGCCATCGGTTGCGCTTCCGGACGCTGCACGGCGCGGCGCGCGCGTCCATTGGGGCGGGGTTGGCGGCCCTCGGGGTGACGGCGACGGTCGTTGTGGCGACCGCCATCAGCGGCCACCTGGGCGACGCCATTCCGGGAATCGTGTTGCTGCTCGCTACGGGCATGGCAATGATTGTGAACGGCGCGCTTCGCTTACCGCGGTGGGCGCGTCTGCGCGGGCGCCAGATGGACGCCCTTGCGGCGCAGATGGCAAGCGCTCCGACTGAGCGTTCTCAACCCGCGCGATCCGGCGACCCGGAGACGATATGAACGTGTTCCCGATCGCGCCCGCGGAGAGCCGCTACCTGTGGCTCCTCATCCCGGTGACCGTCCTCCTGCTCGGCGTCCTGATCGGAGGTGTCGGGCTGCTCGCGACCTCCGTGCGAGGGGCGCATGCGTCGCGTTTCGAAATCGCGGGCGACGGCCTCCGCCTCGTGGGCGATCTGTACGGCCGGGTCGTTCCCAAGCGGGATCTCCGTGTCGACGGTGCGCGACGGGTCGATCTCGCCCGCGAAGCGGGGCTGCAGCCGAAATGGCGCCGCATCGGAACCGCGCTCCCTGGCTACCAGGCCGGGTGGTTCCGCTTGCGAAACGGAGAGAAGGCATTGCTGTACCTCACCGACCGCGCGCGGGCGGTCTACATTCCCACCACCGCCGGGTTCAGCTTGCTGCTGAGTCCGGCGGATCCCGACGCGTTCCTGTCGCGCTTACGCGCCGTGTTGGGCTCCTGAGGATCGTGCGCCGCAAGCGCTCGCTGCTCGTCGTCGTGCTCGGCCTCGCGGCTGGGCTCGCCGTCGTGCTGCGACGGGGTACGCCCACGGCCGGCACTCCCGAACCCCGCCCGGCACGGCCGGCTGTGGAGGCCCCCAAGCCCGCCCTCCAGGCCGACGCCGAAGGCTCCTATGTGCCAGGCTATGAATTCACGGTGAACCGGTTCCGATTCACCGGATTCAGCCTCCGCCCCGACGCCGTTGTGACCTTTGCCCAGACCGGCACCGGCGCTGAGCAGCCCATGGCGTGTCTGGACGTCCTGATCAGACCGGATACCGTTCACCTGCGGTGTGACGACCCTCAGGTGGGCACCGTCACGATCGACGGCAGGTTCCGCACGCGGGTGGCGACCAATCGACTGGATACGGCGGTGTTGGCCGCGGTCGTGACGGTTCGCAGTGGGAGCGGAGAGATCCTGTACCAGGCGCGAGACTCGTTCAAGTGGCACCCGCGTGATTCCGGCGAGCCCGGGACCTGAACCGCACCGGAGCCGCGCGTGGATCCGCGCCATGCTGCTCGTCGCCCTGGCGTACGTCGTCATCGGCGTCGGGTTCGCCGCCCTCGACCGGTCGTCTGACTCCGGTCAGACGCGCCTGTGGCGTCTCGCGGCCTGGGTGGCGAGCGCTGCCGCGGCCGCGCTGCACGTCGGTTACGAGCACTCTCGTGGCAGCTCGCCCCGCGCGACGGCATTGCATGCGGCCGGAGCGGTCGCGCTGGGGGCGTTCGGCCTCGCGCTCGCGGCCAACGTCCATTGGCTGGTCGCCGGAACAGCCGGCCAACGCGCGCCGCTCCTCGCGCTGCCCGTGTGGCCGGTGGTCACGGCCGTGCCGGCGTTTCTCGGCGCCCTCGCCGTGGCGGCCGTGTTGGCGCTGCTGACGCGCCGGCGGACACAAGGAAGGGTCCATCACAAGCCCGGCAAGCCGCTGTGAGCACCGCGATTCAGATGAACGAACGCTTCGGCGGCAGGCACACCGACTTCCCGTCCGCGCCACTGCGCTATGATCCCGTGATGCTCCCGCCAGATGCCCCGGCCATCCTGGCTCACGTGCGCGAACAGGGCGGCCTTTTTCTGCTCGACTACGGACGAGATGTCCACGTAGCTATTGGGCAGGAAGCCTTCCGTTTGACTGCCGCTGTTGACCTCGAAGAAGTAGAGGCGCGACGTGGGCGGGCCTCCCTCCATCCACGCGCGGATCGCGAGCACGCTCGCGACTTGATGATCCATGTGCGTGTCCACCGGCCAGTGGGCGAAGAGCACGTCGGCATGCGCGGCGGCGAGGAGACGCCGCATCGCGTCCACGTGTGCTCGAGTGACCTCGGTCGCGCCGTCGATCTGGCCGAAGAACACGGGCTTTGCACCCATGATCTTGCAGGCGGCTTCGCACTCGGCGGACCGGATCATGGCCGCCTCGTCCAGCGACTTGCCGGAGATGCCGCGCTCGCCGCGCGTGAGATAGACGACCGTCACCGCGTGCCCGAGCGCCGCATACCGCGTCAGCGTGCCACCACACCCCGACTCCGGATCGTCCGGATGCCCGCCCACGCAGACCACCGTCAGGCGGGCGACGCCCGGCCCGGCCGGCTGCAACTCCAACGGCAGGGCCGCCACCATGGCCGGACCGGCGGCTGCCAATGACCGTTGGACAAAGCTGCGACGCGTGAGGTCTCGTTCGTTCATGGAACCCCGCCCGGTGGAGTCTCGATCAATATGAAGCTCGACGTCTATCTCAACTACGGTGGGAACTGCGAGCAAGCGTTCCGCTTCTACGAGCAACAGCTCGGCGGCAAGATCACCATGATGATGCGCCATGGCGAACAGCCCAACGCGGCGAACGTCCCGGCCAATTGGAGGAACGCCGTGCTTCACGCCCGTATCGAGTTCGGAAAGACGGTGCTCATGGGAGCGGACATTCCGCCGGACCGGTTCCAACCCATGCGTAGCGCCTATCTTACGCTTACCGCGGATAGCGCCGAGCAAGCGGAGCGCCTGTATGCCCTGCTGACCGACGGCGGTCAGATCTTCATGAAGATGGAGGAGACCTTTTTCGCGTCGCGCTTTGCCATGCTCAGGGACAAGTTCGGCACGTCGTGGATGTTGCTCCACGAACGTCCGGAGGGACCTCCATGACCTTCAAGTCCGCGACGTGGTACCCCATCGCCGTCGTGTTGAGCGGCGTCAACGCGGTCGCGGCCTGGTTCGCTGCCACGCAGGGCGAGCAACCGCATGCCGCGGTGCACGTGGCCCTCGCCATCGGATTCGGGCTCTGGGCCCAGCGCCTGCGGCCGCTGCGAGCCCGGCCGGAAACGCTGGAAGGGGTGCAGGCTCAGTTCGAAGCGCTCGAGCTCGAACTCAGCACGCTGCGACGGGAGCTGAGCGAGACGCAGGAGCGCCTCGACTTCGTAGAGCGCATGCTGGCGCAGGAGCGGGAAAAGTCCCGCGTGGGGCCGCCGCGCTAGGCTCCGCTCCGCATGATCGTGCGTCCGGTCACTCCCAAGGACGCGTCCGCCTGGGTGGACTTGAGGCGCGCGTTGTGGCCCGGTCAGGAATCCGAACACGCCGCCGAGGTTTCGCTGCTTCAGAAAGGACCTGTAGTGGCCGATTCTGATCGGCTCGACCTCGTGACGGTGTTCGCGACCGGGAATCCAGTGCTCATCGCGACGGCCAAGCTCGCGTTGGAGGCCTCTGGCATTCGCTTTTTGACAAAAGGGGAGGGGATACAGGACTTGATCGGCCTGGGTCGGCTGTTCGGCGGGTTCAACCTCGCGACCGGGCCTGTGCAGATTCAGGTCGAGCGCCGAGATGCGGCACAGGCCGTCGAGGCGTTGCGCGACATCGGTCCGGTAGATTAGGAAGCATTGGCCGGAGGAGTATGCCGTCCATCGCCTTCGGAGCAGCGCTGTTGTTGCTGTTCGCCATCGCGGCCGCGGTAGCCGTGAGGCACATGGACAATCTCCTTTCGTTCATCGTGATCGCCCCCGGCTACCTGGTCCAGGCGTGGCTGTTCGAGACCCACCGAGCGCTGGGCGGGCTCGGCTACCAAGTGACGATGGTCGGGGTGTCCGCTCTCGTGTGGACGCTGCTCATCCTCGGCCTAGCCGTAATAGGTCGGCTGCTGCGGCGCCTCGTGCTCTGACACGACGGGTCTGGCGAGGGCGCCAGAATGCGACCACTTTGCCCACGAGCCATACACCGGAAAGACGATGACCAAGAAGACCCGTCGGCCGCCGAAACGATCAACCAAACGGCGGTCGTCCGCCCCGAAGCACGTGCCGACGCGAGGCCTCTACGGATGGATCACCCACACGGAGCTCGTAAGCGCCGATCCGGGGGCGACCAAGGCGTGGTGCGCCGAAGTGCTGGGCTGGACGTTCAAGCCAAGCTTCCCCATGCCCGGCGGCGGGGAGTACCACCTGTTTGCGTACTCCGACCAGGGCGGCGGCGGG
>Ga0209804_1002796_pt1 | contig 10371 bp, 6 predicted proteins | sample GraSoiAngelo_139_FD_185896 | JGI IMG/M metagenome (GOLD analysis project Ga0209804, IMG submission 185896) | Grasslands soil microbial communities from the Angelo Coastal Reserve, California, USA - 14_0929_12_20cm (SPAdes) (version 2) | ecosystem: Environmental > Terrestrial > Soil > Grasslands ... | reverse complement strand
GCACCACGCCCCGCAGCAGCGCGAGGTTCATCTTGCACACCAGGGGGCGGCAGGCGTTCGCGAGGCCCTCGAAGGGGCAATTGCCCAGCACGATGCCCTGCTTCTCGATCGGCTCGTACCCCCACGCCTCGAGCAGGTCGAGCACCGTCGCCATGGTGCGCCCCGTTCGGCGGCCCCGTGCACGCCGCGCATCTGATCCGGCACGCCGGCCGACGCTCCCCGCCACGCGCCGTAGCGCTTGCTCGCTCGCCGCGGAGCGCGCCGTGGCGATCGCCAGCGCGAGCAGGCGCCCGGCGAGCGCATAGCGGCGCGGAGGAAGGGTCAAGTCGAGCTGTCGGTCCGAGCGGCGGTACAGTTTGGAAGGCCGTCCAGCCCCCGGACCGCGACCCGCCGTCAGCCGGCGGTAGGTCGTGGCGAGCAGGTTCTGCGCGACGAGCTTGTCGAGATGGAACGCCGCGAGGTTGCGCGAGACCCGGAGCGCGCGCGCCGCCTCCTCGCGGCTCACGTCCCGCCGCCGAGCCGCGACATAGCGATACAGGCCCCGCCGCACGGGGTCGTGCAACAAGGCGATCGCCGCGATCTGACGCTGGATTTCGGATTCCCGCACGCTGCCTCAGTATAACGCCCAACCGTCTGTCGTGGACACGCCACGTGTTGCGCGCCTGCGGCACCGCCGCGCTGAACGACAGGATTTTGTCAAGACCGCCCGCCACACGTTGTAAAACATACGTGCATTGGTTATAGCTCCGACCCAATCTCTCTGACATCAGGAGGTCGTATGCGTTGGGTCGCGCTCGTGACGCTCCTCCTCGCCTGCAGTGAGACTCCGGACGCCGTCGCGCCCGCCGGGCGCGCGGTCCCCCGGCCCGCCGGAGAGGTCGGCGCGGGTCCGCCGGTGAACGTCCCCGCGGAAGGCCAGTACATCTTTCGCCACTGGACGTTCGGCGACGAGCCGTTCTGGACCGACACGCTGCACCTGAACGACGTGATCGAGACCGGCGTGTCGCCGGCGACGGCGCTCGCCGTGGGTCTCAAAGTCGATGCGACGCGGCTGCCCCCCGGCTTCCTGGCGGCCGCCGATCTCACCAGTCCGGCGACGACGGTCGAGCTGCTCCGCCGAGACGCCGTCGTGGGCGTCGAGGCCGAGGTGACCGCCGACCGGCACATCAAGCGGCTCGGCATCACGTGCGCCTTGTGTCATTCCACGGTCGACAACTCAGTGGCGCCCGGGGTGGGCCGGCGGCTCGACGGGCTGCCGAACCACGACTTGAACGTCGGGGCGATCGTGGCCCTCTCACCGGTCCTGCCGGCGGCCGTAAAGGCGGTGTTCAATTCGTGGGGCCCGGGGAAGTACGACGCGGAGTTCAACCGGGACGGCGTCAACAATCCGGTCGTGATCCCCCCCGCCCTCGGCTTGCGCGGCGTCGCCCTCGAGACCTATACGGCAGAAGGCCCGGTGAGCTACTGGAACGCCTACGTCGCCGTCACCCAGATGCACGGGCACGGCTCGTTTTCGGACCCCGCGCTCGGGATCGACATTCACCAGTCCCCGGATCGCGTGACACCGGTGCTGCCCGTGCTGCGCGCGTATCAACTGAGCTTGAGCGTTCCGACACCACCGGCTGGCAGCTTCGACCCGGCGGCCGCGGAGCGGGGCAAGGCGGTGTTCACGTCGGCGGGCCGGTGCGCGAGCTGTCACCTGCCGGCGATGGCCTTCACCGACGTGAATCTCGGCGTGCTACACGATCCGGCGGAAACGGGCATGGATCCGGTACGCGCGAGCCGCCTCAAGAACCATCAGTACCGGACTACGCCGCTCCGGGCGTTGTCGCAGCATCCACCGTATTTCCACGACGGCAGCGCCGCCACGATCGCGGACGTCGTGGAGCACTACGACCGCGTCTTGGGACTCGGACTGTCGGATGCGCAAAAAGCGGATCTAGTCGAATACCTGAAGTCGCTCTAGGGAACGTCTGCACAAGTGATCGTGGCGCTGGGGGTCGGGGCGGAGGGCGCTTTACACGCGAGGGCGCCACGAAGGCGGACTCGGAGGCGCGGAGCTGGCTCGGGCAGGCACGTCCCCGTGGCGTGTTTCGGAGTACCCTCGCGTGTAGGCGCCCTAGCCCCGACCCCCAGCGCCACGCACCGGGTTGTGCAGAGGTTCCCTGGGCCGATCGCACGTGTACGGACCGACTGAGCGATACGTGTGTACCCTCGCGTTGGAGGTGCCTATGCGCCTTAACATCGGTCGTCGATTCACCGGCGTCGCGCTGACTGCCCTCATCGCCGGCTGCTCGGACGGCGGCACGCCCACCCAGCTCCACCCGGGGCCCATGGCTCCGGCGTTCCAGCAGACACAGAATCAGGTGGATGACGCCGAGTTCGGGTTCACGGCGGGTTGGCTGCACGGGCAGACGGTCCAGTTCTTCTATCACAAACCGTTCTTCTGTCGGACGCCGGTGGAGGACGGGAACCCGGTCGGCGCGACCACCGCGTGCGAGGTCGGCTCGGACGGGAGCGTCGACCCCCGGCTCGGCAACATTCCGATCCTCTATGTGATGACCCCAATCGGCTTCCGGCCCGCCGAGTCGACGCTGCAGTGCCCGATGGTGGGCCATTGCATCAATCATCCCTCGACGATCGATCTCTCTCGCGTGTTCGGCCCGGGCACGGAAAACGCGCCGCTCCCGGCTCACAGTCACATCGTGGATCAGGCCGAGGGCAACTGGTGGGAGCTCCACGTCATCGGCGTCAAGGATCCCGCGACGTGGGACCAGGTGGTGGCCGGGAAGAGTCTCGTCGCGGTGCGTGCGCTCCAGGCCGCCGATCCGACCGGCGCGAAGATCACGCCGGAGATCTTGACCAACGTCTATCTGTTCTTCGATGTGCGCCCGGGCCAGACGACTCCGTAGCGACGGACGCCGCTTCGCCCTGGCCGCCGTCGCCGGCGGGGCGATGATGGCGACGGGCGCGTTCCTGCCGTGGCTGACGCTGTTCGCGGGGCTGCACCCGCTGCGAGGGGTGATCGGGTTGAACGGTCGCGTCCTCGCGGCGGGCGGGGCGGTCTGCCTCGTGGCGGGCATCCGTGGGTGGCTGCGGCCCGCCCCGTGGGTCCGCTGGGCCGTGGCGCTGCTCGGCGGCGCGTCCGCCGGATTCGGCGCCTGGCTGATCGTGCAACTGCTCATCACGTATCGCCGCCTGGGCGCGAATCCGATGCTCGTGCCGCGTCTTGGGCCGGGGCTCTTCATCGCGGTGGCGGGCGCGCTGGTCGCCGGGGCGGCGGCTGCACGCGGCCTCCGGCGTGGCCCGAGCACCCCAACTCCGCGGTAGCTCCTCACCCCCTGTCCCCCTCTCCGTTCCGGAGAGGGGGGACGAAGGATCGGCCCACGCCCTGAGCATGGGGGGATCGAGACGCTGGACAGTTGTGGCGCTCGAAACGCCGCGCCGCTACGCTCGTAGGACGCTACAACCATGACGACCCCGATCAGCCCCGAATTCCTGGCCCTCCAGGAGCTGCTCGCCGGCCGCTATTCGATCGAGCGCGAGCTCGGCCGAGGCGGCATGGGGATCGTGCTCTTGGCCCGCGACGTGGCGCTCGACCGCCCGGTCGCGATCAAGCTGCTTCCGCCGCACCTCGCGACGCGCCCCGACGAGCGGGAGCGCTTCCTGCAGGAGGCGCGGACCGCCGCCGGCCTCGCGCATCCCAATATCGTGCCGATTCATCTCGTCGAGGCACGGGGTGAGCTGGTGCTCTTCGTGATGGGCTTCGTGGACGGCGAAACCCTGCGCGATCGGGTGGAGCGGGCCGGGCCGCTCCCGCCACGCCTCGCGCTGAAGCTGCTGCAGGAAGTGGCGTGGGCGCTGGGCTACGCCCATCAGCGCGGCGTGATTCACCGCGACGTGAAGCCCGACAACATCCTGATCGAGCGCGCGACCGAGCGCGCCCTCGTCACCGACTTCGGCATCGCGCTCGGCAGACGGGCGGCCGACAGCCCGGGCGGCCCGATCGTCGGGACCGCGCGCTACATGAGCCCCGAGCAGGCGTGCGGCGAGCCCGTGGACGCGCGCAGCGACCTGTACTCCCTGGGCGCGACCTTCTTCTACGCCCTCACCGGCCGGGCACCGTTCGAGGGGACAAACCTGCCCGCGATCCTCACGAAGCAGGTCTACGAGACCGCTCCCCTGGTCCAGGCGCTCCGGCCCGAGGTGCCCGCCAAAGTCGCGGCCGTGATCGACCGCTTGCTCCGCAAAGCCCCGGCCGAGCGGTTTCAGACGGCGGACGATCTCGCGCGCGTCGCCGGCGAAGTGCGCGGCCGCGACTTCCGCGCCCCACCGCTGGTGCGTGCCTTCGTGCGCAACGCCCAAGTCTCGACCATGGTGCTGCTGGCGCTGGCGCTCGCCGGGACCGGGGTGCACGTGGGTCAGGGAGGGGTGAACGTGTCGCTCGGAGGGCCGGGGATGATCGGGGCGATCCTCATCTTCCAACTGGTCCTCGTGGCGCGCCGCCTGTTGAAGGACGGCTACGCGTTCGGCGACATCCGGGCGGCCCTGCTCGCCGAGGCACAGGTGCAGCAGGAGGAGGCGGACGTCGTCATGCAGCGCCGCCTGTTCCGGCGGCTGGACTCGTTGTGGTACCGGATCTGGGCCGGAAGAGCCGGACGCTCGTTCTTCAAGCTCGCGGGGTTAGGCCTCAAGGCGACCGCCCGCCCGGCCCTGCCCTCGGTCGAGCGGACCGAGCTGGTGCTGGGACGCTCGGCGCTGTCGGCCTATAAAGCCCTGCCACAAGGGGAGCGGCGCCAGGCGCGGGAGCTCCCCGGCCTGCTCGAGCGACTCGAGACCGGGGCGGAAGCACTGCGGGCCAGGGGCGACACGGGCGAATCGCTCACCCAAGCCGTGGCCGCGCTCGAACACCTGCGCCTTGCCCTCGTCAAACGGCAGTCGGGCGGGCCGGCCTCCGATCTCACGCTCGCCCTCGAGCGCGCCAAGGAGATCGGGGACCACGTCGAGCGCCGGCTGGCGGCGGCGGCTGAAGTGGAGCGGCTGCTCGAGTAAATTCTGCACGTGAAAAGCCGGAGACCGAATCCGCGCCCTGAGAGGGCGCGCTCGGCCGAGTGTGCGCCCTTACAGGGCGCACCTTCGCGCCGAGCCCGGGCTGTTAGCCCGGGGAAAACACGCGCCGCCCCGAAAACCCGACCGCGTCGCCGGGCCGAATGCTCCGACGACGCGGTCGCTTGGCCTGCGCGAGCCCGGCACGATCGTCTGCCGGCGCTGAACCTGCGGCGCAGATCGCGATTCGGTCCTGGTCAGCTACCGATCAAGCGATCGCTTGCCCATGCCAGGTCGCGCGTGGCGGTGTGACTAGACAAGGGATCACCTCCTTCGTTGAGTGGATGGGTCAGGCGTGGACCCTGGCAAACTAGAACCAGCCGAGTGTCGACGCAACACTGGGGTGGGGGAGCGAAAGGAACCCCTTCGGCGGGCGCTTGCTCTGCATCTCGCAGCAACGAATCTTTCCCTCGCCCCATGACGAATCCCCCCAGGACAGCGTTGACGACACTGCGCTGGTTGGCGCGCGCGCTGGCCCTCGCCGCCGCGTACTTCCTGGTCGCCAAGATCGGCCTACGCTACGCGACGATCGGACCCTCCATCTCCCCGGTGTGGCCGCCCACGGGCCTCGCCGTGGCCGCGCTGGTTCTGCTGGGCCCCCGCTACTGGCTGGCTATCCTGCTCGGCGCGTTTCTGGCGAATGCGACGACGAGCATTCCGGTCCTCGCCGCGGCCGGCATTGCGTGCGGCAACACGGCCGAAGCGATGCTGGCCGCCTATCTCCTCCGCAGTCGTGCCGGACAACACCTGGCCCTCGACGATCTCCGCGCGGTCCGCACGCTCGTCGGAGGCGGGGCGTGGTCCGCTCTGAGCCTCTGGTGGGCCGGTGACTACCTCGGCGCATTGGTGGTGGCGCCCCTGTTTCTCACCTGGCTCCCTTGGGCCGGCCCGACGGACGTGCGCATCGGTCGGCGTGCGGCGCTCGAGCTGTCTCTCGTGGTGGGCGGTGCCGTGCTTGCGACGATGGCGATCTTCGGGGGCCTCTTGCCGGCGTCGCTCCTGCCGCAGGCCGAGTACCCCTACCTCCTGTTTCCCTTCGTGATCGGGGCTGCGCTGCGGTTCGGCCCGCGGGGGGCCTCGCTCCTCACCATGACCGTGGCGACGCTCGCCGTCGGCTATACGGTGCAGGGCGGCGGTCCCTTCGTCATGCAGACGGTACCGAGCACCGATACCGCGCTGATGATCTACATCGGCATCCTCGCCATCACCGGGTTGTCCCTGAGCCCCGCCACGGCCCGTCACGAGCGGGCGGAGCGTGCGCTGCGAACGGCCAACGAGCACCTCGCCGCCGTGATTCAAAGCTCGCCGCTCGCGATCTACACGCTCGACCCGGCGAGCACGGTGCTGACGTGGAATCGGGCCGCCGAGGCGCTGTACGGGTGGCGGGCGGAAGAGGTCATCGGCCGTGCGCTGCCGACGGTCAGCCAGGATCTGGAGGATCACGCGCGCCTGCGCGACCGCGTGCTGCGGGGCGAAGCGCTGCGGGGGGTGGAGGTCACCCGACGTAAGAAAGACGGCACGTTGGTGAACATCAGTCTCTCCGTTGCTCCGCTCCATGATGCCGCGGGGCGGGTCACGGGGATGTTGTCGCTCGCGGCCGACGTCACGGAGATGCGACAGCTCGAAGGGCAGTACCGCCAGGCGCAGAAGATGGAGGCGGTCGGGCGGCTCGCCGGCGGCATCGCACACGATTTCAACAATCTCCTGACCGCGATCCTCGGGACGACCGCCCTGGTGCTGGAAGATCTGGGGCTCGACGCACGGGCCCGCCTGGACATCCAGGAAATCGAGAAGGCCGCCAAGCGGGCCGCCGGGCTGACGCGTCAGCTGTTGATCTTCAGCCGCCAGCAAGTGCTCGAGCCCCGCGCGCTCGACCTGAACGCGTTGGTCGGCAACCTGGAGAAGATGCTGCATCGGCTCATCGGCGAGGATATCGAGCTGGTGACAAAGCCGGCCGCCTCGCTGGGAGCCGTGCGAGCCGATCCGGGCCAGCTCGAGCAAGCGATCGTGAACCTGGTGGTGAATGCCCGGGACGCGATGCCGCAGGGCGGCCGCCTCACCATCGAGACGGCGGAGGTCGAGCTCGATCGCAGCTACGTCACGGGGCATGTGCCGACCCGGCCGGGCCGGTACGTGCTGCTCGCCATCAGCGACACGGGCGTGGGCATGGATGCCGCGACCAAGGCGCGGCTGTTCGAGCCCTTTTTCACGACCAAAGAGCCGGGGCGGGGCACGGGACTCGGACTCGCGACGGTCTACGGTATCGTCAAGCAGAGCGACGGATACATCTGGGCGTACAGCGAGCTGGGCCACGGCACCACCTTCAAGATGTATCTGCCGCGAGTGGCCGAGCTTGCGACGGCGCCGGAGTCGACGAGGGGCACGCCCACGCCGGCGCGTGGATCGGAGACAGTACTCGTCGTGGAGGACCAGGAAGAGGTCCGCAATCTGACCCAGCGCGTGCTGGAGGCTCGGGGGTATGCGGTGCTGGCCGCTGCCAATGGCGCTGAGGCGTTGGAGATAGTCGACCGGCATCCGACGCCGATCCATCTGATGATCACCGATGTGGTGATGCCCGGGATGAACGGCCGCGAGGTGGCGCAGCTCGCGTGCGCGAAGCGGAAAGATCTGAAAGTGCTCTTTGTGTCGGGCTACACCGGTGAGGCGGTGTTCCAGCACCGCCTGCTCGAACCGGGCGTGGCGTTTCTGCAGAAGCCCTTCACCCCCGACGCGCTGGCGCGCAAGACGCGCGAGGTGCTCGATGACGGCAAGGCGACGTAGCTATCTCAGCAACTTCACCACGCCGAGCACCAGTCCCACCGTGGTGGCGGCCTGAGTGACCCAGAAGGCGAACAGCCGCTTGGTGAGCTTGGCTGACGCCGGGCGCAAGCCCGGGGATCACGGAAGGGGGGCGGTGACTGGCACTACCAATGCTCGGCTGACCCCGGGCGAGAAGCCCGGGGATCACGAGAGTCAGCAACCTTTGGGCACGATGGATCACAAGGGCGCCGTTCGTGGAATCCGCGCCCTGAGAGGGCGCGCTCGGCCCGGGGTGCGCCCTATAGAGGGCGCACCTAACGCCGAGCCCGGGCTCTCAGCCCGGGGATCCACTCGGAGCGGGCGCTGTCGCCTCCCTACAGCGTCAGGTAGACGACCTTGACGAAGCCATCGCCGTTGAACGTCCCCTTGCCCCAGTCGGCGTCGAGATCGGCGAACGGCTTGGCGGCGATGGCGTCGTCCAGCGATTTCCCGGACGCCTTGAGCTTGCGTACCCGGTCCGCGGCCTGGGACAGCATGTCGCGATACTTCGCGAGGTCGGCCTTGGTAGCGAGCGGACCGTGGCCCGGGACGATCTTGGTGTCCGCGTCCGCTAGGCTCAGCAAGCGGTCCGCCGCCGCGATCATGCCATCGATCCGGCCGCCGGTGGACCCATCGACGAAAGGATACCTGCCGTTGAAAAACACGTCGCCGGTGTGCAACACTTTGGCTTTCTCGAAAACCACGACGACATCGGTGTCGGTGTGCGCCGGCGGGACGTGGGTCACCACCAGCCGCTCGCCGTTCGCCTCGAGGTTGTAGCTCTCTTTGAAGACGCGTTGCGGCAGGGCGGCGGCGGGTGAGGGCGGGAAGTCGAGCTCGAGCACGGCGAGGTGGTGCGGCTGAGTCATCCGCAGCTTGGAGTTTTCGTGCGCCACGAGCGTGGCACCAGCGGCGCGGAGCGGGGCGTTGTTGTCGGTGTGATCGAAGTGCCAGTGCGTATTGATCACGAACTTCACGGGCGCGCCCAATCCCTTGAGCGACTCCTGGAGCTTGGGCCACGCCGGCGCCACGAACGTATCCACCACCACTAACCCGTCGGAGCCGCGCAGCACCACCACGTTGCCGCCGGGACCGGAGAGCAGCGTGAGGTTCTCGGCGAGCGGCTGAGCCTGTATCGGGATGGCGCCGATCCGCGCCCGAAACGCCGCCACGGGATCCTGCTGGTGTGCGAGGCGGCCGGTCGCCGCGCGCGCCAGCCCGCGGGGCAAGAGCCCGTCCACCAGCGCTGTACCGCTCATCGCAGCCATCATCCGCAACCACTCGCGCCGCGTCCCGCTCGTCACCGTCCGGCTCACGCTCCACCTGCCGTCTCGAGTTGCGATGCAATATGTCCCGCGCGCAGTCGAGGGCAAGGCCGGCGCTGGCGATTCCCCTGGCTTCCTGTCACACCCCGGCGCTAGCGTTCGCATCATGACCACGGGCGCCCGCCTCTCCAAGTCCCGCTTCACCTCCGGCCTGCAGTGCCACAAGAAGCTCTGGTGGGAGGTGCACGAGCCCAACGCGGTCGAGCTGCAGCCCGACAAAGTCCTGCAGGATCTCTTCGACCAGGGCCGCCAGGTGGGCGAAGCGGCTCGGGGGCGCTACCCGGGCGGCGTGCTGATCGACCTGCCGCACCACGCCGGCGCCGCGCGCGTCGCCGCCACGCAAAAGGCGCTCGGCTCAGGCGCCCCCGCCGTGTTCGAGGCCACGTTCATCGCCGACGACACCTTCGTCGCGATCGACGTGCTCGAGAAGCTCGACAACGGCTACCGCCTCACCGAGGTCAAGTCGTCCACCTCGCAAAAGGACGAGCACATCTCGGACGTCGCCATTCAGGCGCGCGTCGCTGCGGCGTGTGGCGTACAGGTCAGGGCCGCCGAGGTGCTGCATCTGAACAAACACTTTCGCCATCCCGCCTCGGGCGACCTGTTCGCCCGGACGGAGGTCACGGGTCCTGTCGCGGCGTTTCTCCCCCAGGTCCCGGACGAAATCACGCGCCAGCGGGAGATGCTCGCCGGGCCGCTCCCCGATGTCCCGGTGGGTCTGCATTGTTTCGAGCCGCGGGAGTGCCCGTTCATGAAGCGCTGCTGGCCCGATACGCCCGACCACATTCGCAACCTGGCCGGCGTCGGGCCGAAAAAGACCGCCGCCTACCTGGCGCGCGGCATCACTTCCATCGCCGACCTGCCGCCAAAGGAGAAGCTCAACTTCACTCAGAAGCGCCAGCTCAAGGCGATGGCCGAGCACCGCATCGTCGTCGAGCCCACGCTCGCGGCGGAGTTGGCCCCGTTTGGTGGTGTGGACTTCCGCCTCGGCTTCCTCGACTTCGAGACGATCGCCCGCGCCATCCCCGTGTGGCCCGGCACGGCCCCGTGGCAGCAGGCGGCCGCCCAGTTCAGCTATCACGAGCGGCAGCCGGACGGCAGCTACACCCACGCGGCGTTTCTCGCCGAGGGACCGGACGAC
>Ga0209804_1002792_pt1 | contig 10381 bp, 9 predicted proteins | sample GraSoiAngelo_139_FD_185896 | JGI IMG/M metagenome (GOLD analysis project Ga0209804, IMG submission 185896) | Grasslands soil microbial communities from the Angelo Coastal Reserve, California, USA - 14_0929_12_20cm (SPAdes) (version 2) | ecosystem: Environmental > Terrestrial > Soil > Grasslands ... | reverse complement strand
GCCTTTGCAGAAAACGAAGAACATACACTTCGGCTTGACTGCGTAGCATAGTATGAACTAGCGGGGCGCCAGACTAAGGCGCGATGGCGACGAATCAAGTTGCCGATGCCGTGCTCGGCGTGAGCAGCCCGCGGGACGCAAGTCTCGCTCTGACGGGCAGGCTTTCGCGCAATTTGGAGGCGATCACGGCGTTTTTCCTTTTCCTCTTCGTGATCGCACAACCCCTCTCCATTGCGGCATCACACATCGCTTACGCAGGCGCTGCTTTAGCTTGGGTTTTACGGCTTGCTTTGGTGCGCCGTGGCGTGCTGAAAAGTTCGCCGCTGGATCTTCCTATCCTGATTTATCTCTTGCTGTGCACGGTATCGACGCTGCTCTCTCCCCTGCCGGCCTCAAGCTGGGAAGGAATGCGCAAGGTTGCGCTCATTTTTCTGGTTTTGCTTGTAGCACATAACGTGCCGAATGCGCGACGCGCCAAGCAGTTGCTGGCCGTTCTTTTTCTTTCCTCGCTTGCCGCAGCCGCCTGGGCAGGCTGGAACTACCTAGATGGTGTCGGTTTACTCGTACATAATCCCATGCCCGGCACGACCTCTTATCGCGCCGGCCTTCGGGAAGGCGACGTCATTCTCCGGGTCGACGGCCATAACATCGAAAAGCCACAAGAGTTCTTGCGCCAACTGAATTCCGAGCCTGCAGGCAAGCCAATGCAGCTTCGGGTGGTCCATGGAGGCGGCATCGAGATTATGAAAGATGCCATTCTCATCGCGATTCCTTCAGACAACGGTTCGCACGCGAGGAGCTTGACAGAGCTGGGAATGCAAATCGAAACGGACCGACCGGCGCGCGCCCGGGCCTTCTACAGTCACTATGTGACCTATGCCGCGGTGCTGCAGCTTCTGGGCTGCCTCGTTTTCGGATTGTGGCTCGCTCATCGCCGGTACTCTCCGCTTTCGAGCGCGATTTTCGCGGGACTCCTGCTGGCCTTTGGCATCGCACTGGCGATGACTCTCACGCGTGCCGCCTGGCTGGCATTTGCCTTTGGATGTGTGGTGGAGCTTTGCTTCTTTGTGAAACATTGGGCCAGAACGGTCATCATTCCGGCGATTCTCATTGTGGCAATTGCCGGAACGAGTCTGGCGATGCACCGATGGCGCCGCATGGGCATCATCGATCTGAGCGATCCGGGCACAGACTATCGTCTTCTCATGTGGCGTGACGGGATCAAACTGATCGGAGCGCATCCGTGGTTGGGCGTGGGTATGAATGTCGTGCGCGACGCGCCGTCAAGGTTTGACCTGGCGGCCTACAAGAAATACGGATGGCAACTGCATTTCCATTCGACTCCGATCGAGATCGGCGTCGAATTGGGGCTGCTGGTTCTGGCAGCGTGGTGCGCCTTGATGGCGGCATATTGGCTTACGCTGGTGCGTCTGGCAGCGCAAAGCCGCAAGTTAGCCGATCCCTTTCCTTACGGACTTTCCTTGGGAATCCTCGGCGCTACCAGTTCTTTCTTGGTGAGTTGCCTTGTGCACTACGATTTTGGAGATTCCGTCGTGGTGTTTCTGCTGTGGTTTTTGGCCGGATTGGCGCTCGCACTTAACGATCAACTGGGACGCCAACAAAAGGGGACTGCGGCTTCAGCTGGCGCCGCGGCCTAGGGCAACGTGCGGAATGGTCTTCAGGAAGATCTTCAAATCCAACCACAAGGACCAATTGTCGATGTAAGCCAGGTCGAACTGCACGAGACGATCGAAGCTGAGCCGGCTTCGACCCTCCAGCGTCCACAAACACGTCAGGCCGGGACGCATGCGCAAGCGTCGCCGCTGCCACGGGGCGTATCTTTCCACTTCCTGCGGCAGCGGCGGGCGCGGGCCCACGAAAGACATCTCCCCGATCAGCACATTCCAGAGCTGCGGCAGTTCATCTAGGCTAAATTTTCGCAGCCAGCGGCCGAGGGGCGTGCACCGCGGGTCGTTTTTCATTTTGAATGCGGGACCCTCGACTTCGTTGAGACCGTCCAGCTCCGCGCGAAGCTTATCTGCATTGGCCACCATGGAACGGAATTTATAGAGCGTGAAACGACGGACATTCAGGCCGCAGCGAGTCTGCCGATACAGAATAGGACCCGGAGAAGTCAGCCGCACGAGAATTGCCAAGGCCAGCATGAGAGGCGAAAGCACGATCAGAGCCAGCGCGCTTACCACAATGTCGGCCACACGTTTCGCGAACAGAGCAAATTCGTTATTGGGAGTTGAGCCTAAGGTCAGCAAGGGGACGTGACGCAGATTTTCCAAATGCACGCGCGCGAAGGTTCTCGGGAAAAAACCCAGATCCACGCGAGTGCGAATGCCTTCCTTGTGACAACGATCAATGAGAGGCTCCAGACTTTCCAGTTCGTCGTTATTGACAGCGAAAAGGAGCTCGTCGACAACATGATTCTGCAGGATGCCGTAGGCATCGGCTAAAGCAAATATCGGATACTGCGATTTCAAGCCGCCGATTCGAGATTCCGATTCCACTCCGGGGTTCACGAAGCCGATCAGACGCAGGCCCATAGGCTCGCTCTGCTCAATCAAAGAGGCAAGTTCGCGTGCATTCTGGCCGAGTCCGACAATCAGGCAGTAGTGAAACCTTTGTAGCCTCTCTCGCAAGCGCCGGCTGCCCCCAAGCAAAGCGATCCGGCCAGCCACCAGGAGCATAAAATCGACGGCCGCGATCGTCAGAATAAAGGCCCGGCTGATGTAGTCGGCCCGAACAAAGTACAACGCCGCGTTTAAGGCCACGACTCCGAGAATAATAAGTTTGGCGGCATCGCCTATGAGCTGTTGGCGGGTGCGCAGTTCAATATCACGGTAAATGCACACAAAGTGGCCGATCAAAAACCAGAGGACCAGAATACCCGCGAAAAGGCTCCAGTACATCCCAAAGGGGTAAATCGCCGGCTGCACGACATCCGAACCCACCATGCGGGTCAGCACGTGCATCCGGACCCAGTAAGCAACCGGAAATGAGAGAGCTGTTAGGACTAAATCGACGAGTCTCGAAATGGCGCCTAGCAGCGCGGAACGTCGCTCAAACATCAGAACACTCGCTCCTGCCGGCGCAAGGTTCCGAAGGTCCCGATATTCGCGATGAGCAGCGCCGCGCGAAATTGGTTGTCGTTGCGAAGCGGCCCCAGAGCAAGACGCCGGTATTCAAAGCTGATGCCACAACAGCTGCCATTGTAGCTGGCCTGCACTACTTCGTATTGCAGGCTGTGCTGGATCGTATCATAGGCGAGAGACGTCGCCGTATTCCACCCTTTGCGATTCATCTGGCCCCAGCCGCCCGTCACACGGATCTGATTCTGCCGAGGTTGCAGTATGGGATCTGTATTCAGTCTGAACTGAGCGAGGCTAAGGAAGGACTGTCGAAAGGGATGCACCGTCCCAATCAGACCGTATGCGGACAATCGGTTCGGAAGCGGGTCGAAGTCGGTCTCCAACTGAATGTCGTATTGTGCGCTGTAGTTCATCTTTACATTACTCACGATCGGGGACCAATGCCGAGGTTCATCCGCGAAAGCAAACGGCGTAACGGAATCGAGCGCGGCAAAGACATTGCGCTGACCGGTGGCCAGTGCTCCACCAAACGTCGGATCAAAGTAATACTTTGCGGCGACGCGCCAGGTGAGAAACTCTTCGGCCTGGCCGTCACCGGTTTTGCGAAAGAAGCGCTGAGTGATGCCGGATTCGACTTCGCTCGTATGCGTAATTGTGTCGTCCTCATCGAAGCGAATGATCCTACTGAAGTCCTGAATACCGGTTACGTAGTTATAGACAATCCGAGGCTCGATCACGTGCTTCCACTTCGCCTTACCTCGGTCCCATATCCGCTCGAGTGCCGGCGGGCGCAATTCGAAACTGAACTCGCCGTCAGTGTGGACCAGGCCTCGCGCGACCGGCACGCCATTGATGAGTTGCTCGTTGTAATCTATAGCCCTGAATCCCGCTGTGCTGGTGATGCCAAACCAAGATCCCCAGCGCATCGGAAGAGTCAAGTGAGGTGCGACTTCTGAGCGCTCCACAAATTGCTGTGTATCAATGAGCGTATCGGACCGGCGCACGGCGCCGACAGCGCTATCGAATCCGAAATATACGGGCCATCTACTCCCGAACGCGCGGTCAGTGGTACTGAAGCGCACCTCCGGCGCACTACGCAGGACAATACTGGTCTCTGGTTGCGCGTTCAGGAAGTCCTGATAATTAAGTGCTGCGATATTCAGGCTGAACCCGCGAAAGTTATTCGTTACAAAAATGTCGCTGTGCTCTTCCGAACTGGTCGCCTCGGTGAATGTGGTAGCGAAAGCCAGCCGAAAAGTCAGTGAGCTTAGATAGCTCAGATCCGCCAGGCCCCGCCAGCCTTGCCTGAAATTCGAGGTGAACAGGAGGTGGGCCTGGCTGCCGCCTTCCGGAATCAAAGTGCCGTTCGGACCAGCAGGTAACCCTCGATCCTCCACGCCATAATAGGTAACGCCTAAATTCATGTTGCTTGCCGGCACGGCGCGAAGATCGAAGCTTTGGCCCCATCCTCGCTTACTTAGGATTTGGGCGCCGATCTCGGCATCCATCCAGTCCCTCGGTGCCCAATAATAGGAATCGCCGAGCACGAAGCCATTCACGGTATTGTTGCCGACCTCGGGCAGCAGAAATCCTGACTGGCGCACTCTTTGGCCCGCCGGTACGCTGGCATAAGGCAAATAGATAAGGGGCACCTTCAGCAATCGAAAATTCGCGCGAACCAAAACAACTTTGTCGTTGACTCTCAATGTGGAACGGGCGGAGTAGAACTTCCAAAGGGGGCGGTTGGGCATGCAAATGGTCAGCCAAGTCTTCTTGAAGACGTACGTCTGTTCGGCGACGCGGTCCACTTCGTCCGCTTGGAAGGAAATCGGATTCGTTGAGAAGAGGATGTTGGGGTTGGGGCGCCGGGCGACATTGATTGTTCCATGGACGTGAAGAAAAGCACCCTGATCGCTGCGGAGGTTATATTGGCCCTGGGGCGCCTCCATGTGTTGCGTGTTGTAGTCGAAGATGACGTGGCCCTTGGCGAAGACCTCATATGTCCTCGAGTCGTACTCGATGTGATCGGCCCTCAGCCGTACATCCAAATAGCGCACGACTACGTCGCCATCTGCGACGTAGCGGTCGCCCTGTTTGCTCTGCTGAGTAGCCTCAAGGCGAACAATACCACTTCCTACAGGCACTTGGACCTGAGAGCGAACCGCTGACACAGAGAGAAGTTGTAGCAGGAACGCCAGGAAACTGAAGTGGCAAACATGCCAGACTTTAGCGTTTGTGATGTTGGGGAAGGCACGCCGATCAGTCCCAGGCCGACGCAGAATCGCGAATGCCCATATTGGATTGTTGCCAGCGAAAAAGATCACTCGTTTCGTCTCTGGTCGTAAAAACCGCGATTTATTCCACTACGCGTGCTCTCAAATGATTCCTCTCGGTGCGTTTCAGCAATTGGAGTCTAAACAGACGCCCCGGGTTGGCTCCACAATAATTTTAGCGAAGGCCCTCTAACCATTCTCGAAGACACCGCTGCCCCAAAGGAGCAGACTCGGGCGCCAAACGTGCTGTCTCCGAGCGCAGCTCGGTGACGGAAAGGCCGGCTACGCGGTTGATCTCGACGACATGCCCCATCCACCAGCCTTCAAAGTTCTTCGCTGACATTCAGCCCTCCAAGTTACAATTATGATCGCGTGGTAATGGACTTCGTTTGGCGGTGCGAGCGGTGACGAAGTTCCTACCCGCCAAAAGCTATGCGATTCACTCCGTTCGCAAAATCGAGCTGCTTTACCCAGCGCATGCGTCTCCTTCTGCTGGCATTTGCATCTTTTCAGGTAATTTTTCTGCCGCTCACGTCACCTGCGCAAGAGAATGGAGCCGGCGAAATCGTAGCCAATCTGGCCACGGGTCGCGTTATTTTCTGTGTGACGCGAGATGCCATCATCGTGGCCGCAACCAGCGGTGGTGGGGAAATCGGCTCGCGTGCTCCCGCCGTCCTACCCGTCAGTTCTGGGCGCCTCGGCGTCCTCCTGGGTGCGATTGAATGGGCTGCTCCGGATATGGCTAAGGCCACACGCTTTGATGCTGAACTGCCGCCTGTCGCAGCGAATGCTCTTCGTCGCCCCTCGCAGAAGCCGGCACAGGAACCCACTGAGATCGAAGACATTGGCGTGGGAATGCTCGAGTTGATCCGGCCTCTGGTTGATCAGATCCATCACAAGCTCGACCTGGCCCCGGATGAGCCCCTCGTTGAGCTGATTCTCGCGGATTACGTCCAGGATTACGGTCCCGAAATCTGGAGCCTGGAATATCGCGTACGCCAGGAAAATCTAGCTGATGATTTTTGGCAGACGCGCATCCTCCGGCCTGCTTATGTCCAGCTCTATCCCCCGGAAAAGGGACAGCCGCATACGTTTGTGGAGGCGGATTATCCTGCAAATATTCCACAGCTTCGGTTGAAGGAGCTCATAGCTCAACCCGATTCGCAGTTCGACCGTATTGCCCATTCCTCGCCCGATGTAGCAGACGCGGTCGCGTCGATAGCCGCCGGAAACAGCACCAAGGCTCGTTCCTCTCCGACTTCTGACTTCCTGCGCGCCGCAATCCCGCTGGCCGGGGGAAATGAGCAAAGCCTGGTTATGGCCGTGCTGGATATGAACCGTGGTTTCCAATGGCTGCTCGCACCGCAGGAACTTATCCCGCCGGGCAGGACGCAGACGCAACGCACCGAACCCGACGCGCCTTCCCTGCGCAAACGCGGACCGCGTCCGCAATAACTCCCCTATCCGCGAATATTCTGAGGCCGACCTTAATTAATTAATAAGTTCAGCTCTACTTGGCAGCCGACTTCTCAGCGAACTGCTGCTTGACTCGCGCGCTCTTTTCGGCCACCGAGCGCGCTAGTTCCTGCTTGTAGGCAACAAGTTGTTCGGCGACTCGCGGCTCGAACGTGGCGATGATCTCCGCCGCGTAAATGGCAGCGTTGATGGCGCCCGCTTTGTCTATCGCCATCGCCGCCACGGGCACACCGGCCGGCATCTGCACGCTGGAGAGCAGCGCGTCGATGCCCGACAGCACCGTGGTAGCCATGGGCACTGCAATCACCGGCAAAGTGGTAAGCGCCGCAACGACGCCGGCCAGATGCGCCGCGCCCCCCGCCGCGACGATAACGACCTTCAGTCCTCTTTCGATTGCCGAGCTGGCATACTCGTGGGTGCGCGCCGGCGACCGGTGTGCTGAAACAACCTCAATCTCGAACGGAATAGAAAACTTTGCCAGCATTTTCGCCGATTCGTTCATGGTTGGAAGATCCGTATCCGATCCCATGATGATGCCGACCACCGGTTGCTCTCTCAATGCCTCGGCTTTGCTCAAGGCGCTCCTCCGCCACCGCCACTGGTTGCACCACTCTCCCGAGTCTCAATCGCATCTCCGCGCGAAATTCGCCCGCCCTCGACCACGCGGCACAGCACACCCCTGCGATTCTTCAGCGTCTCCTGCAACCCCATCCTAATCTCATCCATTCGAACGCAGGGCTCGCATGGGAACGTTACCTCCAGCACAGCGCTGCCAATCACAAGCCTCTGTCCCGGTCCCAGATCGGCCGGATCCAGACCCACGGTCGTTATATTCTCGCGCACCATACCCGGTTCGAGATTAAATTCGGCCAGCGTCTCGCTGTCGATGAGCAGTACCTGCCGCTTGCTACCCACCCGTCCGTGGATGCAGCCATCAAACCCTCGATCTGCCACCGCAACGGCCTGATCAACAGTCTGCATCGGCTTGCGGCGCTCCTTTGCAACGAACAGGTTGGCTACGTGGGCCATTTCGCTTTAATCCTCCCCAACGTTCGCAACCAGACATGCAGCTAGCGCGATGTCACTGCGGTAGCGGCACCCTGAAAAGTCAATGCGGTGAACTGCATCATAGGCTATTCGCCGGGCCGCGTCTAACGTTTCGCCCACCGCAGTAACACCCAGGACTCTACCACTACTAGTGTAGTATGTATGCTTATCTCGCCTCGTGCCCGAATGAAATACGCTAACAGAGGGAACCCCCTCGACGTTTTCGAGCCCAAGTATTTCCTTGTCCGTCACATATCTCCCAGGATAGCCGCGCGAGGCCATTACCACACAAACACTCGCTGCGGGACTCCAGTTTAACCTCTTGGTCCCCAGTTTCTCGGCGGCCACGGCGGCAAACACATCGCCCAAATCGAAATCCATTCGCGGTACGATGGCCTGCGTCTCCGGGTCTCCCAACCTGCAATTGAACTCAAGCACCTTGGGTCCAGTTGGGGTTAGCATAAGCCCGAAATAGAGAAAGCCACGGTACGGACAGCCATTGCGGGTCAGGACTGTCAGGATAGGCTTGACGATCCCGTCGCGAATCTCGGCTTCCATTGTAGATGAAATCATCCCGTCGCATGAGTAAGCACCCATCCCTCCCGTGTTAGGGCCTAGGTCTCCGTCGAATGCCCTCTTATGATCCCGAGTCGGAACCAACGGCAAGAAATCTTGCCCGTCACTGAGCACAATGAACGAGAGTTCACGGCCCTCTAGTGCCTCCTCAATCAATAACCGGCCCCCGGCGCTACCAAATTCTCTTTTTCGGAGAAGCCGGTCGACAAAGTCGACCGCCTCGCTGTAAGACTTAGAGACTGCAACCCCTTTTCCTCCGCAAAGGCCGTCAGCTTTGAGGACAACGGGATAGTTCAAGTTCTCGAGTCTCTTGGCCGCATCGGTACCCGAGGTGAATATGCCGTACACTTGTGCCGTAGGAATATTGTGGCGTTCGAGAAATTCCTTGGCAAAAATCTTGCTCCCTTCAAGTTGAGCGCACTTCCGCGAGGGCCCGATAATCCGCATATTCCGACTCTCGAATTCGTCAGCGATTCCGTCCACAAGCGGCTGCTCGGGACCCACAACCGTCAAATCAATCCGAAGCTTTTCCGCCAGGTCGGCCAAGGCAGAGATATCGGCCAGATTAGCCGGTATACATTCTGCCTGCTGCGAAATGCCGCCATTGCCCGGGGCACACCAAACCTTCGAGACTAGACTACTCCGGCACAGCTTCCAGACTAGCGCGTGCTCGCGACCGCCACTCCCGATAACCAAGATATTCATAGGAGTTGGCCAACATTATGTCGGGAGTCGCGCCCTGTCAACTTTTTGCGTGGAAGTCGGCCCTTGTGTGCAAAGGCAATCGGTGGTTTGATCAGGGCTGCTCTGAAAATAGGGCTAAGTTATTTCTTTTCAGTGGAACTTATTCACGCATCGGGTCTATTTTCATGCTTGGTGGTGCGCCAACGGCGCATGAAGTCTCTTTAGAATTTTTATGTCGCCGAATGACCACGAAAACGAACGTCTGTCGCTCGATGAGATCGCCCGCACGCTCTCCCCGTTCGTTGGTCATGGGGTTTCCAAGCTGCAATTGATTTCCATCGCGAAGTATCTGGAACTATTGAAAAAATGGAATCAAACGATCTCACTTACATCGATTACTGAGGATGCGGAAATTGTGGCCCGGCATTTTGGAGAGAGCATGTTTGTCAGCTCATTACATCTAATGGAGCGTGGTCGGCTCGCCGACGTTGGTAGTGGGGCGGGATTTCCCGGAATTCCCTTAAAAATTGCCCATCCCGATCTGCACGTCACGCTGATAGAACCCAATACCAAGAAATGCGCATTTTTGCGTGAGGTCCAAGCAGCATTGCGCTTGTCTGGAATGCAGGTTATTCGCAGTCGATATGAGGATTTCGACGCGCCACACAACTCTTTTGATTTCATCTGCTCACGGGCTTTAGGAGCGTCCAAAGGGCTATTACGGTGGTCAAAATGGGTACTGCGGGCGGATGGTCATGTGATCCTATGGCTGGGCATTGAGGACTCAACGCTCCTGGCCAGCAGGGCAAAGGGTTGGAATTGGGAGCGTCCCGTCAAGATTCCAGAATCTCGTAGGCGAGCTGTCCTAAGCGGTAGACCTTTGGGCTAGCCCGACTTTGACAACTGGGCCTTAATTTTCCCGCATGTTATTGATTCTACGTCCGAGACTTCAAAAGGTCTTCACTACAAGTTTTCCCCTTCCACAACACTCTCTAATTCCTGCTGGAGGATCCTCGGGGGTGGCTGAGCCGGGAGCTGCAGGTGCAATTCGTGGAGAAGCATCTGGTGATCCGTCTCTGGTTGCGTGTATCGCGGGAGAATCAGCAACCGCCCATCGGTCGTCGGCACCCGTACATCCACCATTTGGATAGCGGACAGCTTTTCCAGCACGGCTCGAGGAGTCAGGCCCGGTGCCAGAGCTCGCAAGCGCTGCCTCAGCGTGAC
>Ga0209804_1002789_pt1 | contig 10387 bp, 8 predicted proteins | sample GraSoiAngelo_139_FD_185896 | JGI IMG/M metagenome (GOLD analysis project Ga0209804, IMG submission 185896) | Grasslands soil microbial communities from the Angelo Coastal Reserve, California, USA - 14_0929_12_20cm (SPAdes) (version 2) | ecosystem: Environmental > Terrestrial > Soil > Grasslands ... | reverse complement strand
CAAGATAGTATTCTCCAGAACTCTGAAAAACGTTCATTGGCAGAATACGAGAATTGTCAAAGATCATATCGGCGAAGAAATTGCTAGACTGCGGAAACAGCCTGGCAAGAACCTCATACTATTCGCGAGCCCAACGCTTGGGTCAACGTTCATGAATCTGAACTTGATCGACGAATACTTCTTCAACGTCAATCCTATCGTTCTCGGCAAAGGAAAGCCCTTGTTCAGGGACCAGAATGAGATGCGTAGGTTGAAACTACTAGAATCCAAGACGTACAAGAACGGAGTCGTCAGTCTCCGCTATCGCGGGGGGAAACTAGTAGAATGAGAAAGATAGTCGTTTCAGAGTTTGTCTCCCTGGACGGTGTAGTGGAAGACCCGGGTGGAGCTGAGAAGTTCAAGCACGGCGGCTGGAGTTTCAAGTTCCGCGACGATCAAGTTCCGAAGTACAAGTTGGACGAGGTGTTTGCGAGCGACGCGCTCTTGCTGGGACGCGTAACCTATGAGGGCTTCGCGAAAGCCTGGCCTTCAAGGAAGGACGATGTGGGTTTCGCTGACAAGATGAACAACATGCCCAAGTACGTGGTCCAACGACTCTGAAGAAACTCGACTGGAACAATTCTCGATTGATCAAGGCGAATGTCGCGGAGGAAGTGAAGAAGCTGAAGCAGCAGCCAGGTAAGGACATTTTGGTCTACGGAAGTGGTAAGCTGGTGAACACGCTGTTGAAGCATGACCTCGTCGATGAATTGCGGCTCATGGTCCATCCCGTTGTCCTGGGAAGCGGGAGACGACTCTTCGACGACAACGCGGAGACAATGAAGGTCCTGAAACTTGAAGACTCGAAGACGTTCCCGTCAGGCATAGTTCTCCTCTCATATCACCCAGCAAAGTAACGAAAAATAGAGGACTGGCCCCGAGACCAGCAGCCCATACGGGGAATCCGCTAGATTCTAGACTGGAAGTCTATTCAAGACGTCAAAGCCGAGTCCACACGTGGACTCACGTTCCGCCAGAAAGCTGATCGAGAAGTGTTTTCCACAGCTCAAGATCAGACATTCAAGGCAGATAGTTACTGGCTGGGAGAACCTTGTACTGGAAGTCAACGGGGAGTATGTCTTCCGGTTTCCTAAGTTCTGGGAGACGGAGAAGCGTCTAAGAAACGAAATAGCGTTTCTCCCGGCACTGCGAAGACACCTGTCGACGCAAGTCCCTGATTACGAGTTCATCTGGAAGGGAGGAAGAAAGTATAGGGGCTGGTTCGGCGGCTACCGCAAGATCAGCGGAGTCACGGTTCAGAGCCTACCTTTCAGAAAGGAATGGAAGAGACCGCTGGCTTCGCAGATCGCGAGTTTCTTGAAGGAACTACACAAGGTCAGATTCGAAGCCCATCGACTCAAGAACATACCAATGTACTCGCCGAAGGAATGGTTCAGATCCATCAGACTTCAACATAGGAAGGTTCGCAGAATCGTCTACCCTTTGTTGGACTCTAGACTTCGTGCAAGGTCCGAGGAATTCTGGCAGAGCCTCCTCTCACAGTTCAGAGATGCAAATTTCAGGCCGACATTCATACATGGAGACCTTGGTACAGAGAATATCCTCTTCGACCCCGCCTCGGTCAGACTGACCGGAATCCTTGACTGGGGGTACATGCAGATAAGCGACCCCGCACTCGAATTCGCACACCTGTTCATGCACAAAGCCGAGCTAGGAGAGGAAGTTCTGAAACATTACGGAATCCGGGAATCCGACTTCAAGAACCGCGTCCAATGGTATGTCGATTCAGAACCCTTCTATGATATCATGTGGGGTATCGATCATCACTGGGACAAAGCAAAGAGGCTCGGACTAAGCGAGCTCTCAAAGACCCTGAAGACGTCGACTGTCGCTAACAGCTTGCGTTAACGTCGATTGGCTTAAATGACGTATGTCATAAGCTAGATCTGCGTTGCGGCTTGATAGACTACGCACAACTCCTTCTGCTTGGAGCAATCGCCGGACTGACCATATTCTTGGGTCTGCCCATGGCTCTGCTTCGGAATGTCAGCCGCATGAAGAAGGGATTCCTCAACGCGCTCGCAATGGGAATTCTCGTATTCCTGATAACTGACGTTTTGTCCGCTGCTTGGCAGCCAACAAAGCTTGCCGCGGTCACCGGATACACCGGTAAAGGTCCCGTTTTAGACGCGGCAATAGATCTTCTGGCTTTGTTCGGTGGACTGGGTCTAGGACTTTTGGGGCTCGCTCTTTACGAACAGAGGTATCTCAGAAGAATCATCTCAACCAAAAAGAGACTGGCGACTGCGGAAGATAACAACAACGAGAGAGGAAAATCCAATCCTGCGATTCCGCGGGACAGGATGCCGCAACAGCACGGCGTTGAACTTTTCGGTAATCCTCAACATCTTGCGACAATGATTGCCGTGGGTATAGGATTACACAACTTCAGTGAGGGCCTAGCCATTGGCCAGTCCTACGCTTCAGGCGCAGTTGCGCTCGCTGTAGTCCTCATCGTTGGTTTCGGAGCCCACAATGCCACCGAGGGATTCGGAATCGCAGGACCCCTAACGGGGATATCGGAGAAGCCCCAGATCTCATTCCTCGCCAAGATGGGCGTTATCGGAGGTAGCCCCACATTCATCGGGACCCTAGTCGGGAGCGTCTGGGTATCCCAACTAACCTACATCATGTTCCTATCACTAGCAGGCGGTGCCCTGATCTACGTTACTCTCCTAATGTACAATACCGCGAGAAGAGAATCCAGGAACGATCTGTTAATGGTCGGACTATTTATCGGACTACTAGGCGGATTCCTTACTGACCTGATCGTCACCCTGGGTGGAGCCTAGGCCAAGCTCCCTGGCAATTGGCACGTCCATTCCTCAGCTGTGATTTTACCCCCCACCGCGCCTTTTGCAGATGTCCCTTGACCGAATTGCAGGCTTATCAAACCAAACGAGTGAGAACAAAGTATCATCACAAGAGGTGAAATGATAGATATGAAAAAGTTCATCCCGTTAGCAATCCTCGCTCTTCTCATCGTTCCGGCCTATGTCGTAGGTGCGAGATCTGAAAGCGTATCCGGACCGAAACCGTCCATCGTTCTCATTCACGGTGCATGGGCGGACGGATCAGGTTGGAGCGGCGTTATCAGCCGTCTTCAAGACCAGGGATACACAGTATACGCTCCGTCGGATCCGTTGCGCGGCCTAGCATCTGACTCCGCCTACATTGCCGACTTCCTCCAGAGCATTAGCGGACCAATCATCCTTGTCGGACACTCGTATGGAGGCGCCGTCATCACCAACGCGGCGACAGGAAATCCCAACGTTAAGGCCCTCGTCTATGTGGACGCCTTTGTGCCTGACCAAGGAGAGTCATTGATACAACTCCTCAGCATGCCACCACCAATCGGCCAATCAGCCTCCTGCCTAGGAGGAGACCCCAGCAAAGTGTTCAACTTTGTCAACTACCCGGGCGCTGCGGCTGGAGACTTCGACGTGTACATCAAGCAGAGCGTCTTCCCGTCGTGCTTCGCAAATGATCAACCAGTCGACAAAGCTGCCGTCTTAGCATCTGCGCAGCGTCCTGCGGTTCTCAGCATACTACCCGCCATGTCAGGAGTACCCGCCTGGAAGTCGATTCCCAGCTGGTACCTGCTAGGAACAATTGACCTCGTCATCCCACCGTATCTACAGCTTTTCATGGCTCAGCGCGCGCACGCACAAATTATCGATGTTAGGGCAGCACACCCCTCGATGATCTCCCACCCTGAAGCGGTAACACAATTGATCGAACAGGCTGCACAGACCGTGACAGGCAACTCCAGCACGAATTCGGCACTGACACTCGCACCCGTCAGTGCCTAGCCGAGTCTCTATACCGCTCACATCTCCCTCTGCCGGCCGAATGGTAGATGTGAGCGTCCCATTTCTTTGGAACGGTATCAAGAGGCGAGCTGTATTTCTTGGAATGATTGACTGTGTCAACGCCTACAATATTGCAACGCCGGGCGGGCGTCCCCATCCCCTCTGAGGGCGACTCCAATCAGCCCTCATTCGAACCATCAATCCCTAGATACCCTGCGATACCATTCACGATTGCGACCATCCCACGAATCCGTATGCGCCTCGGTCTCCAGCTCCTTTGATTTTAGATAACGCTAAATCGTGGATGCTCAGCCTGAAGCTTACAGTTGATTCTTCGGAAGTGGCTCGCTTGGGTCTCGTCCCTGGCTATGCTCTTGGCTCTAAGCGTGGTTGTCTTACCGAAGGGCCTGGGCGAGGTCGCGGACTGGCTTGTTCCATGGGTCGGTCCCGGATTCCGACCAGAGTTCTACCTCGTCTTCCTTCTATTCGGACCATCGCTGTCCTACACTCCGCTGCTGCTCACTTGGATCACGGCGGGGATTGTGGGGGGCTTCTTTGCGAGAGGAGCCGGACGCTCTATCGTGGCCGGGACGATGACTACCGGGTCTCTCTTCGCGCTCATAAGCTGGAACTCGATCTACATCTCTCAGAGCTTCCGCACATCCGGCGTCACGGCCTTAGGATCCAATTTTCCACCGCCACCCCAAAACTTCAACATTGCTGACGTTCTGAGTGCTCCGCTCGTGGGCCAAATTTTGCAGAAGGCCACCTCAACTGCCCTTCCGAACCTCAGCGGAATCGGTCTCTTCCTCGCAGGGAACCTCGTGACCAACATTACGATCTTTGCTGTTTCCTTTATCCTCTCTTCGATCCTCTTCTCAAAAGTAATCAGACGTCGTAGACCGAAGGAGCTAGCAGTTCAATCCACCAGTTTACGGTCCTCAGCTGCAAATCTTGCCCAAATGTCTAGAAAGCAAGTTGCGTTCGCAGTTGTCGCGCTCTTCCTAATACTGGCGACGATCCCGTTCCATCCTGGAACCGCACAATCATCTTCGGGCAGCCTCGGCCTTTCCCCTGGGGAACACTTGACCTTACAGCTCCAGAAAGATGGCAGCCTCAGCATGTTCTATCTGACCAACACTACGTCGTTGCCCGGAACCTATTCAATGGATGAGTCTCAGGGTCTCGTTGCGGGGTTGCTGTTTGGTCTCAACGCTACCCCTGGAACACTCTCCTCTTTCGGAAACAGCCCAGCCGGATCACTCTCGTCGATACTACAGTATCTTCCCAAAACAGGATTGATCACAATCTATCAAGCGACAGAGCCATCTGTTGCAAGATCAAGAGCGGACCAGCTAGCAAACGATTTCGGCAAAGGTTTCGGCCTCGGCCTAACTCCAAGCGTGAGCCTCAACACTCAATCCTTTCCTGGACTACAAAGATCCGGGGGCTACTACATTGGGCTATACACCTCAGATAAGATACCCGAACAAATCGGGGACCAAGTCAGGGATCTAATCGATAGAAACGGCGTCGGAACCATACTATCATCCAGCAAGATCTTCGTAGGCCAGTTTGGAGTATTAGCGGGACTGGTCAAGCTGAACCCGAGTGGCACTGATGCACCGTCAGCGATGCTAGCGGCCTTTGCCGACCTCACCACGCTAGGCAACTTTTTTGGCCGGGGAAACTTCACGCTAGGCCTGAGACAGATCTTTGGGAATCCGGGAACCATCAGTCCATCTGGGCCAGCAAGGAGCAGCACTGTTCAGCTAGTTTTTCCCTCGGACTTTCCAGTGACTGACTACGGCCCGAGAGAGCGCGTGAGACCTCCGTCAGGCGGAATACTCTCTCTATTGCTAAACTCGACAGACAACGCTGTCTCCGACGCCTTTGTCAGCTTTACAGGTGTCTTTCCGCAGCGCATTGAGATAGTTCGCATTCTGGACCCTGTATCCCCTGTTCCCATGGGGACCACGGTAACTGAGACGATAACGGTGAGGAACCTAGGACCCGAATCAATTCACGGCGTTATAGTCAGCGAGAAAAAACTATTCCAGACATACAGATCACTCCAGCTCCTCTCCCCTTCATACAACGCCAGCCTCAGCGACATTGTTCCACAAGAGTCTGAAAGCGCAATCTTTCACTTCAAGGTCACATCTGATGGAATATACACTCTTGTCCCAGCCAAAGTCACGTACGTCGATCAACAAGACGTCATAGTCAAGAACAGCGGGACAATATCCCTTCACTCAACTCCAAACCCGCTCAACTACTCCTTGGCGTTGATAAGAGGCACGGCCCCAATCTCGTACCTGTTCCTGTTCTTACTTGTCATGTCTCCCCTGATAGAAGTGCCGAGGGGGGTTGTCCGATGGCGCTCTTCCCGAAAGCAGGCTAGGCTCTAGAAATAACACTTCAAGAGAGAACCCTTGTCCAGTCAGCCAAAAACTAGATAGCCGAGAAGTCGGGATTCCTTGGTATTGAGACCCGACCCGCCGGTTAGAACAGCATGTGGGAAAGGCTTAGCGCAAACCTGAACGCGGTTCGGCCGAAGTCGTTCGGGTTCTTCTTTCGGAAAGGTCTAGGATGCCGCTCTATAGGCTGCCAGTCTAGTCTGACCACGTCGAAACTGTCATCAAACTGGATAGATTCTCCAATCATTCTCTTTCTTCCTCACTCTAGGACGGTCGAGGGCGACCCATATTGACTGGGGAAATGGCAACCCAGTCAATGGTGAGAAGGAGTTTCGTAGCCGATAGTTTGCCGACGTCCCTTTGGAATACACTCACTCGGCAGTAGGATCAGATTGTGATACTCCTTAGCGATTCTTCTAAGGACCAAGGCCGATGAGAGCGAAGAAGAGGACTATGGCGACTATGATTGCGAGACTTGGGAGTATGAGAAGATACTTCGCGAGCATCTTGACACTTACTTTCAGAGGAGTCTTGTCTCCTTTCTCCCCTGTCAGCCATGAGGTAGCAAGAAGAAGTGCCCCAGCAATGGTTGTTACTGTTGAAGAGAGTGTCAGTCTTGTGCTGCAGGACGTCTGGTGTATCGGGCTGCAGCCTACTGTGAGAAGGAATATTCCAGTAAGAATCAACACCCAGCCAAGGAGGCCGATAACTGTCCTCCAACTCACAACAGGTTCAGGCTCGGTGGCTGATGCCTCCAGTATTGCTCACGCTTTGAGCGCTTATGGTTTCAACTAAAGGCTAATCGTGTCTCGGCTGAGGATATTCCGGTTTCAATCCAAGAGTGAAACTCGGCCCTGATCCGATAATGCTTGAGTTGGAGCTTAGCTGTTTTCGCCGAGTTCTGGTACCATTCGACTGATGCGGTCGAACAGTTCGTAGGCCGCAGTCACGGGAGAATCCGTCTCTTTTGGATCTGTTGGCTGGGACCAGACTAGAATCTCAATCGGCGAGAGTTGAATCCTGACTTGGAACTTGTTGTCTTCCGTAATCCAGTAGAGCGACAGCTCATCCGTCCCATTCGCGTATCCTACCCAGCGGAAATTCTTGAACCATCGGCCCTTGATCTTTCCCAGCAGACTCTGTGAATCGATCCCTGGCGGAAGCTGGCCCCGAATCACTGGTTCACCATTCACGAGGTGTTGGGTCGCCCTGCGCGAATGTTTCAGGGTCCGGTATCCCTCTTCGGTCTTTGCGACGAGATTATTATCTTCTAATCGCCTGAGGATTCTTGTCAGCTTCTCCTGATGCAGTCCGAGCCGCCTCTTGAGACCTTGAAAAGTGTAAGTTGCGTCTGTCTCCGTGGACAACATTTCCATCACGAGCGCCTGATCATCAACCCGTCTGGACTCGAATGGAGTAACGCCTGGAGAAGACAACTGCTTCAAAATGAGCGGGACGAATCGGGAATATATATTGACTGTCTCTCACGCGATTTGGTTCTGGGACGTCTTTATTGACTGTATGATGCCGCGACGACGGGACTGGCCTAACTTTCTAGCTGAATCGCGTCCTGGTTTCTGCCAGGATCGAATCTACTCGGTGCTTCCATGTTTCGAATTGTGACGGGTCCTTGGGATAGTTCTGGTAGAGATTGTTGAGGGTCTCCATCTGCTTCATAGTGTAGACCAATCCACGGAAGGCCTTGTACGATCCCAGTCCAAGGAATAGTTTCACGATCTTCTCGAACGGTGAGAGATGAGGCATCTCGCCAAGAGAGATCTCGGTAGCTTCCTTCCCTGACAGAAAGTGGCGCATTCCATAGTTGATCTCCTGATTGTTCAGTGTCTGGAGATACATCCTGAACGCCTCCAGCCCAGCTGTCTTGCTTCCGTAGTGCTTTACGAAGTCTAAGTTGTATTGCCAGAGATTCTTCTCACTGAAATCGTTCTGCCCGACAGCACGAACAGCTGTTTCTCCGGCAAGGACCCCGCCGATGAGTCCTGGACCGATGCCGCCTGCGCTAATTGGATTGGGGAACCATGCGGTGTCGCCGCAGATCATGTAGCCATTCGCCACTAGGCAATCGTTCTGGTGTCTCACTGAGACCTGCCAGCTTCCTGTAAGATTGCTATCATCGCTCAAGGGCGTCATCTCCTTGAAACGATCATCAGTCGCGAGCCAGTCCTTCAACAGTGCACTCAACGGTTTCTGGCTTCTCTTCTGTTGAATCCCTAGGCCGATGTTCACCTTGTCTTCGCTCTTCGGGAATAGCCACAGATATCCTCCAGGAGCCTTCTCCTGGTCAAGGTAGATATCGCAGTGGAAGGGTTCGACCTCGACTCCATCCCTGAGTTTCGCGTTCAGCCGCGCAGTTGGCTCAATGTCATCCTTATCGATCTCTTTCTCGATATGACTTGGGATAGGCAGATTTCTCCGAAGCTTCGTCGACATTCCCGACGTGTCAATAACGAGCTTCGTTCTCATCTCGAAAGGTTGGTTAACAGTCCCGCCCACCGTCTGTCCTTTGAGTCCCACTATCCGGCCTGACTCTTCCACCAGATCCAGCGCTTGGACTCCTCCACGAAATTCCACTCCAGCCTTCAACGCGTCATCGAGCAGTCTCTTGCCAAACTTTGGCCGATCTAGCACGTAGCCGGGTCCTTCAAACGGTACCCTGACCTTCATGTCTGGCGAGTAAACGTAGACCGCGGTAACCCGGTTCTCCATCTCGGGCTTGCCGTAGGTGACGCCGAGGTGTTCGTTGAGGAATTTGATGTGATGCTCTCCGACCGCGTCTCCGCAGACCCATCCGAGAGTGGTCTTCTTTCCGACCTCAGCCTCTGGGTTCCGATCAAGTAATAGAACGTCTACTTTGTTCTTCGACTTTATCGCTATTGTAGCGGCTGTCATGCAGCCCGCGATGCCTGCTCCTACTACGACTACGTCTCTCTCTTCCAATTACAATCCTCTTGAAGGGCTCAGTGCGGCTCTTCTAAAGCCGACTTTAGGTTTTCGCTCTCAGAGACGACGATAAATGGTTAAAAGAGTTCTGTTAACTTATCGTCGGATGTCTCTCTGACGTATATGGAGAGTTCTGGTTCTTGTCGTTCGTTGTTGGCTGTCAAGTCTGTCTGGCAGCACTATGCTCCAACACGGGACGTGCTGGGACTATTGGAGTGTTCAGGAGGATGGTCAACGGGTCCATACGGATAGCATGGCGAACAAAGTATCCTCGCTGAGAAAGCTCTCACTATTCTCCTACAACCAGCTCGCCCATTACGATTCACCCAGCTGCTACAAGCTCTGCGCCATATCGAGAGCAGCAGGCATACTAGCTTCTAGGAAGAAGTCTCTCAAGCGAGGCTTCGCTACTAGGACCCCGTACGCTGTCAGACAGCAGCTCGTATCATGCTACAGCTTCAAAGCGAAGAATGGAGGACTAGAGATTCCGATCGCGAGAGGGAAGCGTCTCATCATACCCCTGACCAAGCACACGATAAATTCCATCTCTCAACCAGGAGTCGAGGTGCGCTCCTTCACCCTCACCCAGAACAGGCTCTGCCTCTCTATCGCACGCGACGTTGCCAGGGTGGAGTGTGCGTCTACTGTCGGCGTGGACCGTAATCTTCGCAACTTGACGGTTGGAAACGACGAGGAGACACGTCCCTACGATCTGTCAAAGACTGTGCGCATAGCGAGTACTACGATGCGCATAGTCGCATCTCTCAAACGGGACGATGCCAGGATAAGAACGGGCTTAGCGTCGAAGTATGGAATGCGTAGAACTGCTAGGACTGGTCATCTCCTCCATACCACCACGAAGACGATTGTGGCGTTAGCGGTCCAGCGGAGACAGGCAGTCGTTCTGGAGAACATTCGGGGCATTCGCTGTCTCTACCGGAAGGGTAACGGTCAGGGTAGAAGGTATCGTGGTAGGATGAACGGGTGGAGCTTCGGCGAAGCTCAACGCCAGATCGAGTATAAGGCTCGATGGAGAGAACTGCCCATCATTCATCTGACTAGGCGTGAGACCAGAGGGTCCAGTGTGACTTGTCCGAGATGCGGGGAGAGACTCCAATCAGACAAGCGACTGAA
>Ga0209804_1002787_pt1 | contig 10390 bp, 10 predicted proteins | sample GraSoiAngelo_139_FD_185896 | JGI IMG/M metagenome (GOLD analysis project Ga0209804, IMG submission 185896) | Grasslands soil microbial communities from the Angelo Coastal Reserve, California, USA - 14_0929_12_20cm (SPAdes) (version 2) | ecosystem: Environmental > Terrestrial > Soil > Grasslands ... | reverse complement strand
GTTACAGGGCTCATTCACCCCAGCGAAATTCTCGCTAACTCGGGCGCCAAAGCTGGCGATCGCCTGCTGCTCACCAAAGCTCTTGGCACGGGGGTGATCTCGACCGCAATTAAGAAGGAAAGCGCGAAGCAGTCATGGATAGATGCCGCTGTCCGCTCTATGACCACTCTGAACAAAGCCGCAGCGGGAGTTATTACAAGGCAAGCGGAGGCTGCTGCCGGTCATGCGGTCGAGCGTAGCTCCGCAGTGGCTCGCGTGGGGGCGGGCGCCTCGCCCGTCCATGCCGAGCGCGGCTCAGTTGTCCACGCTATGACAGATATCACCGGCTTCGGCCTGATCGGGCACGCGCGCGAGGTAGCAGTCGCCTCGGATGTGTCTCTTCTTCTCCATGCTTCCCGAATCCCTCTACTCGAAGGCGCTATCGAATGCGTGCGCGCCGGACACATTCCCGGGGGCCTCAAAGCAAATCGCGAATTTGCGGAGTGCGTCGTCGCGTACGATGACGGAATCGCCGAAGACATAAAGACCTTGCTCTTCGATCCTCAAACCGCAGGAGGCTTGCTGATTTCGGTGGTCAGCGACTCTGTAGGTGAATTGATTCAAGCCCTACAAGCGGCCGACGTGCCCATTGTTGAAATCGGCGAAGTCAGGCCAGCGTCGAAGCCCCTGATTACGGTGGTGCCGTGACCTTCTATTTTCTCTTCAATCAAATAAAGCTGTGATAATCTCCCACCCAACCGGGGCGTGCAAATCCGCCCTGCAACGGAGGACTTCATGGCAACTGGCGGATTGGGCATGGGCACGGCTCCAGCATCCGCTCCGAGCAATCTGCTCGCGCAGAAGCTCCGCGCTGAGGCCGTAGTCAAAGCTGCGGCAGGGTGGTTTCTCTGGGTTGCCGCGCTGTCCGTGGTGAATTCTTTCCTGTCGATGTCTGGCTCAGGCATTCGCTTTATCTTCGGACTGGGTACAGCTCAGATCATCGACGCTCTAGCGCACCAGGCGGGCAGCAGCGGTGTGGTGCTCGATCTAATCATCAATGGCTTCGTCGCAGGTGTCCTGCTGCTGTTCTGGAATTTCGCCCGCAAAGGAGAGAAATGGGCGTTCATCGTAGGAATGGCCCTCTATGCGGTCGATGGTTTAATTCTGCTTTCTCTGAAGGACGTTCTCGGCACGGCTTTTCATGCCTATGCTCTCTACCGAATGTATCGCGGAATAGCAGTTATTCCCGTGCTGCAGCGCATTGAGCAGGCGATGGCGCCTGCGGGCGCGCCGATCGTGCCCAAATAAACAATCAGATTTGCTTATTGCGGAGTCGCTCCAATCGGAGTCTCTGCCAGTTGTGAATGCGTTAGCGTTTTTCTGCCCGCCTGCTCGCAATTCTCAGCATCGCCCGCGCCGGATGTCGCATCTTGAAAGCATCTATCATTTTTTCAGGAGTCCAGCCATGAAAACTCGCACGTTAGGACGTTCCGGTCTTCAAGTCTCCGCCCTCGGTCTCGGCTGCATGGGCATGTCGGAATTCTACGGTGGACGCGATGATAATGAATCCATTGCCACCATTCACCGCGCGCTCGAACTCGGCATTACTTTTCTCGATACGGCGGACGCGTACGGGCCCCATACCAACGAAGAGCTGGTCGGAAAAGCTGTCAAAGGCAAGCGCGATCAGGTTGTGATCGCCACAAAATTCGGCATTGTTCGCGATCCAACCCACCCACAGGTGAGGGGTGTAAACGGCAAGCCGGAATACGTTCGCAAATCGTGCGAGGGAAGTTTGCGGCGCCTCGGTATAGACCGTATCGACTTGTACTACCAGCATCGCGTCGATCCGAATACGCCAATTGAAGAGACCGTAGGCGCAATGGCGCAACTCGTGAAGGAAGGCAAAGTCAGCCATATCGGGCTCTCTGAAGCGGGACCGCAAACGCTGCGACGAGCTGTGAAGGTTCATCCCATCACTGCCCTGCAGACCGAATATTCCCTCTGGACGCGCGATCCCGAGGACGAGATTCTCGCCACCTGCCGAGAGCTGGGAATTGGGTTCGTTGCGTACAGTCCGCTGGGTCGTGGATTTCTTACCGGTCAGTTCAAACGATTCGAAGACCTGCCCGAAGACGATTACAGGCGGCAGTCGCCCCGTTTTCAGGGAGAGAATTTCCAGAAGAATCTTGATCTGGTGCGGCGGGTGGGAGAAATCGCAAAAGAGAAGAGCATTAAGCCTTCGCAGTTGGCGCTGGCCTGGGTGTTGGCGCAAGGCGAAGATATCGTGCCCATTCCGGGAACGAAGCATCGCAGGTATCTCGAAGAGAACGTGTGTGCGCTCGACGTAAAACTCACGCCCGAGGATCGGCGGCGCATTGACGAGGTCTTCCCCTATGGATCAACTGCGGGGCTGCGCTACCCGGAACACATGATGCAATTGGTGAACGCTTAGTACGGCAACGGTGCCTTCACGTGCACTTCATCGTCGGTGAACGGCGTCGTATCATAAGTCTCACCTATGACGAGCATGCGCCAAGGCTCGATTCACCTGTTTCGCATCGCGGGCGTTGATGTGTTCCTGCATTGGTCGTGGTTTCTGGTGGCCGCATTTGAAATCAGCGGCCGCACCAGGACCTATTCCAGTCTTTCCTGGAACATTCTGGAGTATCTCGCGCTGTTTTCGATTGTGCTGCTCCATGAATATGGCCATGCTCTGGCGTGCCGGCAGGTGGGCGGAATTGCGAATCGAATCGTGCTCTGGCCGCTTGGTGGGGTGGCTTATGTGGACCCGCCGCCGCGGCCAGGGGCTACGCTTTGGAGCATCGCGGCTGGACCGCTGGTGAATGTCGTTCTGTTTTTCGTTCTGACACTGACTGGCATGTTAGGGCGATCGCACGGCTGGTTCGCGGCGGTGCCCAATATCCACACCCTTCTGCGGGCAATCTGGTACATCAACCTGGGTTTGCTGACCTTTAATCTGCTGCCTATCTATCCTCTGGATGGCGGCCAGATTCTTCGGTCTCTTCTCTGGTTTGTGCTGGGCCGCGCTCGAAGCCTGATGGTGGCTGTCAGCATTGGGTTCATTGGCGTGGCCGGACTTATCGCCCTCGCGTTATGGATACACTCCGCCTGGTTCGTTGTTCTGTCCTTCTTCATCTTGATGAATTGCTGGGGAGGACTAAAACAGGCGCGAGCTTTATCCCGCCTGGCAAAATTGCCGCGCCGCGAAGGGTTTACTTGTCCTTGCTGCAAGTTGGCCCCACCAATCGGAGCGTTTTGGAAGTGCGCCCAATGCGGCCAGCCCTTCGACACTTTTGAAACGCAAGCTGTCTGCCCGAAGTGTAACGCCCGATTTGCGGTGACGGGGTGTCTGGATTGCCGCAGAGCCTATGCCATGAGTGAGTGGATGGCGCCTGCTCTGGTTACGTCGGCGTCGTAGCGAATCTGGAAAACAAAAATGGGCGGCCATTTTGGCCGCCATTTTTGGCTGATATCTCTTACGCTCTTGCCGGGCTCTCTCCACCCTTGGCGATTCCCGGCCTGCCGGGTTCCGGCTTAAGCACTTGCTGAACTCCGTCGTCGGACTTCGGCGGAGGCGTCATCTTAGGCAGTTCTTTGCCATCCATGATCAGCTTGATCTCGTTGGCATCGAGCACTTCGCGCTCCAGCAGTGCAGCCGCAATGCGAACCAACGTATCCCGGTGCTCGCCCAGGATACCCTTGGCCGTGTTATAGCCCTGTCCGATCAGCCGCCGTACTTCGTCATCGATCTTGATGGCAGTAGCTTCGCTATAGTCGCGGTGCTGCGCGATCTCGCGTCCCAGGAAGATCTGCTCTTCCTTCTTGCCGAATGTCAGCGGCCCCAGATCGCTCATGCCAAACTCGCAAACCATCTTGCGCGCCAGTTCGGTGGCGCGTTCGATATCGTTGCCTGCGCCGGTGCTCATCTGGTTGAGGAACAATTCCTCGGCGATGCGGCCGCCCATCATGATGGCGATCTGTGTCTCCAGATATTCCTTGTTGTAGTTGTGCTTGTCGTCAATGGGCAATTGCATTGTTACACCCAGAGCCATGCCACGCGGGATGATCGTGACCTTATGTACCGGATCAGAATGGGGCAGCTTGGCGGCAACCAACGCATGGCCGGCTTCGTGATAGGCAGTCACTTTCTTCTCTTCTTCTGAGAGGATGAGCGACTTGCGCTCCACGCCCATCAGAACTTTATCTTTGGCCACCTCGAAATCATATTGCAGAACGGCCTTGCGGTTCTGCCGTGCCGCGCTCAACGCGGCCTCGTTGACCATGTTGGCCAGGTCGGCTCCGGAGAAGCCCGGAGTGCCGCGAGCCAGAACCGAGAGATCGACATCATCGGCCAACGGAATCTTTCGCGTGTGTACGCGAAGAATTTCCTCGCGTCCCCGAACATCGGGACGGCTGACAACCACGCGGCGATCAAATCGCCCAGGCCGCAGCAGAGCCGGATCAAGCACGTCAGGCCGGTTGGTAGCAGCCATTAAAATGACGCCTTCGTTGGACTCGAAGCCATCCATCTCAACCAGCAGTTGGTTCAACGTTTGTTCGCGCTCATCGTGCCCGCCACCCAGTCCGGCGCCACGGTGGCGGCCAACTGCATCAATTTCGTCGATGAAGATGATACAAGGCGCATTCTTTTTTCCCTGCTCAAACAGGTCGCGGACGCGGCTAGCGCCCACGCCGACGAACATCTCTACGAAGTCTGATCCGGAAATCGAAAAGAAAGGAACATTCGCCTCTCCGGCGACCGCCCGCGCCAGCAGGGTCTTACCTGTTCCCGGAGGGCCAACCAGCAACACGCCTTTCGGAATCCGCCCGCCCAGCTTTTGGAATTTCTGCGCTTCGCGCAGGAACTCGATGATTTCCTTTAGCTCTTCCTTGGCCTCCTCTACGCCCGCAACATCTTTAAACGTAACTTTCTTCTGCTGCATGGAAAGCAGCCGGGCCCGGCTCTTGCCGAACGAAAGAGCTTTGTTTCCTCCGGTCTGCATCTGGCGGATCATGAAGAACCAGAGCGCAGCCAGCAAAATAAGTGGAGCCAGATTCAACAACCACGTGGGCCAGCTTCCGTTGCTGATGTCTTTTATGGTGATGTTGACGCTCTTATCGCGGAGCGTCTTAATCATGTCGGGATAATTTTGCGGAACGGTAGTGTGGAAAACGGAATTGTCGTTGCGGTACTTCCCATGCACCTCTACGCCGGTAAGCGTGACCTCTTTGATGTTCCCCTGGTCGACGTCCGTCATGAATTGCGAAAAATTGATTTCCTTCTCTTTCTGGCCGCCTCCGCCCATCTTCACTACCTGCCACAACACAATGGCTGACAGCAGGATTACCAGCCAGAACACTACCGTTTTAACCGTCGAATTCACTTAAAAGCTCCTCTTGGACCCCTCTGTATGTTTCAGAACCCTTTTAACCCAATTACTTTAGATGCTCGTGAAGGTTTCTCAGCCGCTCTTTCTATTCGCCCAGGCACTTGCCCGTCGGCTCACCGCGAGCAGCAACAAATTGTGAGTAGCTGATCTCGGGGCTCCGAGGGTTTTGTTGGACAACTCGCCAGAGCAAAGGCGTGGAAGTAAGGACAAATTCCCAGAATCCAAAATCGCAACATCCACCCGATACCTCTCCGATCCGGATGGGGTTTGCTCAGCAAATTCTCCTGTGCAGTCATTCTAACCTTTTCGGCCCAAAAAAGGGCGCAGTTGTTGGAGTGACTTAAGTCATGGTTCCGCTTCACCTTGCGAGGCAACATATGACCCAGGCGCGGATGTTACCGCGCACAACCGCTCAGGCCTGAGAGACCGATTCACGATGTCCCAAGCGGAGCCTCTCGAATCGCAATGACGTTCTTTACAGCCTGACGCGGTTGCAAGCGAGCGGGCGTGGGAAATCCACGAACCCAGACAATCTCGTCTCCACTTACAATAACCGGCCAGAGTTTACGTTCCTCACCCGTGACGTGCTTCTCCTGGAGCAACTCCTTTACCTTTTTCGGGGCCTTGGTATGCGCCGGCCAAAAACGGTCTCCGGGGCGCCAATTCCGAACAGTCAACTCTCCTGCAGCCGCCCCCGAATCGAGTAAATTTTCGGCATTACATGCTGCGCGTTTCTCAGCCGAGATCAGCATTGCTTCGAATAACGTGCCTGTTTCCGGAACGGGCACCTTGCCTGGAACCGGTAGAAGATATCGGTAATCGTGGATGGATTCCGAGATTTGCGGTGCCGGCTCGAACTTGAGTTCGCCTTTATCAATTGAAGCCATCCAACCGTCAGGCAATGCAGCTTTTCCTGGACAGCCGTTGCTGATCAACTCGAGAATCTCTTCTACGTGCCGAAATTCCAAGCGCAACCCGAAGTTTTCGGCCGCTGCTCTAGCTAGGCGCCGTTGTAGAGCCAGGGGCAAGCCCGCGAAGCTCCTCAAACCTACTGTAGCGCCAGTGTCCCGCAGACGGCGCCCCGCCGCCTCCAGAATGCGGCCGACCTCCGCGTTCCAATATTCTTCCTCCGCTCGGGCAATCTCCGCTGTCTCCGCCAAGATCTCGCGGACCGCAGGATTCAAATTCCGTTCCAACCGGGGCAAAATACCGTGCCGCACTCGATTGCGCGCATGCCGCAGATCGCGATTGCTTGAATCCTCACGCCAGCTCTGCCCTTCAGCGATGAGATATGCCTCTAGTTCCTTGCGTCGGACGCCAAGCAGCGGCCGAACAATCGAAGCGCACACCTGCTGCCGACCGGCCACCGATGCCTGACGACCAGCTGAGAACTGAGAACTGGAGACTGACAACTGGGGATAAATTCCCGCGAGACCGCGCGTACCCGCCCCTCGTGCAACCTTGAGCAGCACGGTTTCGGCCTGATCATCGAGAGTATGCGCGGTGGCAACGCGATTCATTCGGCCCTCGATCAGCAATCGACGGAAGAATCCATACCGCATCTCGCGCGCGGCGGTCTCTATGCTGAGACGCTTCTCTGCAGAGTATGTCGCGACATCGCCGGTCTCAGAGCGAAATTCCAGCTTATTTCGCGAGGCGAGGTCGGCGACGAATTGCTCGTCGGCATCAGCTTCTGACCCACGTAGTTTGTGATTGAAATGGACGACAGAGAGGACAACACCCAGCTCCGTCCGTAACTCCAGGAGCAACCGCAGCAGAGCCACGGAATCCGCACCGCCTGAAACGGCCACGCCGACACGGTCTCCGGGATTCAGCAGCTTATGTCGCCGGATGTAGCGCGTGACGCACTGCGCCAGAGTCTCCACCGCTCCATGGTACATCCGTGAGCCAGCGGTTTAGGACGTGACATAGCGCTTCCAGTCTCCGCTTTCAGCCGTTTCCCGAATGCAACGATTTCTTCCTTCCAGCAGGCTCCGCATGTGCCGCGCGAGAATGGCCCACTCCACCAGCCTCCCGACTGGCCAAAGGGGAGCTTCAAATTCCATTTCGTCTCTCATCAGCGTTCGGCTATCGTGAAGTTCAAAATAATGATCGTGGCAGAAGCGCCGAAAGCGGCCGCGCACCATGCAATCCTGGAAATACTTCGGGCGCTCATAAGCCGTGATGCGGCTTGTATGTGTCAAAGTGAATCCGAAGTGGCGGCCCCGCCACGTAACCTCTTGCCAGGCGCCGATCAATCCGGTGGTCACGCCGGCAATGGCCCGCTCGCCGCTCCAGTTCGTCGAGGCCATGTGCAAATCGATGCTGCGCGCAAGATCGAAGCAGCGTTCGATTGGTGACGCAATTGATGTGAGCAACACGATTCGAGTCATCCCATCATCCGGTTCACATCGGCGTGGGAAGGCGCAGCTTCCATCGTGCGATACGTTCCTGAACTCTTCAGTTCCTCGGCCATCCTGCGCAGCAAGCCGAGTGTGGCGCGCATTGGGGCGGAGCCGAGGCTGACTCGCGCCACGCCCAACTTCTCCAGCTCAGGTATCGAAGACGACCCTGGCCCGGCGAGAATATTTATCGGATGCTGCAAATCAACGACGAAGCGCCCGACCGTTTCAGAGTCGCGAACACCGGGAACAAACAGGCAATCCGCACCCGCGTCACGAAATGCCGCCAGTCGCTTGAGAGCCAATTCGTAACGGCGTTTTGGCGCTCCCACCTCGAGAAGGTAAACATCGGTTCGTGCATTCAGCACAATCGGCACTCCGGTTCGTCGCGCCTCCTCGAGGACAGCGTTGATTTTTTCAATTTGCAAGGGCAAGTCCAGCAGTGGATTTTCCGGCTGGCCGGTGGCGTCCTCCAGATTCATTCCCACGGCGCCGGCTTGGATGACCGCCCGCGCAGTGAGCGCCGCGTCTTCTGGACGATTGCCATATCCGGCCTCGACATCGGCTGTAACCGGAACCTGAACCGCGGCTGCGATGCGCTCAACCGCTGCCAGCATTTCTTGGCGGGAGATATGCTCGCCATCGGGATACCCCAGAGTGAACGCGATTCCCGCGCTGGTCGTGGCGATTGCGCCGAAACCGCTGTCTTCAAATATGCGGGCGGTGGCCACGTCCCAGACATTTGGGAGCAGCAACAATCGTCCTCGATGCATGTTGCGAAACGCTTCAGCTCTCGCTCTTTGCTGTGCGATGTCAGGCATTCAATTCCCAGGCGGAACTTCCGTCTGCGAAGCTCGCGGCTTGGCGATCCGTTCTAAAAATTTTTCCACGCTCACCACCGCCCGCCCCACAGTTCCCCGCCCTATTTCCTGGAGATCATCGTGCGCCGTCACGCGAACCGTGTAGAAGCGTCCATCGAAGGACTCGACAATCGCTTCCGCCCGAATCCGCGCTCCGACCCCGCTGGCGGCGCGATGCTCTATGTGAATCGACGTCCCCACCGTGATTTCATCATTTGCGCAATACGGTTGCAGAGCGTGGAATGCAGCCGTCTCCATCAGACGGATCATGTCAGGAGTGGAATATACGGGCGGTAAGGAGGAGTGATGCGCCGTCAGCGTGTGCCTAAAATCGACGGTTTCTTCGGCTTCGCCGCGCGCTCCGATGGGAAGTGGTTTGGACATGCCTCGATGGACAATGAAGAGCCGCTGACGAACGCCAGCAGCGGATGAAGTGCTTCCGATTACGCTGTCGGCGTCAGGCGCATCGCTTCTATCCCGTCCAGCGCACGCCACAGTGCCCCAGCCGCCGCTTCAGCCGCATCCAGCGCCTTCTCCGTCGCGCCCGGGTTCGACTCCACACGCTTTTCCAACTGCTGCCGCCAGATTTGTGCGTGGTAGAGGTCTGCCGTGGTATGAAGGGCAAAGTAACGGCAGGCCTTTTCATCAGCCGCGTACATCTCGCGGAGCCCGCGCGCTTTCTCCCCGGCCAATCTCGGGATCTGCGACTCATACGAGTAAAAAGCGGCAAGCGCTTCTTCCGGCGTGCCTTCACTCGCAATGTGATGGAAGAAGGCGATCAGATCCCTGATCTCTGCCACTGGCTGATGCCGTCGCAGATCACGGCTGGCGCCCATGCCTTCGGCAAAATCTAGCCACAGCTCGGCATGTGGCGTTTCGCCAGCGCGCAATCCCTTCTCATCGGCCATGTTCGCCAGTACTGCCTGCCGCAGTTCGCCGTCTTCAAGACGCATAGCTAGCTGGGCCAGATATGTGGGAAACGCCGCCACATGGTGGTAATACTGGCACGCGTACTCGCGCAAGTCATCACGGGACAACTCGCCCGCGCTCCAGGCTTTGTAAAAAGGATGGCTCAGCAAATCGTACTTCGCTATGCGTGCTTGTAGTTCCTGGGAAAACGGCGTGCTATTCATAATCTGCCCTCTAGAAATAAACATTTAGGATTGCCCACGGAAAACGTGTGACATCGATCACAGAACATTGCTCCCCAAGTGCAGTAGCTTAGGTTGGGCGCAAGGTGCGGGCATTCTACCAGAAAGTTCAAAGCGGGTTATTGCCATAGCCGGGATGGCGATGGCGATCACTTTCTTCGGTCTGGTCATAACATTAGCGGCCCTCCCAGTCTCGTTTTCAGGCCTTGCTCAGGTGGAACCGCCTGAGATCACCGCCATATCACCAACGAGTGGCCCAGAGGGCACGCGAGTTGAAATCACAGGGATAAATCTTGCAGGTGCAACCACAGTTTTGTTCGGGGCCAGCCCGGCGGTTTTCAAGCTGATCTCACCCGAAACAATCGTCGCGATTGTGCCTCACAAAATCTCTACATCCACGATCACGGTTAGTGCGCCCCAAGGACACAGCTCCAGCCCATTTCCTTTTGTCATTTGCAACGACCCGCGCATTCCCGAGGAAGTCAGCTACAAAGCTGGATACGTGAATGCCGTGCCTCGGCCAGCGGATTTCAGCTCCGCTCGCCTGTGGGGGATTGCCATCGTTGACACACGAGTGCCGGGAC
>Ga0209804_1002782_pt1 | contig 10399 bp, 7 predicted proteins | sample GraSoiAngelo_139_FD_185896 | JGI IMG/M metagenome (GOLD analysis project Ga0209804, IMG submission 185896) | Grasslands soil microbial communities from the Angelo Coastal Reserve, California, USA - 14_0929_12_20cm (SPAdes) (version 2) | ecosystem: Environmental > Terrestrial > Soil > Grasslands ... | reverse complement strand
TGCCCGTGTGCCCCACCCTGCAAAGCCCGGAGTGTTGCCGCCGCCGTGTTTCCCGGTAGGACTTGGGATCAAACGGTGCGCCGGAGCGAGGGGTTGAGGGACGAGAGGCATGTTGGCGCGCGATCACGTTGCACCTTCTTGGGATCGCTTTGCGGTCATCAGACAGACACGATAGGAAATGGTGACATAAAGGATCCAAAACACATAGTTGGGCGAAAGAAGAGCGCTCTGTGCGAGATTCACAAAGAAGAGAAAGATCAGAAACAGGATTGGCCAGGCGTCCTCCCAGCGATCTTCCCGAAGAAAACAGCGCGCCGCTTTCCAGATATGGCGCACAAATCCCAGGAAAAACAGCGCTAATCCCACGAACCCCAGATCGAGCCAGATTTCCAGGAACCCATTGTGCGCCCCTGGTACATTCCACCCTGCGATCTGGCGGACTGTGCCCGAGGGTCCTTCATCACCCAACCAAAAGGCATTGAAACCGTGTCCAATCCACAGCCGATCCATTCCCATGAGGAGAGAGGCACCCCAGATTGTGGTTCGACCGCTCAGGCTAGCATCACGATCAAATATCTCCACTATGTCCTTGAAATGGTTCGCGGTGTAATAAACACCGGCGCTCGCCGTGAGAATTGCCAGCAAGACAATCTGGCGCCCTCTCTCGGGATTCAGACGAATTTGCCGCAGAAGAACAAAGAACACGATCACAGCAGCAATACTCAAAAGGCCGGTCGCCGAGCGCGATAAAAGCAGAAGCGTAAAGGAGAGAAACGCCCAGCAGTATGCACTCCATCTCTCCTCGGGTTCGATCTGGCTCCACAGCAGAAATACCAGTATGCTCAGCGCCATGATCATTCCCAGAGAATTCCGCTGGGTGAAGATGCCGTACCAGGGCCCAGGCAGATTGTCTACCGCCGTTCCAAGTTGCAGGGCGCCAAAAATGAAACTGCATACGATGGAAATCTTCAATATCGGCATCAGCAGTCGGATTTGTTGCGCGAAGCTGTATCGGATCGCGAGATAAAGGCCGGCCATCGTCGTCGCCAGCAGCCCTAAGCTTCTTCTGATGGTCAAGTCTTTGGCATCCGACCAGACAACCGAGACCACCACAACGCCGAGCAGCGGCAGAAACGGCCACCCCTTCAGAACGAGAGCCCATACCCCCCTGCTCTCTGTGAACAGAAAAAACAGAACAACCAGATACACCGCTACCCAGATGTCCTGGATGAAAGGTAACCCTTTCGTGGGAATAAAAGAGCGTGTCAGAAAAAGGTTCATGAACGCTCCGGTTGAGAAAAGCAGAAGGACCATTGCAAAAAGCCGTTCGAGTCTGCCCGGGGGGTGCATTTGACAGCTACTCCACTGTCCTGGCGCTCCATAGGGCGCCAAAGTGGCGGAAATCGTTCCACACGTACCCGATTGCAAACATCATGATGATGGCACCGAAAATGGATGGAGCAATCAGTCCACGCGACCAGGCGGTCACCGGCCGGGGAGAGGCAAGGATAACGATTGCACATGCGGCCAGTGCGACGAGCAGAGGTTTTCTTTCATAGCGTATGGGATAACGACGCTGCCCGACAGAGGCCATGAGTATCGTGATCACCAGCCAGGCAACCAGCCATGCCCAGGCCGCACCCAGGCTGGCGAATCGCGGAACCAGCAATCGATTTAAACCCAAGCTAATGGCTACTCCCAAGGCAAAAATGGGCAGCAACCACTTGGTGGCGGATCCGAGAAAAAGGCCGGTGGCAGAGGGATATTGCAGGACCGTCACCGCCTGCACCAGGAGCAACCAGGGAATGACCGCAAGGCTGGCGGAGTATTGCCTGGTGGCGAAAACTAACAGAAGAACGGGGGAAAAAAGAGAGAATACCAGGGCAATCGATAGCGAAAGAACCAGCAGGTAACTCATAATTTTCGAATAGATTATGGCGGCCTCGGACCGCTTCGCGATCTGAAACATGAGTCCGCCCCACGCGGCCCCAAACGGAAGAACGACCAGCATCCGCATGACACCGGAAATTTTGACGGCTACCGCGTAGAGTCCCACCTGCTCGAGATTTCCATAGTGATTGAGGAAGAACCTGCCCGCTCCATCCAGGATCATCATGATGAGTGAGCTAGCGACGACAGGTAGTCCGTATTTCATCATGGCGAGGGCAGAACTCAAGGAAGCGGACAAGGAGACGTCGGCTGATACCAGACCCCACGCAACCAGGCATCCCCCAAGGTCACCCAGCACCCTCGCCAGGAACACCCCGCTCAACCCGTCCTTGCGCCCCGCCACCAGCCAAATGCTGAAGGCGGCGATCGTGACCAGGCGGAATGTCGACACCGCCGAAAAAGCCCCTGGCCTCCTGCGCGCCCGCAGGTGCGTAAGAAGGACGCCCTGCAAAGTTTCAAAAGAAATGAGGGGCAGTAAGAGCCACCCGAGACCTCGGGTATCGCCATGCAGCATCCGGGACGACTGATGACTGGCAAGAAACATCCAGAGCACGGCCCCGGTCACTATTCCCGCGAATCCGTTCACCCAAATCATCGTGCCCAGGAGCCTGGGTACCTCGTCGGGGGCGGACGAGGCGAACCATTTCAAGTAAGCAACATTGAGGCCAAGGCCAGAGACAGAGATCGAACTGAGCGCCAGTACTTCAATCAGCGCATATAGTCCGAAATCGGATGGACTGAGAAACCGCGTGTAGAGAGGCAAGAGCACCATGTTGGCCAGCCCCATGACCACTACACCGGTCACATATTGGGCGGAATCGCCCACCAGTGAGCGCAACACATCAGCGAGGCAGTTCGCTCGGGCCCGGGGTTCTGACACTTCGCCTTCTACTTCCTGAACCGGATTTGCCATCGCCGAATCACGTCCCCACTTGAGGCGCCCTATTCATAAAAATTAGATCCCCGCTGGCCGACTTACCTCGTCACTCGCCCTTCCCTTTCACGATTTCCGGCACGCTGCGGAAAAGAATTTCCAGGTCGAGCCACGGGCTCCAGCTCTCGATGTACTCCAGGTCCAGCGCCAGGCTCGTTTCAAACGATGAATCCTGTCGCGCAGTCACCTGCCACAGGCCCGTTATGCCCGGCTTCACGTCGAGGCGCCGCAGGTGTTCGACCGAATAGCGCGTGAAATCATCCACCGGATGCGGCCGCGGTCCAACCATGCTCATGTCGTTGCAAACGACGTTCCACAATTGCGGTAGTTCGTCCAGACTGAACTTGCGCAACCAGCGCCCGAGCCGGGTTACGCGGGGATCGTTCCTGATCTTGAAAAACGGACCTTCGCGCCCGTTGTGCTTGCGTAAAGCGTCTTTCTGCATGTCTGCATCCACTGACATCGTGCGGAGCTTCCAGCAGCGAAACCGGCGCCCTTTGTATCCGACCCGCTGTGCAGAATAGAAAGCTGGACCAGGCGAATCGAGGCGCACCAGGACAGCAAGTACCGCCAGGAACGGCGCAGTCAGCACCAGCCCCACGGTTGCGATCAAAATATCGACTAACCGTTTGACTGCTACCGCGATGCCGCGAATCGGCTGCACGTGCAGTTCCATCACCGGATATCCGCCAATTGCGTGCACTCTAGCGCGCCAACCTAGGCCATCATAGAGATCGGGAATGACTTTCAGCGCCACATGCAGCTCGCGAGTTTCCAGTACGAGTTGCTTGACCACTTCGCGATCGATCGGGGGCGTCAGGAACAGTTCGTCGACAAACTGTTCCAGGATCACGCGACGCAGTTCGCCAACGGTACCAAGGATTTGGCCATCAGAGGACGGTTCATCTTCCAGGAAACCACATACTTGATACCCGAGTTGAGGACTGTCTCTTAAACACGCTGCCAGGCCCCGCCCTGTCCTTCCCGCACCCACAATGAGCACTCGAGAAACGCCGATTCCCCGGAGCGTCCGGTTCAGAATCATCCGGCGCTTCAGATACCGCCATCCGGAAAGCGCCCCCGCATTCAGCATCGCGAGCGCAAGCACAGTGCTTCGGGAAATCCCCTGCAAGCCGCCAATGGCAAATATGAACAGTACCAGCACCACGGTCGCCACGCTTACCGCCTTCACTACCATCAGGCTCTCTTCCAGGGCGCCTCGGTCACGCGGCGTGCGGTAGAGGTCTTGACCGGCACAGCTCAACAAGACTATCGCCGCGTACAAGCACGTGCACGTCAAGTAAGCATGCCGTATCACGGGTCTCGCGACTGCCAGCGATGGCACCATGCCGGACTGCAGATACAGCACCAGCGCACCGGTCAGGCAGACGATGCCGAAATCGGTCGCGGCATAGGCTATCCTAACCGGCAGGCCATGCGGTCCTCTCACGACGCGTGGTCCCGAAGCTGCCTTGGTTTCCTCCGCAAGAGTCAGGTCGGTAGTGACTACTTGCGGCAGCCGCTCCGCCAGACCAGATCGCGAGACAGATTCTTCATTGAGCATTTCCTTCATCGTCATCCTGAGGTTTTGTGAAGCAGTCCTTTCCTGCCAATCCTGGGATTCGGTTTTTCCGGCCGAATCGGCCCGGATTTTCGACCCAAGTCGTCTGAGACGGTCTAAGAAGAAGAAAGTCCCGTAGACTTTTCGACCGCTTCATCTTCTCGTTCTCGAGGCGACCTCAACCGTCGTCCCCTTAGAATCCGCCGGATGTACGCCACAGGCCGCCAGAGAGCTCGGCCCGAGGAGGCGAAACGGCGAGCCCGCCCACCTACGGTTGCACCCATCTCTTCGAGTAACTGGCGGCCGGGGTCGTCGAAGGCGATTCGGTTCCACCACCGGCGCACAAAAAGCCACGCCACCGCCATCGCGAGACTGATGAGCGTACCTAGGATCATCACCTGCAATCGTTTCGGATAACTCTTCTTGGTGGGAACAACCGCCACGTCCAGTACCTTGACACTCGGAATTTCTTTCGCCTCCTCAACCTTCGCAAGTTCGTACTGCTGGGTCAGTAATTCGTACACCGTCTCCTGGATCTTGGACTCGCGGTACAGGTCGAAATACGTCACGCCCAGCAGCGGTAGCTTTCGAATCGAAGGATAAAGCGAATTGTCGCTCTTGGCGTCAGCGGGAGAATCGCTACCGCCCAGTTTCTCGAGCTGCTTCTTCAGCTCTCCGATACGTGCCTGGAGAGCTCGTATCCGGATATTGGTGGGCGCGTAGATCTGTTGAAACTCACGAAGCTCGGATTCGGCGACAATAAGCTCACCTTGGAGTGTGGCCGCTTCCTCCACCATCGCTCTGCCCTGAGCGGGCACGTCAATCGCTGTGTTTTTGCTGGCAAATTCACTGAAACGTCTGGCGGCGCTATCGAGGTCTGCCTTCACGCTTTTCAAGCGTTCTTCGAGGAAGATCCGCTCGCGCCGGGCAGCAGAAGTGCTCACTTGCGCGACCAGTCGGTCCAGTTCGATGACATAAGCCTGAGCCATAGCTGCGGCACGCTGAGGATCTTTGTCGGTGACCGTGATGGCAATAATTCCGCTCCTGCGGTCTTCGAAGATTTCCATGTGATGCCAAAGCGCGAGGCGAGTGTCCTCGATCTTCTTGGTGTGGTACACCTGGTCTAATTGAAAGCTCTCGATGATGCGGTCGGCAACGGTGCGGCTCCCAAGAATACCCACAAACAGGCCACCGGTACTCTTCATGCCGATAAGATCGCTCGCGATTCCTGCGACTCCCAGCCCTCCGAGCGTTCCTCCCACGCCCGAGTTGCCAGAACCCCGCGCACCGAGCATATTGAGCATAGCCATTCCCGGCCCAGACACATTCTCCGGAGGCATGAGTTGTGACGTGGCTTCGTATTGCTTGGGAATCAGAAAGGCTACTAGTGTGCTGGCGATCAATGCGTAGGCAGCGACTCGAAGCAACCTTCTGCGGTGCTCCCAGACAAGGCGGATGTTAGCCACAGTCTTGCTGGGAAATCGAGGCCGCTCAGGATCTGGGTCGAAACCGTTGCCCTCGGTTCGAGCCGGTGGACGATTGAGGGCCAAGCCACCATACTCACTCACAGCCAACCTCCCCGTACCGAAAAGTGAGACGTATTCTCCGAAGATGGAATACTGTAAAGCCGGGACGGCGTACACAGGTCTCTCGCGTCCATTTTTATGGCTCGTCCTTTCCCGTACCCCGGGCAGCTCGCTCTCGAGCCCGCTTCTCTCGCTCCCGTCAGGGGGCTGGCGGAAAAGTCTTGCCTCCGCTTACGGCTTGACATAAGCGATGGTCAGTGCCACGGAGGAGGCAACTTGAGCCGCCTGCAAGAGGGTCCCCCAGTTGCGGCCACCGACCTTGAGCGCCCTTTCCGGTACCACGACGGAATCACCTGGACCGAGTCCGCGAGCCAGCGGGTCGCCTGAGAACCAACCACCATTGTTCTTAGCAGCGATCACCGAACCGTCCGCACGGATGACAAACGTTGCCTGCTTGTCGGCAAGCGGAGTAAGCCCCCCCGCCTGGCTGAGATACCACTTAGCGCTTCTGCCGGGCTTGTAGCTGATGGCCGTCGGATTAAAGACTTGTCCGGTCACCAAAACGTAGGGTGATTTCTTGGGAATGACTAGAACGTCCCCGTCGCTCAGCGGTACGTCAGCGGAAGTATTCTGCCATTTCCTCACGTCAGATCCGATGTGAACCACGACCCGGCCGACCGGCGCTGTGGCCTGGACCTGCTCAAGTGTCGCTTCTGCCTGGGCCAACGCGGTCAGCTTCATGTTTTTCTGATCCGTGTCGTTCTCCGGCAGCACCTTCAGGCTCGCTTGCTCGAGCTTGATCCGCTGGATCAGTTCCGCATGCGATTGCATCTCCCGGTCCCGAACTTCGTGGCGCATCAGGATCGCGCCATGGGCATACGCTTCCGCCCTGAATCCGCCGGCGCGCAAGATTACTGAGCTGAGCCGCTCACCGGACCCAATACCATAGGAACCGGGATGCTGAACCTCTCCCCGCACTGTGACCGATGCCCCGATGTCCTTCCACCCCGGACGTTGCCGGATCGTGAGCACGTCGCCAGGCTGCAGGGCCACGTTGGCATCTGAATCGCTGCTGGTAGCAGCCGCGAGACTGATGAGCCGGTCCTCGCTGGCGCGCTTGCCCGCGCCACTCTCCGAATACTGCATGAGGTCTGCGGTCTCCGGGTCGGCGCTGCGTTTGAGACCGCCAGCAACCTGGACAAGATCGGCAACGTGCATGTTGGTGGTAAGCAGGTAGCGGCCGGGCTTAGCCACTTCGCCCCTCACGTCGACTGTCGGCGGATCCACCGTGGCTAGGTTTCTATGCACCAGAATTCTGTCGCGCGGTTCGAGCACAATGTTGTCCGCCGGACTGCCCGCCAAGGCTGCCCTGAGATTGACACTCAGAATCTTTAAGGTTCCATCGCTCTGGTTACGAAACAGCTGAGTAGACTCGAGCGCGGCGTCGGGAGATACACCCCCGGCCAGATAAATGGCGTCGCGAAGGCGGATCTGGCCGGAAGTGCGGTAACTCCCGGGCGCACGCACGTCTCCGCCAATCCATACCGAGGGGGCCTGCTCGAAATCATATTTGCTGAAGATGCGAACTGTATCCAGCGGCCGCAGCTGGGGCGCCTCTGCCGGATTGGCTAACCCTCGGGACAGGTCGAAGCTTTCCACACTGGGACGAAAGTCGGGCGGGTTAAGCCGGATGATCTCGCCGTAATGGGCAGCAGGTTCGGGCAGCAGATCGTCGTAGGTGGCGATCAAATCAGTCAGCTTCATGCCGGTCTTATAGGAATAGCGGCCCGGCCGTGTCACATGACCTTCGAGATAGACGGCATTCTCATTGTAGGGGCTGATCGGAAAAATATGGATCTCATCACCGCCCTGAATCTTGAAGGCGCTAAGCTGCTTCGGTACTTGACTGGCGTCAGTTCCCGCTGGCAGGTCTAGACCGAGCATGGTGTGCTTCTCATGGGCCTCCAGGCGCTGAACTTCGATGTGCCGGAGGGCAGCCGCCGGGAGAACTCCGCCCGCCAGATCGAGAACATCCAACAGCGATGTCTCCCCGTGCAATTCATAGATCGCCGGACGGCGGACCATGCCGCTGATCGTCACCTGCGCTTCGATCGGGGGCACTATTAGAGAATCGCCGTTCTCAAGGCGCGCCATATCCCCTCGCACACCTCGGAGCAGCAAGTTGTATCCGTCCACTTCCTCGATCAGCTGATTTCCACGGTAATGCTTTATGGACCGCAGCGAACCACGCGGAGTTACGCCTCCCGCGGCAAATAATGCATTCAGCGGGGTGGATAGGGAGCTGATGTCATAAGCGCCGGGCCCGGCTACCTCGCCCACAACATAGACCCGTACCGTTCTCAGTTTCGAGAGGGACACATCTGCAAAAACATTGAGGTACTGGGTGCGCATCAATTGCTGTACGCTCTGCTGCACTGCACCAACCGTGCGTCCGCTGACCAGCAACGGCCCGGCCTCGGGCAGGGCAATACGTCCCTCGCGGTCAACCACGCGGGAAATTCGCTGGGCTACTCCGCCCCAGAGATTAATCGAAAGGCTGTCGCCTGGGCCCAGGACGTAGTCAGGCCCCACGGGCAGATCCATCGGAAGCGCTTCCGGTGCTAGCGACCCGTTGCGGAATAAAGCCAGGCCAAACGGCTCAAGCACCTTGTCTCGTGCAGCGGCCTGCACGTACAGGTCGTAGAGCGAAGGAATATCGGCGTAAGGACTCTGTTTGCGCACCATGGTGACGGGCGCCAGATCCCTCTCGGAAGCTATGCTGCGTTCCATTGCGGCCATCGGTGCTCGGGTCTCTCTGGCCAAAGTCTCGGCCGAGGGATTCGGTTCGAGGGTGGTCCCAAGATTGTCGAAACCCATTGCGCGCGCTGCGCTCTGAAGGTCGTTGGGCAAGCCTTTCTGCGCCCGTCCAGCCTGACCAGAGCTGAGCGCACCGATTCCCGTCGCCAAGCCCGATTCCGTATCGGTGGTGCCCGGCATCCTTCCAGAACTCGTCCGCAGCACCCGCATCGACCCAACCGGGGGCAGTTGCTGATCCGGGAAAATGGGGACAGTGAGATCGCCTCCGGGTGTCTCGTCGGGAGATGTAGTCCGGCGACGCGGGCTCGGCGCTGTTGTCGATTGACCGCAGTCCTTACCGCCCGGAGGATCACACACTGACGCGCGTTGCGGGCGCTGGTCTTCATCCGTTGGCATGCTGGGACGTCGCGGCGACTCGGAATCCTCCTGTGCCTCAATCTGCACGAGGCGGCGGACGCGTTCTTTCAAAATGAGGTCCTGCTGCTTTGCGATTTCCGAGTCTGGATTCGCGCTCGGCAAAAGGTACCCGTAGCGTTGCACCAGACGAGTCGCCACGGACCGGAACTTGATGTCGCGATCAAGCCGTTCGAAAATCGCCTGATCCGTCAGCGCCGAATCCTCCACCACCTGACCGTTCTCAGTGGCTTCCTTCGCTATCCAGTTCTTCAGTTCCACGAGAATTCCCGGGTCCTTCAGAAGAACCGCCTGGACTTGAGCTGTGGAGGCCGCCACGCGATCGAGATTCTCCTTGGCAAGTTCGGAGGCTTCAATGGTGCGGGACGCCATGGAATCCTCCCGCGGGACGGCCTGTCTGTCGTTGGACTGCGCAGATACTGGGAGCGAAAAACCAATCAAGCCGAAAAGCAACCAGCGTCCTAGCAGTTTTCCCATGCGCAACATACTCTGACTCCTTGGTGCCGGCTAAACCGGTGGCGTGTTAATGAGATGAAAAGGTCAGAATAAGGATTGCCAGGCTCGCCGGGGCGGTCAGGGAAAAACGAGTTGCAGACGAGCCAACGTTTTTCCGGTTCCTTGAAAGCGATCGCAGGTCTAGTCGGTGCGCAACGGGATCCCACGCGCTGTCGAATAGTACTTGGACAATCTCGAGGTGCAACTGTTTCGTAAGACCCAGGAAGTCGGCATGACCCGCAAGCTGATCACGGCAGCCTGCGAGAATGCGAATCGCCAGGCGTTTCTTTGCACTCCAAAATACCCCGCCCACGAGGCCCATCCTTAGAGCCCTAAACAACCAAGACGAGCGGCGCCCGCAAAGCATTTACGCCTTTTGAGGAGGCGAAAAACGCTTTGTGGCATTGAGAACAGTCTACCGCATTTTTGTGATTCATCGCGCTCGGAAGTTCACCGAGCTATCGATGTGCTTGGAAACTCCGGCGATCGATGCCGGGAGTGCCGTCGTTTCCCGGGGCAAGCCGGTAAGCCTCTTCCAGAGTTTTTGACTTCGTGATGTGTACGATGAGACGTCGTTCGATATATCGGTCGCCCGAGATCCTCAAGACTGCTGGGCGCTTTTTGTCACTTTCCCTCTGCCTCCCCCTTGACGATGGGAGTACTTACCGGTCCGGGCCCTTCCCTCCGGGCGTGTTTTGCTCG
>Ga0209804_1002781_pt1 | contig 10400 bp, 9 predicted proteins | sample GraSoiAngelo_139_FD_185896 | JGI IMG/M metagenome (GOLD analysis project Ga0209804, IMG submission 185896) | Grasslands soil microbial communities from the Angelo Coastal Reserve, California, USA - 14_0929_12_20cm (SPAdes) (version 2) | ecosystem: Environmental > Terrestrial > Soil > Grasslands ... | reverse complement strand
GGAATTTGTAGTCCGAGAGGATCAGGTCCGGCGAAAATTCGCGCAGCGCTTTCAGGTACTCTCCTTCGGTTGCGGCATATTGAATGAGACAATCGAACTTCTGCCGCCGGAGCTGGCGCCGCATCAATTCTACATCGGTGGCATCGTCATCAAAAATCAGGATGCGGACCTGTATTCCCACGAGCGGAACCTAAAGCAGAAACAAGAATCGGCCAGTTAAAGTTGTTCGCTTTTTATCGACAGAGAGTGAGCCTGAGAAAAGCCGCGAACGTTTTGCAAAGCAAAGAGTTTGGAAGCCGGAATATTTCAGCCGATAAACCAAATAAAGCATCGTTGAGGAGCGCCTCATTGTGATAGAAGGTGGGGACATGGCCACTACTCCCCACGTCAGCGTCCTGCAACCGCAACTCGCGGCAAAGACCAGGCTCGACTCGGTTGACGCACTGCGTGGATTCGTAATGATTGTCATGGCGCTGGACCATACGCGCGATTTTTTCTCGAAAGACTTGTCGTTTGATCCGACTGATCTGGCGAGAACCTATCCGGCATTGTTTCTCACGCGTTGGATTACGCACTACTGCGCGCCGGTCTTCATCTTTCTGGCAGGAACAGGCGCGTTCCTTGCGACGACCCGGGGCAAAACGAAGGAGGAGTTGTCCCGGTTTCTGTTGACGCGCGGGTTGTGGCTCGTGTTCCTGGAACTGACCTGGGTGCGTTGCTGCGGCTGGTTGTTCAATTTTGATTACCATTTTGCGATGGGCATCGTGATCTGGGCCATCGGCTGGTCGATGGTCGGGCTGGCGGGACTCGTCTTCCTGCCGCTGCGATGGATCGCGACGTTTGGCCTGGTGATGATCGCCAGTCATAACCTGTTCGATTACGTTCAGCCTGGAACATTCGGGAAACTCGGCTGGCTCTGGAAGATTTTGCACAGCGGCGGGATCATCGTTCCGGCTCAGGGTTATCGCTTCGCTGCGGGTTATCCGCTGGTGCCATGGATTGGAGTGATGGCGGTCGGGTACAGCTTTGGTTCCTGGTTGGTCCGCGAATCGGCTCAACGCCGCAAATGGCTTTTTCGTTCGGGCGCGGCGTTGACGGCGTTGTTCGTCCTGCTTCGCGCCATCAATGTTTATGGCGACCCGGACCATTGGTCGCCTCAAAAGAACGCGCTGTTTACGTTCTTTTCATTTCTTAATTGCCACAAATATCCGCCGTCGCTGCTCTACTTGTTGATGACGCTGGGACCTGCATTGGTGGTGTTGGCGGTGCTCGACCGCGGAACGCCCCGGTGGCTTGGGCCGGTGTTGGTCTTTGGCCGCGTTCCGTTATTTTATTATTTGCTTCACATTCCGCTCATTCATGGGTTGGGCGTCCTGTTTGCTTACGTCCGTTATGGCCATGCGGAATGGTTTTTTGCAAATCCACCCGCGGCCGGTCCACCTCCGATACCTGCGGACTACGGCTACAGTTTGCCGGTCGTCTATCTGATTTGGGTTGGCGTGATAGCGGCGCTTTATCCGGCCTGCCAATGGTTCGCTGAAGTTAAACGGCGACGTCGTGAGGTGTGGCTGAGTTATTTGTAAAGCGGTCCTGGCGCGTGCTGCGCAACCGAGCAGCCGACAACGTAGGGCAGGCGTCTCGCCTGCCGGTTCGGGTGGCATCCCTGCCGCCCAGGTGTTCTGCGGGCAAGGATGCCCTCAGAACCGGCAGCCAGGATGGCTGCTCTACGGCCGCACCTTTCAAAGTGCGTCAACAAAAGGTTGAAATGCCACGGAGTTCTCCGCATCTTTCCGCATGAAATTTGATCGGTGGGCCGGTTGTCTTCTGGTGGTTGTCCTTTTGTTTTTCGGCTGCAAGAAACCGACTGAGACATCGGCGGCACCCTCTCCGCTCGGTGAAAGCGGTCCGACCAACGCCCAGCCAAAGCTGCCTGCACTCAAGCTCTGGCTCGGCGCGCAAGAGCTGAGCGCCGAAGTGGCGCGCACGCCTATCCAAGTGCAGACCGGCATGATGTTTCGCACCAGCCTGGGCGAGACCGAGGGAATGCTGTTTGTTTTTAGCGCACCGCATCGCGCAGCGTTCTGGATGCGGAACACGTTGATGCCGCTGTCATGCGCTTACATCGACAGTGAAGGCGCGATCCTTGAAACCCACGACATGAAACCGAAAGACGAGACGCCGATCGAGGCCAGGACGGACAAGATCCAATACGTGCTCGAAGTCAATCAGGGCTGGTTCGCGCGCCACCAGGTGTCCACCGGCGCGGTCGTTCGCACCGAGCGCGGTTCGTTGACGGAAACTTTTTTTGGGCGACGTTGACCACGCGGCGGCTCTGTTCGCATGAAAATTGCCCTGGCCCAAATCAACACGACGGTCGGCGACTTCGCCGGTAACGAGGCGAAAATTCTGGCCGCGTATCGGCGCGGAGTCGGGGCGGGGGTCGAGATGGTGGTTTTTCCCGAACTGGCCACGACGGGTTATCCGCCGCGCGATTTGCTGCTCAAAGCCGGTTTCATCAAAAATAATCTGGCGTTGCTCGACCGGCTGGTGGCGGCGACAGGCAAAACCGGCTTGTTGGTTGGCTACGTTGGCGAAAACGCGAAGCGGCCCGGACGCGAAGCGGCCAACTCGGTCGCGCTGCTGCGGGATGGAAAAATTCTGGCCACGCGCGCCAAGACCTTGCTGCCCACCTACGACGTTTTCGACGAAGACCGTTATTTTGAACCGGCCACGGAGAACGCGCCGGTCGAGTTCAATGGACAGAAAATCGGCCTGACGATCTGCGAAGACGTCTGGAACGACGACGATTTCTGGCGCGATCGCCGGTATCGCCGCAACCCGGCGGTCGAGCTCGTCGAAGGCGGAGCGAGGGTCATCTTTAACGTCTCGGCGTCGCCGTGGCATCTGGGCAAAAATCAGACCCGTTTCGACATGCTGCAGAGCCTGGCGGCGAAGACGCGTGCAGCGTTGGTTTACTGCAATCTGGTCGGCGGCAACGACGAACTGGTATTCGACGGTTGCAGTCTGGTTTTCGATGCGGCGGGCAGCCTCCTGGCGCGCGGCGAACAGTTCGCCGAGGACTTTCTCGTCGTTGACACCGACAAGGCCGAGTCTGTCATGCCCGACGCGACCGTTGACGAAGAAAAAATATTCAAAGCGCTGGTCGTTGGTCTGCGCGATTACATCCACAAATGCGGTTTCAAATCGGTGGTGCTCGGCTTGAGCGGCGGCATTGATTCGGCGTTGACGGCTTGCCTCGCAGTGGCGGCGCTCGGCGCGGAGAACGTTCGCGGCGTTTCGTTGCCGTCGCAGTATTCATCGCGGGGGAGCCTCGACGACGCCCGCGCGCTCGCGGAACGGCTGGGCATTCAGCACGGTGTGATTTCCATTCAATTGCCGTTCGAGGCGACCAAGGCCCAACTCAAAGACGTCTTCGCGGGTCGCGCGGAGGACAAGACGGAGGAGAACATTCAAGCGCGGCTGCGCGGCATGACGTTGATGGCGCTCTCCAACAAGTTCGGTTCGCTGCTCCTGACCACGGGCAACAAGAGCGAACTGGCCGTCGGCTACTGCACGCTTTACGGCGACATGTGCGGCGGTCTCGCAGTGATCAGTGACGTGCCCAAAACCATGGTTTATCGGCTGGCCCGCTGGATCAACCGCGACAAGGAGATCATTCCGGCGGCGTCCATCACCAAGCCGCCGTCGGCCGAATTGCGTCCGAACCAGACCGACCAGGACTCGCTCCCGCCCTACGACGTGCTCGACGCGATTCTCGAAGCGTACGTCGTGCAGGGGAAGTCCCCTGCAGAAATCGTTGCCGGCGGTTTCGACGAAGCGACGGTGAGGCGGGTCGTGCGATTGATTGATTTGAACGAATACAAACGTCGTCAGGCTGCGCCCGGATTGAAGGTCACCAGCAAAGCATTCGGTGTCGGGCGGCGCATCCCCATCGCGCAGCGTTGTCGGGAGACGTAAGCCGTCACGAACCATGCCTGGCGAGCTTGACGGGGGCTAAAGGCGTGTTTTGGCAGGTGAATGGATGTTCAACCTTGGGGCGCCATCGCCGTCGGGTTTACTTTCGAAGAGACGATTTGAAGATCCCAGCGGTTTTGATCCTCAAGCCAGGAAGGAGCGGGGATTTGAAGACGGCGTCCGTGCTGTGCGTCACAGCGGGCGTTTCAGCGTTCCTGGATAGCTGGTAAACCTGGATGGATTTCAATTCAGGATCGACTATCCACAATTCCTTCACGCCGGTCTGGGCGTAGATTTTGCGTTTGGAGCCTTTGTCGTAACGCGCGGTGCCAGGAGAGAGGATTTCCACGATGAGATCGGGCGCACCCTCAATGCCGTGCTCGGTCAGAATGGAGCGGCGCGCGCTGGAAACAAAAATCACGTCGGGCTGAAAGATGTTGATCTCGCTTAAATAGACATCGAGCGGGGCGATGTGCGCGGAACCGATCGGATGTCTGGTCAGATAGCTGTGCAAGATGGCATAAACGTTTCCGGCAATGTCCTGATGAAACGTGTTCGGCGACGGTGACATGAGCAGCTTCCCTTCGATGACCTGGAAGTAGGGCGGCCCTTCCGGCATCTCTTGATAGTCATGACGCGTGATGAGTGGCGTCTTCGCTTGCAGCATGTCGGCAGACTACGCCGCGGTTTTCTCACTGTCAATTGGCTGAAATGACTCGCGCCCACCGCCGGCTCTGAGTATTTTGTCGGCGTGATTTCTCGCGCCAAATCCAAAGCACTGTTCGCCGAGGCCTTGAACTGCATCCCCGGCGGCGTGAACTCTCCGGTGCGCGCGTTTCGCGCCGTAGGCGGACAACCGTTCTTCGTCAACAAGGCCAAAGGCGCGCATCTCTGGGACGTGGACGGCAACGAATACATTGACTACGTCTGCACCTGGGGACCGGCGATCCTCGGTCACGCGCACCCGAAAATCATCAAAGCCGTTCAGCGCGCTGCTGAGAGCGGAACGAGCTTCGGCATTCCGAATCCCTACGAAGTGACGATGGCCAAGCTGATCTGCTCCGCGGTGCCGAGCGTGCAGAAGGTTCGCATGTGCAACTCAGGCACGGAAGCCTGCATGTCCGCCATTCGCCTCGCGCGCGGATTTACGAAGCGCGACAAAATCATCAAGTTCGACGGTTGCTATCACGGGCATGCCGATTCGCTCTTGGTCAAGGCCGGCTCCGGCGCGCTGACGTTTGGTCATCCCGACAGCGCGGGTGTGCCGGCAGCGTTCACGCAGCACACGATTGTCGTTCCATTCAACGACGCCGACGCCGTCAAAGCCGCGTTTGAAGCCAACCAGGGACAGGTCGCCGGCATCATCGTCGAACCTGTGCCAGGCAACGCCGGTTTGTATCTGCCCAGGCCGGGCAACCTGGAATTCCTGCGAAAAATCACGGCAGACAACGGCGCGTTGCTGGTTTTCGATGAAGTGATGACCGGCTTTCGTCTTGCCTGGGGCGGGGCGCAGGAACGATTCGGCATCACGCCCGACTTGAGTTGTTTTGGAAAAATCATCGGCGGAGGGTTGCCGGTCGGTGCGTTCGGCGGACGCGCGGACATCATGGACTGTCTGGCGCCGCTGGGACCGGTCTATCAAGCTGGCACGTTGAGCGGCAACCCGCTGGCGATGGCGGCAGGCATTGCGGCGCTGGAGGAACTCCGCGCACCCCTCACCCCGGCCCTCTCCCATCGGATGGGAGAGGGAGAATTGTCGCCAGCCAGAGGCAAAGCCAGTGCACGTCCGAATTTTGGAAAGGCTTCGCAAACGGTTCCCTCTCCTGGTGGAGAGGGTCAGGGTGAGGGCGAGCCAATCACTCTGAAATGCGAAAGCCGAAAGCCGAAAGCCGAAAAGAACGCCTACACGCGGCTCGAACAACTCGGCGCGCAACTCGAAGCGGGGATGAAAAACGCCGCGAAAGCTGCCGGCACGCCGGTTCAGTTCAATCGTTGCGGCTCGATGTTTTGCGCCTACTTCACCGACCGTCCGGTTCACAATCTCGCCGAAGCGATGCGCAGCGACCGCGAACGGTTCAAGAAATTCTTTCACGGTATGCTTGCGGAAGGAATTTACCTCGCGCCATCGCAGTTCGAGGCGGGATTTATTTCCACAGCGCACACGGCGGAGGACATTGAGAATACGGTGAGAGCGGCGAGCAAGGCCATGCAATCTGTTTGAAAAGATAGGGATGCAGATGGAGCCTTGAAGGTCATAACTGCATGAAATTACGGAGGACAGCCTCCGAACCCTCGAAAGGACAGTCTGGTGCGCATCCTTGCCATTGACCACGGCACGAAACGAATGGGCGTCGCGATCAGCGATGAGCTGCGAATGATTGTCCAGCCGCTGGAATTTATCCCGGCCGAGCCGTTCGCGAAATTCCTGGACAGGTTGAAAGAAATCCTCCGCGAGAAGCAAGTGGAGCTGATCCTGGTCGGGATGCCGCGGAACATGGACGGCAGTTACGGTCCGGCGGCGCTCAAGGTGCAGGAATTTGTCGCCGTGTTGAAGGAAGCGATTGCGATTCCCATCCAAACCCTCGATGAACGGTTGACCTCGGTGCAGGCGCATCGCTTTTTGACGGAGGCAGAGGTGCGCGGTCGCCAGCGGAAGGAAAAGGTGGACAAGTCCGCCGCGGCGATTTTGTTGCAAAGCTATCTGGATTCGTTGAATCGTTGAATCGTTAAACCGACCGGAATGGATTGGGCAAGGTTGCTCCCGGTTTAACGGTTGAACGATTCAACGGTTTTAACGAGCAAACGTGGACTCGCTCAAATTCAAACTGACCATCGCTTACGACGGGACGAATTACGAAGGGTGGCAGGCGCAGAAAACCGGGACCGGCGTTCAGCAAAAGGTCGAGGAAGCGCTGGCTGAACTTTTTCCCGGCCAACCGCGTGTCCACAGCTCCAGCCGAACGGACGCCGGCGTGCACGCGCTCGGCATGGTGGCGCACGTCGAGATTCCAAGAGCGGACTTCAAAATGCCGGCCCGCAAGCTCGTCCTCGCGTTGAACGCGTGGTTGCCGGAGGACGTTCGCGTGATGTCAGCGAGGCGGTGTCGCGCGGATTTTCACTCGCGTTTCGACGCGACGGGCAAACAGTACCGATACCTGATCTGGAACCAAACGGCGATGAACCCGTTGCTGCGACACCAGGCATGGCACGTGCCGACGCCGCTGGATTTGGCGGCGATGCGCGCGGCGGCGAGACGATTTCTGGGCAAACACGATTTCAAATCGTTTGCCGGAGCGCGAAATTATGAAATGGAATCCACAGTACGCACGGTGACGCGTTGCGACATCAAGCGAAACGGCCCGCTGTTGACGTTTGTCGTCGAAGGCGATGGGTTTCTCTACAAAATGTGCCGCGGCATGGTGGGAACGGTGGTGCAGGTGGGCCAGGGGAAGATTTCGTCAGCGAACGTCCGGGAGATTCTGCAGAGCCGGGACCGTCGCGTGGCGGGCATGACTGCGCCGGCGCACGGACTGGTGTTGTGGAAAGTTTTCTACAAATCCGAAACCCGAAATCCGAAGTCCGAAATCCGAAATGCACGTCGTCCTGGTTGAACCGGAAATTCCGCCGAACACAGGCAACGTGGCGCGGCTATGCGCGGCGACGAACACGAAGCTGCACCTCGTTGAACCGCTCGGCTTCAAACTCGACGACCAACAGCTCAAACGCGCAGGGATGGATTACTGGCAGCACGTCGAGTGGCATCGCTGGCCGAATTGGACGGAGTTTCGAAAGCAACTGCCGCCCAACGCGCGGCTCTGGCTCATCGAATCACGCGGGCCGCGGCGTTACGCAGAGGTCCGTTATTCGCCGGACGACTATCTGGTGTTCGGCCGCGAGACGGCAGGTTTACCAAAGAAACTGCTCGAAGAACATCGCGACCGTTGGCTGCGCATCCCGATGTTCAACGAGAAGTCACGTTCGCTGAACCTGTCCAACTGCGCGGCGCTGGTGTTGTTTGAGGCGCTGCGGCAGCAGGGGTTCAGAGGCGAGTTGCGTGATACGTGAATCGGATACCGGGCGATGAGCGCAAGCGCCATCGGGCGCGTCTCACATCTTCGCTTCCGCTTCCCGGATCAGCGCGACCACTTTTTCGGGCTTGTCGGCCGTCGTGAGGTTCTGGCGCAGTTTCGGGTCGCGGACGAGCCGGCTGAGGCGCGCGAGGATGGCGAGGTGTTGCGCAACGGTCGTGGTCACGAGCAAGAAGAACAGCTTCGCCGGTTGGGCGTCGATCGCGCCGTAAGCAATTCCCGGATCGTGCCGGCCAAAGACGACGACCGGCTTTTCGACGAGGCCGACGAGCGCGTTGCGCGCGTGGGGCAGTGCGACGCCGTCGCCGATGCCTGTGCTGTGGAGTTGCTCGCGTTCCTGCAACGCCCGGAGCAGCGTCTGCCTGGCTTCGGAGCGGTCCGCGATCTCGGTAATTCTGGCGACGAGTTCGCCGAGCACGTCGTCACGCTGCCGGCCACGCAAGTGGAGTTCGATCGTGGCTGCAGAAATCAGGTCGGTGATCAGCAGGCGCTTTGCCTCAGCGTTTGCCATACGGCGCACATCGTAAAACCCGGCTTGTGGAAAGGAGAAGGAAAATATGCGCTACTGAACACGAATGGCGCGGATGCTGGAACAAAGAATCAACGATGGAGCGTTAATCCGCCTCGTCCGCAAATGGCTGCGGGCGGGGATGAAATTTCCAGGCTCAGGGGCGGAAAAAAATATCTCGAAATCGCCGGTTCACGGAACAGAATTTGCTTGTTCTTAACAACTATTGTTGCAGTCCTCCATTTCGGTGTGAAGTTTGTAGGTCGTCCGCATTTCAAGATTGCTCGCGTGGGCCAGGCGGGGAAGGTGGTTCCGCGCGGCGTGAATGTGAATCCGTCATGAAACAATGAAAACGCAAAAGCACACTCCTCGCAGACTGTTCTATCTCTCCTCCTGTTTGTGCGGTCCCCGCAACGGGGCGCGCCAGTTCGCCGGTTGACTCGAATTATCCCGACATGCAAACCGCCGTGAAGTTCTTCTGCGGAATCTTTGTTTCTTTGGCCTGTGCGACATCGGCATTCGCCGGTGACGTGATCATCAACGAGATCATGTATCATCCTGCGAGCACGAACGTGCTCGAGGAATGGTTCGAGCTTTACAACGCCGGCAGCAACGCCGTGAACCTGTCCGGGTGGAAGATCACCAAAGGCGTCGCGTTTACGTTTCCGGCAAACACCGTCCTGGTTGCCGGCGGCTATCTCGTCGTGGCGGCGGACGGGCCGACCTTTGTCGGAAAACATCCGGGCGTGGCAAACTTCGTGGCCGGCTGGAGTGGCACGCTCGGCCACTCTCTGGAATTGTCCGACAACACCGGCCAGGTCGTCAACGCCGTCGAGTTTTACGGTGAAGGCGATTGGGCGGCGCGGGTGCTCGGCGCCGGTGGTGTGCCTGGCGCGCTGGACCATTACGGCGGACTGGGATGGGAATGGTCCGCTCCCCACGATGGCGCGGGCAGTTCGTTGGAGTTGATCAATCCGGCTCTGCCCAACACCTATGCCCACAACTGGGGGCCGAGCGCGTCGCTCAACGGCACACCCGGTCGGGCCAACTCCATTGCGGCAACCAACGTTGCTCCGCTGATCGCCGGGATAGCCCATACTCCCGTCCTTCCGGCGCCGACGGATGTGGTGACCGTCAGCGCGCGGATCGTGGACGAACACACGAATGGATTGACGGTGACGATTGATTATCGCGTGGACGGGGCCGCGAGTTTTACCACGGCGCCGATGTTTGACGACGGAGCGCACGGTGATGGCGTGGCCGGCGACGGCATCTATGGCGCCATCCTGCCGGCGCAGCCGAATGGCACCATCGTGGAGTTTTATCTGCAGGCGCGTGATGCCGAGAACAACCTGCGCACCTATCCGTATTGGACCGCGCCGACCGGTTCGACCCGCACCGCAAATCTTCTCTATCAGGTGGACAACGGGAGTTACTCCGGCGACCAGCCCGTCTATCGCATCATTATGACCGCCGCGGAACGCGCGTACCTGGAGGCGCTGAGTGACAACAGCACCGGAGCGACCACCGACAGCGACGCCAACATGAATGCGACGTGGATCACTACGGATGGCGTGCTCAGCGGCGGAACGGCCACGCAGTTGCGTTACAATGTCGGTGTGCGCAACCGCGGTCACGGCACGCGCACATCCCGTCCGCACAATTTTCATGTGAACATCCCGTCGGACCGGCTTTGGAAGAAACAGGCGGGCATCAATCTCAACTCTCAGTACGGTTACAGCCAGGTGCTGGGCAGCGCCATTTTCCGGCGCGTGGAAGTGCCCATGCCGGATTCGCGCGCGGTGCAGGTCCGGGTCAATGGCGTGGAC
>Ga0209804_1002776_pt1 | contig 10414 bp, 11 predicted proteins | sample GraSoiAngelo_139_FD_185896 | JGI IMG/M metagenome (GOLD analysis project Ga0209804, IMG submission 185896) | Grasslands soil microbial communities from the Angelo Coastal Reserve, California, USA - 14_0929_12_20cm (SPAdes) (version 2) | ecosystem: Environmental > Terrestrial > Soil > Grasslands ... | reverse complement strand
TGACGAAGAATGTCGCGTGCGCCCCATACCGTCGGAGGATCGCGAGGAGGAGCGGGGTGGCGACCGGGTTGGGGCCGTCGTCAAACGTCAGGGCGATCTCCCGCCGGCGCGGGTTGCCCCGCCAGAAGCGGCCGTGGCTCTCGACGCCGAACAGGATCCCCTCGAGCCGGTACTTTGTCTCGAGAATCCGCTCGACCACCGTGCCGTCGAAGTGCGCGGCCGACTCGGAGGTCCGGTCGCCGGGCACCGCGGGCACCGGCCGGGGCAGCCCGGACGGCAGGCGCACCTCGTGGGCGCGCGGATGGAGCATCACCGGCATCGCGGCGAGGAGCGAGGGGCCGTACCACACATCGCCGGCCCGGGCGAGCGCCGCGGCGGGCTCCAGACCCGGCGGCTCCGCCAGCAGCCGCTGCCGGTAGAGCCGGGCGGTCACGGACACGTCCGTCCGGCGGCCCTCAAACGGACCGCTCACCTGATACTGGCCGGTCATCAGCACCTGGACCACCCGCGGCTCGGCGCGAAACGCCGTGACGGCGAGGGCCCGCTCGCTGGACTGCACCTCCCGGATCAGCGACCCGGCGCCCCCGGTCCAGTCCATCCCATAGACGAACCAGATCCACGCCAGGTGTCCGATCAGCCCGTTGGGCAGGCGGCTGACCCCGTCGCTGGCGACGGTCACCTTGACGACGAAAGGGCTGAGCCCCGCCGCCTGGAGCGCGCGCCAGATGCGCGTCTCTTCGTCGCGGAGTCCGGGCCCGATTGGGCGTGTGTCGGTCGTGATGTACGGCGAGACCGGCACCGGGGGCACCCCGGGCCAGGCGCGGGAGGGTGACGCCGCCGCCGCGCTGGCGACCGCCACGGGCACGAGCGCGGACAGCCACGCCCCCGCCGCGCTCTCGAGCGGGGCGAGGCGGGAGGTCACAGCCGGGACCGAGGCGGCGATCCGGACGAGATCGTCCCGCGGCAGCTCTCCCACCAGGGTGTACGAGATCCCCCCGATGTTCCAGTGCACGAGCGTGCCGGTGCGCTGCGGCGCGATGGTTCCCATGACCGACCCGATGCGCACCTGCCGGCCGCGCGGCGGGGGGCCCTGCGGTCCGCGGCTCTCGAACAGCGCCAGCGTGGAGACGCCGTCGGAGTAGGCGAAGACGGCCGCGGACTGCCCGTGGATCTGCACGACCCGAGACCGCGTCTGCTGAAAGCCCTGAGGCAAATACGCCGGCATCTGGGGGGAGAACCCAACGCGCTGCGCGATGTCCGCGAGGGACATGTTGTTCGTGTTGGGCTGCCGTTCCACATGCGCCCCGGGGGGAGCCGGCGCCGTGAACAGCCCCGGGGGGAAGACCGGGTCGAACTGCACCTTGAGGAACGCCGACGACTCCTGGAGGGTCCCGTCCGGGCCGTAGCGCTCGAATCGAAGAATGAGGCCCTTCGTCGCATCCACCCAGAGCCGCAGGGAGGGCCGGCCTGGACGCTTGCTCTTGACGTCGAGCACGAGGGCCCGGCGCCCCGCCACCTGGTCGGCGGGACCGATGCCCACGTTGTAGTTGTCCCGGATATGGGGAAGCAGGGCCTGGGTGAGCCGCTCCTCGTCCGCCGCGGGCGCGGACCGCGCGACGAGGCGGTTCTGGGCTGGGATGTATTCGATCGCCTGCCGGCCATTGATGATCACGATGCGCCGGGGTTGGGCGCCGGCCGCCAGGTACTCGAGCCGGGTCGCATTCGGGGCCTCGTGGTAGACGCGGACCTGGGACGCTTCGACGCGGCCGCCCCAGAGCGTGATGGCCTTGGTGCCCGCATAACTGACCCGCCGCGGAGCGGTCGCGCCGGTCCTGAGCCAGGACAGCGCGAGATCGGGGGGAGCGGAGGCGGACCACCCGGGGGACAGGAGCGGCCCCAAGAGACCGGCCGCCAACACAGGCACCGCCAGGACAGCCGCCTGGCGGAAAATCCGCAAGGGCATATTACCGGATCGGCTGTTCCGGAAGGTCAGAGGAGACGAATGTGCTGGTCGCCTCATCGGCCAGCGGCCGGTCGACGGAGAGCATAACGTAGTGGCGCACATACGCATCGGAATCCAACGGGACTTCGCGCGGCCCCATTGAGCCGGTCATCCACACGAGCGGCAGCGCCACCGCCACCAACACGCCCGCGGCCAGGGCCACGCGGAACGGCCGGACCGCGAACGCCTCCCGAAGGCCGGACAGGAAGCGCGCGCGGGCTGGTGGGGCGGCCGCCTCGCGCGCCAGGCGCCAATGCGTCCGCTCCATGAACCCTTCGCGCGGGTGAGGGGCGGGCAGACCTCGGAGCAGCTGCTGCACGTCCTGCAGCCCCCGGTATTCCTGCAGACAGGCCGGACAGGTATCCAGATGGGCCCTGACGCGCTCGACGTCCTGGACGCCCAGCGCGCCGTCCATGTACTCGGAAAGCCGGTCAGACACGTGCGGGCTCATCGGCGTCCCCTCCTTCCACCCAGGTGCGGCCCGAGGGCCTCGCGCAGCATCTGCCGCGCGCGATGCAGCCTCGACCGCACCGTCCCGACCGGGCACCGCAGGACATCCGCCACCTCATCATAGGGCAGGCCCTCGATGTCCGCAAGGACGACGGCCGTCCGGAACTCTTCAGGCAGCCGGTCGAGCGCCGCCTGAACCGTCCCGTCCAGATCCACCGCCTCGGTCATCTGCTGGGGATCTTCCTTCGAATCTCCCATCACGGTCACGAGCGGGTCCCCGCCGGGGCCCATCGGCGCGTCCAGGGACACGGTGGGCCGGCGATTCCGGCGCCGCACCGTGTCGATGTACGTCCGGCTCATGATCCGGAACAGCCACCGGTCGAAGTACGTCCCGGGCTGGTACCGGTCGAAGGCCCGGAACGCTTCGATGATCGCCTCCTGGGCGAGGTCTTCGGCGTCGTCGTGGTTGCCCGCCAGCCGGTAGGCGACCCGGTAGATCTGGCTCTGGTGCCGCAGGACGAGCTCCTCGAAGGCGGTCAGCCGGTGAGCCGTCCCCGGCTGCGCGGCGTCAGACGACACCGTGATGCCTTCCATCACCAGGATTGATGCCGCTTCCGCCCATCGCTCGGCCCCCAGATTCTCTTGCCTGCCATCCCAAGCGCTGCGGGCCGGCGAAAAGTTCCCGGGGGAGCTCAGGGTGGGGTCGTGATCGCCTTGCCCAGCATTGCGTCGCGAAGCTCCTGCACGTGGCCCGACGGGGTAATGGCGACGATCAGGTCCCCGGCGCGAAGGGCGGTATCGCCGTCGATCACCTGGGCGTTCTCCCCCCGCACCAGCAGGGCGAGGGTGCAATCCTGAGGCAGGGCAATGTCCCGGACCCGCCGGTTGACGATCGGGGAGGTCTTGGGCAGCGCCACCTCCACGAGCTCCAGGTTCCCCCTCCGCAGCGCGGTAAGAGGGATGACGTCGGCGACCTCGACCTCCTGCTCGATGAGGCTGTAGATCAGCTTGGTCGAGCTCACCGTCTCGTCGATCCCGAGCATCTGGAAGGTCACTTCGTTCTTGGGGTTGTTGATCCTCGCGATGACGCGCTTGACCTTGAACTTCCGCTTGGCCATCTGACAGCTCACGAGGTTGTCCTCGTCATCCCCGGTCACCGCCGCCAACAGATCCGCGCGGGGCGCCCCGGCCTGCTCGAGGGTGCGCACCTCGCACCCATCCCCGAGGAAGGCCGCATCGCCGAACTCCTCCTGCAGCAGCTCATACCGCCGCCGCTGCTTCTCGATGACCGTGACCTCCAGGCCGGCCGACACCAGGGCCTTGGTGAGGTAATATCCGACCTTGCCCCCGCCGACGACGATGACGTACATGATGGGCCGCTCCTTTTGCCGGACTTCTTTCGCCGAATTACGAGTGGGCCAGGATTTCGGGGAGGGCCTGGTACTCCGCGACCGTCCGCCAGGGCCGCTCGAGGAAGAAGTCCAGACACATCCCCGCGCCCAGGAGCGTCGGGCTGATCGTGTCGATCCCCAGTTCCTTGTACGCCTCCGCGCGCAGCGGATCGTAGATGCGGGCGATCACCCGGGGCACCTTGTACTTCACCTTGGCGATCTGAGCGGACATGATGTTGGAGTTGTCGCCGCTGGTGGTCGCGGCGAAGGCGCGGGCCCGCTCGATGCCGGCTTTCTTGAGGACATCTTCATCGATGCCGATCCCCAGGATCGTCTTTCCCTGGAAGCGTTGACCCAACCGCCGGAACGCTTCCCGGTCCCGATCGATGACCGAGACCGAATGGCCGGCGGCTTCCAGCATCAGCCCGAGAGTCGCCCCCACACGCCCGCATCCGAGAATCACCGTATGCATCGCGCCCTGTCCCCCCCAACCTCTGCTTGCCGTTTGCCTCACTCTGGTTTGGAGCCCCCGCCGGGGGCAACCTCTGCTTGCCGTTTGCCTCACTCTGGTTTGGAGCCCCTGGTAAGGAATACCCGGATCCCCCTATCCGCAAGACACAGAGGCAGACCCGCGGCGCTCACTCCCGCCGCCCCGGCGCGGCCCCAACGGGCATCGGGCCGTCATCCGAAGCCGAGGCCCCGATGCTGGTCTCCGCCAGCCTGTCGATGATCACCTCGCAGGGAGCATGCCGGAAGAGCGACTCCGCACACCGCGCTGCGGAGCCCTCGGTGGGGCCCCTGTCCGGGGAGATGCCCACCACGAGGAGATCCACTCCCCTGTCCCGCACGATGCGCGCGATCCCCTCGCCCGCTTCCCGCGCGCGGATGATTTCGCCCTGAACCTCGAGGCCGTGCCTCGCAACGATCTCCTTGGCCTGTCTGAGCGCCTGCTTCGCCCGCTCTTCCGACTCTGGAAGGGGGACGCCCAACGAGAGCGTCCGGGGCACCTCCACGACGTATCCGAGCAGGATCCTGGCCTTCTGCATCGCCCCCAGGCGGCTGGCCAGCTCCACCGCGCGTTCGGAGTAGTAGTGCTCGAGGATCGGCACGAGGATCGTCTGCACGGCGCCCACCGAGCGCACCGCTCTGGCCACCTCCTGGGGCACCGGCCGCGGCAGCCGGAGCATCCACAGGAGCAGCGCGGCCATCGGGACCGCGAATGTGGCCGCGAGAATGGCCCCGAGCACGCTGACGTGCAGCGAGGCGGTCACGAGACCCCTCCCCGGCGGACGTAGGCGAGCACAAACGAGAGCCGGTGCCCGCCGAGGCCGACGAACGCCAGTCCCACCAGCAGCGCCGTGAGGTGCGCGCCGAACACCAGGGTTCTGGCCAGGATCACGAGGCCCAGCACCACCATGAGCGCGCTCGTCACGGTGCGGTAGCCGTCGATCCGGGTGAACCTCACCGCCTCACGCATGGGCCTGTCCTCGTGCACGCTGCCGGTCCCGCTGCGCCAGGCCAAATTCGTACGCCTCCAGGAGATCGTACTCCTCCGCGTCCTTCAGGACGGCCCGCTGTTGTTCCTCCCAGGAGTGCGGGCCGCTGCGCAGCACCGGGAGCCCCCGGCGGAGCCGGTACGTCACGTAATAGACCAGGCAGAGGAGCACCCAGCACGGACCGGCGATCCGGCCGAGCGGATGCGTGAGGACCACCTCCCCGAGGGTGATCAGCACCCCGACGAGGCCGAGGAATCCGATCACCGGGATGTGGACCACCTGTCCATCCCGCCGCTTCCAGGGGACGTTGAGCGGCACCTGGTATGGCCTGGGCGAATACGGGTCTTTGAAGCGCAGCGTAATGAGCGCGATGAACACCAGCGTGTAGCCCAGCGTGGCCCCGAACGCATACAGGTTCGCGAGGGCATCCACCGCGCTGGGCGTGAGAAACGCCAGCACGGCCTCGAGCAGGCCGATGCCCGAAAAGATCAGGATCGATCGGGCGGGCGTGCGGTACCGCGGGTGCACCGCCCGAAACCAGGGGGTCACGAGGTTCAGCTGGCTCATGGAGTAGACGAGCCGGCTGGCGCCCATGACCCCGGTGTTGGAGGAGATCAGGAGGATGACGGCGCCCAGAAGGGCGGCGAGCGGCCCGGCCATCGGCCCGACGAATGGAAGGCGGTGGGCGAGGAGCGCGACGGAATGATCGACATCCTTCGCGTACTCCTGCCAGGGGAGAATGCCGAGGGCGGTGATGGAGAAGAAGACGGCAAAGAGGAACACGCTGCCGATCAACCCGATCGAGGTGCGCGGAATCACCGTCGCCGGCCGCCGGGTTTCCTGCGCCGCCTGCGAGATGGATTCCAATCCCACATAGGAGATGATCGCCAGCGACGATCCGTACATGAACTGGTTGAGCGTAGGAAACTGGTGCAGCCACTGGTCCGCGAGCAGTTCAGGCTTCCAGGCGAAGACGAGCCCGATGACGATGAGGCCGGCTTCCACGACCAGGCCGAACGCGCCGATGAACTCGTTCAGCAGCGAGGATTCCCGCACCCCCCGCACATTGAGCCACATCAGGAGGAGAATGAGGACGAACGACTCGACCGCCCACAGGGGGGTGATGTTGACGAACGGCCCAAGGGTCATCTTGAAGTCCCGGATCGCCGGGAAGAAAAAGTTCATATACCCGGCGGAGAACACGGCGAAGAGGGCGATGTCGATCGTGTAGTCGAGGAGCAGGGCGGATCCGGCGATGAATCCGGCGATGTCGCCGAGGCCCCGGCTCACATAGTACTGCCCTCCGCCCGCCACAGGGTACGTCGAGGCCAGCTCTGTATATGCCAGGCCGATCATGATGTACACGAGCCCCGCCGCCGCGAAGGCGAGCGGCGCCGCCCCCATGGTGGCGGCGATCACGAGCCCCAGGGCCGCGTAGATGTCCGCCCCCACGTCGGCGAACCCCCACATGAAGGAGCCCCAGACCGACACATCCCGGCGCAGGCTCTGCCCCTCCGGATGGGACCGGACGGCTGCCTGATCAGCCACGAGGCGCCTCCTGACGGCGAAACAGCGTCAGCCGGTACCGCGGGAGGCGGCGGTCGCGGATGACAGAGAGGTCGGGCGCGCGGCAGAACCGGTCGTGGATGACCCCGGCGCTCATCTCCCCGATCGCTCCCGCGCCGTCCTCCCGGGGACCGGCATCGTGGACCGAGGTGCCGTGCACCAGGCAGAGATCCCCCCCCGGCGCGACCCACCGGACCATCCTGGCCGCGACATCGTCGAATTCACGGCGGCTCATATAGTAGAAGAGCTCCGCACAGAAGACGAGGTCAAAGGCCCCGCCGGGGTCCGCCACCCGGACATCAAGCGACCTGACCTCCACCCCGGGGGTGCCGGCAAGCCGGCGGCGGGCACGGCGGACCGCCAGGCGCGAAAAGTCCAGCGCGACGACATGGTCGCACCTGTCCAGCAGGAGGGCCGTGAAGATCCCTTCGCCGCATCCCACGTCCAGCGCGCGTTCATACCGGCGGCCCGCCAGCATGTCCATGGACGCCTGGAACCGCCGGCGCTCGTACAAGGACGTCGCGAGGCGCCAGGGGTCCGGCACGAGATAGCGCGCCTCGAAGTACGCCCGGCTCATCCACCGCCGGGCGGTGAGGAGCCGCTTTACCCACGTATCGTCCGCCACCCACCGCCGGAGCGCGGCCGCAACCCCCGGGCGGCCGATTCCCCCGGCCGCGTAGATTCTGTTCATGGTGTGTTCAACCTCTGTGTGCTGTTTGCTCCTCTTCGGTTTGGAGTCCCCGAAGGGGGCAACCTCTGTGCGCTGTTCGCTCCGCTCTGGTCTGGAGCCCCCGCGGGGGGCTCCAGGCTCCCCGGCGGCCGGCGGTTGTAGCGATTCATCGCGGCCGCGAGTCCCTCGGTCGCCGCGACGACGACCGCTTCTGCCGCTCGATCAATCGCCTCGTCGATCTTGGGGCGCTCCTCAGCGGTGAACCGCTCCAGCACGAACTCGGCCGGATCCTGCCCGGCGGGGGGACGGCCGATGCCGATCCGCAGGCGCGGAAAGGCCCCCGTCCCCAGTTCCTCGATGATGGAGCGAACGCCGTTGTGCCCTCCGGCCCCGTCCCCCGGCCGGAGCCGCAGGTGCCCCAGCATCAGATCAAGGTCATCGTGCACGACGAGCAGATCCTCGGACCGGCGCCGGCGTCTGCGAAGCAGGTCCTTGACGGCCTGACCGCTGACATTCATATACGTCCCCGGAATCGCGAGGACGAGCGTGGCCGATCCCGCCCGCGCTCTCCCGGCGGCAACCCACCCGTCCGCCTCGAGCCTGATCCGGAAGCGGTCCGCGAGCCGGCGCGCCACTTCCTGCCCGACGTTGTGCCGGGTGCCCTGGTAGCGGCGACCGGGATTTCCGAGCCCGACCACGATCATCATCGAGACATTCCTCCGCGGAGACCTCGCCCTCCCTGCGGAGGACAAGCAGAAAGGGCGCGCCCTTCGCCGCGCCCTTTCTGCAACAGTCCCACGGCCGCCCCAGCCGGCCGCCGCGCACCCTATTCTTTCTTCTCCGGCTTGGCAGGCTTGGCGTCGGCCTTGTCCGATTTGGCGGGTTTGGCCTCGACTTTGGGGGCCTTCGCGTCGGCGCGCGCGCCGGATTCGGCCTTCGCCTCGCCTTCCGCCGCCGCGGGCTCGCGTCCGATCACCTCGGGCTCGGCCGGCGCCGCCGCTTCGGCAGGAGCCGCCACCTCTTCGACCTTCGGCATCACCACGGCCGCGATCACCTCTTCGGGGGGGGACACGATCTCGATCCCTTCATGCGGCGGGAGATCGCGAACGTGGAGCGACCCGCCCACGCGCAGGTGTGCAACGTCGACCGTCAATTGCTCCGGAATCGCCGTCGGCAGGCACCGCACCACGAGTGCGCGGAGGTGCTGCTCGAGGACTCCCTCCCCGGAGGCGATCCCTTCGGGGACCCCGGTCAATTGAATGGGCACGCGCGCCTCGATCTTCTCGGTCAGGCTGATCTGGCGGAGATCGACGTGCAGGACCTCCCGCCGGATGGGGTCGTGCTGGATCTCGGAGATCATCACGGTGTCCGTGGCCTCTTCGCCGTTGCGCTTGACCCGCAGGTCAATGAGGACGTTGCGGCCTGCCTCCGTGCGCAGAGCCCCCAGGAGCGCGCGGCGGTCGACCGCCAGCGCCACCGGCGCCCGGCCCCGGCCGTAGAGCACCGCGGGCACGAGTCCCGCCTGCCTCACCTTCTTGACGGCGTTCTTCCCGATCTCCGTCCGGGCCGACGCCTCCAGGCTCATCCGCTCCATCTGCCGGGTCCTCCCCGCGGGCGCGCGCGTGCGGCGACCCACGACCGGTCATTATAGCACTCCCCCCCGAGGGGGGCAATCTCGCCTTGCCGGGCTGCCGGGGCGTCCTCCGCTCACCCCCGCTGCAGCACGGTCTCATCGGGAAAGCGGGCCAGGTCGATCGCGGCATCGCGCAACAGCTGCTCCGCCAGCGGATCGGGGTACGGGGAGGCGAACACGACCCGGGCGAGCCCGGCGTTGACGATCATCTTCGCGCAGGTGAGACACGGCTGGTGGGTGCAGTAAATGGTCGCGCCGGCGATGCTCACCCCGTGGTACGCGGCCTGGATGATCGCATTCTGCTCCGCGTGGAGGCACAGGCAGGTGTCCAGCGCCGACCCGGCCGCCGCGCCGGACCGGCAGCGCTCGCAGCCGCCATCCCCGCAGTTGGGCAGCCCGCGGGGCGTATCGTTGTACCCGGTGCTGAGCACCATCCGGTCCTTGACGATGACCGCCCCGACCTGGCGCCGGAGGCAGGTCGACCGGGTCGCCGCGAGGCGGGCCAGGTTCATGAAGTACTCGTCCCACGAGGGGCGCGCCACGCGATCGGTCAGCGGGTCCCGTACAACCGGTCCCCCGCGTCCCCCAGTCCGGGCAGGATGTACCCGTGATCGTCGAGCCGTTCGTCCACCGCGGCGGTATAGATGTCCACGTCCGGATGCTCCGCGTGCAGGCGCCGGATCCCCTCGGGAGCGGCGATCAGCACCATCAGCGTGATCGTGCGGGCGCCCCGCTCCTTGAGCAGGTCGACCGATTCGACGGCCGAACCGCCGGTGGCCAGCATCGGATCGACCACCAGCACCTGCCGCTCCGCGACATCGGGCGGCAGTTTGCAGTAGTAGGTGTGCGGCTCCAGCGTGGACGGATCGCGGTAGATCCCGATGTGCCCGACCCGGGCCGTGGGCATCAGCCGGAGGATACCCGTCTCCATCGCCAATCCCGCGCGGAGAATGGGGACGACGGCGATCTCCTGTCCCGCGATCGTCGCGCCTTTGGCCGTGGCCAGCGGCGTCGCCACATCGATCGACCGGACCGCCAGCCCGCTGGTGGCTTCGAAGGCCATCAGCATCGCGAGTTCCTCGACCAGTTCGCGAAACTCCTTGTGCCCCGTCCGCCGGTCCCGGAGGATCGTGAGCTTGTGCTGGATCAGCGGGTGATCGAAGACCCGCACCTGGCCCACTAGCCGGCGACCTCCACCGGCTCCGG
>Ga0209804_1002775_pt1 | contig 10415 bp, 6 predicted proteins | sample GraSoiAngelo_139_FD_185896 | JGI IMG/M metagenome (GOLD analysis project Ga0209804, IMG submission 185896) | Grasslands soil microbial communities from the Angelo Coastal Reserve, California, USA - 14_0929_12_20cm (SPAdes) (version 2) | ecosystem: Environmental > Terrestrial > Soil > Grasslands ... | reverse complement strand
CGCCGTTGCCGCAATCGCCTTCGCCGCCTCGCCGGCGGTGCTGGGGATTGCCCTGTGGCGGGCCATCGCCCTCAGCCTGCATGTGCTATACATCATCTGGGCCGCGCTGCTGTTGTACGAGATCGCGGACAAGATCGGCGCCATCCGCAGCATCGGGACCGCGGTCGCCCATCTCACCGAAGATCACGTCCTGCAGTTGCTCATCGTCGGCTTCGCCTTCACATCCTTCCTGCAAGGTGTGGCCGGGTTCGGCGTCCCGGTCGCTGTCACGGCTCCGCTCTTAATCGGCCTGGGATTTCAACCGCTGGAAGCCGCTGCCGTTCCGCTGGTCGGGCATGCCTGGGCGGTGACCATGGGCGACATGGCATCATCGTTTCAGGCCCTGCGGGCCGTCACGGGGCTGCCGCCGCGACAGCTGGGCATCTGGATCGCCGCGCTGCTCGGCATCGCGTCGGTGGCTACGGGATTCGCCGTCGCCCATGTCCACGCCGGGACCCGCCCGTACCGCCGGGCGTTTGGCGCCATCCTGGTGCTCGGCGTCGCCATGGGCGGAACACAGCTGCTGCTGGCGCTCTCTCAGCACTGGATCATCGCCTCGTTCGGCGCCGGGATGGTGGGGCTGGTGGTGAGCATGGGCCTGGCCCGCCTGGCGCGCCGCAGAGGACCCGGGTATCTTGGGCTGCTGCCGGCGTGGCCGCCTCCGCAGGGACGGCGGGAGCCGCCGCGTCCTGCTCCGCCCGCGGGAGCGGAGATGTCATTCCACCTGGCGTTCCTGCCGTACTACGCGCTGATCGGTGTCGTGGCGGTGGCGACATTCATCCCGCCGCTGAACCGGCTTCTCGATGCCGTCGCGGTCTCGTTCCACTTCGGCACCGCACAGACTGGTCTGGGGTGGACCACGGAGAGCGGGGCCTTCCATATCCCGGTGTTTGGACATCCGGGCGCCTTGTTGCTCTACACCTCCGTGCTGGCGGTGCTCCTGTACCGGGTCGCCGGCCGTACCGTCCCGGATTGGCGCCGGCTGTGGCGCCAGGTAGCGGTCCAGGGGGTGCCACCACGATGACCATCATCACGCTGGTCGGCGTGGCCACGGTGATGGCCTACAGTGGAATGACGTTCGTCCTGGCGCGCGGGCTCACCGCCGCGGTCGGGCCGCTCTTCCCGCTGCTGTCACCGTTCCTTGGGCTGCTGGGGACGGTGATCACCGGCAGCAATACAAACTCCAACGTGCTCTTCGGCGCACTGCAGCGCGATGCCGCGCGGTTGCTGCAGATGAACCCGGTGCTGATGGCGGCGCTGCAAACCGCCGGCGGGGCGCTGGGCTCGATGGTCGCGCCGGCCAAGGTGGTGCTGGCGACCGCGACGACCGGCCTGGCGGGGCGGGAGGGGCCCGTGATTCGCATCACCGCCCGTTACGCGCTGCTCCTGACCGCCCTGATGGGGTTCATCGGGATGCTGGTGCAACGGTGATGCAGAGTGTCGAAGGAGGACGGCGATGAAGTGGGTGACTCGCGAACACGTCAAAGTCGATCGCGTGGCTTGTCCCTGGTTGATTCGCAAGTTTGTCGACCCCCAGGCGCAATTTCTGTTTGTGCCGCCAGAGCAGGTCCTGGAGGTGGCGCGGCGGGAGGGCGCCATTCCCTATGACGTCACCGGCGCCGAGTTGGGGCATCATCAGGGGAAGTGCAGCTTTGAGGCGATCGTCACCAAATACAAGATTGATGATCCGGCTGTGCGGCTGCTGGCCCAGATCGTGCACGGCGCGGATGTGGCCCAGGATCTGTACCGGCGCCCGGAGGCCCCCGGGTTGAAGGCGATTGCGGAAGGCTTCCGCCAGCTGGGATTGGCCGATGATCACGAGATTCTGGCCCGCGAGTTCGTGGTCTACGATGCGCTGCATGCCTATTGCCGCCAGGTGGCCTCGGCCGGGTAGGAGGGGAACTGCGCCGGCCGGGTTCGAAGAAGACGGGGATGGCGGAGCATGAGTTTGACGTCGTCATCGTGGGCGGCGGCTCGGCTGGCTGTGCGGCGGCCGGACGGTTGTGCGCGACGACCGATCTGCACGTCTGTCTGGTCGAGGCCGGCCCGGACTATGGCCCGGCGAGCGAAGGCTACTGGCCCAGCGAACTGCTCGACGCCCGAGTCCGGCCGGGAACGCACGACTGGGGCTACGGTGAGGAACGTGAGGACGGCACCACGGTCTCCGAGCCGCGAGCCAGGGTGATCGGTGGATGCTCGGCCCACAACCTCTGCGCCGCGTTGTGGGGGATGCCGGCCGACTACGATGCGTGGGCCGCGGGGGGGAGCCATGGGTGGACCTACGCCGAGCTCCGTCCGCTGATTGATCAGGTCGAGCAATGCGCGGAGCCCGATGCGACGCACCACGGTCACGGCGGATCGCTGCCCACGCGGATCTATCGCGACGAAGAACTCTCCACCTGGCAGCGGGTATTCTTGCAGGCGGCCGAGGCCGCGGGATTCCCCCGGCTGCCGGACCTGAGCGCGCCGGATCCACCGCAGGCTGTGGCCCCATTCCATGCCAACGTGCTCGATCACACCCGTTGGAACTCGGCATTTGCCTTCCTCGACCCGGTGCGGGAGCTGCCCACCCTCACCGTGTATGACGGCACGACCGCCGACCGCTTGCTGTTTGATCAAGAGAACGCCACGGCCCTGATCTGCAGCGGCGGGGCTGAGGTCGAGCTGGTGGCGAGAATGTTCATCCTGGCTGCGGGCGTGTACGGCTCCCCCGCGATTCTGATGCGATCGGGCATCGGGCCGAGTGGGCATCTCACGGAGCTCGGGATTTTTGCGGCGACAGACTCGCCCGGGGTCGGGGAGAACCTGCACGATCATCCCGGGGTCGCCATGCGCTTCGGGCCCTCCCCTGCGGCCCGGCGGGCGGTGACCGAGGAGTATCGGCGGGGGACGCTGCTGCAGAGCCAAGTGATCCTGCGGGGCACCAGCGGTCAGTGCACCGAGGGGTTCGATCTGCACGTCCTGCCGTACATGCACGAGACGGAAGCCGGCGAGTGGGAGTTCATGATGTACGCGTTCAACATGACCCCGCGGTCGCGCGGCCGGGTGCTGCTGCGCGGGGACGACCCGGAGCTCGCCCCGGTGATCGAGCGGCGGTTGCTCACAGACCCGGAGGATCGCGACATGGCCGTGCTCGCCGATGGCGTCATCATGGCACGGCATCTCGCCACATTCGAACCGCTCACCTCCACGATCGCCGCGGAGGTCGATCCCGGGCTGCGCGTCCTGCGTGAGGACCAACTGTTTGCTTTCATCCGCAGCACCGTCGACACCTACGCGCATCCCGTGGGCACGTGCAAGATGGGGCCGGCGACCGATTCCCAGGCGGTCGTGGACCCGACCGGCCGCGTGCATGGAACCGGTAACGTCTACGTGGCCGATGCCTCGATCATCCCCCAGATCCCTCGTGCGAATACGAACCTCACCTGCATGCTGATCGGCCTGAAAGTCGCCGACGCCGTCGTGCAGGCCATCCGCGATCTGGGCTGACGCCCACCGGCCGCCTTCGCGAGCAGGAGGGGACAGTCCCCTCCTGCCTGATTTGCCGACCACGGGATGCCGTCCCGTCATGCCCGGCGATTAGCAGTAACCGCGAATTCCCTGGCAATTTGCGCGATTGGGGGAGGAAGGAGGGTAAGCCCGTTCCCAAAGGCAATCGACCCTTGATCAGAGGAGGGGCCTGTCCCCTCCTTTTGACTCAACTGGGCTATTGGGATGACGGAGATGGGTGCGTATTCTTAGGCTGGGAGCGGCAGGGTGAAGCGGATGCCGAGACGGCCACGGGGTGTGATTGTTGAATCGTTCGTGCATATCACGTCAAAAGGAAACCGTGGCGCATGCCTCTATCCCAACCGCGCGGACTATCTCTTCTTCCTACAGCGCCTTCGGATGGACGCCATCGCCCATGGCGTCAGCGTCCACGCCTATTGTCTGATGCCCAATCATTTCCATCTGCTCGTCGAGGTCGCTGACCGCCCCGTGTCGACATTCATGCATGGTCTTCTGCAACGGCATGCGCAATACATCAACCGCCTCTACCGCCATCATGGGCATGTGTTCGCTGACCGGTTTTGGTCGAAGCGGTGCGACTATGATTTCTACTTTCTGGCTGTGCTCGGGTACATTCACCTGAACCCCATCCGGGCCGGATTGACACGAAATGTTGCGCAATACCCATGGAGCAGCCATCGAGCCTACATTGGCCGGGAGGAAGCACCCTGGGTGAACACGAGGGCGCTGGAGCTCTTTAGTCCAGACCGTAGCATCGCCATCGGCATGTTCGCGCAGTTCGTGGAACTGCAAGCATTTGGACTGCGTCACCAACGGCGCCTGGTGGGATGAGGAGGCATCCCGCCTGGAAGATGGAATGGGGACATGAGGCAAATAGGCCATGGCTCATATCACTCGCGCGGGCGTGCGGCTGGCGTACGCCGACACCGGTTCTGGACCACCGGTCGTGCTGATCCACGGCTTTCCGTTTTCGCGCCGGATGTGGGAACCGCAAACTCCGCTGGCCGGCGCCGGCAGACTGATCACGGCGGATCTACGAGGGTTCGGCGAGTCGGGCGGGACGCCGGCATCGCTGGATGAACTCGCCGACGACCTGCATGCGCTTGTCGAGCATCTCCGCCTCCCCACGGCAGTCTTCGGCGGTTTTTCGATGGGTGGCTATGTGTTGTTCCGCTACCTGGCCCGCCATGCGGACCACGCGAAGGCCGTGCTGCTCCTGGATACGCGTGCGGAGGCCGATACCCCGGAAGGACGGCAGCGCCGCTACGACAGCATCGCCCGCATCGAGCGCGACGGGCCGGCGGGGTACCTCGACGACTTTGTCAAACTGGTCGTCGCCACGAAGACGCTGGAATCCCAGCCGGATCTGGTGAAAACCGTTCGCGACCTGATGGAGAGCCGGCGCACGCCCTCGCTGGTCGGCGGGCTCCGGGCGATGGCGCAACGGCCCGACAGTACCCCGCTGCTCTCGTCCATCCGCGTGCCGACGCTGATCGTCGTGGGCGAGGATGACAAGGCCACGCCGGTCAGCAGCGCCAGGACGATGCACGAGGCGATTCCCGGGTCGCGCCTGGTCATCATTCCCGAGGCCGGCCACGTCAGCAACCTCGAGCAGCCCGAGCGATTCAATGCTGCTCTGCGGGACTTTCTGCAGGCGCTGCGGTAGGCGCCGCTATGCGGGCAGGCGGCCGATGAGATCCTGGCGGGAAAATGGGCCGGGTTGCGCGATCAACGCGCGGGCCTGATCCACCTGTCCCCACACGTTCCACAACAGGACGCCGCGCACACGCCCGTCGCGCAGGTAGTAGACGACGCCTTCACGGTGCGGCTGCTTCCAATCTTCGATCGTGGTCAGGCGCGAATCCAGGTCGCCGACGGCCTCGTAGCCCAAGTCAAAGAGGTCGGAATAGAAGAACGGGAGATGGTGATACGGCGCCGGCGGCCCGGCCATGTTCCGGCCCGCCGTCTGCCCCATGGTGTTGGCATTATCTTCATGCTCGACGCGGATGCGGGTGCCCAACGCCGGATTGGGAAACTTGGCCACATCGCCGGCAGCGTAAATCTCGGGGGCGCTGGTGCGCAGGAATTCGTCGACGACGATCCCGTCGTCGGTGCGCAGCCCCGCCGCCGACGCCAGCTGATCCTCGGGCTGAATGCCGAGACCGGCGACGACGCCGCCAGCGTCGATGCGCCGCCCGCTCTTTGTGGTCAGCACCGTGTTCCCACTGGTGGTGGTTATCTCTGAGACGAGCTCGCCGGTAATCACCTCCACGCCTTTCTCCCGGTAGAACTGGTTGAGCGCCTGGGCCAGACCCGCGGGGAAGAGACGGCTGCCGATGCCGTCCTCAGGGAACAGCATCACGGCCTGCCCGCCAGTCATGGTCAACGCGGCGGCGATCTCCGAGCCGATAAACCCGCCCCCGATCACGGCAATCCGCCGTCCGGCCCCTGCCAGTTCACGCAGGCGCCGGTAGTCGTCGAGTGTGCGGAAGTAGATAATGCGATCGCCCTCGCGATCGAAGGGAAGGCGGCGCGGCCGGCCGCCGGTGGCCAGCAGCAATTTGTCAAACGTGTAGACAGTGCCGCGATCGTCCACCACCAGTTTGCCGCTCTTGTCGAGCTGGATGGCCCGGCGGCTCAGGTGCAGTTCCACATCGAGGCTGCCGGTGCCCCGCCAGATCTGCTCGAGGGATTGGTCCTTCCACAGTCCCTTCGACAGCGGAGGGCGGTTGTACGGCGGGTGCGGCTCGGCGCCGATCACGCCGATGGGGCCGGAGGAATCGATTTCGCGGATGCCCCGGACGGCGGCATCACCGGTCATGCCGGCGCCAACGATGAGGTACCGGTAGTGCGGCATAGGACCTCCTGATGTGCGACGGTGGTGGATATTCCGCCTCTGTGATGCTAGACCCTCCGTGTCATTCTCGCGCGCCTGAGCGGGCGCCGAGGTTGACAGCCGTGACCGGGTATGGTACAAGAAGCCCAATACCCGGTCGGCCAGGACGCCGGCACTCCAGCCGGCGTCTTGTGTTTTTCGGTGAGCGCGATGAGCAAATGTCACCTGTGCGGCACGCCGGATACCGCCACCGTCCTGATCAAGTGCCAGTGGTTTGGCCGCGGGACCAAGTGGCTGTGTCTGGAGTGCGTGCGCTCGACGGCCGCCCGGCCTGCCGGCCGGCTTTCACCCGCGCGGCGAGGCGACATGCGGCCGGGGAGCCTGGACCTGCCGGTGAGATCAGGTCGAAACCTGACTTGACCGCGATCGTCTGCCTGAAGGAATGCAGGGAGGTAATTCAGTGAGGAAGTGCGCCTAGGGTTCCGTCGCGCCTACCCGGCGCGGGACAGGTCCTAGCGGCGCAGGCCGGCGACGCGCCCGGCCACACCGTCGGGAGAAAAGCCCGAGGGGGAGGTTCCTCATTCGTCCGGAAGGCGTTGGCCTTCCGGCCCTGCGGCGTCAGGGATGAGGAGCCGCCGCCTTGGGCTTTTGCGTATCTTGCGGCGGCTGGTGACGGGCCGGCCGATGAACGACGGACTCGCAACGGAGCGAGACGCCTGCGGCGTGGGGTTCGTGGCGGATGCCCGCGGCCGCCGCAGCCACACCATCCTGCAGCATGCCCTGACCGCGGTCGCCAACCTGAGTCATCGCGGGGCGGTCGCTGCCGACGGGAAGACCGGTGACGGCGCGGGCGTGATGACGCAGCTACCGTACGCGGTGCTGCGCCGGGATCTCGACATCCGTGCACCCGATGATCACCTCGCGGTAGGGATGTGCTTTCTGCCCGCCGCCCTGCGCGACCGCGAACGAGCCATGGCCCTCGTGCAGGAGGTCATCGCGCAGACCGGGCTGCGCCTCGTAGGCTGGCGCGATGTGCCAACGGATCTGGACGCGCTGGGCGATCACGCCCGGGCGACGCAGCCGCACATCGCGCAGGTCGTGGTGGCCCAGCCCGGGACGATGGCCGGCGACGCCTTCGACCGCGCCCTGTACCTGTGTCGCCGCTGGATCGAACGGCGGGCAGGCGAGGCCGGCCTCGCCCTGTACGTCCCGTCGTGCTCGCGGCGCACGGTCGTCTACAAGGCACTGCTCACGTCTCCGTGGTTGTCGCGTTTCTATCGCGATCTCACCGATCCCATCTACGAGACGGCGCTGGCCGTCTTCCATCAGCGGTACAGCACCAACACGTTCCCGAGCTGGAGCCTCGCCCAGCCATTCCGCTTTCTTGCCCACAACGGCGAGATCAACACGCTGGGCGGCAACGTGCACTGGATGCAGGCGCGAGACCCTGAACTCCGCGCCGCTGTCTGGGGCGACCGCCTGCGGGTGCTGCAGCCGGTGATCCAGGAGGGCGGCAGCGACAGCGCGATGCTGGACAACGTCGTTGAGTTGCTGACGGTATCCGGCCGCAGCCTCGCCCACGTCCTGGCCATGCTGGTGCCCGCAGCCTGGGAAGCGGAGGACGGGCTCGACGAGGCGGTGCGGGGGTTCTACGAATACCACGCCTGTCTGACCGAACCGTGGGATGGGCCGGCCGCCCTGGCGTTTTCGGATGGGGTTGCGGTCGGCGCGGCGCTGGATCGCAACGGCCTGCGCCCCGCTCGCTTCGTGCGCACAAAAGATGATCTGATCGTGATGGCCTCGGAGGCCGGCGTGCTCGACATCGCTCCCGAGCGCATCCTCGAGAAGGGACGGCTGGGGCCGGGGCAGATGCTGGTGGTGGACACCGCACGGGGCGACGTGGTGCGGGATCACGAGGTCAAGGCGGCGCTGGCCCAGGTTCTGCCCTATGGGGCGTGGGTCCGCCGGCATCTCGTCCGGCTCGGGCCGGTGCCGCTCAATGGTGCCGGTGGTGACGCCTCGCCGGCGCACCAGCGCGCCTTCGGATACACGCTGGAGGATGTGGAACGCATCCTCCGCCCGATGGTGCAGGAAGGGAAAGACCCGGTCTTCTCCATGGGGGACGACATCCCCCCGGCTGTGCTCTCGGCTCGGCCGCGACTCCTCTACCAGTATTTCAAGCAGCGGTTCGCCCAGGTCACGAATCCACCCATCGATCCCCTCCGGGAACGCACCGTGATGTCCCTGGCCGTGTACCTGGGACCGCGGCCGTCGTTTCTGGAGGACTCGCCGGCGCATGCGCATTTGTTGCAGCTGCCCAGTCCGATCTTGCTGCCCGACGACATGCGCTGGCTGCAGTCCGAGGGGCCATTCCCGGTGCGGGTGCTTCCGGCGCGCTTTCCCGCGGACGCGGGTCCTGGTGGGCTGGCCGCGGCGTTGCGGGAGCTCTTTGACGCAGCGGCCGAGGCAGCGCGCGACGCGGCCGTCATCGCTCTCAGCGACCGGGGCGTTGATGCCCGCTGGGTGCCGATCCCGATGCTGCTGGCCGTGGCGGCTGTGCACCACGAACTGATCCGCCGCGGGCTGCGTATGCGCACCAGCCTCATCGCCGAGACAGGGGAGGCGCGGGATATCCACCAGTTCGCCTGCCTGATCGGGTACGGCGCCAGCGCCATCTGCCCGTATCTGGCGCTGCAGACGCTCGCGGCGGACCCGCACATCGTGGGCAACCCGCACCATCGCTGGGCCGCGTACCGCACCGCGGTCGATGCGGGGCTGCGGAAGATCATGTCCAAGATGGGAATCAGCACGCTCTCGGCGTACTGCGGCGCTCAGCTCTTCGAGGCAGTGGGGCTCGACCGCACACTGGTGACGCAGTACTTCCCCGGCACGCCCTCACGGCTCGATGGGATCGGCCTCACCGAGCTTGCGGCTGAGGCGCTGGACCGTCACCGCGCGGCACTTTCCACGCCGCACGAAGCGCTGACTGAAGCCGGGCTGGTGCGGTTCCGGCGTGACGGCGAGTACCACGCCTTCAACCCCTACGTGGTGAAGGCCATGCACCGGGCGATCCGTACCGGCGATGCCGTAGCGCGCGAGGCGCTGATCGGGCTGATCGCGTCGCGACCCCCCGCCACCGTGCGTGATCTGATCGAGTTCGTCCCGCAGGCGCCGGTCCCCCTGGAGGAGGTGGAGCCGGTCGAGGCGATCCTGCGGCGGTTCGTCGTCTCCGCCATGTCGCACGGCGCGCTGGGGCGGGAGGCGCACGAGACGCTGGCCACCGCCGCCAACCGGATCGGCGCGCGCTCGAACAGCGGCGAAGGCGGCGAAGATCCGCAGCGCTACCGGGCGTCCTCCAACAGCCGCATCAAGCAGATTGCCTCTGCGCGGTTTGGCGTCACCCCGGAGTACATCCTGTCGGCGGATGAGCTGGAGATCAAGATGGCGCAGGGAAGCAAGCCGGGTGAAGGCGGACAGCTGCCGGGCCACAAGGTCTCTGCGGAGATCGCCCGGATCCGCCGGGCCCAGGCGGGCATCACCTTGATCTCTCCACCCCCGCATCACGACATCTACAGCATCGAGGACCTGGCGCAACTGATCTACGACTTGAAACGCATCCATCCCCGCGCGCGTGTGGCGGTGAAGCTGGTGGCGGAGGCCGGCGTAGGGACGATCGCCGCCGGCGTGGCCAAAGGATTCGCCGATACGATTCAGATCAGCGGGCACGACGGCGGAACCGGCGCGTCGCCGCTCGACTCGATCAAGAATGCCGGCGTGCCGTGGGAGCTGGGCCTGGCCGAGGCGCAGCAGGTACTGGTGGGCAACGACCTGCGGGGGCGCGTGCGGCTCCGCGTTGACGGCGGATTGAAGATCGGTCGCGATATCGTCATCGCCGCGCTGCTGGGCGCGGATGAGTACGGTTTCGGCAGCGCCGCCGTCGTGGCGCTGGGGTGCGTGATGGCCCGGCAGTGTCACCTCAATACGTGCCCGGTAGGTATTGCCACCCAGCAGGAGACGCTGCGCGCGAAGT
>Ga0209804_1002774_pt1 | contig 10417 bp, 12 predicted proteins | sample GraSoiAngelo_139_FD_185896 | JGI IMG/M metagenome (GOLD analysis project Ga0209804, IMG submission 185896) | Grasslands soil microbial communities from the Angelo Coastal Reserve, California, USA - 14_0929_12_20cm (SPAdes) (version 2) | ecosystem: Environmental > Terrestrial > Soil > Grasslands ... | reverse complement strand
CAGCGCGGTCCCGACGAGGTCGTCGCCTGCTACAAGCTGACCACCGGCGAGCCGGTGTGGGCCCACCGCGACCCGACCCGGTTCTGGGAGTCGAATGGCGGCCCCGGTCCGCGCGCGACGCCGACCCTCAGCCATGGTCACGTGTACACATTTGGCGCCACCGGAGTTCTGAACGCGCTCAACGCCGCTGATGGCGCTGTCATGTGGTCGCGCAACGCGGCGTCCGACACCGGCATGAAGATTCCGCAGTGGGGCTTCGCGAGCTCGCCATTGGTGGTCGGCGATATCGTCATCATCGCCACCGCCGGCCAGCTCGTCGCCTACGACCTCGTCACCGGCGCTCGGCGCTGGGTCGGCCCGGCCCACGGCGTGAGCTACAGCTCGCCGCATCTTTTGACAATCGACGGAGTCGCACAGGTTCTGCTGTTGAGCGAAGCCGGCGCGACCAGCGTCGCGCTCGCCGACGGCACGCTGCTCTGGGAGCACCCCTGGCCAGGCTACCCCATCGTGCAGCCCGCCCTGACCGCGGACAGCAACGTACTGATGAGCGTTAGCGACAGCAGCGGTATGCGCCGCATCGCGGTTGCGCGTGGACCCGGCGGATGGACGGTCCAAGCGCGCTGGACCTCGAACGGGCTGAAGCCCTACTTCAACGACTTCGTCGTGCACAATGGCCATGCCTTCGGCTTCGACGGCAGCATCCTCGCGTGCATCGACCTCAAGGACGGCAAGCGCATCTGGAAGGGCGGACGCTACGGCAACGGCCAGCTCGTCCTGCTGCCCGATCAGGACGTGCTGCTGGTGCTGTCGGAAGAGGGTGAGCTGGCGCTGGTCAAGGCGACCCCCGATCAGTTCACCGAGCTCGCGCGGTTCCCGGCGATCGAGGGCAAGACCTGGAACCACCCGGTGCTGGCCGGTGACGTCCTGCTGGTTCGCAACGGCGAGGAAATGGCCGCATTCCGGCTGTCCCTCGCCGGCCGCTGAGGTGTGTTGCCTTCGCGGCCACCACCGTTTAGCGAGGGAACTCCGTCTGAGAACCATCAACCAACGCAGCGATCGAGCGCGGGAGAGCGTGAACGGGGTCAGTGCAAATTGGGCAGAATTAGCCGAGACGTTGGGGAGCGCGTTCGGCGATGTCGGCGGCGACTTCCTGCATCTCGGCGTGAATGTGCTTGTTCGAGGCCAGCAGCTCGGGGCCACCTAGCCGGTACGGACGCCCGGTGAAGTCAGTGGCCGTGCCGCCAGCCTCGCGGACCAGCAGCACGCCCGCGGCAGTGTCCCACGGCTTGAGGCCGAACTCCCAGAAGCCCTCGAAGCGCCCGCAGGCCACTGCCGCCAAGTCGAGCGCAGCCGAGCCGTCGCGCCGCACGCCGTGCGAGCGCAGCGTGAAGTCCCAGTAGTAGTGGATGTTGGGGTTTTCCGTGCGCTTGACGCTGGGGAACCCGGTGCAGAGCAGGCTGGTGGCGAGGCGCTCGATCGAGGAAACTTGGATCTTCTTCTGATTCAGAAAGGCCCCTTCGCCGCGCGCCCCGGTGAACAGCTCCCCGCTGACCGGGTTATAGACTACTCCGACTAGAAGATCCTCGGGCAGGGGGCTCCGCGCGGTACCGGGATAGATTCCGGCCGCGGCGATGTTTTCGGCCAGGGCAATCGAGACCGCAAAGCACGGATAGCCGTGCGCGAAGTTGGTGGTGCCGTCGAGCGGATCCACGTACCAGCAGTAGCGGAGCATTGCGCCTTGCGTCATGGGCGTGGCATCCGGCGCCGGAGCGGTCGCCTGCCAACTGCTCTCCTCGGCCACGATGACATGTTTGGGAAAGTGGTTGCGCAGGCGGGCAACTATCGCTTGCTCCGAGCGCCGGTCGGCTTCGGTGACCAAGTCCACTTCGCCCTTGTAGGAAATCTTGGCCGGGTGCTCGAACTCCGCAAGCAGGATCTCTCCCGCCTCACGCGCCGCCTCAACCGCTACCTCAAGAAATGGATTCATTCGACTTTAGGGCCTGCTGGCTAGTGTAACCGACCCTGTCGTCCAACCACGAGAGGTATTACCGCTCTGATCGCGGAAGCGAAACTGTAGCGAGGTTTCGAGGGGACATGATCTCTCTCAACCGCGGCTTTCTCAATCCAGCGCGCCGGCGGTGAAATAGCCTTTGCGGTAGCGCACGATGTATTCGCCCTTCGCCTCGACTGTGCCCGGACTCTTTACGCGCACTTCAATCCGGCGGAAGCTTCGGTCGAGCGGCTTCGGCTCGGGATAATAGCCCAGGCGGTACTGCGTGCGCAGCTCACGGTCGATGCGGTCGAAGATGGCATCGAGTTCGGTGAGGTTGTCGGGAAAATAGAGAGCCCCGCCGGCGGTATCGGTGATTGTCTCGATGGCATGCTCGCCAGCGGTGTTGCGGCCGCTTTCCGATTTGACCGGGCGAATCACGATGGTATAGAGCATGGCTTGAGCGCGCAGGGTGGCGCGCCGCGCCGCCTCGAAATCGGCGCGGCTGGTGGTTTCCCCGGCGTCGGTCACCAGCACGAGCACGCGCCGCCGGTCTGCGGCGCGGCTGCCAAGCGCCCGCGAGCCGAGAAGGATCGCGTCGTAGAGCGCTGTGCCCGCTCCCTCTTCAATGTGCCGCACCGCCGACTGCAGCAGCGGCACGTCAGGGGAAAACTCCGTGAGCTGCGTGACTGCGTCGGAGAACTCGAAGACCGCCAGGCGATCCCCCGGGCGCACCACTTGCCGGATGAAGCGCGCCGCAGCCTCGCGCTCGAAAGCTAGCTCCTTGCCGGTGCTCAGGCTCGAGTCGATCATCAGGGCCAGATCAAGCGGCTGCCGGGTCTCAGCCTCAAACACCTCGATCTTCTGCCGCACCCCTTCCTCGTAGATCTCGAACTCCTCTTTGGGGAGGTCGGGCACGGGCCGGCCCTTCTTGTCCGCCACACTGGCGATCACGTTGACCAGGTTTACTTCGACGCGGATGCGCCCCTTTTCTGTGGGCGTTCGCGAAGGCGCCTGCGCCAGCGCGACCAGGGAAAGAAAAATGAGCGGGAGAGCAACCAGAGTAGGGCGGTGGCCCGGTGGCGAATCTATCTTCATCTAGGAACTAGATTCGGCGGGGCCGGGAAAGGTTTTCGGGGCAGGAAGTTCTCCCTCGGCCCAGACAGCGCCATCGGCGAAATACTCTTTCTTCCAAATGGGGACCGTGTGCTTGAGCGTATCGATGGCGAAGCGGCAGGCATCGAAGGCGGCGCGGCGGTGTGGCGAGCTGATGGCGATCAAGACGCTGGTTTCGCCGATCTCCAGGCGGCCCAGCCGGTGCAGCATGGCGGTGCGATGAATGGAAAACTTTTGGCGAATCTCCGCGCCGATCTCGCGCATCTTGGCGAGCGCCATGGGCTCGTAGGCTTCGTAGTCCAGGTAGAGCGTCGCCCGGCCGCCGGAATGGTTGCGCACGATGCCGTCAAAGACGACCACCGCGCCGTCTTCCGGCGCCTTCACGTGCGCCACGATCTCCTCCGCGCAGATGGGACTTCTCAGCAGTTCGTAAATGTCCTCCGCGACCCTCGCCTCTTGGCCACCGCTCACCGGCGGGAGGAACGCCACTTCGTCACCGCTCGCCAGGGGCGCGCGCCACTCGGCAAACTCCTGGTTCACCGAAGCCACCACCGACTCGCGGAAGCGCGCGAATTCCGGGTAACGGTTGCCGTAGCGGGCAAACAAGTCTTCTACGCGGGAGCCGTCGGACAGCTCAGCTTCGTCTTCGGCCCGGCCGACGATTTCCTTCAGCCGCCCGAAGAAGAGTACACGCACACGCATGTTCGCTATTCTAACGTCTGGCGGAAGACATTTCCAGCGCAGCGGATTGAATCGGCCTGTCACTTGACCTCAGACTGCGACCGACGTAGGGTGAGGGACTGGCGGATGGTGCCCCGGCAGTAGAAGTTAGCCTCCAGAGGCCCTCAAGATGAAAATCCTGGTGTCGGGCTCCTCGGGACTGGTAGGAACCGCAGTAGTGGAAACGCTCGCCCGCGACGGGCACACAGTCTGCCGGCTGAAGCGCCCCGAGAACGGCACACGCCCCAACAAACAGTTTGCGGCTGCTGCCGGCGGGTCGCGCGCATCTGAGCCCACGGTGCGGTGGGATCCTGTCTCCGGCAATTTTGATGCAGCAAGCGCGGAAGGGGCCGACGCGGTGGTCCATCTGGCCGGCGCCTCGATCGCCCAGGGCCGCTGGAACAGCGCGCGCAAGCGCGTCCTGCGCAGTAGCCGCGTGGATGCCACCCGCCATTTGGTGAGCGCCCTCTCCAAACTAGCCCGGCCGCCGCAGCTAATTGTGGCGGCGGCGGCAATCGGCTACTACGGCGACTGCGGCGACGAGGAACTGACGGAGCAGAGCGCTCCGGGAACTGATTTTTTGGCGATGCTCGCGCGGGACTGGGAGGCGGAGGCCGCGCGCGCCGAGCAGTTTGGCGCGCGCACGGTGATGCTGCGCTTTGGCGTGGTCCTCTCCACCCGGGGCGGCGCTTTGCCACGCATGCTGCCGCCCTTCCGAATGGGCGTCGGAGGGCGGCTGGGCTCAGGAAAGCAGTGGATGTCATGGCTGACGCTCGACGAAGCGGTTGGTTTGGTGCGTCATGCGCTCGGAAACCCGCAGGTGCGCGGCCCCGTCAATGCCGTCGCGCCTAACCCGGTGCGCAACGAGGACTTCACAAGGATTCTGGGCAGAGTGCTGCACCGTCCGACCATTTTTCCCGTGCCGGCAGCGGCGCTACGTCTCCTGCTGGGCGAAATGGCCGAGGCGCTGCTGCTCTCCAGCCAGCGCGTGCTCCCAGCAAAACTGAAAGCACTTGGCTATAGTTTTCTGCAACCTGAACTGGAGCCGGCCTTGAACGCTCTGCTGCGCCACGCGGTCTGAACCGACCGGGACAAAATCGCCCGGACTGCGCAGGGACTTCTCCACCGGCCATGGTCGGTTCACTGCAAACGCGGAGCGAGGGGGAAGCAAGCGCCTCAGAGGTCAAGCTGGCTGAGAAGGCTTTCCAGGTTGGACTCGTCCACGACCAGTTCGGCCGGCGTGGCAGCCAGGTCTTCGATTTCGTCGAAGCCCTGAAACAGGCGCATCTTGGCGACGGCGTACTCCTCCGTGCCGGTCATTTCCCGGCCGACTCGCTGACTCCACTCCTGGATAGCGCTCTGGCGGATGAAGATGCGTAAGGGAAAAACTTTCTGGCGATCCACGGAGACCTTGTAAACGTACTCAGTCCCCGACAAAAGCCCGCGGCGCAACTTCTGGACCTCGTAGAAATAGTACTGATAGACGTAGCCGGTTGCGGCGGAGTAGCTTTTGACGCGGCGAACCGCATCGGGGCGTGCCATGACCTGATTATTCGGTTGCGCCGCAGGGATGTCAACTCAGGTGCTCGGGAAGCGGCTAGGGTGAGAGGGGCGGAGACTGTTGGGCAGGCTTGCGTACGATCGCGGCGAGTATTGATGGCACTTCAGCTATTGATTAGGCTGCGCGAGCTTCTTTGAGACACGGTGGCGATCACCGCCTCAATTTCCAGTGGAGAAACGAAGTATAAGTCACACTGCAGAATTAACTAGGCGATTCCGACCGGCCTCGTCATCTTCTGGAGGCGCAGAAATATTACCGAATGCATAAGAAAGGGTGCCTTGATGGCCATCGCGGCACCCATCGAGTCCGATCCGGTTCTCCCTTTCGGAATCAGTATTTCTTCCAGGTGAATGAACTCAACATGAAGTTGCCGACGGTGTAGGCTGTTTTCTGCAGTTCGCGGTCATAGTGGATAGCGGCGCCGCCCATGTCCGTCAAGGTCTGGCCGATGACCGCTCCATACCAACTCCCGCCGCCGAACGAGAAACTGGCATTGGGAGCATACAAGAGGCCCGCTGCGATGACCCTTGGCAGGACTCCCACCCTGACGGCTTCAAGGAATTTTGAAACGTCACAGCCCCGCCATGACTCTCCGTATCGCCTGCCCCAAAACCGGCCCTGCAAGGATTTCGATGAAGATGATGAAGTCTGGTGGACTACCGGGAGACGAACGCCACCCTCTTACCGATCCGCCAGATGAGGCGGAAGTGCCCAGAGCACTTGGGGCAGGCTGCAACGGCGAAGACCATGCTGTCGATTCTAACGGGATTGGGCAGGCACAGATTCAATCAGTTTTCACGTAACTGGGCGTGCCGGCGCTAAGGCTCAAGTTTCCGAAGTCGGCAGCGGGGCCCGCCGATTAGTTGACAGTGCGAAAACTCGCTCTGCGCGTGAGTCAAAAAACGGAGAGCCGGTCAGAATGCACCGACCGGATTCGGCGCGCACGGCGCAAAAAAGGCCGTCCACGCAGGAAGGGCTATTGCGGGGGTGGCTGCGGAGGCGGGTTGGTGGTTTTGCCTGGGGCGGGCTTCTTCTCGAGTCCCTTTTTTTGCGCCATAAGCCCTTCCATTTCCTTGCGCGTATCGGCGACAACTTGGGTGCGCTCCTGAATCAGCTTTTGCAACCGTTCTTTATCTTCCGCGCGCGCTTCCTCAAGTTGTTTGCGCAAACGATCGAGATATTCCTGCTGGGCGTCGATATCGCGTTTTTCCCAGGCGATCATTCTATCCGCATCCTCGACCGTCTTGGGGTTGGACAGCAACGGAGCAGGAGAAGGACTTACTGGCTTGGCGGCCGAGGGCTGCTGCGAGTCCGCAGCCTGCTTGGCGGCAGCTTCGTCTTGTGCCTCTTTTTTTTCGAGGTAAACATCGGCCGGCGAGTGCAGTGAAGTTAGGTCATCGTTGCTCCATACTTTGCGGGCTTTTGCAGCCGGTTTCTTCTGCGCCGGCTCAGGGGGCTTCTGCCCCTCAACCTGAGCGTGGGCGGCGAGAGACAAGCCGAGGACCGCGGCGGATGCAACCATTGCCCTGAAGAGTGCCCTGTTTTTCATCTGCTCTTTCCTCGTCCTACAGCGAGATCTCTCGGAACGACAGTACCTGGTAAGTCGTCGATGGTTGTGCCCTTTGGACCCAACAGCTGTTGTAGTAAATGCCGTTTCCGCCGCCTCCCGAGATGTTGAAATTGACGGTTCCTACTTGGGACAAAAGATTGCCGGAAGTGTCTTTTATCGCAGCGACAAAAATCGCACCGTCAAACTCCTGATTACCGCCGCCCAATCCGGTGAACGTGGTCGTGCCGTCTCCGACCACCAGAATAATCCCCTTCCAGCCGCTGTTACCGTCGTAAGAGAAATTCCCGGTGACCACGAGCAGCCCATACCCTACGAAGGCGCTTAGGCTGAGGTTACCGTTGACGACAACAGTCTGGGGATTCGTGGCAGACATCGGGGGCAAATTGGCATTCGTAGCGGTACCCGGGTTCCCGGGGGGCGTGATAACGATGGCGGTTTGCGAGATCGCCTGGACGAGTGCATCGAGGCTGGCCGGTGTCTGGAGGGCCGGACTTAGGGTTATCGTATCGCTCACGCTGGGGGTTGGCAGACCCCCGCCAGTATAGTGGTCCGGGCGCGGAAGGCCGGCGATCACCCTAGCCTTGTTGGCAGTACCACCTAGAGGCTCTGTCACCCCGATGGCCGGCAGAGAAGTACTGGGGTTCGGGGAGCAGCCAGGAACTGCGGGAGGATTACCGCTTCCGTCCGTTCCATTCCCGAAGTACACATTGGAATTGGCACCGGAGAAATTAACCTGTTTCGCCGACAGGGTCAAGGCCGAAGGAAAATTGAGACCAAATGTCTTCGGGGCAACCACGTATTGCGCCATTTTCTGGCTACCGTCAGGCAGAACCGCGAGCGCAGTAACTTCCAGGGCCTGGCGAGCGGTCGGTGGCGGAGCAAGGGGATCAAGCGGCACAATGAGGCTGGGCGGATTGAGCCCTGCGTCGTAGAACAACGGGGTAACATTATTCAGGATGGTGTCCTGGTTTACATCGAAGCCGAGCGATCGTTCCGTGGCAGCATTGATGCGGACCCATTTGTAGAGCGGGCCCTGTATCCCTGCAACGGTTGAAACGGAGTTGGTGGTCGTCTTGGTTGCGGTAGCGTAAGACCCCGCGCCAAACTCTCTGTCATATTCCGTGTCCGGGTAGCTCGTCAGGATGGTGGCGGCGCTTTCTCCGGGCGCGGGATTCACGATGTAGCGGAGCGTGCCCACGGCAAGGAGCTGGGCTCCTGCCATGGGGTCGAAGTAATTGGGATTGCTCGGCAAGACGCGCCCGCGTCCCTCCTCGAGACCGGCAAAGCCAGCATAGTAGGCGCTGGTGGATGACCGGTAGTTACCAGCCAAAGAGGATTCCGAGCCGGAAGCGCCGATCAAAGTGATGGCCACGACGCTGATCAGCATCAGCGCAAAGATGGCGATGAGAAGCGCGATTCCGGATTCGGATTGTTTCCTGCGAGAGCGGTGAGGAGTTTTCATGGTGCTGTTTGTCCTTTTACCTGTTCGGATTAATGCGACGGCCACGCCCGTTTAGCTCGACCAGGCGTGGGGCCCTGGTCTGAGCGTCCGGCTGGGGCGCCATCACAATCAGCCTGATATCGATGCTGCGGACATTCACCGGAGAATTGCTGGCTCCGGCATTCTGGCAAAGCACCGGGCCCGCGGCCGCGTCGCAGGTGAACTGGAATATGGGTTGAGGATTCCCGCCGGGAAACACGGCCGGATAAGAGGCCTGAAACTGAGCAATCTGGGCAGCGGGGGCGTTGTTCATCACGTTCAGAACATAAGGAACCATCACGTTGGGAGCGTTCATGGTGGCGACCGGGTCTGCACCGGCCACCTTGGAGGCGACACCGCGGAACAGAGTCGTTCCCTGCAATTGATACCGAACCCATTCGACCCCGTCGTTGGCGTCCGGGTTGATGTCCGTTTCAAGGATCAAATCGAAATCGCCGGGGCTGGCGCACGTCCCGCCGCCCGCGGTGCCGATCTGACAGGGAGTGGCGGGGTAGCTCGGATTCCAGGCCACCGGCGAAACCGCATACAGGTTCGCAGGGGGCGCAACAGAGAAATGATTCAGCGGCGGGTAACCCGCGCCGCTGACATCGCGGACGATTTGATCCAATCCCAAGCGAGCCTCCTGGAACGACGCAAGAACCTGCGATTCGGTTTGGGATCGCTTCTGGGAAAGATCCAAGAGACCAAACATCGCTCCGGTGAGCACAACGAAGATCGCAATGGAAACCATCAGTTCCAGTAGCGTGAAACCGGCTTGCTTTGTCTGCGTGCGCGGGGTCTTCACTTATTTCTCCACCATAGTGTCCAGGGTCACCGCCTGAAGGGGCCCATTGCCTCCCTGCCGGCGTACACCGACAATGAAACGCTTGCCCGCCCCGTTTGTGAAGGTAATGACGGCCCAACGGACGTCGTAGGCCACTCCGGACGGATCGTTAGGGTCTGTAAAGCTGAAGTTGTAGTTGGCTACTTGCCCCGCGCTGAAGTCAATCATGGGCCGGCCATTGACCATGACGACGGGGCTGCCGACAACCTGGTTCGGAGTTGCGGGATTTCCCAAGTTGCAAGTGCTCCCCACGGGGCAGAGAAGACCTTGCGGGTCCGTAAACGCCGTCGCCGATAGCGGCTGATTCAGCATTCCTTCCATCTCGCGCTGGGCAATGACCAGTGCCGTGGAGTCGTAGCGATTCGTCGTATTGAGCTGAATTGCGAATGGCACGAGCTGTGCGACAGCCACCAAACCGATCAGCATTATTAGCGTGGCAACAAGCATCTCAATGAGGGTGAAACCGCGCTGTTTCTGGAATGACAGTCGCATTATCGTCTTCCTTCTTTTTTCCCGCTCTCCACTAGTTGAGCAGATGCCAAATGCCACCTGAATCGGCGGACCACACCTGAACAGAACCCGAAGGTAGCAAGATCACAGCCCGGGAGCCCAGATTCGGCAGGGCGGTGTTGCCGAGGTAGAGCACGTAGACAGCCGCTGGATTCACGGCACCGCGCTGATCAAAGGTGACCGTAGCATTCGTTGGCGAAACCGAAGTCAGAGTGGGAACGCCCACAGCGGACGCCAGTGCATCGGTGCCGGGAGCCGCCCCAGCCGATATCGGCCCAATGGTACCGGTGAAGACAACCTGCGTCTCACCGACGTCCATACTTGCGTTCCCGTTCGAATCCACCCAGAAATTCGTCGCCGACCCGGCCTGCCGAATCTGGCAGCTCACCGGCGTATTCCGGCGAATGGCTTCAAATCGTGTGAGTTTCAGCAGACTCGCAGCCTTTGAAGCGGCATCACTCAATTGGTACGTCCGGTAGGATTGCAAGAAAGAAGGCAAAGCCACCCCTGTGATGATAAGAATTACAGCAATGGAGACCACTAGCTCCACAATGGTAAAGCCACCACTGGAGGTTCCATTTGCGGGGTTGCCGGATTTTGTCATTGCGCCTGCCATTTTGGTTCAA
>Ga0209804_1002767_pt1 | contig 10440 bp, 9 predicted proteins | sample GraSoiAngelo_139_FD_185896 | JGI IMG/M metagenome (GOLD analysis project Ga0209804, IMG submission 185896) | Grasslands soil microbial communities from the Angelo Coastal Reserve, California, USA - 14_0929_12_20cm (SPAdes) (version 2) | ecosystem: Environmental > Terrestrial > Soil > Grasslands ... | reverse complement strand
CGGAGAGATGTTTTTTGAGCCGCCCGGGAGCACACACGAGGTTTCCAATAACGCCAGTGCAACTGAGCCGGCAAAACTCCTGGCGATGATTTTTTCTCTGACTACGCCGGGGCCGGCCTAATCACCCCAACAACCACACAGAGGGCGTCTGTCGGGGGATCCAGCTTCCAGCCCATCGCACGCAAAAGCGGCGCGCCTGGGGGGCTCCGGCGGCTCAGCGTTTTGGTCGCGTAGATCTCAGTGGTTGGATGGAATTCCGACCAGGCAAAGCTGTGGATCGCGGTCTATGGCAAACGCTCCTGCGGTTGCTTTTGCGCCGCCGTATTTGCGCCGAGGACCATGAATAAAATGGGCAGAAGGCATAATGTTTTCATGACCGAGCCTCTTGGCTCTTGGGATACCTGCACATTCGTAAGATATTCTTTGCTAAAGACAAGGCAAACACTACACCCACGAGTGCCGCCTCGGTGGCGCGGATTGCGCCGCCACCACCCTAACATGCGTAACAGCGGCGCATGCTGGGGGCCCCGTTGACGCAAACGGCTGTAGTCACGTAACGTGCCCCGAGTCGAGGCCCGCTAAATCATCTAGGCTCGGCATATTTTCAGGCGCGGTGTCGAGCTTCTGTAGGAGCGAGCTGCTCTACATAGCTTCATCGAACTAGCGAAAGGAGAATTCGTCATGTCATTAGTGGATTTTGTGTCCACCCCAAAGTTCGAGCAATACAAGGAGCGATTCCAGCAGCATTACAAACTGGAAAGGCGCGAGGATGGCGTCATTCTCGTTCAAGCACATACCGCAGGCGGACCCATCCAGTTGAGCGTCGAAAATCATCGTTCGGTCGGCCAGCTTTTCAAGACCATCGGCGCGGATCCTGAAAACGAAGTCATGATCTTCACCGGTACGGGCAAAGACTTCATGATGGACGCAGATCCGGAAGGCTTCAAACTCGAACAAGAAGATTTGCAGCATTGGGCATACGAGTACGCCTATAAAGACGGCAGGATCAACGTCAGCTCTTTAGTGAACGATCTGGAAATTCCGACCATCGGTGTTCTGAACGGCCCCGGCTTTCATACGGAAATCTGCCTCATGTGTGACATCACCATTTGCAGCGAAGACGCCATCATTTTTGATTTGCATTATGACATCGGCTCAGTTCCCGGAGATGGCATTCACAGCTGTTTCCTGGAGTTGCTGGGCGTCAAGCGCGGAGCCTATGCATTGCTCACCGGCCAGGCGATTGACGCGAAAAAGGCCCTGGAGTACGGAATGGTCAATGAAGTGGTGCCCGGCGATAGACTCCTGGATCGCGCCTGGAAGATTGCCGATCACATCATGACCCAACCGCGCATCACGCGCCGCCTCGCCACGCAAATCATACGGCGCCCATGGAAAAAGAGGATTACGGACGACTTGGACGGCGGCTTTGGCATTCAAATGTTTGCGCATCTGGCCAAGAAGAAGTCCATCCACAGCAGAAATCATATCGCGTCATCGATCGCATACGTGAAAGAAGGCAAGGAAAACAACATCAAATAGCGGATTCCGAGCAGAGGAGCCGCGAGGCCGGGGTTATGAAAGTCGCTTTCGTTGGACTCGGGAGAATGGGTACGGGCATGGCGCGCAACTTGCTCCGCGCCGGGCACAGCTTGATGGTCTATAACCGCAACCGTGAAAAGGCAGAGGCGCTTGGCGGGGACGGCGCGCGCGTAGCCGATTCCCCCGCGGATGCTTGCCGCGATGCGGAGGTCGTCATGACGATGGTCGCGGACGATCAGGCACTCGAAGAGGTCGTGTTCGGAAATTATGGCATCGCTTGCGCCCTGAAGAAGGATTGCATTCACCTCGCGCACGGCACGATCGGCACGGCGCTGGCTCGCAAGTTGACCGCAGAACATGCTCAGCGCAACCAGGGCTACCTGAGTGTGCCGGTCTTCGGTCGCCCGGAAGCCGCGGAAGCCAGGAAATTGCTGGTCGTGGCCGCCGGACCCCGTGAACTGGTGGAACGCTGCCGCCCGCTTTTCGACGCTATCGCACGCGAGACATTCGTGGTGGGCGTCGAGCCTTGGCAGGCAAATGTCACCAAGGTCTGCGGCAACTTCATGATCATCGGCATGATTGAGGCGCTTGGAGAAGCCTATGCGACCCTACGGAAAGCAGGCGTTGCTCCCCAGGCCTTCCTCGAAATCATGAATGCTCTATTCGGATCCCCGTTTATCGCGAACTATGGGAGCATCATTGCGCAGGAACAGTTTGAACCCGCCAAATTTGCGCTGCAGCTGGGATTGAAAGACGTGCGCCTAGTGCTGGCGGCGGCCGACGAGTGCGCTGCGCCGATGCCACTAGCGAGTCTGGTTCACGACCATCTCCTCTCCGCTTTGGCACAAGGGCAGGGAGAGATGGATTGGTCGAGCATGACCCTGGTCTTGGCGCGCAACGCGGGGCTGTAGCCCGCCCCCCAGCATGCGCAAATGCGGCGGGCGCCGGGGACCCCGCATCGTGCTATTATCGCGGCGGTGGTTATGGCGGAGATTGCTTACCTGGCGGGGCTCGCCATCCGAGGCTCGGATAGCCTGGATTCTCCGCGGCACTCTGCGGTCGTCCGCATTACCCACTGGATCACGACGGTCAGTTTCTTTGGCCTGCTCGTCAGCGGTATCGCCATTCTTATCGCCCATCCGCGTCTCTACTGGGGCGAAACAGGCGGCGTGGGAACTCCCTCCCTGATTGACCTTCCGATTCCTTTCATGATTGGCCACTCCGGCTGGGGCCGGTATCTGCATTTTCTCTCGGCCTGGATTTCCGTCTTGACCGGCCTGGTTTACGCCCCCTTCGGCCTGCTCAGTCATCATTTTGGCAAGAATTTGTTACCCGCCAGGGCTGATCTCGCTTGGAGCCGTGTCGCGCGTATCGTCTGGAACGATTTGCGCTGGAGGCGCCCCACGGAAGAAGAGTCGCTGACGTACAACGCGGTCCAGAGGCTGGCCTATCTCGCGGTCGTCTTCGTACTGTTTCCGCTGATCATCCTCACGGGCCTGGCCATGTCTCCGGCCATCGCGTCAGTGGTCCCGCTACTCCGGAGCGGGTTTGGCGGTCAACAATCGGCACGCACCATCCACTTTTTCGTCGCGGTTGCCCTGGTTCTCTTTCTTTGCGTGCACATCGCGATGGTTTGCCTCGCAGGTTTCGCTGGCCGCGTGCGGGCCATGATTACGGGCTACAGTGCTGCCAGAAAGGAGTGCTCATGAGCGAACGACTTTCACGGCGAAAGCTGATCGCGACAGGCGTAGTGGCTGCCGCTGGCGCTTCCGGCTTGGGAATTGCCGCTCGACTGGCCGATCGGTACGGTCTGATTCCGCCCGACGATGGCGGAATCTATGGAGTCGGCGAAACCATGACCTACGCTGCCCAGCGGGTGTTGGTGTCCCGACACGCACTGGCCCGGGAGTATACCCGCAGCGACATCTCAAAGATTGCCCCTATAAAGGGCGCAGCTCCCGAGGATGAAACCTACCAGCGGTTATTGGCTGGCGGGTTCCGGGACTGGCGGCTCAAAATCGACGGCTTGGTCGCCCGCCCATCGTTCTTCTCTCTTGCGGAACTGAAGCGGTTTCCTTCCGAGAGCCATGTCTTCCATCAGGCCTGCGAAGAGGGCTGGTCCTTCATTGCCGAATGGATTGGTGTCCCTCTTTCCTACGTTTTGAACCTGGTCGGAGTCCGGCCGCAGGCTAAGTACGTTGTGTTTTTTGGCTTCGATACCAACTTTGAGGCCGCAGACAAGCAGACGATCAAGGGCAAGTGGAACAGCATCGATATGGCCGACGCCTGGCATCGGCAGACTCTGTTGGCCTATGGGATGAATGGCCAGGAGTTCCTCCCTGCGGGTCACGGCGCGCCGCTTCGGGTACGCATACCCCGCCAACTCGGAGGCAAGAGCACGAAATATCTCTCCTGGATCACCGTCACCGACACGGTAAAGGACATCGGCAAGGGATTCGGAGCCGGGGGGACGGAGCGAGGCTTCTCCTGGTACGCGGGTATCTGATATCCCGGCACGCGCAAAGGCGGCGCGTGCCAGAACTCCGATGACGCGCCCCAGCGTGCGCAGAGACTTCCTTAGAGCGAGTGCGCGCGCTCGGGGAGGGCGTCCCGTTGGGACCCTCCGCAGTCGGGTTGGACTTTGTTAGGCTGCTAAGCGGCGAAAGGCGGATTTACCTTCCGTACGCGCCCGAGTACGCGGTGGCGCAACTTACCCAGGCTGCGGTTCAACAAATTGCTGCGCCCAAGAAACGGCAGGAGCGGGGAGCATCGTCTTCCCAGCCTGCCGCGCATCTGCCCTATGCGCTTATCTGCTCTGCAGTATGTCAAGCCGGCATCGAGTGTCTCAATCGCATTGTCACGCCGTCCGGCAGACACATAGACCTCGGCCAAGTTCAGGTATAGCTGGGCCTCATTACGCCTCATGCTGAGGGCTGTCTTGCAAAGTTCCACCGCTGCGGCCCACTTCCCTTGGGCACGCCCCATGGAGACTCCAAGAAAAGAAAGGTAATATGGATTTTGTCCCTTCAATTCGGCAGCGTAACGAAAGCGTTCAAGTGCTTTGGTCGCGTACCCGTTTTGCAACAGCTCGATTCCCTGCTTGAATTCGGCAAGACCAGCATCGTCCGGCATTTCCCCCATCCTTCCCTTGAGATCACAGTGGCCACGAAGTAATTCCCCGGAGGGTCAATCTACGCGCCCCGCGCAGAGCATGTCTACTGATCCAGGGGACAGTTCAAAGACAGGGAGACCGCCTGTCAAATGCGCCCAGACCCCCCCATTTGGCTGGGCCGCCGATCGACGAGGCTCCTTATCACTCGGCAACAAGGAATCTCATCCCGAGCGACAGCTCCGGAGAGATGCGCATGCAAAGCCTGTGTATAGTGAAATCCCCGCGAGTCGCTCAGGACGAAGATCGTAGCCGGACCGTCTCATTTCCGGTTGCGAGCGGGTCCAAATGGAACTACGAAGCCTGCCGGGATTGAGTCACAAGATCGGCCAACCAGTCTTCCAGCACGGAACGCTGGTCGGCAATCATGTCGGTAAAGGCCAGGCCCATCCCGAAGTTGGCGTGCGAATAGACCACTTTGGCGTTGGTTTCGAAGACACCTTGGTCCCTGAGAATGCGTAACTGGACGACCGTCCCATCGGGGAAGGGGTTCAGCGTCTCAAGGTAGCAGCCCCCAATACCGAGTTCGGACGTTCGCGCCGAGAGGCGAGTTCCCGTGGACAGTTCGGTTATCTCAGCGGAAGCGACCAACGAGCAGCGCTGAACGGCCCGCTGTTTGACTGGTTTGCGGCCCCTTCCGGCAAACGGCGTGGCGGTCGTTAGTTTGGATCGATCGTCGCGCATTTTTCCGTCCGGCAAAATCCTCGTAGGCCTGTCACTTCAAGTGTCTGTCGCTTCCGGTCGCAGCGCAACAGGCCGCCGCGCCCTTGTGCTGTTGCCGATAACGTCCTCCGGAAGGAAAGTGGGCGGCGTTCCAAGCCTCAGTTGAACAGGAGTCAGCCCAGTGGCGAGTTTCAACCAAAGTTGTCGTCGAGGCGCAATCGCAATGCGGCGGGAGTCAATTTCCTGGATGTGTTGCAGGCTGAGGTGACTCGACTGCGTTCTTGATGGCCGAAGCGACGGCATCCTTGACGATGACCTCATTCCGGCCGTGGTCCGTGATGCCGTCGTAGAGCAGTTGTGTCGGTCCCGGGTTCAATTCTTTGCTGTATTCATCGGTGATCTCGGTAGCCACTTGTTGGAACAGTTTGGTGGACTCGGCAGCCAAATCCGTACCTTCGACCTCGACTCTTTCGCCCATGTAAGTCGAAGCGATTCGCTGGGCTAGTTCGCCGGCGGTCTGGTAGTAATATTCAGCGATCTGGCGATGGCCTTGTTCATGTTCGATGACGTGTGGAGTTACATTGGCCGGCGCCCAGATAGTGATGTTGAGCTGTAGGGTCACGTTGATCTGCGTGATGGTAACGAGGGCATGCGTGGCATCGGTTTGTTGAGTCTGCCCTCCGACACTAGCGTTGGACAAGAAATTGGAATCGCACTCCGCCTGTTCCCCCGCGGCCAAGGGTGGCATATCGGCCGGCGGACTGGGCGGATCAAAAGTGCGGTTCGCGAAAGTGACCGGCTGCCTATCGATTGTCGCGGGAGGTGTTTCCTTTGCCTGTTGGTGGGACGAACGGTACCACCATCCCAGCCAGACGAAGATGAGCCCCCCAAGGGTGACCCAAAGCAGAATCGAGCGGCGCGAGGACATTACTGCCTCCGCTTTCGATTTTCCGAATAAAACAGCAGTGACACCATGAATTTGTGGGCGGCGGATGATGCGAAAGGTACTCTCATCGAGCCAGATTCCCATAAACGTTAGCGTCATACGGCCGAGCGGTTTATACTTCGAACCATCTCGCATTCGCAGGTGTCCATTACCTCACATCTCATATTTGTGCTCCGGTCCCCGGAGGGGAAATGACACCCTGGCAACAATGGGTTCAACGCCCCCAGAGTTTGTGGGTTCGCAAGGCCTTTCTTCAGGTCCACTTGTGGGTCGGGGTGGGAATCGGAATTTACGTCATAACAATCAGCATCTCAGGCAGTGCGCTCGTTTACCGCCGCGAGCTTACGAGGAAGTTCTCCCGCAAAACAGTAGTTGTGGCCGAGTCGGGGCAGCGGATGAATGCGGAGGAACTGACACAGCAAGCGCTGCGAGCCTACCCAACATACGAAGTGGATAACATACGTGAAGCACAAACACCCGACGGGCCGGACAAAGTTGTGTTGGAGCGGGCCCACAAACGAATCGAACGCTTATTCGATCCATATGCGGGCTTGGATTTGGGCGATCCTCATTCGGCGGTTGATCGCATTCTCGGGTGGCTCGCCGATTTACATGACAATCTTCTGGCTAAAAGGACCGGGCGACTAGTGAACGGCATCGGCGCGTGCCTTATTACTTTACTTTCCTTAACTGGAGCCATTCTCTGGTGGCCGGGAATCAAGAATTGGCGGCGTAGCACCACGATCAACTGGAACGTAAACTTCCGCCGGCTCAATTGGGACTTGCACAATGCCATTGGCTTTTGGTGCTGGCTCTTTGTGCTGGTTTGGGGAATCTCGGGCATCTACTTCTGTTTTCCCGTACTCACCTTCAGTCCCAGGATTCACCTTATGGGCGGCTCATTTCTTTCCCTGATCACGCAGCTTCATTTCGGCAGGTTCAACTGGCTTACGGAGTCGCTTTGGACCATGGTAGGGCTCGTTCCCGCTGTCTCGGCCATTACCGGCGCCCTGATGTGGTGGAACCGACTCCCGCGCAAGAAATTCCGCCGTGCGTATCCGCAGGCAGAACATCGGGCGGCCTCTGATAACTTGCTAATTGTTCGAGACTGACGGGCGTTCGGAACCTACCGAACAAATCGTCCCCCCCCCCGGTCATTCGTTTGGTGAGGAGGGAATGGGTAGAGAGCCGGTAGGCGATCACGATAGCCCGTCGGTCAGGATTGGCTCTTTAGTCTCGCGCCGCTTAGCGATTCTCCGCCGGCTGGGCGACGGGCGACTTCGACGAGATTTCGGAGACGGGCGTCAACGCGCCCCTCAGAGAGAAAAGAAAAACGCTGTCCCCGCGTGGCGCGGAGGCAAAGAGACTGCCACCGGAATAAACTGCCACGTATTCGTCGCCTTCATACTCGAAGACGCTCGGGGGAGCGTTCACGCCGGCGCCAGTCTGGAACTCCCAAAGTCGCTGGCCGTTGGAGGAGTTGAGCGCGGTCATCCGGCCGTCGTTTCGGCCTACAAAGACAAGGCCGCCGGCGGTGGTTACCGATCCGCTGTAGCAACTATCCTTCCATCTCTGCTGCCAAACGAGGCGGTTGGTCTTCATGTCGAGCGCCGCAAAAATTCCGTTTGAACCCAGAGGCATTCCACCGAAAGCGCTGCCCAAATATCCTTGACCCTCTTGCGGGAGTTTTTGATCGTCCTCCCCGCCTTTGAATAAACTGGCAGCGTCGGTCGCGCAAACATAGTAAAAATCGGTTGCAGGGTCATAGGAACTAGGCGGCCAGTTCGCGCCGCCACGTGGGGAAGGTTTGAGCACGATTCCCTCGCCCCAAAACGGCGTGAAAGTCCGGCCTTGGTTCACCAAGGTGTAGCCCTCCGGTGCCACATCAATTGACTGCGGCACGAATGCATCGCCGCGAGGAATCGGCTGCGTCGGCGAAGTGAATTGGCGCGCCTCCTGCGGGACGGGCCTTTCATCAATGCCAATCAGCGGCTTTCCGTTGGTGCGATCCAGGATGTATACCCAGCCGTCCTTGTTCGCTTCGGCTGCGGCTTTGCGAATGCGGCCGTCGACCTTCACATCGAAAAGCATGACTGGATTGGGGCCGTCGTAGTCCCACAAATCATGGTGAATCTGCTGAAAGTGCCAGCGATATTTGCCGGTCTTCGTTTCGATGGCCACCATGGAGTTTGCGAAGAGGTTATCGCCGGGGCGCATCCTTCCATTGAAATCGGGCCCCGGGTTACCGGTGGTGAAGTAGAGGAGTCCCAGTTCTGGATCGACGGCTGGAGTTTGCCAAACCGTTGCCCCGCCGTACTTCCAGGCGTCCGTGTCTTTGGGCCAAGTGTCGTGCCCCATTTCGCCCGGCCCGGGAATGGTATAGAAAGTCCAAATCAGGCGCCCGTCCTGGGCGTCGTAGGCTTTGACACGGCCACGCACGGCCTTTTCGCCACCCGCGAAGGCCGCAATCACCATACCGTCGTAATACAGCGGGGCGGCGGTAATGGTGTACCCCTGCTGCCATTGCTCGGCTTGAATCGACCAATTGGGCTTGCCTGATTTTTGATCGAGCGCTACGAGGCGGCCGTCCAACTGGCCGAGGTAAACGTTGCCGCCGCCTATGGCGATGCCGCGGCTGGTCCAGCCGCAGCATACGGTGTTAATGCTCTGGTCCAGATGCGCCTGATATTTCCACAGAATCTGGCCGGTCTTCAGGCTCATGGCAAATACGTCGTCGGCTCCGGTAACGATGTAAAGAACGCCCTCATAAACCACGGGCTGCGCTTCGCCGGAATATTTCGTGGCGAGTGCGGAGCCATCCAAATGCGTCTGCCACACGGCCTTGAGCGTACCCACATTCTCGCGATTGATCTGGTTTAGCGGAGACCAGTTCTCATTGGAAAGGCTGCCTCCGACCTTGAGCCAGTTTTCGCGCGGGGGCGCCGCGAGATCCCGCGCGGCGAAGGCGGGTGACGCGGCCAGGTGCGAAACGTCGCGGGCTTCCGCGCTTGAGGACGTGCCGGAGGGTGAACCTTGTTGTGGCGCAGCGTGTACGCGCGAGAGGGCAAGCATGGCCACGCACGCGAGGCACAGACCGAAAGCGGCAGAGGGACGCAGGAACCGAAAACTCGATTTGCTGTTCAAGCTTTTGTTCACGGCCACGTTCCTCCCCGCACGTTACTGGAGGTTTTTGTACACCAGTTCCTCGAAGTCACGCAAGGTTCGAATTGCGCCATCGTCGTAGAACGGCAGCACCTGCATCATCTGCACGCCGCCGATGCGCTTCACGGGATCGATCCAGAACTCGGTGTTATAGATGCCCGCCCAGCTCAGGCTGCCCGGGCTGCGGTATTTTGCGTCCTGCGGATCGCCTGACGCGATCTGAAACCCCAGTCCGAATTTGTCGTGGCCGGCGCCGAGCGGAAACGGCCTGGTACGCTGCTTGTCGGCGTCTGGCTGCAGGTCCACGAAGATCGCGCCGATGTTGTTCTCGCCCATCATCTTCACCGAGCTCTCGCTCAGGATTTGTGCAGACGCGAGGTAGCCGCCATTGAGCATCATCCGGACGAACTTGCCGTAATCCTGAACGGTCGAGTATAGGCCCCCATCGCCGCGAAACGGGGGCGTCGGCGTCGACGGGATGGGTGCACGGGGCTGCTCCTGCAAGAGGCCGTTGACGCGGCTGTGCTGTGTTGGCACGCGCGACTGTTTGGCGGCGGGCACGGCATACGACGTATCCACCATGCCCAGCGGTTTGAAGATGCGTTGCTGATAATAGTCCTCGAGCGACGCGCCGGTGATCTTCTCGACGATCATGCCGAGCACGCGCGTGCTGGCGCTGTAGTGCCATTTTTCGCCTGGATCGCTCAGCAGCGGCAACTCCCACTCGTTCTTTTTCGTCGCCTGAGTAAGCTGATACTCGATTGGGTTCGTAAACGCATAGCCGATGCCAGAGGTGTGCGTCAGCAAGTGCCGGATGGTCATGGGCCGCTTGGCCGGTCGCGTTTCGTAAGTGGCATCCTTCTCGTTGAATTTCGTAATGACCCGCAGGTTGTCAAACCCGGTCAGGTATTTCGACACCGGATCATCGAGGCTGAGTTTGCCCTCTTCAAGCAACATC
>Ga0209804_1002766_pt1 | contig 10440 bp, 9 predicted proteins | sample GraSoiAngelo_139_FD_185896 | JGI IMG/M metagenome (GOLD analysis project Ga0209804, IMG submission 185896) | Grasslands soil microbial communities from the Angelo Coastal Reserve, California, USA - 14_0929_12_20cm (SPAdes) (version 2) | ecosystem: Environmental > Terrestrial > Soil > Grasslands ... | reverse complement strand
TTTTGACCGAGCCGCCCGCCTTTGCCGCACCGTTCAAGGCACCAGAACTTGGAGTAACTGTCGTCGGATGGAGAAGCGCGCCGGCAGTTCGCCGATTTTTTCGCCGTCGATTTCCAACGCTGTCGGCGTCGGCGCCGTCAACGTGAACGACTCGGTTTGAAAATGGCGGGCGCCGCCCGCCTTGTGCAGCCGGCCAATGACAAGTCCCAAAGCGCAACCCATCACCGTTCGCCAGGTCACGCGCGGGAAAACGCAAACGTCGAGCAAGCCGTCTGAAAGTTTGGCATTGGGAAAAACCACGACTGGTCCGCCGTAAAACCTTCCATTTCCGACGAGGACCTGTTCTCCGGAAATTGGTTGCAGAAGACCGTCGATGAGGATTCTGGAGGGTTCGCGACGAAATGCGCTCATCACGGCCACCACGTAAGCGAAGAAACCGATCTTTTTCTTGAGGTTCCAATTCACCAGCTCAATCGCTCGCGCATCAAGTCCCGCCCCGGCCAGTTGGGCAAAATAACGGCGTTGCGGTTCGCCGTTCGCGGTGAATTCCACCTGCGGCAGATCAATGGCTGCGACGCGCCCGCGGCGGATGATTCCCCAGGCGCGCCGCCAATCGAGCGACAAACCGAGCTCGCGAGCGAAGACGTTGATGGTGCCCAGCGGCAGCACACCCAGGCGAACGCGCAAAAGATTCTCCGGGTCTTCGGCGATGCCATTGAGCACTTCGTTTACCGTGCCGTCTCCGCCGGCGGCGACGATGACCTCAAAATCCTCGCGCGCCGCTTCGGCGGCAAGGGTTCGAGCCGCGCCGGGGGCGGTCGTTGGCTTGAGCGCGCAATCCGCGCCAATGGAATCGAGGTGGCGGCGAAAGCGTTTCGCCTTTTCGCCTCTGGCTGTCGGATTGAAAATGACGCAAATTCGCGGCGGATGGCTCAATCTTGATCCCGTTGCTTGAACCGCATTCTGATGCCAATGCATACCAGAATCACCACCAGGACACCCAGGTACACCGCCAGAGAATCGTGAACACTATGCACCAGCACGCGCAAGGTCCAGGAGCCTTTCGCCAGATTATAAAGACCCACCGGCAGCACACCGGCCAAAGGAAGCATCAGAATCGCCCCCCACTTGAGGTAGCTGCGCTTCTCCCGCGCGGAATAGAGTTTCGCGGATCCGGTTGACCTCTTTACGGCAGAGATATAAACCCAGACCAGTAGCGCCAGCCCAGTCCAACTGGTCAGGTGCCAAAGCAGGCGGTACATCCTGAAGCGATAACCTTCCACGCGGAACATATCTGTTTGGAGAAACGAAGAGCGTTCAACAAACCATCCCGTGTCATGCGTAAACCCATCCCAGAAAACGTGCGTCAGCGCCCCGATCAACAGCGAAATCGGCACTGCATACCACCGTTCACCGGGATTTCGCCGGCAAGCCGGCAGGAGCACGTCCCGGTGTGGAGCGGGCAGTCCTCTCAACAGAGGTTCGCCCACACCGTAGAAAATCAGCATCGCCAGCCAGCCGACCGGCAGAGAGAAGCCGAAGCAGCCCCGCAAGGTGTGGGCAAAGTGACCCAGGCCAATACCGTTCGGGAAGTAACTCAGGTCCGGCACGATGGCGCCAATCAACAGTGCCGTAAAATTGAGATGCTTGGAGCAGAAGCGTCGCAGCGGCAGCACGGCAGCGGGATGAGCGAGGGGGAAAGCCATGGCGGATCGGCTGCTTCAAGGATTTATCGGCAAGTTCATGGTCGCATCAACGCCTTTTGACCCGGTTCCGCGCCCGACGTTCAATGAACGGCAGGATGGCAGATTTGAGTCCGTCGGTAAAGCCGGAACAGGGAGACGGCTGCCCAATTCCTGCTTGGTGTGACCGCCGGGCGGTGGTTCAATCCCTCCATGACCGACAGCGAGATTCCGAGCGCGGCCGCGCCTGACATCTACCGCGTTCAAACCAGAGCCCCTGGGCCGGAAGGCAGCCTGCCGTTGACCGAAGAGATGCTGCTCCAGCGTCCGAGCGGGGACATCTTCGGGCTGACGCAGAACGCCGGCATGGGCTGGGACCCGCGCGAACTCGGGCGCAAACAATTTCTGATTCTCAGCACCCAAGGCGGAGTGCGCGCGGCAGACGGAACGCCCATCGCGCTCGGCTATCACACCGGCCACTGGGAAATCGGTTTGCTTGTCGAAGCCGCAGCCAAGGAGTTGCGCGCGCTCCACACCATTCCCTTCGCCGCGTTTTGCTCCGACCCGTGCGATGGCCGCACGCAGGGCACGGTGGGCATGTTCGACAGCCTGCCGTATCGCAACGATGCGGCGCAGGTCTTTCGAAGATTGATTCGTTCGCTCCCCACACGGTCGGGCGTCATCGGCGTGGCGACGTGCGACAAAGGATTGCCGGCGATGATGATGGCGCTGGCGGGAACGCACGACCTTCCTGGCGTGCTGGTACCGGGCGGTGTGACGTTGCCGCCATCGAATGGCGAGGACGCCGGAAAAGTTCAAACGCTCGGCGTGCGGTTCGCGCACGGACTGATTTCATTGCCGGAAGCGGCGCAACTCGGTTGTCGCGCCTGCGCTTCGCCCGGCGGCGGCTGCCAGTTTCTCGGCACTGCGGCTACGTCGCAGGTCGTCGGCGAAGCGCTGGGGATGTCCCTTCCGCACGCAGCGCTTGCGCCGTCGGGCCAGCCGGTCTGGAGGGACGCGGCCGTACGTTCGGCACGCGCGCTGTGCGAACTCGAAACGCGGGGCATCACGATGCGCGACATTCTTTCCCCGGCGAGCATTCGCAACGCGATGGTGGTGCACGCCGCGTTCGGGGGCTCTACGAATCTGTTGCTGCACATTCCCGCTATCGCGCACGCCGCCGGACTGCCGCGACCGACCGTCGAAGACTGGATTGCCATCAACCGTCGAGTGCCTCGCATCGTGGACGTGCTGCCAAACGGCCCAACGCATCACCCCACCGTGCGCGTGTTTCTCGCGGGCGGCGTGCCGGAAGTAATGCTCCACTTGCGACGACCGGGCGCGCTCGACACCGACGTGCTCACGGTGACCGGAAAAAAGTTGGGCGAGGTCTTGGACTGGTGGGAGAAATCCGAGCGTCGCGCGCGGTTCCGCGAAATTTTGCGGCAGCAGGACGGCGTTGACCCCGACGACGTCATCCTGCCGCCGGAGAAAGCCCGCGAACGCGGCCTTGCCAGCACGGTTACTTTTCCACGCGGAAACCTCGCGCCGGAAGGTTCCGTTATCAAAAGCACCGCGATTGATCCGAGCGTGCTGGACGCCGGCGGCGTTTATCGCAAAGAAGGACCGGCCCGCGTGTTTGTGCGCGAAAGGGACGCGATGGCCGCGCTGAAAAAAAACAAAATCAAAGCGGGCGACGTCGTGGTGCTCATCGGCTGCGGCCCGCTCGGCACCGGCATGGAGGAAACGTATCAACTTACGTCCGCGCTGAAACACCTGCCGTTCGGCAAACAGGTCGCGCTGGTGACCGACGCGCGTTTTTCCGGCGTCTCGACCGGCGCGTGCATCGGCCACGTCGGCCCGGAAGCACTGGCCGGCGGTCCGATTGGCAAAGTGCGCGACGGCGACTGGGTCCGCATCGTCGTTGACTCAAACAAACTCGAAGGGAGCGTTGATATTATCGGCGAAGGCGAGCGACGTTTCACGCCTGAAGAAGGAGCGCGCGTTCTGGCCGGGCGCGGTCCGTATCCGGAGCTTGCGCCGGATCCGGCATTGCCTGCCGACACAAAGCTCTGGGCCGTGTTGCAACAGGCTGGTGGCGGCACCTGGGGTGGCTGCGTGTTTGACGTTGAACGCGTCACGGAATTGCTGGAGACAGGACGCAGAACCCAAGGCAGGTAGCTGTCAACCGTCACCGAAATTTCAGGGTGACAAAGCACGGCATCGCCAGGTACACTCCGGGCCGGATCGAACAAAGACAAGGGATCAGCCCCTTCCCTGATGATGAGCCCCGTGCGCCTGTTGTTTTCGACAATCAGTTTGATGCTGCTGGCCTGTCCCGGGATCGCTCAGACGCAGAAATTTGTCAGTCACTTTCCGATCGAGGCTCCGGAAGTGCCCGCCGCAGTCCGCGCCGAGGCGCGCAGTGTGCCCTGGCAAGACGCCGAACGCGGACCGGTCGATGGCCTGAAAATTTTCGCGCGCGAAAAATCCGGCGCGATCTGGCTCGGCAGTGACCTGGGCGCCGCGCGCTTTGATCCTCACGCCAAATTTCGCTGGGACCGCTGGCAATATTTTTATGGCAGACGTTGGTTGCCCGGTGACAAGGTCCTCAACATTTGGGTGGATGAGAGCGACCAGGGCCGCAGGGTTTGGGTGCGCACCGAAAAAGGTGTCTCGCTCATCGAGTGGCGTCCGATGACGCTGGGGGAAAAGGCGAAATATTTCGACGAGCGCATCGAACAACGTCACGTCCGGCACGGGCTGGTCGCCGGTTCGCATCTGCGCGTCGCGGGCGACCTGTCCTCTAACGAAAGATTTTCGAACGACAACGACGGGCTTTGGACTGCCATTTACCTCGGCGCGCAGGCGTTTCGCTACGCGGTCACTCACGAGCCGGACGCGCGCGCCAAAGCGCGACGCGCACTGCAGGCGCTGATGCGATTGGAGGAAATCACCGGAATCCCCGGTCTGCCGGCGCGTTCGTTCGTCTCCGCGGAGGAACCGTTGCCGAAGAGCGGCGAATGGCATCCCACGCCGGAGGGTAAATGGCACTGGAAGGGCGACACCAGTTCCGACGAACTGGTGGGCCATTACTTCGCTTACGCGGCGTATTTTGATCTGGTGGCGGACGACGGGGAAAAAGAGGCGATCCGGAAAGTCGTTTCCCGCATCACGGATTATCTCATCAAGAACGATTACGATTTAATTGACGTGACGGGCAAGCCGACGCGCTGGGGTGAATATTCAGAACGATTCTTCCAGACAGCGGAAGGAAAATATGAAGCGCCGTTGCGGTCGCTGGAGTTGCTCTCGTTCCTGAAAACCGCCCAGCACATCACCGGCGACAAAAAATATGCAGAGGCGTATCAGGATCGGATCCGGCGCGGCTACGCCGATCACGTGCCGTATTACCGTCGCTGGCCTGGCGGCGGCGAAATCAATTTTTCCGACGACGAACTGGCTTACCTGTCTTACGAGCCGTTGTTGAAATACGAGAAAAGTTCGCGACTTCGGAAAATCTATCTGGACGGGCTGCGATTTACCTGGGGCCAGGTGCGCTCTGATACGAATCCGCTTTGGAATTACATCTCCGTCGCCGGCGGCGGCGGGCGCATGACGCCAGAGGTCCGCGAGGAATCTCAGCGAACATTGGAGCGGATTCCGCTGGACCTGATCGAATGGGGTGTTCGCAATTCGCATCGCATTGACGTTCAGTTTCAGAAGGAAAAAGACCGGCACGGGCATCTGCAACTGACCGAAGTGCTCGCGCCCGATGAGCGAGCGGTCGGGAAGTGGAACGGCAATCCCTACATTCCCGACAGTGGTGGCGCCGGCCACGGCGAGGACGACGGCGCGTATTTTCTGCTGCCGTACTGGATGGGACGCTATTACGACTGGGTGAAATAGAACCTTTCGTAGCCGCCGACATTAGTCGGCGCACTGGGTTGCTTTCGAGGCAAGGGATTAGCGCCGGCTCAGGTCGGCGGCTACGGTTCTGGGCTTCAACGCGCGAATCGTCTCGGAGAAATCTCTCCCTTAGAATGGGGAGAGAACGCACCGGACTTTGTGCGCGCCTTGCGCCCTTGAACCAAGCCACGGCCCCCTCATCCCGTCCCTCTCCCCCTCCGAGGGGGAGAGGGTGCCCGAAGGGCGGGAGAGGAGGAGGTTCATGGGCAGGGACGGGGTGAGGGGCACTTGGTTCTTATAGGAATGACGCTTGGCAACCGCTCTTATCGGACGTAGCGGGCCGCCGCGTCCGGCACGCCGGCGGCGTGCGCTCCCTGATCAGAGTGCCCCTGTCGAGATAAGATCTGGTGCCCTGAAGAACAATCTCCTACACTCTGGTCAACCACCATGCCCCGCCTGCTCCATCTGCTCACGAACCTTTTCCCGGTCTGGGTTGTGCTGGGAGGAATCATAGCGCTGATTCATCCGCCGCTGTTTACGTGGTTCAGCAACGAATGGATTACCTGGGGCCTCGCCGTCATCATGCTCGGCATGGGCATCACGCTCAGTGTGGATGACTTCAAACGTGTGCTGAAAATGCCGCGCGCCATCGCCGCCGGGTATGCCGCGCAATACCTCATCATGCCGTTCCTCGGGTGGGCCGTCGCGCGCGGACTGAACTTGCCGACGGCTTATGCGGTCGGCGTGATTCTGGTCGGCTGCTGTCCCGGTGGCACGGCGTCGAACGTGGTGAACTACCTGGCGCGGGCCAACGTTGCTTTGTCCGTTCTGATGACCATGTGCTCGACCTTTGGCGCGATTGTCATGACACCGTTGCTGACCAAATGGCTTGCGGGCACGCTCGTGCCGGTGCCGGCCTGGGGACTTTTTCTCAGCACCATCCAGGTCGTGCTCGTGCCATTAATCCTCGGCCTGGCGTTGCATCATCTGACGCCGCGACTGGTTAAAACTGTGCTGCCGGTCGCGCCGCTGGTTTCAGTGCTCACGATTGTGCTGATCTGCGCCAGCATCGTCGGCAGCAGCGCGGAGCAGGTCAAAAAATCCGGCGGCCTTTTGCTGCTGGCGGTATTTCTCCTGCACGCCGGCGGATTTTTTCTCGGTTACCTGTTCGCCCGCGCGCTGGGCTATGACCAAATTGTTTCCCGCACGATCTCGATTGAAGTGGGAATGCAGAACTCAGGACTTGGCGCGGTGCTGGCCCGCCGGCATTTCACCGATCCGTTGACCGCCTTGCCCTGTGCCATCTCAGCCACATTTCACTCTGTCATCGGCAGCGTCCTCGCCGGCATCTGGCGGCTCAGGCCGCACCGAACTCAGGTTGGGGAGCACGCCCGCCCTCGGGCGTTGCCGGACACGCCTCGCGTCCGGCCGTCCGCCGACTGAATCTGCCAGGCGGTGCGGGGCTAGTGCGTGGCGCCGATTGTTTTCCGCGAGGGCGCGGAAAACTGCGCCCGAGGCGAGCGCGCTCCCCATCTCCGCTAAGTGCCTATTCCGCCACTCCGCGGCTGACAGATTCCCACGGATCGCTTCGATTCCATTCGTGCCAATTCGTGGAATCCGTGTCTGAGCCTTTATTCGCCGTGTTTCCGCGCAACAAATTGGCTTCATCTCAATTACTGTTGCCCTGGCCCGGCAAATTGTTAAAAGCAAGCGCGTGAGTCACCATTACCTGGCCGCGTTTGTTGAACTGATCGAGACGCCGTTCCAGCACATCGAAACGATCTGGGGCATCGTGCCGCTTTACTCCGGCCTGTTGCTGAACGAAATGACTTCGGGCAGGGCGAGTTTTCGCACGGCGATTCAGACCGGGTTCAGTTTCCTCTGGGCCGGCGCGCAATGGCTATATCCTTATTTCCGCGCGCGACCGGCGGGCGCGCCGCGACTGGAATTGGACGCGATGCTCCCGATCAACCTGGCGGTGACGTTTCTGGTGATCGGTCTCGGAGCAGTGGCGCTGGTCAGCGGCATCCGGAAAAAGTATCCGAAGTACGGCTCGTTCCTGGGCTACACGCGCTTCAGCAATTATTTCATGATCGTGCTCTTCCCCATCCAGGCGCATCTACCGGGAATGAATTGGACCTGGGACCGGTTGATCGCCATCGCGCTCTTCGCCGTGCCGATCTGGCTGGTGCTGCACTTGGGCCTGATGCCGATCCGGAATCGGAAGTGAGCCGAACGGTTGAAACCACAGATGAACACGAATGGACACAGATGAACGAACAAACGGAACACCTCTTTATCCGTGGTGCTCATCCGTGGTTAAAGATTTTGGCGGTCTTTTAATGCGGCCTGCAACCGGTCAAGAAACGGATGCTGCGATTCCTTCAGCTTTTTGCGCGCCTCAGGCATCGAGAAGAACCCGACACGATCAATCTCCGGGAAGCTTTGAACGCTTCCCGATCCTGGCGGCCATTCGAGTTCGAAGGTGTTGCTCTTCAGCGGCTGCGACCCGTCCCAATCACCCGAGAACGCCCAGGCGTGGACGATCTTTCCACCCTTTTGTTTGATGGCGCCGAGTTCGATGAACTCGCCGCGAGGCGTGACGCCGGTTTCCTCTTTGAACTCGCGAATCGCAGCCGCGAGCAGGTCTTCGCCGGGTTCAATCTCGCCTTTCGGAACGCTCCAATAGCCGTCGTCCTTGCGCGTGAAAAACGGCCCGCCCGGATGCGCGAGGAAAACTTCCAGTTGACCGTTGTGCAAGCGGTACATCAACAAGCCCGCGCTGGTTTTTGACCGGTTCATAAGTCCCAGTGCGCTTTCAAAATGCGACGCCCCGTCGAAAAGGAAAGGACGAAAACGCGGAAATCAGGGCTCGCGAGTACGCTCGCCCCACCAGGTTAAGGGGAAGTTCCCACAGTTTTCCAACCGCTCATCGGAGCCATGAACATCCCCCTCACCCGCCCTTCGGGCACCCTCTCCCCCTCGGAGGGGGAGAGGGACGGGGTGAGGAGGCTGGTTCATGGAAAGCGAACACCTCCAAAAATTGGACGTGAGTTGGGGCCATGAACCCACCCCCAACCCCTCCGGAGGAGGGGAGTCAATGTCGGGCACGCTTGCCGAGTTCCCCTCCTGGGAGGGGTCAGGGGTGGGTCGGTTCATGGATAGCCTCAACCTCGCATATTGGTTTGCGTTGATCGCGAAAAGGCATTAAGGCCTTGCGCGAACCCATGAACAGCCAGCCCGCACCGGGAGACTCTCAGCGCCCTCATCTGCTTCGCCGCTTCGGTCTGCTGCAGGCAACGGCGCTCAACATGACCAACATGATCGGCATCGGGCCGTTCATTACGATTCCCGCGCTCATGTCCGCGTTAAACGGGCCCCGGGCAATGCTCGGCTGGCTGGTGGCTGTGCTGATCACCATCCCCGACGCGCTGGTCTGGAGCGAGTTGGGCGCGGCGATGCCGGGTTCGGGCGGCAGTTATGTTTATCTGCGCGACGGTTTCGGGCGCGAAACGTTCGGCCGGTTGATGGCTTTTCTTTTCGTCTGGCAATTCATCCTGAGCGGCCCCCTGGAAATTGCTTCGGGCTACATCGGCTTTGCGCAGTATCTGAATTACCTTTGGCCCGGCGTCACGACGAAGCACGGGCTGTCTCTGGCCGGTTCGGTCATTGTCATCGGCCTCGGCATTCTCTGCATCGCGCTGCTCTATCGACGGATCACTTCCATCGGCAAAATCACTGTGGGCTTGTGGATCGGCACGTTGCTGACGACCGGCGCAGTCATTCTGACCGGCGCACTGCACTTCAATCCGAAACTTGCCTTCGATTTTCCACCGGAAGAGTTCAAGTTTTCGCTCGGTTTTCTGTTCGGCCTGGGCGCAGCCACTCGGATCGGCGTTTACGATTACCTGGGCTACTACGATGTCTGCTTCATCGGCGATGAAGTCAAGGATCCGGGCAAGGTCATTCCACGCTCCATCCTCATCAGCATCGTCGGCGTGGCGCTGATTTACGTCGCCATCAATTTCTCCATCATCGGAGTGGTGCCGTGGCGTGAGTTCGTCCCGGCCACCGATCCGCCCGCGCCGGTGGTTTCACTGCTCATGGAAAAAATTTACGGCTCCAAAGTCGCGGCGGTTTTTACGCTGATGGTTTTATGGACGGCGTTTGGCTCCGTGTTTGCCTTGCTGCTGGGGTACTCGCGCATTCCGTATGCGGCGGCGCAGGACGGTTATTTTTTCAAAATTTTCGCCCGCCTGCATCCTACCAAACATTTTCCGCACGTTTCCTTGATCGTGATCGGTGTGGTATCCATCGTATGCAGTTTTCTGTCGTTGCAGACGGTCATCGACGCCCTGCTGGTGACGCGGATTCTGGTGCAATTCATCGGCCAGATTCTCGCCGTGATGCTGCTGCGCGAACGTGCGCCGGGGATGCAGAGGCCCTACCGCATCCACTGGTATCCACTTCCCCCGTTGATTGCGCTGGCGGGTTGGTTGTTCCTTTTTGGTTCGGCGGAGACCTCGCTCAAAAACTACGGCGCGCTCGCGCTGTTGCTGGGCGTCGCGCTTTTTTTCGTCTGGTCATGGCGCACCCGACGCTGGCCGTTTGTATTCGCATCGAAAGAGGTCGCCGCCGGAACGAAAACGAGCGACTAGACCGAGAGGCAAAGAGTGAAAGGAATGGTGCGCGCGAGAGGACTTGAACCTCCAACCCTTGCGGGACCAGATCCTAAGTCTGGCGCGTCTGCCATTCCGCCACGCGCGCACTATTGCAGTCTAATCACTTGCGTAATAAACCAGAAACGTCGCTTGACTTGCGACAGTAATTGCGACGTTGTCACCTTGTG
>Ga0209804_1002757_pt1 | contig 10462 bp, 8 predicted proteins | sample GraSoiAngelo_139_FD_185896 | JGI IMG/M metagenome (GOLD analysis project Ga0209804, IMG submission 185896) | Grasslands soil microbial communities from the Angelo Coastal Reserve, California, USA - 14_0929_12_20cm (SPAdes) (version 2) | ecosystem: Environmental > Terrestrial > Soil > Grasslands ... | reverse complement strand
GCTCCACTCGCACCGTCGTGGTCTCGGTCCGGCCACCCGCCGTCACCGCGACGCTGTAACTGCCCGGCACGGCGCGCGGGCCGACGACGGTGCGGAACGGGTTCTCCTCTTCCTCGGCGCCCGCGGCACGGTCGAAGCTGAGCCGCACCGGCCCGGCGTGGCGCAGCGTCCAGACGTAGCGGTTCACGCCCTGTTTCCCCGGTCCGCTCGAGTCGACGACCACCGTGTCCCCGCGGGCGTCCGTGACCGTCACGACCACGCGGCCGCGGCGGGAACGCTCGCCGCGACGCTGCTCGCCCTGCCCCGACGTGCCCGTGTCGAGGGCGGTCTTGAGGTAGTAGTCGATCACGGCGCCGGCAGGCGCGTTCGGAGTGGTGAAGCGGGTCGGGGCCACGCCCGCGCGGCGCGGGCGCACCCGGATCTGCGCCGGCTGGGTCGAGAAGACGTGCAGGTCGGCGGCGAGGACCTGGGGCGTCAGCTCCTCCAGGGGCGTGATGTTGTCGAGGACGAACAGCCCGCGACCGTGCGTGGCCACCACCAGGTCGTGCGAGCGCTTGACGAACTGCACGTCGTAGACCGGCACGGTGGGGAAGTCGGCCTTGAGGGCCTGCCAGCTCGCGCCGCCGTCGCGCGAATACCACAGGGCGGCGTCGCTGCCGAGCACGAGGAAGCCGCGCAGGTTCGGATTCTCCCGCACCACGTGCGCGGGCACGTCCGGCGGCAGACCCTTCCCGATGTCGGTCCACGTCTTCCCGTAGTCGGCGGTCTTGTAGACGTAGGCGCGCCGGTCGTCGAGCTCGTGACGATCCACTGCGAGGTAGGCCGTACCCGCATCGAACGGCGAGATGCCGATCTGGTACACGCGCCCTTCCGCGTCCTTGGCGAGTGCCGGGAAGTGACCGGACACGTCGCTCCAGGTCTTGCCGCCGTCGCGTGTGACTTGCACGAGGCCGTCGTCGGTGCCGACCCAGATCACACTCGAATCGGTGGGGGCGAGGTTCACGGTGAGGATCGTGCCATAGGTCTCGGCGCCCGATATGTCGTACTCGATCGGGCCGCCGCTCGTCACCTGCTTCGCCTTGTCGTTGCGCGTGAGATCGGAGCTGATGGCCGTCCAACGCTCGCCGCCGTCGGTCGTCTTGAATACGACGTTGGCACCCAGGTACACCGTATTCGCGTCGCGGGGCGACACGGCGATGGGCGACGTCCAGTTGAACCGGTACTTCAAGTTGGCCGGCTTCATCTCGTTCACGCTCGAGAGATAGGGCCGAATGGAGCGGGTCACCCCCGTCTTGAGATCCACGCGCGTAATGTTCCCGTTCTGCGAATCGACGTAGAGAATCGACGAGTCGCTCGGCGCGGGCACGGCGTACTCCCCGTCGCCCCCGGTCACGGTGAACCACTCCGAGCCATTCAAACCTCCCGAACCTCCCGAACCTCCCCCACCTCCCCCACCTCCTACGCTGCTCGACGGCCCGCACCACGCGTTGTTGTCCTGCAGCCCGCCGCACAGCATGTAGGGGGTGTTGTTGTCGGCGGCCACCATGTAGAACTGCTCGATCGGCAGGTTGTTGAGATAGCGCCAGCTCCTGGCGCCGGTCTCCGTCACGTACGCGCCGCCGTCGTTCCCCTGGATCATGCGGTCGGGGTTCTGGGGATCGATCCACAGCGCGTGGTGATCCACGTGCACGCCCCGGTCGATGGGCGTCGTCGTCTTGCCGCCGTCGTCCGAGCGCAGCAGCAGGTAGGACGAGAAGAACAGCTTGCGGTCGTCCACGGGGGAGACGTGCAGCAGCGAGAAGTAGAACGGCCGGGCGGACAGGCCGTGAAAGTCGGAGACCTTGGTCCAGTGGTCCCCCTGGTCTTTCGAGTCCCACAACATTCCCTGCGTCGTCTCGATCAGCGCGTACACGTGGCTCGGGTTGGTGGGCCCGACGGCGACGGCGATGCGACCCAGGAGGCCGGTCGGCAGGCCTTCCTTGAGCCGCTCCCACGTCAGGCCGCCGTCCTTGGAGCGATAGATGCCGCTCGCCGTCCCGCCCGACACGAGCTCCCACGGATGGCGCACGAACTGCCACAGCGCGGCGAACAGCAGCCGCGGGTTACCCGGCACCATGATCAGGTCGGCGGCGCCGGTCGTGTCGTTCGCGAACAGCACCTTGCGCCACGTCTTGCCGCCGTCCGCCGTGCGGAACACGCCGCGCTCCGCGTTGGGCGCCCACACGTGGCCCAGCGCCGCCACGAACACCACGTCGGGGTCGGCGGGATCTATCACGATCCGGGTGATCTGCCCCACGTCGCCGAGGCCCATGAACTGCCAGCTCTTGCCCGCGTCGGGCGACATGAAGATGCCGCGGCCGTCCACCACGTCGTTGCGCGGGTTCCCTTCGCCCGTCCCCACCCACACGACGTTCGGGTTCGAGGGCGCGAGCGCCACGGCACCGATCGACGCCGTCGGCTGATCTTTGAAGACGGCTTCCCAGGAATCGCCGCCGTCCGTCGTCTTCCACACGCCGCCGGCCGCGGCGCCGACGTAATATGTGTTCCGGTCGCCGGGCACCCCGACCACGGCCGCCACGCGACCACCGCCCACCGAGGGCCCGAGGTTGCGGAACTTCACGTTGTTCAGGGAGTCCGCCCCCGCCGGCGCGGGTGCGGTGGTCGTGGGCGCGGGAACGGGTCGCTGCTTCGCCGGGCCGCGACCCTGCGCGCCGCCGGACAGGGCGAGCGTCGGGGACAAGAGCATGCTGCAGAGACTGGCTTGACGGAGAGCCGTGCGGCGCATCGGGCGAACTCCTTCGGTGGGTTCCGGAAGGGATACGAAGACGCAACAAGAAGCGTTGGACGTGGGCGCAGATTTACCGGCACTCACGCGGCGCGTCACTGTGTATGATGTTCCCCCTATGAGAACTCCCTTGCTGCTCGCCGGCATGACGCTCACAACCGTGGCGACGGCGCCACACATTCTGGCGCAGGATGCTGGCCGATCGCGCCAGACGGCCATCGTCACGGCCGCGGCCCGGCTCGCGCCGGCCGTGGTGAGCGTCAACGTGCTGCGGCGCGAGCGGCGGCTGGCGCAGGACCCCTTCGACCTGTTCTTCATGCCGCGCGGTGCGGAGCAGGTGGTGGAGGGATACGGGTCGGGCTTCATCATCTCGCCGGACGGCGTCGTGATCACCAATCAACACGTCACGCAGGGTGCCGAGCAGATCGTCGTCACGATGCGCGACGGGCGGGACTTCGCCGCGAAGATCCTGGGCGAGGACCCGCTCACGGACATCGCCGTGCTCAAGCTGGACGGTGCGGGTCTGCCGACTGCGCCGCTCGGCAAGAGCACCGACCTGCTGATCGGCGAATGGGTTGTGGCAGTGGGCAACCCGTTCGCCTACCTGCTGGGCAATGCCGAGCCCACGGTCACGGCCGGAGTCGTGAGCGCGGTGGGCCGCAACCTGCTCCCCTCCGAAGGGCAGTCCGGGATCTACGTCGGCATGATCCAGACCGACGCCGCGATCAACCCCGGCAACTCGGGCGGCCCGCTCGCCAACGCCGTGGGGGAGGTGGTCGGCGTGAACAGCTCGATCTTCACGAGCTCGGGCGGCTCCGTCGGGATTGGCTTCGCGATCCCGATCGAGCGGGCGCTGCGCGTCACGGACGAGCTGCGGCGCTTCGGAAAAGTGCGCCGCGCCTGGGTGGGGCTCGAGGTCGCGGGTGCGGAGGACCTGCGGGGCTGGAAGCGGGCCGGGGGCCTGCGGGTCAGCCAGGTGGCGCCGGGAGGCCCGGCCGGCCCGGCCGGCGTCGCGCCGGGCGACGTCTTGGTGAGCGCGGGCGGGCGGCGGCTGCGGACCTTCCTCGACTGGGAGGCGGTGTTGCTCGACATCGGGCCCGGAGACACGCTGACCGTGAGCTACCGGCACGGGGGCGAGAGTCGCGCGGCCCGGCTGGCCGTCACGGACCTCCCCACCACGCTCGCCGAGAAGGTGGCCGTGCTCGGCGGCATGAAGGTCGTGACGGTGACCGCCGCCGTGCGGGCCGAGCGGGGCATTCAGAGCGACCACGGCGCACTGATCTACGACATCCCCGACGAGATGCAGCAGGCGACCGGACTCCGCTCCGGGGACGTGATCCTCCAGATCAACCGGGTGCGCGTATCGAGCGTCGACGATCTGCGCCGGGCGTTCGCCGCGGCGGCGGGGGCGGGTGCCGCCACGGTGTGGTTCGAGCGGGACGGGCGGCTCAACCGGACGGCGTTCTATGTGAGATGAGGCCACCTGGCGGGCGGGCGGACGCCGGTCCATAGTCATGCGAGTGCTCACACCCGGAGACCATCATGGCCGACACGATCCGCAGGGTCAGCTACTTCTACACCAGCATACCGGACAAACCCGGTGAAGGCACGCGCTTGCTCGACGTGTTGCGGCGCGCCGGTGTCAATCTGCTCGCGCTGCACGCGTTTCCCAGCGCCCGCAAGGCGCAAGTGGATTTCGTGCCCTCGGACGCGGGCGTCTTCGCGGCTGCGGCCAAGGGAGCGAAGATCAAGCTGTCGAAACCGAAGACGGCGTTCCTGGTGGACGGCGACGACCGGGTGGGCGCGCTGGCCGGCGTGCTCGGCCGGCTCGCGTCCGCGAAGATCAACGTCACGGCGGTGACGGGTTTGTGCGCCGGGATGGGGCGCTACGGCGCGATCCTGTGGGTGAAGCAACGCGACGTGACGAAGGCTGCCGCGGCTCTCGGCGCCATGTAATTCAGCGGGTGCCGGCTCGCCCCAGCGCGTCGGGGCCGAACTTGCCGCGTACCTCGTCGATCACCCGCGAGATCGTGCGGTCGCGCTCCGTTTCGATCCCTCCCGCCTCCCGCTCCAGTAAGGAGAGCTGGTCCTCGGCATCCGCCGGACCGAGCTGCGACAGGGCCACTCCCAGCAGTCGGGCGGGCACGCGCCGGGCGGCCCGCAGCCTGGCGAGCAGCTGGCGCGCGACCGCGTACACCGCACGGTCGGACCCCACCGGGTCGGGCAGTGTGCGGCTCGCCTGGCGGGTGGTGAAGTCGGCGTCGCGCAGCTTCACGGTGACGGTGCGCGCCACGAGACCGCCGTCTCGCAGATCGGCGCTCGCACGATCGGCGAGGGCGAGCAGCCTGGCGGCCAGCGCGTCGTCATCGTCCACGTCGGTCGGGAACGTCTCGTCGCGGCTCACCGACTTGGCCTCCCGATCCGGCTCGACCGGCGCCTCGTCTCTGCCGCGCACCCGCTCGTAGAGCCATGTGCCCTCACGCTCGCCCAGCCAGCGGACCAGGGTCTCCGGCTCATGCCGGACCACGTCGCGTACCGAGCGCAGGCCGAGCCGCGCGAGGCGTTCCTGGAACTTGGGCCCGACGAACGGCAGGTCGGCGAGCGCGAACCGCAGCATGAAGTCCGCCTCCGCGCCCGGGGGGACCACGTGCACGCCAGCGGACGGCGAGCCCGGTATCGGCTTGGCGACGCCCGCGGCGAGCTTGGCCACGAGCTTCGAGGTCGCGCCCCCGATCGACAGCGACAGCGTGGTCTCCGCGAGCACCGCGTCGCGGATGCGGCGGGCCGTCGCGGCGAGCGGCTCCTCGTGGTACAAGCGCTCCGTGCCCGAGAGGTCGAGGTAGAACTCGTCGCTCGAGGCCTGCTCCACGGCCGGAGTGAAGCGTCGCAGCACGGCCGCGATCTCGCGGCCCTTGTCGGCGCAAGCCTCCCAGGGCACCGGTACGACCGTCGCGCCGGGACAGAGCCGCACGGCGCGCGCCATCGGCATCGCGGAGTGGACGCCGTAGGCCCGCGCTTCATACGATGCCGAGGTGACCACGCCGCGGCGGTCGGGCGCGCCGCCGACGATCAGGAGCCGCGCCTTGCCCGCACCGTCCGGGTCCACGAGCCGCGCCACCGCGACGTAGAAGGCGTCTGCATCGGCCAGCAGGATCCGCCGGCCCGTCGTCATCGCGGAGGAGGGGCGGTCCGCGTCCGGAGGATCTGCTCCACCACCCGACGGCGCTCGGGCAGGTCCAGCAGGGTCAGCTGATACACCAGGTCGCTCGTCCCGTTGGCCGCGCCGTCGTAGCGCGCGCCGTCGGTGACCGGTCCGACCTCGCGCTTCCCCGCCCGGACGAGCCGCATCTCGTCCACTCGCAGCAACGGGTAGCGCAGCGTCTTCTTGTTCTGGCGGAACACGATCGTGTCGCGCCGCAGCGAATCGAGCCGCAGGTCCCACATGATCGTCCCGTCCCTGAGCGTGATCTGCCACACGTCCTCGGTCGCCTGCCCCGCTCCGACCAAGGCGAGCGCCGCGAGGAGCAGCGCTCTCATGTCGTTTCCCCTTTGCCCGTCTTGGTCGCGTCAGCCGCCTTTTTCTTGCGCCGCTTCTTGAGACGCCGGTTGCCGTAGGTGCCCCGGAAGATCTTCCCTCGCTTGGTGCGAATGTCGCCTTTTCCCATGAGTCGCCACTCCTCCGTCGTCAGTCATTTCATGCCGCCGAGCTTCTCGAGCCGCCTGAACTGCTCGGCCGATGCCGGCATCACCGAGAGGCGGCCGATGCGCACCAACGCCAGGTCGGCGAACGCCCGGTCCTTCTTAATCTCGGCGAGCGGGACCGGCCGCGGCAGTCTCCCCACTGCCCGGAGATCCACGACAGCCAGCTTCGGGTCCTTCTGCTTGGGGTCGGGGTAGGCTTCGGACGTCACTTCCGCCACCCCCACCACGGCCTTCTCGTCTCCCGTGTGATAGACCAGCACCCCGTCGCCAGGGTTCATCTGGCGCAGATGCTTGAGGGCCAGATTGTTCTTGACCCCGTCCCACACGGCGGTCTTCTGGCGGGCGAGGTCGTCGTAGCTGTAGGTGGACGGCTCGGTCTTCACGATCCAGTAGCTCGGCATCGTACCCTCTCGTGAACCCCGGGGCATGGCCCGGGGTTGGTCTACCCTCACAGGAGTCCCGTTCCCCATCGATCGATCCTGGCGACCAGCTCCGTCATGACCTCCTCCGCCGTCCGCCGGGCACTCTTCAAGACCTTAAAGGAGTGATCCCCGCCCTCCACCAGGTGCAACGTGGCCCGCTCGCCGAGCCGCTTCACCACCGGCCGCAACAGCTTCAAGTCGGCGAACTCGTCCCGCGTGCCCTGCAGGAACAGCATGGGAATCTGTACCCGCTCGAGATGCTCCGCTCGCTTGTCGTCGGGCCGTCCCGGCGGGTGTAACGGAAAGCCCAGGAACACGAGCCCCCGCACGCCGGGTAGCGGCGCCTCCGCCTGCGCCGTCGACGTCATGCGCCCGCCGAACGACTTGCCGCCGGCCACGAGCGTCAGCCCCGGCGCGACGCGGGCCGCCTCTGCCGCGGCGGCCCGTACCGTCGCCGCCGCGACCGCGGGCGGGTCGGGTCGACCGGCCCGCCGCTCCATGTAGGGAAACTGATATCGCAGCGTGGCGATCCCACCCTCGCCGAGCCGCGCCGCGACGGTCTCGAGAAACGGATGCCGCATCCCGGCGCCCGCCCCGTGGGCCAGCACGTACAGCAGGCGCGCGCCGTCCGGCCGGAGCAGCAGCGCCGACACGTCTCCCGTCCGCTCGCCTATGGCGATGCGCAGCTCAGCCGAGGCGGCCATGGAGCTGCTCGAGCGCCTGGACGAGATCGGGCTTGAGCGCGAGCACCGGGCGCAGCGGGTCTTCCTCGAGCTTCTTCATCCGCGCCGGAGCGGTCTTGATCGTGAACTTCTTGATGTCGAGCTTCGGCGTGACCTCGCTCCACTCGAGCGGCATCGACACCGGCGCCCCGGGCAGGGGCCGCGCGCTGAACGGGGCGACGAGCAGGCGCCCGTGGCCGTTCTGCACGTAGTCGAGGTACACCTTGCCGTCGCGCTTTTGGACCTGGCGTGTGACCGTGGCGATTTCCGGCAGCTCGGCCGCGATGACACGCGCCAGGAGTCCGCCGAGCGTGCGGGACTGCTCGTACGTGACCTGGCGGCCCAACGGGATCAGCACGTGAAGGCCAGTCGAGCCGCTCGTCTTGATGCCCGTCGGCAGGCCGATATCGTCGCACAACGCCTGGACCGCCTTCGCGACGGTGACCACGTCCCTGAACGGCGCCTCCTTCGGGTCGAGGTCCAGGATGCACCAGTCGGGTGTTTCCAGGGTCGCCACGCGGGACGACCAGACGTGGAGCAGGATCGCCGCCATGTTGGCGATGTAGAGGAGCGAGGACTCGTTGTCGCACACGAAATAGTCCAGGTCGCGCTGCGAGTCTTCGCTCCAGATCGTGACCGTTCGCACGAACGCCTGGGCATACTCCGGGGCGTCCTTCTGGAAAAAGGACTTCCCGTTGATGCCGTCGGGGAAGCGCGTGAGCACGAGCGGCCGGTCGGCGAGATAAGGCAGCATCCACGGGGATATCGCCCGGTAGTACTCGATCAAGTCGCCCTTGGTGTAACCCTCGTCGGGCCAGAAGACCTTCTCCAGATTCGAAAACTTCACTTCCCGGGGAGCAGGGACGAGGGACGGGGGACGGGTCTCGGCGTCAGGCTCCACCCGTCCTTCGTCCCCCGTCCCCCGTCCCCGAATCGCAATCTCCGTGACCGGCTTGTCATCGCGGAACCTCACGAACACCGGCTGTCTGAGCAGTCCCTCGTCGGTCCATTCTTTGTATCTGACTTCCGCGATCAGCGCGGCCTCGACCCAGGTATGCCCGGAGTCCTGGGGGACCGGGCCGGTGAAGGCCGGCGTCGGACGCACGCTCTTCTCGAGCGTGGCGCTCACGTCCTTGAGCTGCGCGGCGCTGAACCCGCTGCCTGCCCGTCCGGCGTACACCAGCTTCCCGTTCTCGTACGCACCCAGGTCGAGCGCGCCGAACCCCGAGCGCGATCCTTTAGGCCGCGTGAAACCGACCACGACGAAGTCATCGGTCCGGTCCGCCCGAATCTTGAGCCAGTTGGCGGAACGGCCGGCACGATAGGAAGCCTCGGCCTTTTTCGCGACGATCCCCTCGAGCCCCATCTTCACGACCTGCTCGTACAGCGCCTCACCGTCCTTCTCGAAGTGCGAGAGATACTTGATCGGACCCACGCGGGGCACGATCGGCTCGAGCAGGGCCTTGCGCTGCTCGAGCGGTGACGGCCGGACATCGTGGCCTTCGAAGGCGAGCAGGTCGAACACGTACAGCAGCGCGGGCGTGTCGATCGCGGCGCGCCGCACCTCGAGCGCCCGCGATACCTTGGCACGGTTCTGGAGCCGCTGGAAGCTCGGCCGGCCCGCCTCGTCCGGAACGACCAGCTCGCCGTCGAAGATGAACGCCTCGTACGGCAAGGCCGTTAGGGCGCGGGCGATCTCGGGAAACGCGGGCGCGATGTCGTGCCCGTTGCGGGTGACGAGCCGCGCTGCTCCTGCCTCACGGCCGGCGCGGACACGGTACCCGTCGAGCTTGAGCTCGAACAGCCATCCGGGCTTCGAGAACGGCTGCTCGCGCGTCTCCGCCAGCATCGGCTCGGCTTGCTCGAGCGTGACGGCGCGCCTGGGCGCCTTCAGACGGGCGAGTGCTTTCACGACCGGCGCCGCGCGGTCCTTCCCCGCTTTCAGCTCCTCGACCGTGAGCCCCGACAGCACCGATTCGGGCGGCAGCGCACCGTCCGCCGCGGCGTAGCCGTCCTTCTCCTTGATCAGCAGCCATTCCTTCTCGCCCTTCTTGAGCTTCACGAGCGTCCACTTGCCCTTGAGCTTGTAGCCGTGCAGCTCGAACAGCAGCTTCCCCTTCGTCATGCCTTCGTGGGGGTCCTCGAGCGGCACCCAGCGCCCGCGGTCCCACACGATCACGGCGCCGGCCCCGTAGTTGCCCTCGGGGATGATGCCTTCGAAGTCGCCGTACTCGAGCGGATGGTCCTCCACGTGGACGGCGAGACGCTTGTCGGCCCGGTTGGGCGAGGGGCCCTTCGGAACGGCCCAGGACCGGAGCACGCCGTCCATCTCGAGGCGCAGGTCCCAATGGAGCCGCCGGGCGGCGTGCATATGGACGACGAACAGGCCGCCGGCGGAAGAGGCAGCACGGGCGGCAAGGGCGGCACGCGCTCCTGGTTCAGGGGTTTGGTCCAGGGAGCGCTTTGCACGGTACGTACTGAGCGGATCTGGTCCGGGCTTCCGTTTTGAAGGCATTGGGGTGAAATCTTACCCTATGAGCGCACACCCGCTTGGTTCCGCGACCTTGTCCTTCGGCCTCGTGTCCGTGCCGATCAAACTGTTTTCGACCGGTGAGTCGTCGGCCGCCATCAGCTTCAACTGGCTGCACAAGAAGGACGGCGCCCGCCTGAAACAGCAGTACGTCTGCTCCAAAGACGGCGACAAGGTCGAGAAGGACGAGATGGTGAAGGGCTACGAGTTCACGAAGGGGCAGTACGTGATCTTCAAGCCGGAGGAGCTCAAGGCCCTCGAGGAGAAGTCCACCAACACGGTCGAGATCACCGAGTTCGTG
>Ga0209804_1002756_pt1 | contig 10464 bp, 9 predicted proteins | sample GraSoiAngelo_139_FD_185896 | JGI IMG/M metagenome (GOLD analysis project Ga0209804, IMG submission 185896) | Grasslands soil microbial communities from the Angelo Coastal Reserve, California, USA - 14_0929_12_20cm (SPAdes) (version 2) | ecosystem: Environmental > Terrestrial > Soil > Grasslands ... | reverse complement strand
TGATCAACCTGGGCACCGCCGTGCTGGCGGCGTCGGTCATCGGGCTCTTCGAGTCCTCGATCCAGACCCTGGCGACCCTGGCGGTCTTCATGCCGATCGTGGCCTCGATGGGTGGCATCGCGACCACGCAGACCGCGACGGTGGTGGTCCGGGGCATCGCGCTCGGGGACATGACGGGGAGCGTCCTGCGACGCGTGCTCTGGAAGGAGCTCTGGCTCGGGGTGACGACGGGCGCGGTGAACGGCCTGGTGATCGCGGCGATCGCTTACATCTGGAAGGGGCAGCTGCTCCTGTCGCTGATTCTCGCCGTCGCGCTCCTGTTCAACATGCTGATCGCTGCCGTCGTCGGCACGCTGATCCCGATCGCCCTGAAGACCTCCCGGGTCGATCCGGCGATCGCGTCCAGCGTGATTATTACGACGTTCACGGATGTATTCGGATTCTTTTCGTTTCTGGGACTGGCGACCCTCTTGATCAGGTTTCTCCTCTAGAAGGCGTCGGGGCGAAAAGTCACTTGGCAACGCCGCCCGGGCGTGGTTAGAATACGCCGGCTCTCGGCTTCGACCGGCCTCACCCCCAAATCGACTTCGCCGGAGGGCTTCGAGTGGACGTAGCGTTAGAAAAGAGGCAGGTCCAGCGCGCTTACGAGCTGTACGCTCCGGTCTACGACTTCGTCTTCGACTGGATTTTCGCGCCCGGGCGCTCCGCCGCCGTCGGCGGGCTCGCGCTCGAGCGCAGCGACTCGGTGCTCGAGGTCGGTATCGGCACCGGGCTCAACATGCCGCTCTACCCGTGGTCCTGCCATCTCACGGGCATCGATCTATCCCGGGAGATGCTGGACAAGGCCGTGGAGCGCGTCCAGAGCCTGGCCATGCCCAACGTGGTCCTGAAGGTGATGGACGCCACCTCGATGGACTTCGGCGAGAACGAGTTCGACAAGGCCGTGGCGACCTACACGATCTCGGCGGTGCCCGACCCGGTCGCCGTGCTGCGGGAGATGCGCCGGGTGGTAAAGCCTGACGGGATCATCGTCATCCTGAATCACTTCAGGAGCCAGCGGAGGATCACCGGCTGGGCCGAGGATCTGCTGGCGCCGGTGTGCACGCGGCTGGGCTGGAAATCGAATCTCGTCATGGCGCCGTTGCTCGAGCAGGTCGGGCTGGTCCCCGAGTCGATCACCCACGTCAACATGTTCAAGGGGTGGCGCCTCGTGAAGTGCATCAACCGGAAGTAGCCCGGCTCGCCGCCTTCGTCCTCGCTCTCGTCGCCGCCGCGCCGGTCGCCTGCGCGGGATGGTCCGCGTGGCTCGCCGGAGCATTTCTGGTCGAGTACCTGACCCACGCACGACCGGCCGCCCTCTCCGCACTGACCGATCCCCCCGACCGCCGGCCGCTTGCCCTTCCCGGAACCGACGCCGACCTGTACGTTCGCGCCGGGCTCGAGGCCGGCCGCCCGATGGTGTTGGTTCACGGCCTAGCGCCGACCGGCAAGGACGATCCCCGGGTCCGGGATGCCGCCGCGCTCCTGGCGCGGGCCGGATTCGACGTCGCAGTGCCGACCATTCCCGGGCTCACGGGCGGCCGGCTCGGGCCCGAGGACGTCGAGCCCGTGATCGCCGCGCTCACCGCGCGGGACGCGAAGACCGTTCTGGTCGGGGTGAGCGTCGGCGCGGGCCCGGCACTGCTCGCCGCCGCCGACCCGCGAGTGCGCGACCGGGTGAGCGCGGTGCTGAGCCTCGGTGGCTACGCGTCGGCCCGTGAGGTCTTGCGCTTCTGGCTCACCGGGGCCTACGCCTACGAGGGGATTCAGGGACGAGCGGAGCACGACCCGGAGCTCGTGAGAGCCTTCGTGCACGCCAATGCCGACCGTCTCGAGCCGGCCTCACGCGCGATCCTCGAACACGCCGATCGGCAGGCTCTCGGCCGGCTACTCGATGCCCCGCCGCCGGACTTGCAGCGATACCTCGACGCCCTCTCGCCGCTCCGCGTGGCCCCGGCGATCGGGGCGCGGATCTTCCTGGTTCACGGCCGGGCCGACCAGGCCGTGCCCTACACCGAGAGCCTGAGACTGACGGCCGCGCGTCCGGACCGAACCACCCTCGTGCTGGTCGGGCTCGTGGAGCACGTCGAGGGCACCACCGGGCGGGGCTGGCGGGAAATCCGCGACCTGTTCGCGCTGTGGCGCGTGATGTACGCGTTGCGCGGCGCGAGCCGAGCCTGACGCGCGTCAAATTTCTTGGTTCCGTCGGGAGCGCCCTGCTAGGCTGCGCGCATGAAAACAAAAATCTTCGCGACCGTCGTGATCATGCTCTGTGCCACTGGATGCGCAACGACGGCGGCTCGCCGCCAGTTCGACGACATCACGCTGCCGGCGGGCATGGCCTATCAGCCCCAGGACTCGGTCGTGATCGAGTCGCCGACCATCAAGGCCGCGCAGCTCGTGTATCGAGGGCGTCTGGAGCCGGTGACGCTCGGCGACGCGATGCGCACGCGACTCGAGGCCAGCGGCTGGCGCCATATCTCACGGACGAGCACGTCCAAGGCCGGGACGCGGCAGGTCTACGAGAAGGAAGGCAACGCGCTCGAGGTTCACATCTACGAGGGGCTCTGGTACACGTACCTGGCGATCAGCGCCTCCGAGGTGCTGCCGCCCGCGCAGGTCCAGACGGGCAGCGACACACCGCCCGCCTCGCTCGCGACGGGCATCGATCAGCCGAGAGCGATGGGCCAGGCCAAGGCGGCGCGCGACGCCGACGCCACCGCCACTCCGGAAAGCGCGCCGCCCGCGGAACGTCCGGCGAAGGATCCGTCGTTCACGCAGCGGGTGAAGGAGTTCTTCACCAACCTCTTCACCTGGTAGCAGGCGGCTCGAGGCGCTCTCAGCCCAAGAATTCGCGGCAGAGCGCCTCCCACATCATCGCCGACAATTTCAGGCTCTCGGTGTCCACGCGCTCGTTGTGGCCGTGGAACATCACCGGATACTCCGTATAGGGGATCCGCAGCGAGTGCAGGCCGAAGCCGTAAGCCGGGATCCCCTTCCAGCGGAAGAACTTGGCGTCGGTGCCGCCGGTTGTGATGGCCGGGACCACCGTGCTGTCCGGCATCATCCGCCTGGTCACGCGGCGGATCGCCGCGATCAGCGGGGTGTCGGTCGGCGACACGGTACCGCCACGCCGGCGATCGGATGGCGACTCGACCGTCACGCGGGAGGCGAGCGGGCCCAGCGCTTCTTTGATCATCGCCTCCACTTCGTGCTGCTCGACGCCCGGCAGCGAGCGGATATCGACGTCGATGTCGACGCGGTCGGGGATCACGTTCACCTTGGTGCCGCCGTGGGCGATGTTGGGCGAGAACGTCGTGTGCGTGCAGGCGTGGGCCTCGCGGGCCAGGGCGAGGTTGTCGAGATCGCACACGGCGTCGTAGACGCGATCGGGATCGGTGAGCGCCTCGGTGAGGCCGGGCTCGAGGGTCAACGACTGCACGTAGCCGCGCCACGCGTCGAGGATGCGGGCCTTCGGCCGATACTCGGCGAGCCGCTGCACGACCTTGGCGGCGGTGACGAGGGCGTTGTCGGTCTTGAACGGCCGTGAGCCGTGGCCGGGCGTGCCGTGCACCACGAGCCGCCGCCAGTTGCCGCCTTTCTCGCCCACCGTCACCTTCAAGGTGTGGCCGGCCTTGGTCGGAATCGGCACGCCGCCGCTCTCGGTGATGACGTAGTCGCACTTCACGGCGTCCGCGTGATGCTCGACCAGGTGGCCGGCGCCTAGGAAGCCTCCCGCCTCCTCGTCGGCGACGGCCAGATAGATGAGAGTGCCGCGCGGGCGCCAGCCGCTGGTGGCGAGCCGCCGCGTGGCGACCGCCATCGTCGAGGTCAGGTTCAGCATGTCGACGGCGCCGCGGCCCCAGACGATGCCGTCCACGAGCTCCGCCGCGAACGGGTCGCGCTTCCAGCCCGACAGGGTCACGGGGACGACGTCGGTGTGTCCCATCAGCAGCAACGTCGGCGCCTTGGGGTCGCGGCCCTCGATCCGGGTGATTAGGCTCATCCGCCCGGGCTCCGAGGTGTAGCGCTCGCAGGAGAGGCCGGAGCCGGCGAAGAAGTCCTCGAGCGCGGCGACGCTGCGCTCCTCGTGACCGGACGCGGCGTCACCGGTGTTGACGCAGCCGTTCTTGATCAGGGTGCGGAGCAGCTCGGTGGCCTGGGTCTCGATCGCGATGTCTTCGGGCATCTCGCCGCCTCCCGGGAGCTTCGTGTTCCTCGGCGTCCTTCTCCGGCTCGTCCGGCTCTTCACTGTCGTCAACGGCATTCCACACGTTGACGATGAATTCGGTATACGGGTCGAAGGCGATCTCGCGAAGCAGCCGCTGCACCGCGACTCTGTCGATATTCAGCAGCGCCGCGACGCGTTCGATCGTGGCCTGCGCCGCATCCTCACCTTCGTCGAGCTCGACGATCAGGGTGTTGATCTCTTGCGCGCCGCGGAGGGACAGCCTCCGCATCGTCGCGAGGTCCTTTTCGAGATAGATCCAGGCGAGCGCCTGGCTCACGCAGTCGATCACGTAGTTGAACGAGAAGCTCGTCCTGATCGTGAGGTCGACCGGATCCGCATACGCCAGCTGCAGGATCGTCGAGACTCCTTCGTCTCGGAAGCGCTCCGCGAGGCCTTGCGTGATTCCCTGGATCTGCTCCAGCTCGGTCCGCGCTTCTTCTCCACCCTCACTGAGTCCGAGCTTGCGGTTCCCGATGCGGCGAGCGATCGTCAGCAACGTATTCGTGGGGAACGCGCCGAGCAGAAACGCAAGGCCGACCGCGGCCTCGTCCTTGAGAACGCCGGCGAAGGCAAAACCGAGCGGAACGGCGACGACGAAGCGCAGCCCCGCCCAGTACAGATCGACGGGCGCCAGCTGACGCTGGCGGCACCGGAGCAGGACGTCGGCGACCACCCACATGTACGCGCCGGCGATTGCTCCGATGGCCAGCGAGGGAAGGTCATGGGAACCGGTCGTTCCGAGAAGCCAGTGGAACAACGTATGGATCGTCAGCACGAGCAGGAACAGGGCGATGCTCCCGAGAAGTAGGAGCGGCAGCACATAGTGCAGTCGCCCGTATCGCCGGCGATAGTGCCTCGCGAACGCGCCGAGCACGTCGCCGTCCGGCATGAGCGCGGGATAGAACTGGCGGAAATAGAGGCTCGCGCCCTCCGCCGACATCGCGCCCACGATCTCCGACCGTCTCACCGACCAGCCGGTGAACAGATAGATGATGACCGGCACGACGATGAGTGCCATCAGGATGGCCACCGCCGCCGGCTCGGCGTACGTGAAGAGGGCGTCGTAGCTCATCGGAACTTGTAAGTCATTCGGAGCCCGTCGACCCTCCCGTTATAGTACTTCGCCAGTCGTCGAGGCCGCCGGAAGCCCAGCCCGGAGAAAAATCGCTGAGCCCCGCGATTCGGCACGGCCACCTCGAGGGTCACGCCACGATATCCCAGTCGGTGGGCGTGCGCGAGAAATCTCCGCGCGAGGCGACTCCCGATACGACGGGCTCCCCACTCGGGGTCGACCGCGATGCTGTCCAGGCGCGCCAGGCGCTTCGCCTTGCTCAACGACAGATCGCCGACGAGATCTCCGACCACCAGCCGTCGAGATTCGGCCACGAGGAAGAACGTCTCGTCTCTGCGGAGCAACATCTCGAAGTCCGCGGCGGTCAGCCGATGCTCGCGATAGTATCCGGCGGCGAACGCGGCGCGCTCGATCTCGACGAGCCGAGGTATGTCGGTGATCCGAGGCCGGCGCAGCTTCAGCGTCGCGGCGGACGAGCGCGTCACGGACGGCCGGACACTTAGAGGCTCAGATTTCGTCCGTCGCCGGTGCTGGGTCGCTGGATGCCCCAGCCCGAGAGCTTCGTGAGCACGGTGTTCCGGTGCACCCCGAGTCGGCGCGCCGCGCGGCTCACGTTCCAGCTCGTCCCTTCGAGCACTCTCAGAATGTACTGACGCTCGAACTGCTCCATCGCCTCGCGCAGCGGCGGCCCGGTGTCCTCGCCGAGGCGCGAGCCCGTCTCGGGCATCGCGACGTCCAGCGGCACGTCCTGTAGGTGGATGACCGGGCTCCGCGCCAGCACCACCGCGCGGTGGAGCACGTTCTCGAGCTCGCGGACGTTGCCGGGCCAGTCGTAGCGCGTGAGCACCTCGAGGGCGCCGGCCGACACGCCGCGCACGTCGCGGTTGCACTCGCGCGCGATCTTGCGGACGAAGTACTGGACGAGCGCGGGAATGTCCTCGCGCCGCTCGCGCAGTGGCGGCACGTGGATCGGGACCACGTTGAGCCGGTAGTAGAGATCCTCACGGAACGCGCGCGCTCTCACGGCGGATTTCAGATTGACGTTGGTCGCCGCCAGGATCCGCACGTCGACCGGCACCGGCCGCACACCGCCCAGCCGCTCGATCTCGCGCTCCTGCAGCACGCGCAGGAGCTTCGCCTGAAGGTCGAGCCGCAGGGTGCCGATCTCGTCGAGGAACACGGTGCCGCCGTGGGCCAGCTCGAAGCGGCCGAGCTTCTTCGCGTGGGCCCCCGTGAAGGCCCCCTTCTCGTGGCCGAACAGCTCGGATTCCACCAGCGCCTCGGGAATCGCGGCCACGTTGACGGCCACGAACGGCTGACCGCGGCGCTCGCTCCGCGCGTGGATGGCCCGCGCGACCAGCTCCTTGCCGGTGCCGCTCTCGCCCGTGATCAGCACGGTGGTCGGCGTCGACGCGATCTGGGTGATCAGCTGGTAGATGCGGGCCATCTCCGGATGGCGGCCCACCATGCGCTCGAACGATCCCGCGAGACCGCCCGCGTCGGGCGCGCCGCCGGCGAGCGCCGAGCGCAGATAGAGCACCTCGCGCTCCAGCGCACGCTTGTCGAGCGCACGCTGGGCCAGCATGAGGATGTCGTCGACGTCGAACGGTTTGGTCAGGTAATCGTACGCGCCGCGCTTGAGCGCTTCGACGGCGGTCCGGAGCTCGCGCACGGCGGTCGCGATGACGACGACGGTCGAGGGATCGGCGGCCTTGATGCGAGGCAGAACGTCGATCCCGGCCTCCCCCGGCATCCGCTGGTCCAGCATCACGAGATCGATCTCGTGAGCCTTCATGACCTCGAGCGCCTGGGCGCCGTTCGCGGCTTCGAGCACGTCGCAGGTTTCTTCGAGGATCGCGCGCACCGAGGCGCGCACGCCCTCCTCGTCGTCGACGACGAGGACCGTGCCCCGGCGCGCCGTCTGTGCGTCCACGCCCGTCACCGCTGGCGCGAGCGTTCCATCGTGAGGTACTGGTTGGTGCCACCGCCGCTGCCACCCGCGCGGTGGACGTAGATCAGGACGGACTCGCCGGGCTTGAGCGCCGAGAGCGCCTTGAAGAGCGCGGCCGCATCGTCGGCCGGACGGCGCGAGAGCTCCAGGATCACGTCGCCGCGCCGGAGGCCGGCCTTCTCGGCGGGGCTGCCGGGCTGCACCTCGGTGACGAATAGTCCACGCGAGACCGGCAGGTCCAGCCGCAGCGCGGCGTCGCCCGTGAGCGCCTCGACGCTCAGGCCCCACTCGTCGTTGCCGGGCGCCTCGGCGACAAGCGGCTCGTCGGCCGGCATCTCGCCGATCTTCACGGTGATCGGCACGGGCTTCTTGTCGCGGATCACGACCAGCTTCATCGTCTGCCCCGGACGAATGCTCGCGATCCGACGCTGCAGGTCGGGCACCTCCTTGATCGGCGTGCCGCTCAGCTCGACGACGACGTCACCGGCCTTCAGGCCTGCGGTGTCGGCAGGGCTCCCCTTCATCACCTCGGCCACCAGGACGCCTTCACGCTCCTTGACGCCGAAGCTCCCGGCGAGCTGATCAGTCACGTCCTGGATGACGATGCCGAGCCAGCCGCGCACCACCTTGCCGCGCGTGATGAGCTGCTGCATCACATCCTTCGCCTGGTTGATCGGAATCGAGAAGCCGATGCCCTGGCCGGCGGCCACGATGGCCGTGTTGATCCCGATCACCTTGCCGTCGATGTTCAGGAGCGGGCCACCGGAGTTGCCGGGGTTGATCGAGGCGTCGGTCTGGATGAAGTTGTCGTATTGCGTCACGCCGACGCGCGTACGCGCAGTGGCCGAGATGATCCCCACCGTCACGGTGCGGTCGAGCCCGAACGGGTTGCCGATCGCGATCGCCCACTGGCCGACGCGCAGATGATCGGAGTCGCCCAGCTCGGCGGCCGGCAGCGGGCGCGGCGCGTCGACCTTGAGCACGGCGATGTCGCTCTTCGGGTCGCGACCCACGAGCTTCGCGGTGAACTTCCGCTGATCCGAGAGACGCACGATGATCTCCTGAGCGTTCTCGATCACGTGGTTGTTCGTCAAGATGTATCCCTTCGGATCCACCAGGACGCCCGAGCCGGTGGCGCGCGCATCCTCGCGCGGACGCCGACGGAAGTAGCGTTCGTAGAACTCTTCGCCGAAGAACTCCTTGAACCGCTCCGGCGCTTCCTCGGCCGGGCCGCCAGCGCCTTTCTTCGGGACGGTGCTGACGTGCACGACCGCCGGCGTGACGCGATCGGCGACCGCGCTGAACGCGTCCTCCATCGCGCGCAGGACGGCGCGCGGATCCGTCTTCGGAGCCGGGCGCGGCTCGGGCGCGGCAGGACGCTGCTGTGCCCAGGCCGGAGTGGCAAGGAGCAACACGAAGACCAGCGCGATCAGTGAATTCATTGGCGACTCGGCCTCCTACTCTACTGGGGGCGGTCGGGCTGCGCCAGCGGGACCAGCGCCAGCTCGAGTACACGCTTCGTCCGCGCCGTCACACGCGCCGCGGCGGAGCGGCGCAGGTGGCCGACCCAGACGATCATGCCCCCCGCTTCGATCACCGGCACCCGGCCGCGCTCCCAGCGCGGCACCTTCGCTTCGATCAGGAGCGTCTTGAGTCGCCGCTCGGCCCCGCCGAAGGCGACGAAGCGCTCCCCGCGCCTCCGGGCGCGGACGATCAGCGGCGCCGCGAGATCGTCGGCGTCGAAGGCCACGCGGCTGGGCTCGCGAGGAATCGCGTACGCGTCCGCGCCGATCAGCCGCGCCTCGAGCGCCTGGCCGATCTCGGGCAGCTCGGTGCGCCCGGGCACGGCGACGATCCGCTCGGTCAGCGCCGGCAGCGGCGCCGACGCGAGCCGCGTCAGCGCGCCGCTGACTTCGACGGTCACTCCGCCCAGCTTGAACGGACGGCGGGGCACCGGGACCGCGAGGACCCGCTTGAGGCCCCGGTGCGCCCACGCCCGGAGCGGAGCTCGGCTGCCCAAGCGCGCCGCGGCCTGACGCAAGATCTCGGCGGCGATCGGACGCGGCAGCGCGCGCACGGCCGCGAGCCGAAGCGTGACCGCGCGGTCGCCCCAGACGGCGAGCCGGTCGAGCTCCGCGGCGGCGGCCTCGTCGAGCGCGGTCACGGTCTCGCGCGCCAGCGTTGCCAGCCGCACGAGCGTGGCCGAAATCTCGGGATTGTAGGAATCGGAGAGAAGCGGGAGCAGCTCGTGGCGGATGCGATTACGGAGAAACTTCGGATCTCGGTTCGTCGGATCCTCGACCCATGAGAGCCCGGCGCGGCGAAGCTCGGCCTCGAGGGCCGATCGGCGCAGCGCGATGAGCGGGCGGATGATCCGTCCCCGAACCGGCGGGATCCCCGACAGCCCGCGCACGCCCGCGCCTTGCACGAGTCGCATCAGCACGGTCTCGGCCTGGTCGTCGGCGGTGTGACCGAGTGCGATGCGCTCGGCGCCGATTCGGGCAGCCGATGTTTCGAGCGCGGCGTACCGCGCGGACCGAGCCGAGTCTTCGAGTGAGCCCCGACGATCCACCGCCACGGTCGCGACGTCGACCGGGACCCCGAGGCGCACGCCGAGGGCCCGGACGAAGTCGGCGTCCGCGGCCGAATCGGCGCGCAGCTGATGGTCGACGTGAAGGACGTGGAGCCGAAGCCGCCATTCCGCGGCCAGGCTCTGCAGCAGGTGAAGCAGCGCCACGGAGTCGGCGCCGCCCGAGACCGCGACTAAAACGGTTTCGCCGCCCGCGAGCATCGCATGGCGGCGAATGGTACGCTCCACTTGCTCGCGCGGGGCCAACAGCCTAGCCGCCCTGGAGCCCCACCCAGACCTCGCCGTCCTCGAAGTGCTCCTTCTTCCACACCGGCACCGTGCGCTTGAGCGTGTCGATCGCGTAGCGGCAGGCCTCGAAGGCATCGCCGCGGTGCGCGGCGGAGACGGCGATGAGCACGCTCGCCTCGCCGATCTCGAGTCGCCCGGTGCGGTGGAGCATCGCGATACGGCGCACCCCGGGCCAGCGCGAGCGCACGGTCCGGCCGATCTCGCGCATCTTCACCTCGGCCATCGGCGCGTGCGCCTCGTACTCCAGATATTTGACCGGGCGACCGTCGGTCTGGTTTCGCACGACGCCGGAG
>Ga0209804_1002751_pt1 | contig 10474 bp, 7 predicted proteins | sample GraSoiAngelo_139_FD_185896 | JGI IMG/M metagenome (GOLD analysis project Ga0209804, IMG submission 185896) | Grasslands soil microbial communities from the Angelo Coastal Reserve, California, USA - 14_0929_12_20cm (SPAdes) (version 2) | ecosystem: Environmental > Terrestrial > Soil > Grasslands ... | reverse complement strand
GCGCCATGGACCGCGTCGTCGGTAAAGCGGTACGGCGTCACCTTCTCGAAATCGAGGCGGGAGTACCCACCGAGGAGGTAGAACAGGTGGCGTGCGTTTCCGAAATTGAGGCTGAGGCTGGCGCTGCCGAGGGTCAACGAGGGCGAGCTGGTCCCCGTGCTTGGGCGCAGGTCCTGGTAACCGGCCTCGAGCTCGGCGCCGACGATGTCGGTGAAGAAATAGCCGAGCCGTGCGCCGCCGCCGACGCGGCTCTCGAGGCGGAACGTCTTGTCGTAGTGCGTGAACGAGCCGAGTGCGCCGAGTTCGAACTGATGCGCGCGCTGCGCGCCGGCGGTGCCGACGGCGGCTGTGAGCGCCAATCCCAGGATCGCGAGCGTACGCACGAAACGGTCCCCCCCCCAAGGCGTGGCCCTACGGTAATAAGTCAGGCTCCGGTTAGAAACCCCACACGCCCGATTTCCGCAGGCCCGTGCTCAGGTCGATCCCCCCGATGACGAGCCCGTGCCGTGCCCCGTCGGCTTCGCGCCAGGTAACACCGGCCGGCCCGACGAGTGTACCGCCGCCCTGCCCGGCGATCGTGGCCGTCCCGACGGGCCCGGCAAACGGGCCGAGCGAGTCGCCGGTCACCGCCGCGGCGATCGTTTCCGCCAGGTTCGTCGCGGCGCCGCTGTACATGCCACCGACCAGCAGCACCACGTCGCCCAGATCGAGCGTGGCGAACTGCGAGCGGGGAGCGGGGAAAAGCGTGGCCCCGGAGGCCCACGAGCCGGCAAAGAAGCCCGAGACCAGACTCACCGGGGCGGTATCGCTCGACGCGAGCCGGGTGGTCGCGGCGTCGAGGCCGCCGCCCGGCGGGACGCTGTCCGCCACGCCGCCGAACGTGATCGCGCGGTCGTCCAGGACCACGCCACCGCCGTAGGCGCGCGGCGTTGGGAGCAGGGGCTGCACGTACCAGCCGTCGACGTGCCCGTCGGCGGCAAGGCGCCCGACGAACACAAAGCGTTGCGGACGCCCGAGTGAGTCGGTGCCGCCGATCACGTAGATCCGCCCCCGCCGCACCACCGCCGTCGCGCCCGCGACGGGCGCGGGGAGCGGCTCGATCGGCGCGAACCGCCCCGCGACGCCGTCGGCGGTGACGTCGGCGGCGAGCACGGACGGCTGCGCCCGGCCGGCAGAGTCGACGCCCCCGATCACGTACAGCGCGCTCCCGCTGAAGTGGGAGTTATAGCGCGTCGCGACGGCGACGGCGGCGAACGCGCGCGGCACGGGAAGGGTCCGGCTCTGCACGGGGTCCGCGTTGTCGGGCTGCCGCACCCACGCGGTCACCGTCCCACCGCCCAGCGCGCGCGCGACGTAGACGCCGGCGTCGGGGACGAGTCGCGCGCCGATCAGCTCGGCGCCACCCGCCGCGTACAGCGTGGTCGAGACGACGTTGCCGGCGGGAATCTCCGCCGCCGCGGCGCCAACGCCGACGGGTGCGCTCGGGAAGGCGACCCGCGACTGCCAGCGCAGCGTATCCGCAGCAAACCGCACGTGGGGAATCACGTGTACCGTGGCGGTGAGCTGGAGGCCCGTCGCCGTGGTCACGGTGAGCAGTCCCGAGACCGCGCTGTCCGGAATCGTGATGCGGACGGCCAGGTCGCTCCACCCTCCCGCTCCGGCCACAGAGGCCGGAACGGTTCCGCCGCCCGTGCCGGCGAGCGTGACGCCGCCCGTGCCCTGCACCGCGCCGAACCCGAAGCCTTCGACCACCGCCGTCCCGCCACGCCCCAGGATGGGCTCGATCGCGCCATCGACGTAGTCGATGCGGGGCGCGGCCGGCGCGGGCGGCCCGATCCCGTTGCCGCACGCCCCGAGCAGCACGGCCAGCGCCGGAGCGAGCCTACGGTCGACCGTTGTCCCCCCGAACAAAACGCACGGCCTTCGCGAGGTTGTCCGCGAGCTGCGTCAACTCCGCGGCGCCGTGGGTGAGCTCGGCAATGGCCTTGAGCTGCTCCGCTGCTGCGGCCGCCACGGCCTCCGTCTCGGCGGCCGACGCCTGGGCGCCGGCCCGCGCCTGCTCGAGCGACGCGCCGATGCGTCCCGACAGGTCCGCGATGCCGCGCGCCAGCTCTGCGACCCGTTTACCGGCGCGCGCCGTGCCGGAGGCCGCTGTGGCGATATGGCTCAAGTCCGCGACCCAGGCGGAGGAGCCCTGCACGACCTCCGTCAGGTCCTCGCGGACTCGTTCGAGCAGCTGCGCGGCCTGGTCGAGGGCCCCGCGCGTGTCCTGCGCCGATTTCCCGACCGCGCGGGCTTCACGCCCGCTCGCCTCTGCGAGCTTGTGCACTTCGTCGGCCACCACCGCAAAGCCGCGCCCGTGGACGCCCGCGCGCGCCGCTTCGATCGTGGCGTTCAACGCGAGCAGGTTGGTCTGGTTCGCGATGAACCCGATCGTCTCGGAGAACTTCTCCACCTGTTCGGCGACGTCGCGCAGGCGCCGTACTTCGGAAGCGCTTTCCGCGGTCGTCACGCCCAGATCGGCCAGGCGACGGACGGCGTCCTCGGTCGCGTGGCGCACTTTTTCGGTCGTCTTCTCCATTTGGGCGCCCGACTCGCGCGTCTGGTCCCCGGCCGTGGCGACCTCGCCGGCGTGCTGCTTGAGCTGTTCGGACTCCCGCGTCACGAGGCTCACAAGACTCGCCGCCTGCTTGGCGCCGTGGCTGGCGCGCTGCGCCGCCGCGGCCACCTCCTGGCTCGACGCATGGATCTGCTGCGTCGTGGCGGTGAGCGTCTCGATGTACGTGGTGGTGCGCTCGGAGGCGCCGACCACGGGCTGGACCGACGCCTCGATCGCGAGCATCAGGGCGAGCTGGGGCGCGAGCAGCGCGAGCACCTCCCCGTCCGTCTCGCGGTACATCAGGGGATCCGAGTGGCGCACGCTCCACAGGCCGACGAGCTGGCCGGCGTGGTACAGCGGGACGAGCACCTCGGCGCCGGGGCGCTCCGCTCCGGGGACGACCACCTGATCGGGCCGCAGGGCGTGCGCCACGACAGGGCGGCGCAGCCGCACCGCCTCGCCGGTCAGTCCCGCGTTGGCGTCGAAGCGAAAGCTGGTCCGGCCGCCGGCGGCCGTGTCGGCGACCAGCTCCATTTCGTTCGTGTGCGCGTCATACCGCGCGAACCCCATCTGCTCCCACGGCACCAGCCGGCGGGTGAGCTCCTGAATGCGCCCGAAGCTCTTCGCGAGCGAGATGTCCCGGGCGATGGCCTGCGACAGCCCCTGGATCAGGGCGAGCTCGTCGGCGCGCACCCCGAGCCGAACGACGTACACGCTGGTCGCGGTCGCCGCTGCCAGCGCCGCCCCCACCACCAGCGTCTCGAGCGGGCCGAGCCCGGCGTGGACGAGACGCAGCCAGGCGAGCGCCAGCGCGATCGAGCAGGCGTACACGATCGTCTCCCAGCGCGCCGTGAGCCACGCGTCCACCCAGGCGAGCGAGCGGCCGAGCGCGAGCTCGAGGTAGAACGTGGCATTGACGACGACCGGCAGGAGAGCGAGCAGCGCGACGAGCGGCCCGAGATTGGCGGGGTCGAGCGCGTCCGGGCCCGCGACGCCCCCCAATCGGTCGTACATGAGGCCGACGACCGCGGTGCCGGCCGTGAGGTGGGCGGCGTTGACGAGCGCCGCGCGCGCCGGCAACCGCCGCACCACGAGGTCGCCGGCTACCATCGCCGCCGGGCCCACGAGGACGGCGCACGCCCAGCCGCGGTCGAGCAAGGCGAACGCCGTGACGCCGAGGATGTAGGACGAGTAGCCGTTGCCGGGGAGCGCCACGCCGTAGCGCCGCGACAGGGCGCCGATCGCCACCAGCGTCACGAATTCGACGCCGAACCCGGGACCCGGCACCGCGCGCCCGGCGACGTAGGCGGCCACCGCCGCCGCAACCGCCGATGCGGCGCCCAGCGACACGAGCGCCCGCACCAGCACGCCGGGCGAAGCCTGGGGGCGAGGAAGGGGGCTCATGAGGGGTCGCTGCCGCGCAAGCTCGGGACTGTGGCGTGGCGTGTCAAGCGCGACTATCCTTCACGCAACCGAGCCCCCTCGCCCTCAATCGTATGCGCGTCACCATCGAATACTGTGTCGTCTGAAACTACGAACCTCGGGCCGCCGGTCTGGCGGCCGAAATTCGCAAGGCCCACCCGCACGCGGACGTCAAGCTGATCCAATCCTCGGGCGGCGTGTTCGAAGTCGAGGTCGACGGGCGCCGCGTGTTCTCCAAGAAAGCCCTCGGGCGTCACGCCGAGCCCGGAGAAGTGCTGCGCCTGATTGAGAAGATGGCGCCGCCGGCGCGTTGAGAATCGCGATCTCCACCGGCGGCGGCGACGCCCCGGGGTTGAACGCCGTGATCCGCGGGTCCGTGCTCGCCGCGATCCATCGCGGCTGGGAATGCGTCGGCATCAGGCGTGGCTATGACGGGCTGCTCGACGAGGACCGCGTCGTCGTGCTCGACGCCAACGCCGTCCGCGGCATCACCCACCTGGGCGGCACCATCCTCGGCACGACCAACCGGGGCGACCCCTTCCGCTGGCGCGGACAAGGCGCCGACGGCAGCGCGATCGAGCACGATCGGGCCGACGAGCTCGTTGCCGCCTTCCGCCGCAAGGGCATCGACGCCCTCATCGCCATCGGGGGCGACGGCTCGCTCCGCATCGCGCAGCGGCTGTTCCGTGAGAAGGGGATTCGCGTCGTGGGCGTTCCCAAGACGATCGACAACGACGTGGGCGGCACGCAGCTCACGTTCGGATTCGACACGGCGGTCCAGACCGCCACCGAAGCGATCGACAAGGTCCACTCCACCGCTGAGAGCCATGAGCGCGTCATGGTCGTGGAGGTCATGGGGCGCCACGCCGGATGGATCGCGTTGCACTCCGGCATCTCCGGCTCCGCCGACGTGATCCTGATGCCCGAGATTCCGTTCGACATGAGCAAGGTGTGCGAGAAAATCGCCCGGCGCGAGGCGGAAGGACGCCACTTCAGCATCGTCGTCGTGGCCGAAGGAGCCGCTCCCCGGGGCGGGAGCGTCTCGCTTATCGACCCGGAGCACCAGCGCCTCGGCGGCATCGGCGACAAGGTCGCGCACTCGATCCAGGAGATGACGGGCAAGGAGACGCGCAGCCTGGTGCTCGGGCACTTGCAGCGCGGCGGCAGCCCGACGACGTTCGATCGCCTGCTGGGCTTGCGCTTCGGCGCCGCGGCAGTGCGTGTCATCGCCGACGGGAAGTTCGGCACCATGGTCGCGCTGCGTCCTCCCACAATCGCACCGATCTCGATCGACGAAGCGCTCGCCGCTCCGAAGACCGTCCCGCTCGACTCCGACACGATCGCTACGGCGCGCGACCTGGGGATCTCCTTGGGAGACTGACGCTCACTGCGCTCAAGCGGGGGGCGTCGCACCGACGCCTCCCGCTTTCTTACGTCCCATGAGCTTGCGGAAAAACGCTGCGACGGCGGCCAGCGCTACCACGAGCAGCTTTTTGAGCCCGATCAGGGCGGCGAGCAGCACCTTGAAGAGCCCCGCCTTCGCGGCCACGCCGCCCGCGATCAGCGCAGCGATCCCGTACGTAGCGACCTTGTCGGTCCCTGGAACGAAATCGGCGTAGCGATGTCCGTCGGTGAACTCGACGAAGCCCATCACCTGGCTCATCGCGCCCTTGATCTGCTCCAGCTGGTCCATCTCGGCGACGGCGTTTAAGACGAGCACGCCGCGCCGCCCGAGCACGCGGATGTTGTAGTTGAGCATGTGCGCGGTGTCGTCGCCGAACCGCAGGTTTTTTGCCCAGTACAGCTTGTGGCTGGCGCTGTCGTAGCGTGGCGGCTCGGCCCAGCCCACGAGCTCGACCGTGGGATAGCCGGCGCGCTTGCGCTCGTCGTTCTCGTCGCGGATCCCCTGCTGCATCTTTTTCAAGAGGTCGACATAATCGATCTTGGCCGCGTCGTCGTCCTTGACGTAACCGTCTTCGTCGTAGGTGATCACGACGGCCCACGCCTCGCGGGCGAACACGCTGTGGCCGGACGGCAGGAGCATGCCGAGCGTGCGGCTGCCGGGGGGATTCCCCCACGCCTGGAGCACCATGGCGGCCTGGCGCGCGTCCAAGTACCGGAAATCCGCTGGCAGCTCGAGGGTCGCGAGCCCGTTGCGGACGGTGACCCGCCCCGTCTGGTACTGCCGCTGCGCTTCGAGTTGCTGGGGGGTGAGCGGCCGCTTCTCGAGCTTCTGAGCGGATGCCGTTCTCCAGGAGAGCAGCACGAGGCAAGCGAGCCAGCGAGCGGACATTTCCCGCTTCCTCCTCGATCGAGAGCTTGAACCAATCTATCTATATTGCGGGCGATGCGAGTGTCGCGCGACCACTTCCTTCCTCCCGATCCCAAGGCCTTTCTCGCCGCCGAGCCCTCGACCGGGCGGGTCGTCGTCATCGCCCCGACCCGGGCGGCGTGCGAGACGATCGAGCTGGCGTTCGGCCTGAACATCGACACGCTGCTCGCGCGCGAGCACGGCGGCGACATCGACCGCCTGGCCGCCTCGGGGCGCGGGTTCGGCATCGTGGCCGGCACCGGCACCGGGAAGACGCTCGCGATCCGCTCGATCGCCCAGACCATCCTGGGGGCGCCCCTCAAGGTCGGCGTCGTGAACCGCGAGCGCGAAGCGACGCCCGAAACGCCGACCTGGAATGTGGTGATCGTCACCACGGGCATCGCGCGCCGCTGGTTCGAAGACGGCCTGATCACCGAGCGCGACACGCTCGTCGTCGACGAAATCCACCAGACGTCGGCGGAGCTCGAGCTCTGCCTCGCGCTCGGCAAGCGGGCCCGGTGCCGCTTCATCTGGCTCTCGGCGACCGTGGATCCGGCCTTCTACGCCCGCTACCTCGCCTCGGTCGAGGTGCTGGAGACCCGCGCGTTCGACCCGGCGAAGGCCGCTCAAGTGCGCGTGCTTCCCCAACAACCGCTCGAGTTCCTGAACGAGCGCTTCGTCAAGCAGGTCATGCGCGAGCGGCGCGGCGTGGCCGTGTTCGTCCCGACCCGTGCTGAAGTCGAGCAGATCGCGCGGGAGGTCGGTGCACGTTGGCAGGCCTTGCCCACGGCGTTCTATCACGGCGGCGAGCCGATCCGGGTCATCCGCCCGTTTCTGGACGGCGAGGTGCGGCGCCCGTTCCTGCTGGCGATGACCGCGGCCGGCCAGTCCGCCCTGAACATCCGCGGTCTCGATACGGTGGTGATCTACGACGCCCGCTACACCAACGTCGTGGAGCGGGGCCGCAACGTGCTGACCCGGTTGTACCTCGGCGCGAATGAGATCCTCCAGATGGCGGGCCGGGTGCACGGCCGCGTCGCAGGCGGCGAGGTGCACATCCTCTCGGACCGCGCGCTCGATTTCGAGCGGCTCGTGCCGACCCCGCCGGAATTTCAGCTCGCAGGCGACGCGGAGCGCGTCGCGATCACCTGCGCCGCGCTGGGCGTGGACGCGCAAGACCTCGACTTGCCCGTCCCGCTCGATCGCAAGGCGTATCGCGACGCGCTCGAGCTCCTGACGGAGCGAGGGCTCATCGAGCGGGGCCGGCTGACGCGCTACGGCCGGGAAGTCGAGGCGATGCCGGTCGAGCGGCCGTGGGGCGAGCTCCTCTATCACGCGGAGGGCGAGCTTACGCCGATCGTGGCGGTCACGGCCAACATCGACTCGCTGCACCGCATGACCCGGGAGGAGCGGGACCTGAAAGGGCTGATCGTGCCGGGGAGCGATCACCTCACGGCGTACAACGTGTTCGCCGAGGCGGTCAACAAGCACGGCTACCTGGGGGAGGTGTACGGCCTGCCGCGCCATCTGTTCCGCGAGAGCGTCGATGCCTGGGCCGAGGGTCGCGGTGTGCTCGTCAAGGCGATCGAGGACGTGGCGCTCGGGACGGCGTCGGTGTACCGCCAGCTGGAGCTGCCGCTCCCCGAAAGGCTCCCCTATGCAGGCGACAAGATACTGGCGGCCTTCGCCGACTTGGTCGCGAAGATCATGCCATTCGACCTGGTGATCGACGAGGAGACGGCGGACGGGCGCGAGGCGCGAGTGAGCCGCGGATCGGTGTGTGGCAGCTGGGGGGCGGTCGCCGGGACGCTGCGCTACTTCGCGGACCGGTTCGGCGTGCCGCGCGCCAGCATCGAAGGCACCCAGCTCCCCGAGCGTGCCTTGCGCCGCTACGCACGGCGGGGCGCCCCGGGTGTGGTGTTCGAGCGGCAGCGTCGGCGTGAGGGCCTCATGGTGGTGCGCACGGTCGAGTACTGCGGCTTCGTGCTGGAGCGGGAGGTCGAGCCGCTGAGGAGCCCGTTTCCGGCGGACCTCGCCGCCGCTGCCCGTACGGCGTTGGTCCAGGCGCTGCTGGCCGGAGAAACGCCGCATCCCGACCAGGGACGCATACGCAAGGCGCTGGAGCGCTTCGGCTTCTACTGGCGGCGCTCGGGGGGAGGGCTCGCTGAAGCGGCCACCGAGCGACTGACCGCCCGCCTCGCCGCCCAGCTCGAAGGCGTGACCTCGTGGGACGAGTTCATCGATACGCGCCTCGTGCTCGACATCGACGCGTCGGTCCCCGAGGGCCTGCGCCACGAACTCGACGCGCTGCCGTCCTCGATCCACCTGTACGGCGACCGCGTCCCCGTGGACTACGAAGTGGAGCGCGGCGCCGGCGTGATACGGCTGCGCCTCAAGGAGGGACAGGCGCGCCGGCTACAGCCCCGCGACCTGCCGCCCCTCGATCGTCCGGTGCGCTTCACCGTGCTGCGTGGCAAGCGTGAGGCGGTGCGTGCCGACACGCTCGAGGACCTGAGGCGCCAGCTCAGCAGTCTGTCGCGCGAGGAACGAGTCCGCCTGGTGCGCGGCGGGCGGCGGCGCCGGCGCTAGGGGGATCCCTCAGGCGGATGTGACCTCGGCGCGATGGGGGGGTCCTCTCTATGGCGGCGGTGCTGCCTGAAACTCTGACCCTGCATCCGAGTATGCAATCAGGTATGCCACAACAACGAGACAAGACTACCAGCGCTCCACCTCCGCTCTCCTTCGCGCCCCTCGGCCAGGCGGTCTTGGAGTCGTTCGGCGAGGGTGTGGTGGTGTTCGACGCCTACGGCCGGATGATCTACGCGAACCAGCGTGCGCGCCGAGTGGTGGACAGCTTGGGCGACCCGACGTTCCTGCGCGGCGGTGCCCTGCGGGAGCGGCTCGTCAGCCTGGGCGGCCGACCCCAGTCGCTGAAGCAGGGCGCTGCGGACCTCGGTGAGGCGATCTTCCTGGCCGACGGCGATCACGCGAAGACACTCGCGGAGCGCGAACGGCTGGCGATCCTCGACACCCTGGAACAGACGCACGGCAAGCTCGCCGAAACGGCGCGCCGGCTCGGCATCAGCCGCACCACGCTGTGGCGACGGCTGCGCGCCTACGGCCTTCGGCCCGACGCGCGCGGCAGCCACGGACCCACAGTGCGCGCGTAGCGGCGCCGCACGGGCCGCCCGCCTGGCGTCGTAGTTTCAGGCCCTCTAGCTTCCCGCTCAGGCCACTGCCCGGGAAGCTATGCGCGTCGCGCCGTATTTCATTGAAGAGTATGTCCGTTGGTCGGACGTGGATTTCGCGGGCATCATCTTCTACGGCTCCTACGTGCGCTTCTTCGAGATCGCCGAGACGGAGCTGTTTCGCGCCTGCGGCCTCGCCTACGCGCAGGTCTTCGATCGCTATGACGTGTTTCTCCCCCGCAAGGCGGTACACAGCGAGTTCTATTCGCCGGCTCGCCTGGATGACCGGCTGCGGGTCGCGACGTACGTCGGGCGGATCGGCACTACTTCACTTACGCTCAACTTCGACGTGTTCCGCGGCACGGGCCAGGCCCTCACGGCCGCGGGGTGGATGGTGCTGGTCTGCGTGGACCGGAAACAGTTGAGGCCGCGACCGCTGCCGGCGGCGTTGATCGAGGCGCTCGCGCCCCACACCCTGTCGCTCGAAGCCGCGCGCGCGCAGCTCGGCGCCGCCCTGCCGGCCCCCTGAACGCGCGCGCGCTCGTGCTGCTAGCGCTCGGCGCTGCGGCGTGCGGGAGCCGAGGAGCGGGGCCGGCGGCGCGGTTGCGCGCCCGCATCATTCGGCAGTCCCGTGACACGCTGCGCTTCGAAATCCCGGCCGTCGCCAGCCGCTGCGCGCCAGCGGTCGGGGACGGCCTGGTGCTGCAAGGCAGCGAGCACGGCAACGGGGTCCTGGTCTACCTCCGGTCGAGCGATTCGGTCGCGACTGGTGAATACCCGCTCATGGCGCGCGCCGACAGCACTACGGCACGCGGTGCGATCGTGACGGCACGCTTCCAGACGGGCGATGTGGCGCACGGCGTCGTGCTCGACAGCGGGACGGTATCGGTGACCCGGGCCGGAGACGTGCTCACGGCGAGCGCCCGGGGCACGGGCGCCGAGGTCGCGGGAACC
>Ga0209804_1002750_pt1 | contig 10477 bp, 9 predicted proteins | sample GraSoiAngelo_139_FD_185896 | JGI IMG/M metagenome (GOLD analysis project Ga0209804, IMG submission 185896) | Grasslands soil microbial communities from the Angelo Coastal Reserve, California, USA - 14_0929_12_20cm (SPAdes) (version 2) | ecosystem: Environmental > Terrestrial > Soil > Grasslands ... | reverse complement strand
GATCTGTTGTTGGCGCGCCACGGGCACCATGAACTCACTTGGCGTCTCGGCAGCCGGGCTTTGGGTTTTAGTCGCTTGTTCCGCGAGCATCCTGGCGTGGTCATGGCCTTTCTCGCCCATGGACGGCTCAGCCGAGGCGGTTGTTTTCTTCTTCATCACCGGCATGAGGTTCATCGAACAGATCGGGCATTTGTCGTTGGGCTTTTGCGACCGGACAGAGGGGTGCATCGTGCACGTGTAATAGTCCACGTCGGGAGGCTTGGTCTCACTGCCCTGTTTTTTGCACGAGACACCAACGAGCGCCAACCAGACGAGGAGGACGGGGAGCAATGCCGCGGTCCAGACGGGACGACCGATTACGGAGAACCGGTTGAGAATCTGCGATGGCAGCGTGTTCATGGTTGATGTTCCTGTTCTATTTGGCGACGGAATCGGTTTGGCGTTTCGGATCGGTCCCGACCGCGGCTTCGAGTTCGGCGACGGCAACCAGGTAATCGGTCAAATGGCTCCAATACATTGACTCCGCGTCGAGGGCGGTGCGCTGGGCTACGATCAGATCGAGAAAACCGGATTTATCCGCTTCGTAGGAAACCTGGTTGGCTTTGACGGCTTGCTGTGCCAACGGAACAATCCGGTCGCGGAACAGTTCGGTGTGGTGGTGAAAGGTTTCGACCTTCTTCAACTGATCGCGCACCATCCCCAGCGTTTCTTTCCGCAACGCTTCGAGCTCGTGTTCGGCACTCTCCTTCATGCTTCGGGCCTCGGCGATTGCGGCTTTGTATTTCTTGCGGTTCAACCAGGGGACTTTGAAAAAAATGCCTGTGTCATACTCCTGAATTCCGCCACCCCGCCCGTTGAACTGGCGCGCTTCAACCCGAAGCTCCGGGTCAGGAATCCATTCGCGCCTGGCGAGATCAACTCTTGCTTTGGCGGCCTCGATCTTCTTTTGCGCCGCGAGCAATTCCGGCCGATGGGTCAAGGCCATCGACTGGAGGCGATCGAGCGATAGTTCGACAGAAACGAACGCCAAGCCGGCGGGTCGCCCCAGCGGTGCCTGAGCCGGACGATTCATCAGCACGTTGAGCCGGGATTGCTCTTCGGAAATCTGACGTTCGATATCAAAACGCGTCTCCAGCAGCTTCCCCAGATCGGTCTCGGCCACCAACACGTCCGCCTGCGATTGCTTCCCGACTTCGTATTTGGCGCGGCTGATTTCCAGGAATTGCTTCAGCAATTCCTGGTTCTTTCCGGTCACCACGAGTTGCTCGTAAGCGTTGGCCAGACGGTAACAGGCGGCGCGCGCGCGGGCCGTCAGATCGAGTTCGCGGCGCCGAAATTCCTCAAAAGCAGCCGCGGCTTCCGCCACGGCGGCCTGACCGCGCTTGCGGTTCTTGCCCGAAAGCGGCAACTCCTGCGCCGCCATCCATTCGTTGTCAGTGAATGTGTCGAAGCGCGTCGTCTCCATTCGCTCGACATCGACGCCGACGCGCGCGTCCTCCCAGGCGCGCGCCTGAGGGATGCGTTGTTTCATCGCTTCCCAATTCGCGCGCGCCGCTTTGAGCGAAGGATTGTTGCGCAAGACCTCGTTGACGACCTGGTCGGGCGACAGCGCGTCGCTCGGGCCGCCGGCATCATCCGGCTTGTTTACTTCCGCGGCCGTCGCGGCCACGGCCAGCGGGACGGTGACGATCAACAGGCAAATCAAGGTTGGTTTCATGGCACAGTTCTCTTCCGGCAAAATCGGCAAACACCTCGGCGCACAAAGGCCGAAGACTGACCCGAAAAACGGGTGAAAGGGGGGAGGCGACGCAGTTTGCCTGTGTCAAGGCACACTGCGGGCGTGAGAGGGAAAAATCAGACGAGGTAACTGCAGTTCCGCACGTAGAGCGGAACGTCAGTCACCTTCAGCGAAGGAGAAGCTGAAGAAACAGACTCTGCCAGGGACGGAGCGGTGAGAGAAATCAATTGCGCCACGATCGCAGGCAGCAAATGCAATTGGTTTTGCGAACCGTCGCGCGACGGAGGAGCAACGGGCTGCTGGGAAAGAGGAACTGATCTGGCCGCGCAACACGTGGGCTTGTCGCAATGCGAGCAGGCGCACCTGGCTTTGGCCGGCGCCACGGCGCAAAGCGAGTTCGCGGCGAAAACGCTCTGCGCTCCAGCCAGCAGGAAACTGAACAGGATGGCGGTGACTTTCTTCACGTGGCGGGACCGAGCGGACAGCGATTACTTTTTCGCGGTCTTCTTTTCAGCCTTCTCGATCTTCTTCACGAACTTCTCAGGATTCTTGTCGAAATCCTTTTTGCAGTCTTTGCAACAAAGTTTGATCTCGCGATCTTTGTAGGTGAACACATACGGATCGCCCATCTCGCCCAGCTTTTCATCCGATACCGGGCAGGTTTTGAGCGCGTAAGGTCTGGCTTTTTCCGACTTCTTCGCGTCTTTGCTGTCGGCGACCAGCCCGGCGAAGGGCGCGGCGAGGTAGGCGGTGATCAGGAGCCCTGCGGTGATTGGTTTTAGTAGTTTCATAGGTTTGTGCCGTTGTTCAACGACCCATATTATACGCTGGAAACTGCAAAGCTACTCAAATTTTATTCATGAACCGGGTGGGGCGAGACTCCGTCGAGCCCAAACTTCGTAGCAGCCGACGTAAGGAGGCTCCAACTTCCTTCGCTCCAAGTAGAATGAGCCTCCTTACGTCGGCTGCTACGGTTCATGGCTCCAACTCACGTCCAACAGGAGCCTGCTGGCGAGCCGGTTCCGGACCCTCGCCCCAGTGAAAGTGCAAACTGTGCCGCTACCGGAAAGTGGGATTGTCGGCGAATAAAAAAGGTCTATAGTAACATCAAAACAAAGCTCTTATGACACGCCAGCAAGTTCTCGATCTCTATTTCATGGACGCCCGCTTCAAGCTCATCGAACTGGCCGCGTTTCTCGACCGCGTGGACCGGGCCGAAGGCCAGGCCGACTTCCGCCTCGACGCCTTCCGCCAGGCCGTGGGCGAGCTGGACGGCAACAAACCCGAACGCGCGAAGCAAGTGTTGCTCGCTTTCAGCGACCCGACGGCCGAGCCGATTGAAAAGGCGCCGGGGAAAGGGGCGGTCGGGGCGTGGCCGGGGAAGGGTGGTTGATGGTTGAGTGTTGATGGTTGATGGACTGCATACGGAGGAAAATCATGTTTAACTTTGAAAAGCTGGAGACCTGGCAGGAAGCGATCGAGTTCGCCGATTTGGTTTACAATTTGACTCGCGGATTTCCTGCCGACGAGCGTTTTGGCTTCACAAATCAGCTGCGATGGGCAGCGGTGTCGGTTTCATCCAATCTTGCAGAAGGCAGTTCTCGGAGCTCACGATCCGATTTCGCACGATTCGTCGAGATTGGAACCGGTTCCTTGTTTGAAGTCGTCTCACAATCATTCATCGGTCGCCGTCAGGGGTTCCTGACGGAAGAACAGTTTAAGCGTCTTTACGCCGCTGCCGAGAAGCAGGGCAAGATGTTAAGCGGCCTCCGCAACTCACTCCTGGCTGATCCGGCCTGAATCCGTCAACCATCAACTTTCAACCATCAACCAACATGCGCTACATCGAGCCTCACGGCCACATGGTCAGTCGCGTGACTGACGATTACATCGACATGGTCACCGCCGGCTGCGCCTGTGTTTGCGAACCCGCCTTTTGGGCCGGCTACGACCGCAGCAGCGTCAACGGTTTCTACGATTATTTCTGCCAGCTCACGGATTACGAACCGAAACGCGCCGCGAAATTCGGCCTGCCGCACTTCTGCTGGCTTTGCATCAACCCCAAGGAATCCGAGGACGTGAAACTCGCCGAGGAAGTCGTCGCGCTCATCCCGAAATTCCTCGATCGGCCCAACGTGCTGGGCATCGGCGAAATCGGGTTGAACAAAAACTCGCGCAACGAAATGAAGGTGCTCGAAATGCACGTGGACCTCGCCGCGCGACACAACCAGATGATCCTCGTCCACACGCCGCACCTTGAAGACAAGCTCAAGGGCACGCGCCTCATCATTGAGGTGATCAAGAGGGATAAACGCATCCAGCCCGAACGCGTCATCATCGATCACGTGGAGGAGCACACGATCAAGCTGGTGCTCGACGCCGGGTTCTGGGCCGGCATGACGCTGTATCCCGAATCGAAATGCTCGCCCGCGCGCGCCATCGATATGCTGGAAAATTACGGCAGCGAACGGCTCTGGCTGAACAGCGCGTGCGACTGGGGCGTGAGCATCCCGTTGAACGTGCCCTACACCGCGCTGGAAATGAAACGCCGCGGCTGGAACGCCGAGGACATTGACAAAGTGGTTTACCAGAACCCGCTGAAATTTCTGAGCCAGTGCAAGAAGTTCAAGCTGCCGAAGGCGTAGATTCAATCTTCTGATTTGGGGCACAGCCGTCGGGGAGCAGGCAGAGCACCCGATCGAGAATTCCGTTGTATTCCAACACACGCAAGCCGTACGCCGCTTCCTGGGACGCTCCCTCCGCGTTCCCGCCGCAAATGGCCGCTTGGCGGCCTCCGAGTTCGCTGGTAATCTGCGAAGGTATGGGGCTCACAACCCAGAAACTCGTTGTGAAGGAACGCCGCCAGGCGCGGCGCAAGGCCACGGTTAATTTTCTGATCGATTCCGGGGCCGTTTACAGCCTGGTCTCGGCGCCTCTCTTGAAAAGGTTGGGCATCCGGCCACACCGGCAGGTAGAATTTGCGTTGGCCGATGGCACCCGAATCACGCGCAAAGTCGGCGATGCGTATTTCGAATATCGCGGTCAAGGCGCCGCCGCTCCGGTCATTTTTGGTGAAGAGGGAGACGAACCTCTGCTGGGTGCGACCACTCTGGAGAGCCTGGGGTTGGTGCTGGACCCGTTCAAGCGCCAGCTCATCCCGATGAGGATGCTCCTGGTCTGAGAAACGTGATCTGCTGATAATGTCGGGATGGGTGCTGCCCGGCGTCTGTTGTGTTTCTCCTTCGCATCTCCCAGGGTTTTGTTGTTCACTTTCCTTGATGAGACTGAATCACGGCCTGCATCTCGCGTATTGCACCAACATCCACCGCGGCGAAAGTTGGAGCGAGACGTTCGCGACGTTGGAGAAATACACGCTCGCGGTGAAGACGCGAGTCTGCCCGGACAAGCCCTACGCCATCGGGCTGCGCCTGAGCGACCAGGCCTCGCGCGAGCTTTCGGACAAAACCGCGTTGCTGGCGTTCCGGAGATGGCTCGACCAGCACAACTGCTACGTTTTCACGATCAATGGATTCCCCTATGGAAAGTTCCACGGCACCCGCGTCAAGGAACAGGTCTATGCCCCGGACTGGACCACGAACGAACGGGTGGAATACACGAACCGGCTGTTCGATTTGCTCGCTCAACTCGTGCCCGACGGCGTCGAGGGCAGCGTCAGCACCGTTCCGTGTTCGTTCAAGGAGTTCATCAAGACGAAGGAGCAGGAGCGCGCGATGCGGAACAATCTTTGGCGCTGCGTCGAGCATATCGCCGACGTGAGCGAGCGGTCAGGAACGAAACTGCACCTCGGACTGGAGCCGGAGCCGCTGTGCTATCTGGAAACGAGCGAGGAGACAGCAAGATTCTTTGATGCCCTGCGCGCCGATCATCGAAACGACCCGCGCCTCGACGCCCATCTCGGCGTGAACTACGACACCTGCCATCTTGCGGTGGAATTCGAGGAGCCTCGTGACGTCATCGCCCGGTTCCAGCAACACCGCATCAAAATCAGCAAGCTGCATTTCAGTTCGGCCCTGAAGGTTCGTCCGACGCCGGAAGTTCGCGCCGCTTTGAAAGCTTTCGCCGACGACATCTATTTCCATCAAGGCGTAGCGCGCGCGGCGGACGGCGCCATGACGCGCTACAAAGACCTGGACGCTGCATTAAATCTGAATTCCGAAATCCGAAATCCGAAATCCGAAGAGTGGCGCATTCATTTCCACATTCCGCTGCACAGCAAACCGACCTCGTTGTTCGACACGACGGCCGATCACCTCCTCGGGGTGATGGACATTTTGAAAACCGACCCTTCGCTTTGTTCACACATCGAGATGGAAACCTATACCTGGGAAGTTCTGCCACCCGAGTTGAAGAACCGAAGCGTCGTGGACCAACTCGTCGCGGAATACCAGTGGACGCTGGCGCGTTTGGCGGAGCGCGGCGTGACCGCAGTGTGAGCTTTGGAGATGTTGCCTTCCCATGAACCTCGTAGCCGCCGACGTGAGTCGGCGCACTTGTTTGCTTTCGAGGCAAAGGATTAGCGCCGACTCACGTCGGCGGCTACGGGTACTACCGGCTCCCAGGATTGCTTTTCGCCAGCTTCCTGCTTTCTTATCGCGCACCATGCTGCTGCTTACCAGGACCGACCTGACGCCGTATTGGCGGACGCTGCTTATTTTGGGGCGCGTATCGAACCTGCCCACGGTCTGGTCGAATTGCCTGGCGGGCTGGCTGCTCGGCGGCGGCGGGAGCGGGTGGATGTTCCTGGTGGTCTGCCTCGGCACGACCTGCCTCTTCCTCGGCGGGATGTTTTTGAACGACGCGTTTGACGTCGAGTTTGACCGGCAATACCGCATGGAACGCCCGATCCCATCCGGGCAAATCACCGTCGATGAGGTCTGGCGTTGGGGCTTCGGCTGGCTGGGAGCCGGGACAGTGATCCTGATTTTGCTCAGCAAAACCACCGGCGTTCTGGCGGTGCTGCTCCTGGTTTGCATCGTCGTTTACGACGCAGTCCATAAATTGGTCGGCTTTTCCCCGGTGCTCATGGCCGCGTGCCGTTTTTTTCTCTATCTGGTGGCGGCTTCGACGGCGTTGCATGGCGTGACTGGCCTGGCCATTTGGAGCGCGTTTGCGCTCGCCGCCTACATCGTTGGCTTGAGTTTTCTGGCCCGGCAGGAAAGCACGGGCGGCACGCTGAACTACTGGCCCAGCTACCTGCTGGCCGCGCCCATTCTGCTCGCGCTGGCTGTCAACGCCGGTGGTTTTCGGCGCTCGGCGCTGCTGCTTTCAGCAATTCTTGGTCTGTGGATTGTCCACTGCCTGCGCCAGGCCTTTACGATTTCCGATCCGAATGTCGGGCGCGCGGTCGGCGGGCTGCTGGCGGGCATCGTGCTCGTCGATCTGCTGGCGGTGGCCGGTGGGCAAACGATCTGGACCGAGCTCGCTTTTGTCTCCTTGTTTGTCGCCGCCTTGCTTTGTCAGCGGTTTGTTCCGGCGACTTGAAGGGAGGGCAACGAAGGCTCGCTCCAAACAATAAACCCGGAACCGTTGCCGGTTCCGGGCTCCCACGTCTTCGATGGCGTCAAGTTTGGGGGAACGCCCTCGAATCCACGCCCCGTTTAGTTTGCACCCGCAGGAGTTTGCGTCTGCTTGTCCTTGTTTAAGTCCTTCACGTCCTCTTTGAGGTCTTTCTTGTCCGACCGGATGTCCCGGTTGTCGCGGCGAATGTCGCGGCGATCGCGCCGGATGTCCCGCCGATCCTGGCGCAAGTCCTGTCCGTCCTTGCCCACCTCCTTCACGTCATTGCGAACGTCGCGGTGATCCGAGCGAACATCCTGCTTGTCCTGGCGCAGGCCTTTGACGTCGCTCCGAACGTCCGCGCGGTCGGATTTGATTTCGGCACGTTCCTTCTGCGCCCCGGCGACATCGCCGTTCTTGAGGTCCTGGCGCAATTCCTGCCGGTCTCCCCGCAGCTCTTTGCCGTCTTTACGAAGATCGGCGCGGTCGCTGCGCACGTCCGCACGGTCTTTGCGGAGGTCCTGCCGGTCGCTGCGAGCATTCTTCACATCGCTTTTTATGTCCTGCCGGTCGGATTGAGCGTCGGCCTTGTCTTTTCGGAGGTCTTTCACATCCTGGTTGCGATCAGCGCGGTCTTCGCGCAGGTCGCGGCGGTCCCGGCGGATATCATGGCGGTCCCGGCGGCTCGGAGCGTCAGCGGCATTGCTGGTTGCGCTCAAACCGACAATCCCTGCGCAGACCAGAGCGAGTGCAGATAAGATCCTCATAAATGACATTCTTCCGATCAAATTTTGTTTTGTTTCGACTGCGGGGAACCATTCTCCGCAGTCCTGAAGCCACAGACGAGCGCTTCGCAAAAAGGTTATAGCTGGAAGCGGGCCAGAGAGCGGAGGAGCGCCAAATCTCATCTTGAGTCAGGGGCACCAAAGGGAGAACAGCTGTTTAGCGTGGCGAGTCCGCGCGGCAGGTCCAATCTATCAGTATCTATCGTTGCAAGTCGCGCAAAGTTTGCGGCAGGCGTAGTGGCACGGGCGTCTCGTGTGTTCCAGCAAGATTCCATGGCGCCAAAACCGGAAACTCACGGGCGAGACGCCCGTGCCACTACTTTGGTTGCGGCACCAGCCGCGCTGCGCTGTATCGCGGGTTTCCAACCCGCAGTCGCTTCGCCGCCTCCAAAACTCACGCCCCACTCCCCTTTCGCAACGCGGCCGATTTGCCATCGCTGGCCGAAGAGCGGGCGGACTTCTTCGCCGGCATGTCTTCGCCGGTGAGTTCCTTCCAAAGTTGCGGTGTCATCGGCCGGTTGTCGCCGGGCGGATTGAGCAGATACCAGATCATGTTCCGGAAGTCGGCGTCGGACATCTGCTCCAGGCCTTCGGGCATCAGGCTCAAGGCGCTCGTGCGAATGCCCGGTTTGCCGTTGACAACGGCGATGTCGCTCCGCGCGATGATATTTTCAGTGGGACCGGAGGCAAGGAGCTTCAATCGGGTGGGCGTGTCTTCAACGATCCGCCCATTGAGCGTACGACCGTCTTTCAGCTCGACTTCAGTGTTCTCGAAACCGTTTCCGATGACTTCGTTCGGGTCGATGATGTTATGCAGCAGGGCCTCAAGCGTGCTGCGGCCCACGCCGGTGAGGTCGGGACCGACGTCCGCGCCTTCGCCGTAAAGCTTGTGGCAAACGAAGCAGGCGCGCTTGGCCACTTCGTAGCCCGCTTTGATGTCCGGCTCGCCGTTCAACACCGCTTTGCGCTTCTCGGCAATGAGTTTGAGCTTGTCCTCGCCGGTGGCGCGGTAACGGCCTAGAACGCGATTGGCGTGGTCAACCACGGAGTTGTCTGAACTCTTTGCCAGCGCGCGACGGGCGGTGGCAGAGAAGTCCTGCGGATCGACAGTCCTTTTGTCCACACCGGCGAGCAACGCGCGACACCACTTGCTGCGCGTGACGAGAACATCGGCAGCGGCGCGGCGCGTGGGCAGCGTAAATTTCTTCCAAGCCTCAACCACCGAGGAAGCGATTTCGTCTCCGTCAAAGGCGCTCAGCGCTCGGACGGTTTCAACATAGAGCTGCTGTGCCTGGTCGGATGGCCCCCTCACCTCGGCCCGCTCCCCCGCGGGAGAGACGCCGGCCTTGCCTCCCTCCCCCCTCGGAGGGGAGAGGGCCGGGGTGAGGGGCCTCTTCAACAACTTCAACAGCTCCGCCTTGGCCGCCTCGTCCTTCGTCTCGCGCGCCGCCTGAATGCCTTTCAGACGGTCTTCGACGCTCGCCCTCGCGTCGTTGATCTTCGCGATGAGCGCGCGGCTCGCGCTGGTGTCGCCCAGCAACGTGGCGAGCCGGCGGGCTTTGTCGGCCAGCGCGGGGTTTGTCGTGAGCTTGGCGAAGATCTGTTCGAGCGGAATGCTCGGCGGCGCGCCTTTGCTTTTGAAAGCGTCGATCAGGCCATCGAGCGCGGCGTCGGCCAGCGTGGTCTTGGCCGCAATGGTACCGAGGAATTCCATCGCGGCGTTCAAATGTTTCTCGCGGGCGCCGCCGTCCGTGAGGTCGCAGATGCGGCGCATCACGCGGTGGAGGCAGTAAGCGCTCACAGAGTTTTCGTGCGCGCTGACGAGCGGGAAGAACGGCTTCGGGTCTTGCGCCACCAGCGGCTCCATCGCCATCCAGACGATGTGCGGATAATAGAAGTCGCCGTCCACGCTTGGGCGGGAGAGGAGTTGTTTGAAGTGAGGGGAAAGATCGACCGGCGTGACGACAGCCGGTGCAGTGTCCACCGTGAGGGAACCGGAAACAAACATGCGCAGTGCTGTGGCCACCGCAGCACAAACCACACTATTGCCGTCGCCAGCCAGATATCCCAAACGATCAACGGCGGCTTCGCAGTGGACGGAGGTTGTGCCGCGCTCTCCGTCGAGGCGCGCCACCCATGCAAGCACCGTGGGATCTTGGGACGCGGAAGAGTATTCGAGCACAAACTCATCCAGCAGATCAGAGCTGTGCAGCGCCCACAACGCGGAAAGCTCAGATGAAGTACTCCTGCTGGTAATGTAAAGGCTTTTCAAGTCAGCTTTCGTGTTTGCCTCGCGACGTTCGGATAATAAGCGCTGGGCCGTCCTGCGTTGCCAAATGTCGGAGGCTTCCAATAGTTTTACCAACTTACCGCTCTTGAGCTTTTTGAGATTCATCTTTTTGTCCGGCCTGCTCGGCACCGGTTTGCCCGGCGTGTC
>Ga0209804_1002749_pt1 | contig 10480 bp, 11 predicted proteins | sample GraSoiAngelo_139_FD_185896 | JGI IMG/M metagenome (GOLD analysis project Ga0209804, IMG submission 185896) | Grasslands soil microbial communities from the Angelo Coastal Reserve, California, USA - 14_0929_12_20cm (SPAdes) (version 2) | ecosystem: Environmental > Terrestrial > Soil > Grasslands ... | reverse complement strand
GGAAGTCAGGTCTTGCAGAACTTACGACACGTCTCCTCATCAGAGGAACCCGGAAACTCGGAGCCGGCAAGATCGCAGATCAGCTTGAATCCGTGGGAGCCGCGGTTTCTTTCCGAAACTCCCAGGATAGTATCATCTTCCAGGCACGAATGACAAGCCCCTGGACAAAACGAGTCCTCGGCATCGTCGCAGACTGTCTGACCAGACCCGCTCTCTCTCCACGGGACATTGAACGAGAACGAGAAGGACTCTTGACGGACATTCGGCTCAGAGACGATGACACTACACGGCGCGGCATGAGGGATCTTCAGAGACTCGTATATCCGTCCGGGCATCCGTACAGGAAAGACAGGTTTGGAACAGCAGAAACAGTCAAGGACCTTGAACGGTCGGATGTTAAGGACTATTTCGAGAATGTAATCAGCAAAGCCACGACCCTCATCGCGTTTGCGGGACAGTTCAAGAAAGACGAGGTCGTGGGCTGGGCCGCTCGAACTTTCGCGACAAGAAGCGAGAAAAAGATCAACGCGAAAAAGAACGCTGCAGCGAATTCAGTTTCAAAAAGCACGAAGAGAGAGATCGTAATGCCGCACAAGACACAGGGAGACATTCTCATCGGCGGAGTAGCGTGCTCCAGAACTGATCCCGACTATGAACGGTTGAACTTGATGAACGTAATCTTGGGCGAGCTAGGCTTCATGGGCAGGCTAGGACAGCGGGTCCGGGACAAGGAGGGACTGGCCTATTCCTGCACATCATTCCTCAACTCTGGACTCGCAGGCGGTAGCTGGACTGCTCTGGCCGGAGTAAACCCTCGAAATATTGCAAAGGCGTCGGTTCTAATGAAGGAAGAGATCGAACGGGTCCGTCAAGAACTCGTCGAGGAGCAAGAATTAGCCGATGCCAAACAGAACCAGCTGGGATCCGCTCTGATGGAGCTGGAATCTACAGAAGGAATCGCCAGAACCAGCCATAATCTAGCCCACTTTGGTTTAGGACTCGACTATTTCGTCAAGAGACGACAGCTCTTCGGCAAGATAACCCGGGAAGACTTGATGGAAATGGCCAGGAAATATCTTGACAGTTCTCGATTGTCAACGGTCATTGTAGGCCCACGGTTGAAGAGCTAGCTTCCAAGTCTTAAATCGCGATTATCACTTGGCAGTATAGACATGGACGATCCCGCTACGGAAGTTACGATTGATGAGTTCAAACGGCTTGAGATGAGAGTGGGAACAGTAGTCGAAGTCTCAAGGGTTCCTCGGACCAACAAACTGTACAAGGTCGTCGTCGACCTAGGGACCCATGGAAAGAAGCAGACTGCCACAAGTCTGGTCGATTTTTACAACGCGGAGGACCTGCTCCACAAACGAGTGATCTTCTTGGCCAACTTGAAACCTACGACGTTTGCGGGACAAAAGTCTGAGGGAATGCTCCTGGCCGCTTCTGAAGGAGAGAAGCTTGCTCTGTTGGGTATTGAGCGAGATGTTCCGGATGGGTCACGCGTTAGCTAGAAGCTCTACATCGTCATGACAGGAACTTGGCTGGCTAGGAGACGAAAGGACCAGTACTACCGTCTCGCACGGATTCGAGGCTATCGTAGCAGATCAGCATACAAACTCCAACAGACAATCCGGACCTACGGCATTGTAAAAGAAGGACAGAAAGTTGTGGACCTCGGAGCCCAGCCCGGAGGATGGTTGCAGGTTGCACGTGAAACGGTTGGGCCTGAAGGGCTTGTGTTGGGCATTGACCTCAAAGACATCCAGCCCTTCTCACCGAACGTCAAACTGTTGAAGATGGATGTGTATGCGGAAGATGTCCCGGATCGGATCATCGCCCAACTGGGAGGACCGGCGAATGCAGTTCTCTCAGACCTCGCCCCGTCAATCATTGGAGCGTGGGATGTAGACCATGCGAGACAAGTGGACCTAGCTCGGCGTGCTTTGGAGATTGCTGAGAAAGTCTTGGATTATCGAGGGAACGTGCTCATCAAGCTCTTTGAGGGTCCTGAGCGGAAGAAGCTCCAGGACGACGCGGCATTGTTCTTCGAGAGTAGCCGATTGTTGAAGCCTAAGGCGAGCAGACCGGAGGCTTCTGAAATCTATTTTCTCGGTCTTGGTTTTAAGGCCAGATGGCATCAATCACGAAAGGAATGACGGGGTTGAGAGTCATATTGCTGACAGGTCGCCCCGGAGTTGGAAAGACCACGACGGTCAATCGGGTCTACGAGTACTATTCCAAGAATGGTCTCAAGGTTGAAGGATTGACAACCCGCGAGGTCCGAGAGGGCGGCGCAAGAACAGGCTTCATGATAAAAGACCTATCGTCTGGTCAGGAAGGATGGTTAGCCAAGAAGGATCTCGGAACAGGGCCTAGGGTCGGATCCTACGTTGTGGATTCTGATGATCTAGAGAAGATTGGAGTTTCCGCACTGGAGCGTTCGATGTCCGGAGCCGCCGACTTGGTTATCGTCGACGAGATCGGACCAATGGAAATGACCAGCACCTCCTTCAGAAACAATATCTCCAAAATCCTGAATGGGACGAAAACCGTTGTCGCTACAGTGAAGTTCGGATCACGTTATCCAGAAGTAGAGAACACGTGGAGGAGGAGTGTGCACTGGGAGATTACGAAAGAGAATCGTGAATCGATCTATCGAAGACTGATTCGTCAGGTTGACGACTGGATTGGGGAACCGAAGAGCGGAGCCTCATGAGAGTCTGCGGCGTTGATGATGCGGGTAGGGGTCCTGTAATCGGACCTCTGGTCATTGCTGGAGTGATAATAGAGGAGGACAAGCTTGACCTTTTGAAGATGCTTGGAGTCAGGGATTCGAAACAGCTTCTCTCATCCGCAAGGACCCGTCTCTCCAAAGAGATTCCTGGTGTCGTGGACGATTATCACGTGCTGGAGATAGAATCTCAAGAGTTGGATAGAATTGTAAACCGGGCTCCGAAATTCCAGAGGCTGAATCTGCTGGAGGCCAAGGTAATGGCGCAGGTTATCGAGAAGTTGAAGCCAGATCTTGTGTATGTCGACTCGTCGGACACTCGGACAGAGCGCTTCAAGAACAACATACTAGACTGTCTCTCTTTCACGCCGAGAATAGTCTCAGAGCACAAGGCCGACATCAATTATCCTGTCGTCTCAGCGGCCAGCATAATGGCAAAGGTTCACCGGGACCGTAGGATTGAGGAGATCAAGAAGGAATATGGGGAGATCGGTTCAGGATACGCCCATGATGCCTTGACGGTCAAATTCCTGCGAACCTATTACTCCGATCACGGAGACTTTCCGCCCATCGTCCGACGTTCCTGGAAGACGCTGAGAAACATTGTACAAAACTTGACGCAATCCACTCTAGGATAGATCGCTTAGTAAGGATTCGACGGCTCAGGCAAATGCCTTCTCGCTCATTGGTAGTCCGAGTAACTTTGACCAATCATCGCCGTCTGCGCAAGAATTACTCATGTCCGGTATAAGGGCGTTGATTGGGTTCAAACTGAACGCTCAGTCCGTCGTCGTTTCGCCCATCGGACCTTTCAAGCTGGGCTCAGAAATTTGGAGGCCCGTTACAGCCTTGCCTAGCCTCGTAGGACTTGTTGTCCTAGTTAGAGGTACAAAACCCATATCGACTTCACTCTACGAATAATAACATATTCAGCGCTGTTGGAGACCTGGCGTTGACCTTTAAGCCCGAATACATTCCTCGAATACTCCTGAGCCTCATCCTGTTCAGCTTGGGCTCTTCATTGCTACTATTCGCCCCTTCTGGTTGCCTGTGCCCCCTGGTGACCGTTGGACAACCGCTGCCCGAATCTCTGGTTTATCCTGTTTGGGAGCTCTTGCTTGTAGTGCTACTCATAGGTGCTGGCGTCCTCGTCCTGGTCCTTCCAAGAGACAAACCGATCAGGCGAACCGAAAGCCCATCACCAACAGATTCCTCATCAAATTCCGGCCCTCCTATTCCAGCCATGGAGAAGGATCTCACTGAATGAAGCCAGAGCATGTTTGCCGAGAAACTAGCCGTCTAGAAGACGGGTTTCTTGTAGGCCTCCGACGTTTCGTATCTTCGTCCCATCTCCACGTACGCTCTGTAGGACTCTTTGATGAGTCGAAGATCCTTTTCCGTGGCTCTCCGGATGACCTTGGCAGGCGTACCAACCGCGACTGACCGGGGCGCAATCCTCGCCCCGCCGAGTACTGTGGAGCCGACTCCGAGAATGGAATGCTTGCCTATACTGGCACCGTCGAAAATCATGGCTCCTACTCCGATGAGACACTCGTCTCCTACTCTACAAGCGTGTACTACCGCGCTGTGGGCGACGGTAACTCCGTTTCCTATGATCGCAGGATCCTCCGCTGAGCAGTGAACTACAACATTGTCTTGAATACTGCAGTCGGAGCCTATTCTAATGTAGCCGTAGTCGCCCCTAATGACTGCTCCGGGCCATATGCTTGTTCGGGGTCCAATAACAACATCGCCAATTATCGTGCAGTTCGGTGCGAGAACTGCTGACCGATGAATTCTTGGCTTCTTAGGGCCTAAGGCGTAAGTGGGCATTCTAACGCCGGACTCGGTTAGTCTTCGGCCTCGTCTTTCTCTTCAGTTTTCTCTTTCGCCAGTTTTGCCTTTGCCTGTTCCACTTTTAGTTGTTCCTTTTCCAATTCTTTAGCTGGAAGAGGTGGTAGACGTGGTTTCTCTGTACCCTCGTAGAATATCAGGCTCTTGGATTCGAGTATCTGTTGTAACTTGTTGACGGCGATTCCAACTTGGATCTCTCTCTTTGCTCCGGTGCAGACAAGCTTGCCGCTCGCGAAGAGTAGGATGACGACCTTGGGCTCATCCATTCGATAGATGAGACCTGGAAACTGCTCCGGCTCATACATCGTCTTCTTCAAGCCATACGTGGCCTTCTCGAGATCGATGTAACCGCCGAGACCTGCAGACGCGACGATATTCTGGATTGTAATGTCGGGCTTGCCTAGAATGACAATACCATCCCTTTTCAATTCGTCAATTACTTTCAAGACAGCTTTTCGCGCCTGGCGCTCGGACTTCGCGCCGGTGCACACCATCTTGCCAGAGCTGAAGATCAGGGTCGCAGTCTTGGGCTTCTTTAGACGATAGACCAATCCCGGAAATTGCTCGGGACGATACTCGACACCCGGAAAGACCCTGACGATGGCGTTGAGGTCGATCTGCTGCTTGAGTGTCGCAGACGCGACAACGTTCTCGATGTTAATGAAGGCCCTACCTTTGTCTGACAACTATAGAAGACCAGTCTCTAGGCGAGGAGGAAGGGTTGACGATTCTCTCGATAATTCGAGAAAAAATGATTCTCGCCAGCGTTCACCGCGCTGGAAGCTGCCCTCTTTATATAGAGTATTTAAGCTAGCCCGGTCTCAGCGAGAAAAATCGGAACAGGATCGCAGAGTCGAGCTTTGATGTCGCATCCGGGTGCAAGATTCTCGTCGAAGCCACTGACGACTTTGTTTCCTCCGGTAGATTGGAAGAGAGCTTCTTCTTTCCAGGCTCAGCGACCTCGAATGCAAACAATGCCACTATGAGTGCTACGATTACGAGAATTCCTTGAGTCTTAGGCTGCCCAGTGTTGTCATCGTACATGAAATTGCGAATGTCAAGGATTGCGGATCCCAGGTATGGAATCGGAATAGTGAACTGGTAAATCCCCACGAGGGCAGATCCCGGATTAGGGCCTTCATTCGATCCTGGAGGGTTCGCGTCGCCGTGTGTTACGAAGGCGTACTGACCCGGATATACCGTATCATTGCTCGGTGTATACACCATTATGATCCTGTGAACAATCAGATAGTTCGGATTATTCGGATTAGGCCTAAACACGATGATGTCCCCTAATTTGATCGCATTCGGATCCTGGCCCCGTATTACGATAAGAGCGCCAATCGGCAGTGTGCAGTTGCTTGGCGGACACATGCTTCCAGAAGAAACGACTAGAATCGGGTATTCCGTATTGAGCGCTAGGCGGATTCCACCCCACACAGCAATTGCACCCAACATCACAAGTCCTACTAGAAATATACCTCTGGCGGTCTCATTCTTTCTCAAATATGTGCGAAACTTTCTGATGTAATTACTCAAAGAGCGTCTCTGGCCTGAGCAAGTCTTGCTTGGAAAGATCTATCCCATTATCAGAGCGACTGCAGTCTTCGTCTGATTTGGAACATTGGAGGGGGGCGTCTTCTTCCCCGGCTCAGCAACCTCAAATGCAAACAGAGCCACGATGAGTGCTACTATCACGAGAATTCCCTGAGTCCTCGGCCGACCGGTTGCGTCATCATACATGAAACCACGGATGTCAAGGATAGCAGCTCCAAGGTATGGAATCGGAATAGTGGCCTGATAGACGCCTACTATCTGGCTTCCCGGCACGGAGCCCCCTGGTCCGGACCATGAGTCGTACACTCCAACGCTGTAAGGGTTAGCGTCTCCCCTTGTGAAGAAATCGTATTGCCCGTCGGGACTACTACTCTGAGGGACGATCTTCATCACTCGGTGAACTACCAAATAGTCGGGCGTCGAAGGGAAAGGTCTGAAGATGATGATTGTTCCGTTGCTTATTGTTGCAGGGGCCTCCCCTCGGATGACGATGAGGGCACCAACTGCTAGTGTACATGCATTTGAATGGAGTTCTGGGTGATCGCTCTGACACATGCTGCTCGATGATACAACCAAGATGGGGTATTCGGTGCTAAGGGCTAGGCGGATTCCTCCCCAGACAGCAATGGCACCTAGGATCACTACCCCGACTAGAAACAGGCCCCGGGCTGTTTCATTCTTTCTTAGATAGGAGCGAAATTGTCGGATGTAACTACTCAAAGTGGTGTCTCTGGCCTAAGCATGTTTCGCTTGGAAAGGACCTATCTCGGCCTCGTACTGAATCCGCTTCAAAAACTCTTCCGCAGCCCGGGCACCGGCCGTTAGGAATTCTTCGCCCCTAGCTGTAATCTGGTAGACTTTTCTTCCTCGCCCACCCTCAGCTTCCCAGACCGCTTGAAGGTAGCCCTTCTCCTCCATGGCGTGAAGCAGTGGGTAAAGCGTCCCAGCGCTGAGGTACACTTTGAACCGATCCCGGATTTCCAGGTTGATCTCATATCCCCATCGGGGTTTTGCTTTGAGGAGACGTAGTATGATGAGGTCAAGGTGGTTCTTGACTAGCCGTTCCCGCCAGGCCTTATCGAGGTCCTTGTTCATTGGAGCTGGTGTTCCTATTTGTATTTGATGGTGGATGAACGCCCCTAAATGCTTTCCACTAGCCCCGAGCACATAGCCGTTCTCGAATGTAATCGTGACGGTTCAGCGAAACTAAAGATCTGATTATTTTCTATGTTTTTATCGAACGCAGCCCTGCCTTACTGTGCTGATTGTCGTCCAACGTCTTCGACCTACTCCCGAGACCCCTAGCGGAAGCTGTCAAAGAACGAGGATTCCTCAAACCCACTGAAGCTCAGGCAAAAGCCATTCCACCAATCCTGGAAGGCAAGAATGTCTTACTGATCTCGCCGACGGCGAGTGGGAAGACTGAGTCTGCCATTTTACCCGTCTTTACGCGGTTCTTGAATGAGCCTGATCGCGGACCGGGCGTCAAGATCATCTACATCACTCCACTCCGAGCGCTCAACCGGGACCTTCTGGATCGGCTGCGATGGTGGGGGCAGAAGATCGACCTCAAAGTCGGGGTCAGGCATGGTGATACGGAGATCAAGGAGAGAGCCAGCCAGTCTCGAAGTCCACCTGACCTGCTCATCACGACTCCAGAGACTCTTCAGGCGATTCTTCCAGGGCGAATACTTCGACGGCACCTGCGAGACATTCGTTTCGTGATAATCGACGAGGTACACGAACTTGCCGAAGACAAGCGTGGGAGTCAGCTTGCTATTGCATTGGAGCGGCTGCGCTGGGTCGCCCAGAGAGACTTTCAGATGGTGGGACTCTCCGCAACAATTGGATCCCCTGACGTGGTCGGAAAATTCCTAGTGGGCGAAGGTAGACCAGTCGAAATCGTTCACATCCCGGTCGCGCGGAGGATGAAGCTTGAGATCGTCTCACCTGAACCTACCGGCGAGGATGTCCGACTTGCCGGGAAGCTGTTCACCCACCCAGAGGTGGCGGCTAGGTTACGCATCATGAAGGGCATGATCAATGATCACAAGTCAGTTCTTCTGTTCACCAATACTCGCGCAAACGCCGAGGTCTTGGCCAGCCGATTCAAAGTCTGGGACGTCGACTTTCCAGTCTCCATACACCACGGCAGCTTAGCAAAGCTCTCCAGGATCACTGCTGAGCGGGCGTTGAAGGATGGTGAGATCAAAGGACTAGTCGCAACGTCTAGCCTTGAGCTGGGAATAGATGTAGGAAGGATCGACTACGTCATCCAGTACATGAGCCCCCACCAGGTCACACGGCTCATCCAGCGAGTCGGACGATCCGGCCATAGCGTGGGCAAGATGGCTGATGGCATCATCATAACGATGGACTCTGACGATACGCTAGAAGCGATGGTGATCGCTCGGAAGGCCAAGGGCGAGGACTTGGAAGATGTAACAGTTCCAGAAAAGCCGTTCGACGCACTATGCCATCAGATCGCTGGATTATTGATCCAGAACCGCAAGTGGTACTATTCCGAACTGCTGGACATTCTAAGAAAGGCATACCCGTATCGGAACTTGACGGAAGAAGACGTTGCGGCGGTAACCAACTATATGCACTCACGATTCCCACGTCTAGGCTGGGTCTCGGCGCAGGACAAAATGGTCATGCGACCCTCGAGGGTCAAGGACCTCTACCGATACTATTTCAACAAACTATCAATGATTCCGGACGAGAAACAATACCTCGTCGTTGAGCAGGAGAGCGAAACTGCGGTAGGCGTTCTTGACGAGGCTTTCGTAGCAGAGTACGGCCAGCCAGGGACCAAGTTTATCGTTCGCGGAACCCCGTGGATGATGCAGAGCATTAGAGGAGACAAGATCTTCGTCCGAGGCATATCTGACCCTACTGGGGCAATACCTAGCTGGATTGGCGAAGAGATACCTGTGCCATTCCAAGTAGCCTCAGAAGTTGGAGAGTTACGACGTATCACAGAGGAGGATTACAGGAATGGAAAGAGTCTCAAGGAGATCAGTGAGAAGCTCACCCAGAGATATCCTGCTGACGAGAGAACGATTCGCCGCGCCCTCACCGAGACGTACGATCAGTGTGAAGAGGGGCTGCCGGTCCCAAGCGATAAACTTCTCACAATCGAAGAATGGGACGATTACATAATCATAAACTCACATCTGGGGACCCTCGTCAACCGAACTCTAGCACGTCTCGTCGGCCACTTGCTGTCTGACGAGGCGGGGGTCAGTATTGGGATCCAGCAGGACCCCTACAGAATAGTGCTTCAGACAATGGGAGCGATAGACTCTGAGGACGTGCAGAAGATTCTGCTGAGGTTGGCGGGCAATGATGTGACTGAGCTGGCTATTGTTGCTTCTAAGAGAACCGGTCTGTTCAAGAGAAGACTTGTTCACGTGGCCCGAAGGTTCGGAGCCATTTCAAAATGGACTGACTTTAGCAGTATCACTCTACGTCAACTGGCTAAGAGCTTCGAGGGCACTGTCATCATGGACGAAGCGATCAGAGAAACCCAGGAGAAGGACATGGATGTCCCTCACACCCAGGAAGTCTTGAGAGCAATCGCAGCGAAAGAGATCGCGGTCAAGACGGTCAAAGCTAGCGGCGAAGCAACTCCCATTGCAAGAATCGGGCTGGAGAGAATCAGCAGAAAAGCAGACATCATACCGACCGAGAAGCTGAATCAGATTCTAGTCGGATCGGCCAAGGCTAGGATTCTGAACGAAGTCAAGACCCTAGTCTGCACGAACTGCTGGAAATATGTTGAGATGCGCAGGGTAAAAGAGATACCTCCCATCGTGAAGTGTCCGGAATGCGGGTCAAAATCAGTGGCCGCCCTTGGAATCGCAGATGAAGATATGAAGAAGGTGATCCTGAAGAACGGAGCGAGACTCTCCGAAAGGGAGAAGGACCTAGTTTCCAAGGCCGAAGACACAGCCAAGCTGGTTGACCAGTATGGCAGACTTGCAGTATACGCCCTCGCCGGACGCCGGGTCCAGCCCGAAGCAGCGGGGGACATCCTTCGAAGACACCGGAAGCCTACCAATGACTTTTTCGAAGCCATAATGGAGGCTGAGCGGGAAGCGCTGAAAGAACGCTTCTGGTAGATTCCGCAGAATGTAGAAGAAACCAAGCGGCTATCAAGTAGAAATCTTATCAGAGACGCTTCCGTTTCCCAGAGTCATCTTTGAAGCGAGATCTCTCCATCGAGACGAAGAGTCTGAGACGACTCTTCAAAGGCATACCCGGAAAGGGAGACGTGGTAGCCCTCGATCAGGTCGATCTTGAGGTCTATGATGATGAAATATTCGGGCT
>Ga0209804_1002744_pt1 | contig 10482 bp, 8 predicted proteins | sample GraSoiAngelo_139_FD_185896 | JGI IMG/M metagenome (GOLD analysis project Ga0209804, IMG submission 185896) | Grasslands soil microbial communities from the Angelo Coastal Reserve, California, USA - 14_0929_12_20cm (SPAdes) (version 2) | ecosystem: Environmental > Terrestrial > Soil > Grasslands ... | reverse complement strand
GATGGCGTCGTTGAACTTGATGTCGATCTTCGGTCCGTAGAACGCCCCGCCGCCCTGATCGATGCGGTACGTGGCGCCACGGTGTTTCAGCGCTTGCTCGAGCGCGCGCTCCGCCTGATCCCACGTCGCGTCGGTGCCGAGCTTCTTGGGGGGCCGCGTCGCGAGGTCGAGCCGATACGACAGCCCGAACGTCTTCCCCAGGACCAGCTCCACGATGTCGAGCAGCTGGAAGATCTCCTGCTCGATCTGGTCCTCGCGCAAAAAGAGGTGCGCATCGTCCATCGAGAGCCCGCGCACGCGCAGCATGCCGTGCAGCGTCCCCGAGCGCTCGTTGCGATATACGTTGGCGATCTCGGCGAGCCGGATCGGGAGGTCGCGATAGCTGCGCTGCTGCGACGCGTAGATGAGGATATGCATCGGGCAGTTCATCGGCTTCACCCGATAGCGGACGCCCTCGGCCTCACCCTCCCCTGCCGCCATGGCCGGAAACTGGTTTTCGGCATACAGCGGCAGGTGCCCGGAGCGCAGGAACAGCTCCTCGCGCGTGACGTTGGGTGTGTAAACCAGCTGATAGCCGCGCTCCAGAATCACGTCCTCGATGAAGCGGCGCAGCTGGAAGTTCAGCATCGCCCCCTTGGGGTGCCACAGTATCAACCCCGGGCCCACCTCCTCCTGAATCGAAAAGAGATCGAGCTGCTTGCCCAGCACACGATGGTCGCGCTTCTTGGCCTCGTCGAGCCGCCGCAGGTAGCCCTCGAGGTCGTCCTTGGTGAACCAGGCGGTGCCGTAGATGCGCTGCAGCATCTGGCGGCGCTCGTCGCCACGCCAGTAGGCGCCGGCGGCGTGCAACAGCTTGAAGTGTTTGATCCGACCGGTGCTCGGCACGTGGGGCCCGCGGCACAGGTCCAGGAACGGGCCGTCGGTGTAGACCGAGATCACCTCGTCGGGACCGAGGTCCTCGATCCGCTCGAGCTTGAGCGGGTCATCCTTGAAGCGCCGCTTCGCTTCGGTGCGCGAGACTTCTTCGCGGACAAACGGGTAATCGGCCTTGACGACCTCCGCCATCTTCTTTTCGATGGCCTCCAGATCGTCGGGACCGAAGGGCCGCTCCACCGCGAAGTCGTAGTAGAACCCGTCCTCGATCGGCGGCCCGAACCCGATCTTGGCGTGCGGGAACAGCTCCCGCACCGCCGTCGCCAGGACATGGGCCGAGGAGTGACGCAGCACGTCGAGCGCCTGCGGGTCCTTGTCGGTGAGGATCGCGACCGTGGCGCCGTCGGGGAGCGGGCGTGCCAGATCCCAGACGCTCCCGTTCACACGCACGGCGAGGGCCGCCTTGGCGAGGCCCGGCCCGATCGCCTTGGCCAGATCGGCGCCGGTGGAGCCCTGGGGCAGGCGTTTCTCGCTCCCGTCGGGGAGCGTGACCCGGATTTCGGCGGCGACCATCGGGTCAGGGAACCGGTTGGGCGGCGGGGGCGGCCGGACTGGTGAGCGACGGCACCCGGCGCCCGTCGCGGAAGTAGAGCGCGATGGCGAAGACGATCACAACCGCGATCGCGATCCACCGGGCGAGGCGGGTGGTGGGGAGCTGCGGCATTTCGTCGGCCATGAGAGCGTATTCTACCACCAACCTCCACCAACCTCCACCAACCTGCCTATTATAAGGAATGCCGCAGCCGCGCTTCGAGCTTCCACCCCAGTACGATCCGCACGCCGTGGAGCGGCGCCTGTACCAGCGCTGGCTCGACCGCGGGGTGTTCACGGCCCGCGCCGACTCGTCACGTGAGCCGTACGTGATCGTCATGCCCCCGCCCAACATCACCGCGATCCTCCACACGGGCCAGGGGCTCAACAACGTGATCCAGGACGTGCTGATCCGGTTCGAGCGGATGCGCGCGCGAGAAGCCGAATGGCTCCCGGGAACCGACCACGCCGGGATCGCCACCCAGAACGTCGTCGAACGACTCGTCGCCAAGGAGGGAAAGACCCGGTTCGACCTCGGGCGCGACACGTTCGTCGAGCGGGTATGGGCGTTCGTGCGGGAGACGGGGAACACCATCCTCGAGCAGCTCAAGATGATCGGCTGCTCGTGCGATTGGAGCCGCACCCGCTTCACGCTGGACGAGGCCTACTCGCGCGCGGTGCGCGAGGTCTTCGTGCGGCTGTGGGAAGAAGGGCTGATCTATCGCGGCCACCGCGTGATCCATTGGTGCTCCCACTGCCTCACCGCCCTGTCCGACGAGGAAGCCGAATCGACGGAGACGGACGGCAAGCTGTATTACATCCATTACCCGGTGGAAGGCGGCCCGCAGCCCTTCCTCACGGTCGCCACGACCCGTCCCGAGACGCTGCTCGGCGATACGGCCGTGGCGGTCCACCCGAAGGATGCCCGGCACGCCGGCTTCGTGGGAAAGGTGGCCCGGCTCCCCATCGCCGACATCCCGATTCCGATCGTCGCGGACGACGTGGTCGACCCCACCTTTGGCACCGGGTTCGTGAAGGTGACCCCGGCGCACGACGCGACCGATTTCGAGATCGGCCTGCGGCACAAGCTGGAGATGCCGCTGGTCATGACCGAGGACGGACGCATGGAGCACGCGACGCGGGTGCCCAAGCCGCTCGCCGACCTCGACCGGTTCGAGGCGCGCGAGCGGATCGTGGACATGCTGAAAGAGCGGGGCCTGCTCGAGAAGATCGAGCCGCACCGATACGCGCTGCGGCGCTGCTACCGCTGCGACACGATCGTCGAGCCACGGCTCAGCGATCAGTGGTTCGTGAAGATGAAGCCGCTCGCCGAGCCGGTGCTCACGGCTTATCGGGCGGCGACGTTCCGCATCGTGCCGGAGCGCTGGCACGCGACGTTCGAGCACTGGATGGAGAACATCCGCGACTGGAACATCTCCCGCCAGCTGTGGTGGGGGCACCGCATCCCCGTGTTCACGTGCACGCAGTGCGAGCACCGGTGGGCCGACCGGAAGGACCCCGCACGCTGCCCCAAATGCGGCGGCGCCGTCGAGCAGGACCCCGACGTGCTGGACACGTGGTTCTCGTCGTGGCTGTGGCCATTCGCGACCTTCGGCTGGCCCGAGCGCACCGCCGATCTCGCGCGGTTCTATCCGGGACACACGCTGGTCACCGCGCCGGAGATCCTGTTCTTCTGGGTGGCCCGGATGCTGATGTCGGGCTACCACTTCATGGATCGCCGGCTGCCGTTCACGACGGTGTACCTGCACGGCACGGTGCGCGATACCCAGCATCGCAAGATGTCCAAGTCGCTCGGCAACGGCATCGACCCACTCGACGTGGTGCGGCTGTACGGCGCGGACGCGCTGCGCTGGACGCTCGTGGCGGGCAGCTCGCTCGGCGCCGACGTGATCCTCGACCCGAGCGACCTCGAGACTACATTCGCTCCCGGGCGCAACTTCGCGAACAAGCTCTGGAACATCGGGCGGTTCATTCTGGCGCAGCTGCCCGAGCGGATACGGCCGATCGACGACCTCGACCCGGCGACGCTGTCATTGGCGGACCGCTGGATCCTCGGCCAAGCGTCCAGGACGGTCCTGGACGCGACGGAACAGCTCGAGTCGTTTCGCCTCGATGAGGCCGCCAAGACCTGTTTCGAGTTCGCATGGAACGACCTCGCCGACTGGTATGTGGAAGCGGTCAAGCCGCGCCTTGCCGCAGCGGCGGGGGCCGCTCCGGACGTCGCTGCAGCACACGCGGTGCTCGCGTATTGCTTCGACACCGTGCTCCGCTTGCTGCACCCGGTTGTGCCCTTCCTTACCGAGGAATTGTGGCAGATGCTACCGGGTCGACAGGCGGACGACCTCCTGGCCGTCGCGACGTGGCCCACGGTGCCGTCGACCTTCCCAAAGCTCGCTCGCGATTCCGAATTCGCGCGCGTCCAGGAAGCGATCTCGAAGATCCGGGCCATCCGGGCGGAGTACCGGGTACCCCCCAAGACGCGTCTCGCGGCCGCCATCAAGCCGAGGAGCGAATCGATCCGAGCCGCGTTCGACGGAGAACGCGACACGATCGTCCGGCTGGCCCAGCTCTCGGAGCTGCAGCTCGACGGCGGGCTGCACGGCGCGGGCGCCCATGCCGTGCTGGGCGACGGCAGCGAGGTGTTCGTCGCGTTGGCCGACGCGATCGACCTGCGTCAGGAGTGCCAGCGCCTCTTGGGCGAGCTCACGCGGCTCGAGCAACAACTGGCGGCGCTCGACGCCAAGCTCACCAACAAGAATTTCATCGCGCGGGCGCCCGCCGAGGTGGTCGCCAAGGAGCGCGAGAAGGAGCGGGCGTGGCGAGACCAGCGGCAGGCGCTGGCCGACAAGCTCAAGTCGCTGGGCTGCTCCTGACCACCCTGCTGGGCGGGGGCGCGTGCGCGAGCCAGGGCGATCCGCCCGGCGGCCCGCCCCGCACCACTCCCCCCGCCATCCTCCGCACGGTCCCGGAGTCCGGCGCCGTAGCGGCCGACCTGCACGGCGATGCCGTCGTGCAGTTCGACGAGGTGATCGACGAGATGCCGTCGCGCGGGGGCCCCTCCGGCGCGATCGCCGGGCTCGCCCAGAAAGTCGTGCTCTCCCCCGTGGGGAGCGACGTGAAGGTCTCGTGGCACCGCAGCGCGATTCACGTGTCGCCGCGCGAGGGATGGAAGCGTGGCCGGGTGTACCACCTGCAGGTCCTGCCCGGGATCGCCGACCTGCGGCGCAACGCCACCAAGACCGGGACCACGGTCGTGTTCACCACGGGCCCCGCCGTGCCGGCCGCAACGCTCACGGGCACCGTGCTCTTGTGGGCGGAGCAGCGCACCCTGCCGCAGGCGGTGATCCGCGCGGCCCTGCTCCCCGACACCATCGCCTACGTCACCCTCGTCGACTCGACCGGCAACTTCCGGCTGCCCGCCATACCGCCGGGGCGCTACCACGTCTGGGCCATTCAGGACGAGAACAACAACCGTCGCCAGGATCGCCGCGAGCCGTTCGACACGGTGACCGTCACCGTGGACTCGACCGCGAGCGCGCTGCTGTGGGCCTTCGTGCACGACACCGTGGGCCCGCGTGCGCGCACCGTCGAGTCGATCGATTCCGTCACCCTGCGGGTGGCGTTTTCCGCACCGCTCGACCCGCGCCGCCCACTGGACACCGCCATGGTGCGGGTGCTCACCTTGCCCGATTCGACCCCCGTTGCGGTGCGGGCGCTGTACACGCCCGCCCGGTTCGACTCGATCCAGGCGCGTGCGCGCGCGGTCGAGGACTCGCTCAAGCGACTGCGCGACACCACGGCGCGCCGGGACACGTCGCGCGCCCGACGGGACACCTCGCACGCCCGACCGACGCCCCCCTCCGCAGCAGCCCAGCGGGCACCCGCTGCGCCGGGGGGCGTCGGTCGGGCGGCGCGAGACACGACCGTCCACCTCGACACCGCTCGGGTCAGGAAGCTGCTGAGCGAACGCCCCGTCCCCTACGACCGACTCGTTGTCCAGACGGTGCGGCCCCTCGCGCCGGGAGCCAAGTACCTGGTGCGCGTGCGCGGCGCCACGAACTTGAGCGGCGTCGCCGCCGACGCGCAGGGCGTGCTGGTGGTGCCGGTGCCCAAGCCCCCACCCACCACCGACACGACCAAGGCCCGCCCCAAGCCGCCATGACCGACCCGCGCCGCCGCCTCCCCGCCGTAGATGCGCTGCTGGCCGAGCCCGAGGTCGCGGCGCTCGCCGCCACCGGGCCGCGCGGTCTCGTGGTGCGCGCGGTGCGGGAGACCATCGAAGCCGCCCGCGCCAACGGCGGCAGCGCGCCGCCCGAAGGCTGGAGCGCGGCGATCCGGGCCCGGGTGCAGCGGCTCGCCGCTCCCTCGCTCGGACCGGTGATCAACGCCACCGGCGTCGTGCTGCACACCAACCTCGGTCGTGCCCCGCTCTCGCGCGCGGCGATTGCCGCGCTGGCGCGCGTCGGTGCCGGCTACGCCAATCTGGAATACGACATCGCGCGGGGTGCGCGTGGCTCACGCCACGCGCTATGTCGCGATCTCCTGGTCGAGCTGACGGGAGCCGAGGACGCCTTGGTCGTGAACAACGCGGCCGGCGCGGTGCTGGTCGCGCTCTCGGCGCTGGCGCGCGGCGGCGAGGCGATCGTGTCGCGGGGTGAGCTGGTGGAGATCGGCGGCGCCTTCCGGATCCCGGACATCATGGCCCGATCGGGCGCCACGCTGGTCGAGGTGGGGACCACGAATCGCACGCATCTCAAGGATTACGAAGCAGCGCTCACCCCGGCGAGCAAGCTGCTGCTCAAGGTGCACCAGTCCAATTTCCAAGTCACAGGCTTCACTGCCCAGGTTCCGGCACAGGAGATCGCGGCGGTGGGCCACGCCCGCGGCGTCGCCAGCGTGTACGATCTCGGGAGCGGGCTGCTGGTCGATCTGGCGCCCTGGGGCCTCAGCGGCGAGCCGACCGTGCTCCAGGCGCTCGCGAGCGGTATGGACGCGGTCGCGTTCTCGGGCGACAAGCTGCTCGGCGGTCCGCAGGCCGGCATCCTGCTCGGCACGCGGGCGGCGATCGAGGCGTGTCGCAACGATCCCCTCGCGCGCGCCGTTCGAGCCGACAAGCTCACGCTGGCCGCGTTGGAGGCTACGCTGGCACTGTACCGGGATCCAGCGACCAGCCTCCGCGAGATTCCCGTCCTCCGTATGCTCACCGAAGACGTCGCGCAAATACGTCAACGCGCAGAGGCGTTGCACAAAGGCGTGGGCAAGGACGCGGACGTCGTCGAAGGTGAATCAGAGGTCGGGGGAGGCTCATTTCCGGGCGCGAAGCTCAAGACCTGGCTCGTTCGCGTGACCCCCGAACGACACCTGACGCCTGACACCTTGGCCGCGCGGCTGCGCGCGAGCGACCCTCCCATCGTCGCCCGCATTGCCGACGACCGCGTGCTGCTCGATCCCCGCACCATATTCCCCGATCAGGTCGAGACGGTCGCCCGTGCGGTGCGGTCCGCGCTCGATGGCTGAAGCGCGTGCCACTCACCGGGCCGTGTTTCTCGACCGGGACGGAACGATCGTGGAAGATCCGGGATTCCTGCACGAGCCCGGCAAGGTGCGTGTCCTCCCCGGCGCGGCGGCCGCGATCCGCCGCTTGAACGACGCGGGATGGCTCGTGGTGACCGTCTCGAATCAGTCGGGGATCGCGCGCGGCCTGTACGACGCGGCCGCCTACGCCGCCGTGCAGCGCCGCGTCGTGGAGCTCCTCGCGGCGCATGGCGCCCGGCTCGACGGCGCGTATTTCTGTCCCCACCACCCCGAGATCACGGGCCCGTGCGAATGCCGCAAGCCCGGGGTGCGGTTGTTCCGCGATGCCGCCGCCGCGCTCGACTTGAGCCTCGCGCGCTGCTATTGGGTGGGTGACCGGCTGAGCGACGTGGAGCCGGCGCGGGCTCTGAGCGTGGGCGGACACGGCCTGCTCGTGTCCACCGGGCAGGGCCCGGATCATGTCGCCGAGGCGCTGGGCTTCCCCGTCGTGGCGGACCTCGCGGCCGCGGCTGCCGAGATTGTGCGCGGCGCCTAGGACCCGCAGATTGCGGGCGCCATGGAGCCCCGGCGAGGGATCGGGATACTGGTGGTCGTACTCGCGCTCGCGCAAGGACGGCCGCGCGGCACGATCGCCGTGGGCGACACGGTGCGCGACTCCCTCACGCGACGCGATCCGGTCCTCCCGGCCGAAAGCACGTACGCGCAGGAATGGCGGCTCCGCGGCCGCGCGGGAGAGACGGTGACGATCGATCTCGCGTCCACCGCGTTCGACGCCTACGTCTTCCTGCTCGGCCCGCCGGCGGGCACGGCGCCGCCGCAGGACGACGACTCGGGAGGCCGCTGCAACGCGCGGCTCACCGTGCGATTCCCCGCCACCGGGGACTACCTCATCGTGACGACCAGTCGCGAGCGGCGCGCGACCGGGGCGTTCACCCTGACCGTGACCGCGGGCCCAAAGCCCGCCGCGCTGGCGCCCTGCACGCGGTGACGCCGGTTCCGGTGGCGGCGCTGGTTTCGGGCGGCGGCACGAACCTCCAGGCGCTGCTCGACGCCCTGGGGCGGGACTCCGCGGTCGCACGCATCACGCGGGTCGTGTCGAGCCGTGCGGACAGCGCGGCGCTGGAGCGGGCGCGGCGGGCGGATGTCCCCGTGACGGTCCTCGCCGATCCCGCGGACGCCGCCGAGCTCGTTCGCGCGGTGGGCGATGCCCGGCTGGTCGTCCTCGCGGGATACCTGAAGCGCGTCCCACCCGCAGCGGTCGCCCGATTTCGCTGGCGCCTGATTAATATCCATCCGGCGCTGCTCCCGGCGTTCGGCGGCGACGGAATGTACGGACGCCGCGTGCACGAAGCGGTGCTCGCGAGCGGCGTGGCGCTGTCGGGCGCGACGGTGCACTACGTCGACGAGGAGTACGACCGGGGCCCGATCCTCGCGCAATGGCCGGTGCCGGTTCGCGCCGACGACACGCCCGACTCCCTGGCCGCGCGCGTGCTCGAGGTGGAGCATCGCCTGCTGCCCGCCGCGGTGCTGGCGCTGGCGCGTTTGGGGGTGCCGGAGCGGGCCGTGCGGCTCCGCGCGAAGAGGGCGGCTTTCATCACTGGAGATAACCTTGCCGTCGAAATCGACTAGGGGAGCCGTCGCGGCCGCGCTGCTCGCCGCCTTTCCGGCCTACCACCTGTCAGCCCAAAGCGACCTCGACCGCCTGGCGCTCCGATTCGCCTCGATGACCGCCGTCACGGGGCTCGAGCAGGCGATGACCGACTCGCTCCTCGCCGTGCTCCCCGGCAGCACCCGCGATCGCGCCGGCAACGTCACGGTCACGCTCGGTCAGGGCTCTCCCAAGCGCCTGCTGCAATGCCCGCTCGACGAGGTCGGCTACGTCGTGGGCAACATCACGGGCGAGGGCTACGCGTTGTTGCGCAGGGTCGGCGCGCGCACGACCTATCCGCTGTTCGACCAGCAGCTCGAGGGTCATCGCGTGACCGTGTTCGGCACGAAAGGTCCCGTGCCCGGCGTGGTCGCCGTGAAGTCGACGCACCTGACGCGCGGGCGGGTCGCGGCCGGCGCGCCCGACCCCGTCTTCACCGTGGACAACGCCTACGTCGACGTGGGCGCCGCCTCGGCCGCCGAAGCGCGGGCGCTCGGGGTCGAGGTGCTGGCGCCGGTGTCGCTCACCAAGCGGCCGCTCCCGTACGGCGATCGGCTGCTGGCCGGCCCCGGTGCCGGGCGGCGCGCCGCGTGCGCGGCGCTCGTCGCGGCGGTACAGGCCAAGCTCAGGACGAGGGGCACGGTCGTCGTCGCATTCACGGTGCAGAGCCTGTACGCGGGCAACTCGGGGCTCGCCGGAGTGAAAGCGCTCCTCGGACCGTTCGACGACATCAAGACCGCGAGCCTGCCCACGCGGTACACGGATACGGCGGTGGAGACGGTGGCGCTCGCCGAAGTCGACAAGCTGATGCGGGAGATGGTGCAATGGATGGAGGGGAGATGAGGGCGGTCAGAGACGGCATGCTCGCGCTCCTTTTTCTGTCCGCTGGTCCTCCCGTCCGCCTGTCCGCCCAAGACTCGGCCCGGATCGCCGAGGCGCAGGCCGTCCTGGCACCCCTCGTGGAATCCTATGGCGTCTCGGGCGCGGAGGGCCCGGTCCGCGAGCTGGTGAAGCGCCTCCTGCCGGCGTGGGCCAAGAGCGAGACCGACAGCGCGGGCAACCTGTGGGTGCGCATCGGTCAGGGGAACCCGCTGGTCGTGTTCGTGGCGCACATGGACGAGATCGGGTTCCGGGTGACCGCCATCCGCGAGGACGGCTCGCTCGAGCTCGAGCCGCGGGGCGGCTTCATCGCGTCGCTGTTCGAGGCCCAGCCGGCGCTGGTCCATGCCGACAAGGGCGACGTGGCCGGCGTGTTCATCCCGCGCGATTCCGGTTTCACCCGACACACCCCGCCGCCCGTGCGAGTCGACCTCGGGACGACGTCTCGAGCGGCGACCATGGCCCGGGGCGTAAGCCCCGGGGCGACGGTAACCATGCCGAAGCAATACGTGCGCCTCACCGGCACCCGTGCCACCGGCCGCTCGTTCGACGATCGGGTCGGCGACGCCGCTCAGCTCCTCGCGCTGCGCCACCTGGACCGCGCTGCCTTGAAGCACCAGGTGATATTCATCTGGAGCGTGCGCGAGGAAATCGGACTCGAGGGAGCGGGCGTGGCTGCCGCAGCGCTGGGGACGGCTCCCCGCCGCGTCCACGCGATCGACACGTTCGTCTCCGCCGACTCGCCGCTCGAGCTGCCCAACTTCGCGGTGGCGCCGATCGGCGCGGGGCCCGTGGCCCGCGCGCTCGACAACTCGTCCGTGACGCCCCCGGCGTACGTGGACTCCCTCGTCCGGCTCGCGCGCGCGCGCGGCGTGGCGCTGCAGCTCGGCACCACCAACGGCGGCAACGACGGCTCCATGTTCACGCCCTACGGC
>Ga0209804_1002740_pt1 | contig 10485 bp, 9 predicted proteins | sample GraSoiAngelo_139_FD_185896 | JGI IMG/M metagenome (GOLD analysis project Ga0209804, IMG submission 185896) | Grasslands soil microbial communities from the Angelo Coastal Reserve, California, USA - 14_0929_12_20cm (SPAdes) (version 2) | ecosystem: Environmental > Terrestrial > Soil > Grasslands ... | reverse complement strand
TCGAGGTAATTTCTCGCGGCACTGTTTTGTTCCTCCTCAGTTTTCGCCAAACCATGCAAATCTAACTGATTAGGACAAAACAGTGCCTCTCAAAATCGGAATCGGGGTTAAAAACGACGGAACGGCCTACCGTTGCGGCTCGCCGGAAAGGGATGGCGAGCGCGGGCTGGGCAAGCTAGAGTACAAACGGTCGGTTCATCACGAACCTGGCGGCCAGTCTCCAACCGAATTGAGTACAAGCCGTTCTGGCAGAGGGGAGAACACAGGGTCCACCGCACGGAATCAGTGGGCGGGAGAGAGCCTCCGCGCTTTCTGCAATAGCTTCGTAAACGCCGCTGCTGGCACAGGACGGCTGAACAGATAGCCTTGCATCTCGTCGCACCGTCGGGAACGCAGGAATGCCAGTTGCTTCTTCGTTTCCACCCCCTCGGCAATCACATTCAATTTAAGGCTATGACCCATCGTAATCATCGCCGTGGTGATCGCCGCGTCCCTAACATCGCCGGCAAGATTCCTCACGAAACTCTGATCGATTTTTAAACTATTGATTGGAAATCGCTTCAAGCGGCTCAACGAGGAGGAACCGGTCCCAAAGTCATCAATCGAAACGTGCATGCCATCCGCACTGAGTTCTTTCAAGATCCCACTGCTGAGCTCGATGTCTTTCATGGCAACGCTCTCGGTAATCTCCAGTTCGAGAGCGGAGGCAGGCAGACCCGTCTCCTTGAGCACTGTTCTGATCAGTCCCACAAGATCGGGGTGCCCAAACTGGTGTGCGGAAAAATTTACCGTCACCCGCAGGGAATGCCCCGAAGCGCGCCAAGCCTGGGCTTGGGCACAGGCCGTTCGCAGGACCCACTCGCCGATGGCTACTATAAGTCGGGTTCCTTCGGCCACGGAGATGAATTCTGCCGGCAAAAGAAGGTCACGTTGCGGGTGCTGCCAGCGCACGAGAGCTTCTGCACCGGTGATTATGCCATCCTCAAGCGACGCGAGCGGCTGGAAGTAAACTCGGAACTCCTGGCGCTCAACGGCCCGCCACAGGTCGGTCTCCAACCGCAAGAGGGCCACAGCGTCGGCACGCATACTCCTGTCAAACCTCTTCCAACCCGCCCGGCCCCGCGACTTGGCGTGATACATCGCCAGGTCTGCATCGCGCAGGATGTCCTGCGGTTGCTCATACCCCACCGCTCCCATGGCGATTCCAATGCTCGCCGTGGCGAATACCTCGTGCTCGTGTAGGGTGAACGGCACGGTCAGGTTCTTTTGGATCCGCTCGGCCAGGCGTGTTGCGTCGTTGACGTCATGGACATCGTCCAGGAGAATCGCGAACTCATCTCCGCCAAAACGAGCGACCGTGTCTCCGGGACGCAGGCACTCCTTCAGCCTTCGAGATACGGCGATGAGAAGTTCATCCCCAATCAAGTGTCCGAGGCTGTCGTTGACGATCTTGAAGCGATCGACGTCCAGGAAGAGAACTGCGTAGAAATAATCTCCCGGGCGTTTTGTGCGTCCGATTGCAAACTCCAAACGGTTGCAGAACAAGGTCCGGTTGGGGAGACCTGTCAACTCATCATGAAACACATCGTGGAGCAGCTGTTCTTCGATCAGCTTGTGATCGGAGATATCCGTCTGGGACCCGGCCATGCGATAGGCCGTACCGCCCGCATCCCGAATGGCAATCCCTCGACTCAGCACCCAACGGTAGGTCCCGTCCTTGTGCCACATCCGATGTTCACCTTCAAAGTGGGGGGTACGCCCTTCAAGATGTGCAGCGATCCCCGCCCTTACACCACGGATGTCCTCAGGATGCACTCGGTGAAACCATTCTTTGGGACTATTTCCGGCCTCGCTTTCCTCAAGGCCCAGCATGGATTTCCAACCGGAAGAAAAATAGACTTCGTTGGTTTTCAGATTCCAGTCCCACAACCCGTCGTGGGCGCCGCTGGCAACAAGCGCATACCGTTCCTCGCTCTCGCGAAGCGCTTCTTCCGCGCGCTGGCACGTTTGGCGTAGGGATTTTTCTTCCAGGGCGCGTCGCACTGCAACCGGCAAACGGACCAACTGGTCTTTGAGAACGTAATCCGATACCCCTTTCCTGACCCACTCCACAGCGGATTCTTCTCCTGACGCGCTGGTCGCCAGGATAATGGGGATGTCTTTCCCTTCTTTTTTTAAAAGCTGAAGCGCGTCTATCCTTGTCCCGTTGGACGATGGGTAGTCGGCCAGCACAATGTCATAGGATTCCGAGCGCGGCCGCTCAAAAAACTCTTCGAGGTTCTGGGCCAGATCGGCGCGGACATCAAATCCCCCCTTTTTCAGTTGCTGTAGGCAGAACTCCGCATCGGCTGGGCTGCATTCGAGGAATAGGACATGCAGAGTCGGTCCTGGGGTCGCTCGTTGATTTGACGGAGCGTCACTCATGCCGCTGAGCCTCGTGAGAGGGTGAATAACTATCGTATGGAAAGAGATGCTGCGGATGATAAAAGGTTGGGCGTGTCGCCTTCTCGTTAAGAAGCGATAAGAACCATCCGTGGAGAGCGCCACCAGTTCTGTTTCGAACGGTGGGCCCCTGAAACCTTCATCCGCGCGGGCCTGGGCACCTCCGCCCCCGCAGATTTACCGATTCAGTACTGCCTATTTGACAGCGCGTTGCGATCTAATGGCGTTGCGACGGTACGGAAAGCAAGCGGCAGTAAGCTTAAACTGGCGTACCTGAGGGTCAATCCCCCGTACTATTCTCCACGACTCATGGCCGACATAAGATAGGAACCGTAGCACGGAGTGTCCGTGGGGAACCCATGGTTGGAAGTACGAAATCACCAATAGAGGAGGGTCGAATCGCCCTCGCTTTGGATAGTAATGCTCCTGTCTCCGGATCCGCGGGGTCAGCGAAAGTCGCGATGCAGAAAGGACAGGCGACTCGCCGCACTCTCTGGTTTCGACGGCATCTCAAAATCGCTGTGCACGTTTACGGTCACGGGTCAGACAAGGAGCCTTTCTTCGAGGAAACGAATACCCTGACCGTGCATGCTCATGGCGCAGTCATTACGTTGGTCACGATGGTCAATCAGGATCAAAAATTAATTCTGACAAATCCGAAGACCGGGGAAGATCTGGAATGCAAAGTCGCCTATCTGGAACCAAATGAGAACGGCGAGACCAACGTGGGGATCGAGTTCATGAGTCCGCCGCATAGCTTCTGGGGCATCGCCTTCCCGCCAGACGACTGGAATCCGGACGAGCGTAAACGCCCGCGGGCCCGCCCCGCCGGCGGTTCGTCTCCTGAATATCATTCGCGCGACAAGTCAGAAATCTCAGCGACTTAGGGCGACTTGCGGTTGAAGCAACGCGTCCGCTTCATACATCCTCCCTTGTTTTGCAGATAAGCCTACCCGAGACCTTGGTGCGAACTCACGTCGTTGGGATCGATCCTTGCGTTGTCTCTGTTGAATAATCAGCGGGTTGCAGAGCAACGAATCGTAAGGGTTTCGCGCCGGGCTTTCTTCAGAAAGACAGTCGTAGCCTTGCTACAATATGGGCGCGGCAAGCGGAGGAGTGGCCGAGTGGTTGAAGGCGGCGGTCTTGAAAACCGTTAGGCCCGCAAGGGTCTCGGGGGTTCGAATCCCTCCTCCTCCGCCATCCCCAGGGGCCCTGCGTGGCCGCCAAATTCCACAGACGGTTAAGAAGAGACACGGGCGGCCCCATCACCCACCGCGCTGGTAATCTTTTCGTTCCTCGAGCCGACTCCGGCAACTGGCTTGGTTAGAGTCAAGCTAGAATTACTTTTTTGGTCTTTCATGCGCCCTTCTCTCTCCACGTGGTGGATTCTGGCTGCCTGGATTCTGTTTGTTGGCAGCTATGCCGGGGTCTCTCTGCTGCTTCGCCCGGGCCCGGGGCTGACCACCTACGGCGACCTGGCGCAATGCGTGGTGCCGTTGTTTGCCAATGCCGGCCTGCTGCTGAACGCGGGCTCGTCCAACTGGCGCAGAAATTCCTTCTGGATGCTGATGGCGCTCGGCTGTACGCTGTGGATGGTCGCGCAACTGCTGTGGACCTACTTCGAGATTTACCTGCATCAACCTGTCCCCAATCCCTTCACCGGCGACTTCATCTTCTTTCTCCATACGGTCCCGATGATAGCCGCGCTTGCCCTGGAGCCGCACAAGCGACAACCCGAGCCCGGCCTGCGCTTCGGTTATCTGGATTTCTCGCTGCTTTCGCTCTGGTGGGTCTATCTTTACCTGTTCGTGGTCATTCCCTGGCGATACGTATTGGCCAACGTAGCGCTTTACGGGCAAAACTATAATCTGCTCAACATCGCGGAGAATATGGTGCTCCTCACCGGACTCGGAGCGTACTGGCTGCGTACTTCGGGCCGCTGGCGAGTGATCTATGCCAATCTGTTCGGCGCAGCGTGTTGTTACACCACAAGCTCTCTGGCCATCAATGTGGGGATTGACCGGCGGGTCTATTACACCGGGAGTTCCTACGATATCGCCCTCGTGGCTTCGTTTGTCTGGTTCGGGACCGCCGGCATCCTGGCGTACCGGCTCTGCCGGGCGGAAGAAGGGGAGTCCGTGAAGCCTTCGGAGGAAACGCCGGCGGTGGCGGAGAACCGGCAAAACGACGGAGTGTGGGCGGCGCGGCTGGCGATGGCCGCGGTGCTTTCGCTGCCGCTGCTGGCGGCTTGGTCGGTATTCGCCAGCGAGGAGCCGACCGCCGTGCGCCAGTTTCGCCTGCAAGTGACGCTCGGGGCGATGGTGCCACTGACCTCCCTGGTCTTCCTGCGGCTGCACTTGGTGGATCGGGATCGCCTGCGGCTGTTGCGCGCCTCACAGGAATCGATCGAGAATCTTCAGCGCTTGCAGACACAGTTCGTGCAAGCAGAAAAGCTGGCCTCGCTCGGGCAGCTCGCAGCGGGAGCCGCCCACGAAATCAATAATCCGCTCACCGCCATCCTCGGCTATTCCGATCTGCTGATCGACGACGGCTCATTGGGAGAGAAACCGCGCACCATCGCTACAAAGATCCGCGACCAGGCGCGCCGGACCAAAACACTGGTCACTAATCTGCTCAGTTTCGCCCGGCAGGTTCCCCCGGAGCGTAAGCCACTGGATGTCAACGCCGTGGTTTCCAGCGCCATCCAGCTCCGCCAGCTAGCCCTACGCGGGAGAAAAATCACCATCGAGCTGCGGACCGAACCGGTTCTGCCGGGTGTGCGCGGAGACTCGAACCAGTTGTTGCAGGTCTTCTTCAACATCATCAGTAACGCCGTTGACGCCATGGAAGAAATCGGCGGCGGCGTGCTCAACGTGCGGACGCTGCGCGAGCGGGCCAACGTGGTCATCGAGTTTTCCGATACGGGGCCCGGCATCAAGGAACCGCACCTGGTGTTCGATCCCTTCTACACCACCAAGCCGGTTGGCAAGGGAACCGGCCTTGGCCTGAGCATCTGCTACGGTCTGGTTCAGGAGCACGGCGGGCAGATCACCTGTTTCAACCGGCCCGAAGGCGGCGCCACTTTCCGCATCCAATTTCCCGCAGTCCTGTTGCTGTTTCCGCCGCGCGACGCCGCATCGGCGAAAGAAGGAATCGCGGCAGACTCGATGGCCCCGTCGTCCTCGATGGAACCCTCTTAGGCGTCGGCTTTGCCCTGCCCAGCGGCCTCTTCTTGCCTTTCAAGATGTCGCGCTAGCTGCTAGTCCCGCTAAGGGAACCTCTACTATGCTAGATTCGGAGTCGAATCCCAGGGAGCAACAATGACCCAGCCGGCGGTTGTCACCGAGAACCTGACCCGCCGCTTCGGCGAACTGGTGGCTGTCAACCGGATCGATCTCACGGTGGGCGCCGGACAATTCTTCGGCTTTCTGGGACCCAACGGCGCAGGCAAGTCCACAACCATCAAGATGCTCACAGGCCTGCTGGCACCCAGCAGCGGCCGCGTTCGCTTGCTGGGACTCGATCTCGAAGAGCATCCGATCGAAGTGAAGCGCCAGATCGGCGTGGTCCCCGAAGGCCTGGCGCTGTTCGAGCGTCTTACCGGAGCGGAGTATCTGAACTTTGCCGGCAGGATGTATGGGCTGGACCGCTCGACCGCAGCGCAGCGCACCGCCGAGCTGCTCGACTTCATGCAGCTTACCGACCGCCCGAAAACCCTCATCGCCGACTACTCCCATGGGATGCGGAAGAAGTTGGCGCTGGCCGCCGCCGTCATTCATGGCCCGAGAATTCTCTTTCTCGACGAGCCGTTCGAGGGTGTGGACGCCATTGCCGCGGGCACGCTCAAGGCCATGCTCACGCGCATGATTTCGCGCGGCGTCACCATTTTCCTCACTTCGCACGTGCTGGAGATCGTTGAGCGGCTATGCAGCCACGTGGCCATCATCCACCAGGGCCGGCTGGTGGCCCAGGGCTCGCTTGAGGAGCTCCGCGCCGGAGTGGCCTCTTCCGCCAGCGCCGACGGATCACACGGAGTTGGGTTTTCTCCCGCGACACCGGGAGAAAGACTCACGCTCGAACAGATCTTTCTCACCATCGTTGGCCAGGAGGCTTCCCTCCGGCGGGCCGATGAGGAACTCTCGTGGCTGAGGTAGCCCTCTCCGCGGGATTCACCCAGCAGGTGACGCTAATTGCCGGGCTGCGGTGGCGGCTATTTCGCAACTCACTGCGCACGACTAGTGGCAAGCTCGATCTCCTCGCGCTCACTCTGGTCAGCGCGCTGAGCGGATTCGCTGTCGCCGGCATCGGCTTGGCATTCGCCGCGGGCGCCTACTACATCGTGGCCGAGAGCAAGCTCCGGCTGCTCGTCCTGTTGCTGTGGGGCATCTTCTTCGCTTGGCACTTCCTGCCGGTGCTGCTCGCCACCTCCACTGCCAGCTTCGATTTCCGCAACCTGCTGCGTTTCCCCTTGCGCTTCTCCGTATTCTTCTTGCTCAGTCTGGCCTACGGCCTGTTCGACCCCGTCGCGGTGGCCGCGCTGTTCTGGCTGGTTTGCATTGCCGTGGGGATCTCGCTGGCCCGGCCGGACCTGTTGCCTTGGACACTGCTGATCTTTGTCTTGTTTGCCGCGATGAACCTGCTTCTGAGCCGCATGATCTTTACCTGGGTCGAGCGGCTGCTGGCCCGGCGTCGCACCCGCGAAGCGGTGTGGGTGCTCCTCATGCTCGTCATCCTCGGCTTTCAGCTTTCGGGGGCGTTCGTCGAGAGCTGGAGCCGGCGCGTCGCGCCAGTGGCGCTCAAGCTGCCGCCGATCGCGGGCTTCCTCCCACCGGGCCTGGTAGGCCGAGCACTGGCAAGCGCGGCACGCGGCCACGCTGCAGAAGCTCTGAGCTGCGCCACACTGGTGGCCGCCTATGGCCTGGTCTTTGCCCTATTCCTGCGGCACAGGCTCCGCGCGCAGTATCTCGGCGAAGACCTCGGGGAGTCCCAGGCTCCCGCCTCCGCCCCGGCCGCTCATTGTTCGGTCAGCTCCTCGACATCTTTTGCGTCTTTTAGCTCCTCTTTCCTGCGCGCCCCTGTGGCAGCGTTGCTCGAAAAAGAGCTTCGCTATATCCGTCGCAATAGCGTCCTGCTGATGAACCTGGCGCTAGCGCCGATGCTGATTGGGTTTTTCGCTGTCTTCTGGAGCAGGCCCCAAGGGCGCCCCGACCTTTTCGCCCGCTCGCCTGAGCTGATGTTTCCCTCAGCCCTTGCCTACATGTTTCTGCTCCTGTCGCAACTGGGAAACAATGCATTTGCTTACGAGGGTCGCGGCATCCAGTTGCTCTTCCTTGCTCCGGTGCGGTTCCGCGACGTGTTGCTGGCCAAGAATCTGACCCTCGGCCTGATCGTTGCGGGGGAGACAGCGCTGGTCTGGCTGCTATTGAGTCTTCTCCTTGGATCGCCAGGGGCGGCCACGGTCACTGCCACACTCGCCGCGCTACTTTTTGCCATGCTCGTGCAGTTTACGACCGGAAATTTGCTTTCGCTATGTTACCCGCGCCGCCTCGAGTTCGGTGCATTGCACAGACAGCGCGCGGCCGGGATGACCATGCTCATCGGCCTGCTCGTGCAAATTGCTCTCTTCGGTTTGGTGGGGACGATTCTGCTTGTCACTCGCAGGTTCGGAGGAATGTGGCTGGCCGCGGGACTTTTCCTCGGTTTGAGCGCCATTGCCGGGTGGGTTTATGTCGTCGCGCTCGAGCGCTGTGATCACCTTGCCGGCGACCAGCGTGAAGTCCTCACGTCGCAGCTGGCGCGCTAAAGCAAGTAGTAGGACACAACCAACCCGCTGAAAGACCCTGCGCGTGCCTAGCAGCAAAACAAGCCACCTACAGATCGTCCTCCACCAGAAACCGGCCGTAGTCATGGGCTTCGACCCACTGATAAAGGAAGACCTGATACAGATAGGATGCAACAATCTCTTCCCCGAGTTCGTGGGTCTCGACGCAGAGAAATGGCACCTGCAAGCCCGCCTGAACGGCCACCAGTGACTGGGTGATCTTGTTGGGGCTGACGTTGCTGTATGAATAAGGCGATTTTACTTGGCTCAGCGCGGCCGTGATGACCAACAGGCGCTGTGGGTACCGGCTCATCCGCCGCAGCCGGTCAAGGAAAGTGCTGCGCTCGACCGTCAGAGAGTGCACCAGGTCTGAAAGGTCTTTTCGCTCGACCACGCAGACTTCTTCCAAGCCGTCCAGGGAATAATCACCAAGTTTCAATGACCTTTTTTCCACGCCGGCGAACCAGCCCCGAAAGCGAGCGAAAGAAAATGGGTTCCGCTCGCGGCTATCCACGAGAACAACGGGGCGAGGGGTGCGCAATTGCGTTCCACCACGTTCGGCGGCGACCGGTTGGGCGGGATGCGGCACGGGGGCCGCGGTCATCTGCCATTCCAGCGGGGATGCAATTAGCGCGCGGCGTCTTCTCATTCCAGCCTCAGCGGGCGAGCAAAGCCCGGCTCTTGCGCCGGATTTCCTCTGTACGCCCGCCTATCGCTTGGCCATTTTGTGGGCAATCTGGAGCAGCAAGCGTCGGTCAGACTCTTCAAGGCGGCTCAGCAACCGGCGGAAGGTCGCTAGAGTGCTGGCGTCCTTGCCAGAACTGCCCCATTGGCGCTCCCCCGCCGATAAACGCTTTGGAAGATCGGGCACTTCGGGAGGTTCGTCTCCCTCATAAAACAGCTGATAGAGCGGGACACCGATAGCGTGGGCCAGCTTCTCCAGGGTCTCAACCGAAGGAACAGTGTGGCCGTGCTCGACGCGAGACAGATAGCTCCGGAGAAGGCCGGAACGCTTTTCGATGTCGCCCTGAGATAGGCTCTTTGCTTCTCGAAGGGCTCGGATGCGGTCGCCGATCACCATAAATCTCCCACCCTGGACAATGATAAGTGGAAAATCGATTTTGGGCAAAGGAGAAGCTGTCATTCCGAGGGCCCCGCCGCGGCGGGGCGGGCTATACGCCGGCAAAGACTCTTCCGGCACCCTGCCCACGGAACGCATTTCCCAGATTCCGCATCCCCCCGCTCAGCCGGAATCGTTCGCCCAATCTCGCGGCTTCAAGTAGTCGAGCAGCTCCGCCTCCGGCGTGCCGGGCGCCGGGGTTTCGTTGTAGCCCCACATCACTCGCAGCGGCAGGCTCATCAGGATCGATTCGACGCGCCCGCCGGTCTTGAGACCGAACGTGGTGCCGCGGTCATATAGCAGGTTGAACTCGACATACCGGCCGCGGCGGATGAGTTGCCAGAGGCGCTGGGCTTCGCTGTGCGGCTCGCTCATACGCTGCTCGACGATGGGGACGTAGGCGGCGAGGAAATGATCCCCGGCGTCGCGCACGAACGCAAACACTTCGCTGAGCCGGTCGGTGAGGTAGTCGAAGAAGATGCCGCCCACGCCGCGAGCTTCGCCCCGGTGCGGGAGATAGAAATATTCGTCGCACCATTTTTTGAACCGCGCGTAATCGGCGACGGGGTGGCGCTCGCAGACTTGCTTCCACGTGCGGTGGAAGTGGATCACGTCTTCGCGACGCGGGTAATAGGGCGTCAGATCGGACCCCCCGCCGAACCACGCCGCGCGTCCTTCGCCCGAGCCTTTGCTGATGTGACGAAAATTCGCATGCACCGTCGGCACATGCGGGTTGCGCGGGTGAATAACCAGTGAGATGCCCGTCGCGGAGAAGGCCGTGCCGCTGCCCGGCATGCTGGCCGCGAGTTCTTCCGAGAACGAGCCGGTCACATGCGAGAAGTTCACCCCCGCTTTTTCGAATACAGTGCCATCCACCAGGACCCGCGTGACTCCGCCGCCGCCCGTGCTGTGTTGCCAGGTGTCCTCGCGAAACCTTGCCGTGCCTCCTTCTCGGTGTTCGAGCGCCTCGAGCGCCGCGCAGATGCGTCCTTGCAACCCCTGAAAATAGCCTGCCGTCTGCCGATTTAGTTCGTCGAAGTCGGTGCGGGGCATCTACTGCTGACTGGTCTTTGCGTAGTTCTTGGGTTGTACTTGCGGATCC
>Ga0209804_1002733_pt1 | contig 10502 bp, 6 predicted proteins | sample GraSoiAngelo_139_FD_185896 | JGI IMG/M metagenome (GOLD analysis project Ga0209804, IMG submission 185896) | Grasslands soil microbial communities from the Angelo Coastal Reserve, California, USA - 14_0929_12_20cm (SPAdes) (version 2) | ecosystem: Environmental > Terrestrial > Soil > Grasslands ... | reverse complement strand
CGGCGGCGATGGAGAGCGCCTCGTTGGAAACCGATCCCTCCGACGGCCACAGCCCCACGGGCGGCGCTCCGAAAAGCCGTTCGTAATACGCGCGGGCGCGGACGAGTTGCTCGCGGGCATCTTCGGGGTGGCGGAACGCGGGGCTGGGCAGCGGGGTTCCGGGATTGGCCTGCCGCGCGACATCCGTATCGCAAAGCAGCGGCAGAATAGGATGGTAAAACGGCGTGGTGGAGATTTCGATTTGTCCGGCGTCGCGCGCGCGGCGATATTCAGGCAAGACGCGCGCCAGAAGCTCGACCTGCTTGGCGCGCAGCGACTGCTTTTCCGCTTCCGTAAAATCGCTTCCTTTCTTCGATAGCCGGCTCACTTGGGCGTCCGTGGCCAGATATTCCTCGTCCATCCAGGCAAGCTGCGATAGCAGTTGCAGATCGCGCCAGTCGCGCAGGGCAAACGTGCGCATGGTCAGCTTGGCATCGGCCGAATGCGCGCGGTCGAAGAGTTCCCTGTAACGGGGCCAGCGCCCGATGAGGTGGTTGAGGTTGGCCTGAAAACCGCGCGAGAGCAATTCGGCTTTGGCTTCGTCGGTCAATTTTTCGGCGGGCGAAAAGGCCAGCGTGAACCAGGGCTCATCGAATTTGCCGCTAGCGTATTCCTCGAGCTGTGCGGCCAGCGAAGGCACCAGGTTGAAGGTGGCGTGCACGGCGGGAAATTCTTCGAGCACCCGAACCATGCCCCAGTAATCCTTGAGCGCATGCAGGCGCGTCCAGGGAAGGATGTAGCGGCGAGTGGCCGGATCGCGGTACTGGGGCTGGTGCATGTGCCAAAGCAGCACGAGATGGATTCGCGTCATGCCCGCGACGCTCCGAACCGGTCCAAGGCGGGCGTGCTAGAATGGCGTTCTTCCGCTTTCGGTAACGGCCTTATCGATAGGGGCGTTCTCGGTATCGGGGCGATGCGCATCATCGATCGCTACATTTTCCGCGAAGTTCTCTCCCCCGCATTGCTGGGGTTGGGCATCTTCACTTTCGTTATTTTTGTACCGCAGCTCGTGCAAATCATGAATGTGGTGGCGCGGCATTCTGGCGATGCCCGCCAGATCGCACTTCTTTTCCTCAGCGCCTTACCGCGCGTGCTGACTTTCAGCGTGCCCATCGGCGTGCTGGTCGGCGTCCTGATCGGACTGGGCCGCATGTCCGCCGATAGCGAGCTGATCGCCATGAACGCGGCGGGGATGGGGGTGAAACGTATCCTCGTTCCGGTGGGCGCGCTGGCACTGCTGGCCGCCGGCATCACCCTATGCATGACCGTGTGGCTTGGCCCAGTCTCCATTCGCACTCTGCGTTCGCTCGAAGAACGCTTGCGCAGTACGCAGGTCTCCTTCGAGGTCCAGCCGCGCATTTTCAACGAGCAATTTCCTCACCTGGTGCTCTATGTGCAGGACATCCCGGCCGCCGCCATGAATTGGCACGGCGTCTTTTTGGCGGAGTCCGATGGGGGCGACGTTTCGCGCCTGACGCTGGCGGAGAACGCCATTGTAGTAGCCGACCGCAATCAGGGCAAGCTGCAGCTCTATCTCCGCAACGGCAGCGTGCACGAAGCGCAAACCCAGAGCCAGGAACATTACGGGCTTTCCGTTTTCGGCGAACGCGATCTGGGCGTCGCTGTGGCCGCTAGCGGCGCGACGCAGGCGCCCGGGGTGGTCAATTCCGAACGGCCCCTGCGCCAGCTTCTGGCCGATAAGGGGCCGAGAGCCACGGAGTCGCGCGTGGAGTTTCATCGGCGCTTTGCCTTCCCCGCGGCGTGCCTCGTCTTTGCCCTGGTCGCGTTGCCCGTGGGCTCGCGGCCACGCCGCGGAGGGCGTGCCGCGGGATTCGTGCTGGCGGTGGCGCTGGTCTGCGCCTACTACGTCGTCTTTGTTTTTTGCGCCGAATTGGCCCGGGATGGCTCTCTGCCTACCTGGCTCGGAATTTGGACCGCCAATATCCTCATGGCCGCCGCCGCGATCGCCCTACTGCCTTCGGTAGAAAGATTGGGTGGCGAAACGTGGCTAGGCGAAGCAATGAGCGGACTAGTGCAATGGTGGCGGCAACACAAAATGAAAGCAAAACAGGAACCCGCAGTTCGGCGGATCGATTTCGCGGCGCCGCTCGAGGGCTCCACGCGCAGCCGCTTCGTCGGCGGATTCCCTCAAGTCTTGGATTATTACCTGCTGCGAAATTTCCTTTTCTATTTTGTGCTGCTGCTGATGGGCTTCGTTCTTTTGTTCGAGATCTTCACCTTCTTCGATCTGCTGGACGACATTGCGCGGCACCGCGCTTCGTGGGTGGGAATTGCCAATTATTTCCGATATCTCAGCTATTACTTGATCTACCAGCTTGCGCCGCTGGCCTGCCTGGTTTCCATCCTGATTACGCTGGGAGTCATGACCAAGAATAACGAACTGGTGGCGTTCAAGGCCGCCGGGATCAGCCTCTATCGCGTCGCCCTTCCTTTGCTCTTGGCTGGTGCGATCGCCACCGGCGGGCTCATCGCCTTCGATCAAAGCTATCTCCCTTATGCCAACCAGCGCGCCGAAGAACTTCACAGCATCATCAAGGGACTCCCGCCGCAAACCTATTTCCAGCCGCAGCGGCAATGGATCTTCGGCAACAAGTCGAAAATTTATAACTACCAGCTATTCGATCCGGACCGGGTCCTCTTTGGCGGCCTGAGCGTCTTCGAGCTGGACCCGCGGAGATTTTCGCTTCGCCGCCGGGTCTACGCCGCGCGCGCCTATTGGGAGCCGCAACAAAGCGCCTGGATTCTCGAGTCCGGCTGGATCCGCGATTTTCAAGGCGGCAGCATCACGCGGTACGCGGAGTTTCAGGTTATGGAGCTTCCCGAACTCGATGAGCCGCCCGCTTACTTCACGCGCGAAATCCGGCAGAGCTCGGAGATGGATTGGTTCGAACTGCGAAGCTACATCGCCAAGCTGCGCCATTCGGGCTTTGACGTGGCCCGCTTTTCGGTGCAGTTGCACAAGAAACTGGCCTTTCCGCTCATTGCGCCGATCGTGATCCTGCTGGCGATTCCGTTTTCGATTCTGGTGGGAAGCCGAGGTGCGGTTGGCGGGGTGGCGCTAGGTGTGGGTTTGGCCGTGGTCTACTGGGCCACGGCCGCGTTGTTTGAGGCGCTGGGCGCGGTCGGACAGCTCCCGCCGATTCTGAGCGCCTGGTCCCCGGATTTTATTTTTCTCTTTTGCGGCCTGTATTTCTTCCTCAAGATGCCGACGTAACTGCGCGCGCCGCGCCACCAGCATGTCAGTAGCCGCGTTGTCATGCTGCGCCAAGCATCTCTCCGTTCCACGCTGGGCACTGCAGCCATACTTTAAGCGGCAAGTGAGAAGTTGTCGGCGTGTCGACGCTTGATCGAGAATTACTTCAACTCGCGTCGAATTTCAGATCCATGGCAACTGCCAGCGTGTTAGAAGCTGTTACTGCGAGGAGTCCGCCCAAAACGGACGACGAGGACCTGCTTTTGCTCTTCCCGCCGGCACCACTGTGCGGCAGCCTGCGACTCACTTCTCGGCGGCGACGATTTCGGAGAAATCCGCAATCGTGGAGAATTCGCTGAGAAGCTCTGCGAGCAGCGTCAGGCGATTACGGCGGATGTCTTCCTGTTCGGCCATGACGAGCACGCGGTCAAAAAATTCGTCTACCTCGGGCCGCAGCTTGGCGATTCCCTGCAAGGCTTCCCGATATCCTCGAACCTTTTTGTGTCCCTGGGCCTCGGCGGCCACGCGATGTGCGGCGGCGTGCAGCTTACGTTCGGCTTCTTCTTGAAATAATTCCGGCCGCACCGCGGGAAAGCGCCATTTCTTTTCGCTTCCCGCTTTTTCGAGAATCTTGCGCACGCGCTTGAAGGACACTGCTAGCGGTTCGAAGTTTCGCGTCTTGCGAATTTCGCGCACGGCGGCGATGCGATCCTGGGCATCGACCAGATCGTCGGCGCCCGCGGCCAACACGGCGTTGATTTCGTCGTACGCGAAGCCCTCGCGTTCGAGGAAAACATAACGGGCGCGCTCAACGAGGAAATCACCAACGGATTTCTCTATTTCAGGTGTTACTTTAAGTTTCGGCGAATAGCCGAAAAGGCCGCGCGCGGCAGCGGAGATCGATTCAGAAAGCGAGACTGGCAGCTTGCGCTCGAGAATGATCTTGACGACTCCCAAACCGGCGCGTCGTAAACCGAAAGGATCACTTGAACCGGTGGGCGCCAAGCCCACGGCGAAGCAGCCGACGAGCGTATCGAGCTTGTCGGCAATGGAGACCGTGGCGCCGGTAAGATTTCTGGGCGTCGGCTCATCGAGTCCGGTGGGCCGATAGTGGTCGTAGACAGCCCAACACACTTCTTCAGGTTCTCCTTGAGCTTTTGCATAGAGGCCGCCGACGATTCCCTGCAGTTCGGTAAACTCGCGGACTAGGCCCGTAACGAGATCGCACTTGGCCAGTTCGGCGGCGCGGTCGGCATGGGCCACGCGAGCTTGCTGAATTCCACGAGCGAACCACTGTTCGGCGAACCAGCGCGAGAGCGCGCGGATTCTCTCAACTTTTTCTCCGTAGGAACCAAGCTTGGCCTGAAAGACCACGCTCGCTAGTTTGGGCAGATAGTCGGCGAGCCGACATTTCTGGTCGAGCTCCCAGAAGAATTTGGCGTCAGCAAAGCGCGCGCGCAGGACGCGCTCATGTCCGGCGCAGACGAGTCCCTTGGCGTCGCGATCGAGGTTGATCACCGCGAGAAAGTTCGGCGCCAGGCGGCCATCGCGGCGGCGAAGGGCAAAATATTTCTGGTGATCGCGCATGACGGTGATGAGGATTTCTTCCGGCAACTCCAGGTACGTAGGATCGAAGTTCCCCAAGATCGCCGACGGATATTCGTTCAGATAGACGACGAGCTCCAAGAGCGCCGCATCCGCATGGACGCGAAGCCCCTTCCCCGCCGCGAGCTTGGAAAGCTCGCGGTCCACTTTCTCGTGGCGCTTCGCGGGTAGCGCCAAAACGTAGTTTTTTTCGAGCTTCCCGAGATAATCGTTGTAGCTGCTGACTGCAATCGAAGATTTGCCGAGGAAACGATGGCCCGTGGTAGCTGCGCCCGCTGCCACACCTGCGATCTCCAGGCGCAACGCGCGCCCTCCGAGCAATGCCACCACCCAGCGGATCGGCCGGATGAAGCGCAGGCCCGAAGCGCCCGTCCAGTACATCGTCTTGGGCCAGGGGATCTCCGCGATCGCCCTGGGAACAATTTCCGCCAGGCGCTCCGCGGCGGCTCGCCCCGCGACGAGCTGCTCGACGGCCACGTATTCTCCGCGCGGCGTGCTCACCACGAAGAGCTTCTCCACTCCTACCCCGTATTTGGCGGCGAAGCCCTGGGCCACGCGAGTGGGTGCATTCTGTCCGTCGAATGCGGCCGATTTCGGCGGGCCGGTAATTTGATGCGGGCACGTGGCCACCAGCCGCCGGGGCGCTCCAAACGCGATAACCTCCGTGCCATCGGTCAGCTTTTCCAGTGCGAGATACTTGTTAAGGATTATTTGAAGTTCCTTGGCTGCGCCGCAAATCATGCCCGCGGGTATCTCTTCGCATCCGACTTCCAAGAAGAACTGGGCGAATTCTCTCTTTGTGTTGTTGTTTGAATGGGTCGGTGCTTCCGACTTCATGCCTCACCTCGAACGGCTTTGCTTACAGGGGCGGAGGCGAGCGAGCGCTGCGCGAGGTAAGCATTGGCGATGCGGCAGGCGATCTGCCGCACGCGCCCGATCAGAGTGGCCCTCTCGGTGACCGAAATGACGCCGCGCGAATCCAGCACATTAAAAAGGTGCGAGCACTTCAAGCACTGGTCATAAGCAGCCAGCACAGGAAAGCGTCGCTTCACTTCGTCGCTGGCCTGGCCAAAAGCCTCAAGTAACGCATTGGCTTCACGCTCGTGCAGGTCGAAGAGCTTGCGAGTGATTTCGGGATTGGCGTAATCGAAACTGTAGGCGGAGAACTGTTGCTCCTCCGCGAGGCGGACTTCGCCATACCGGCGGTGGCAGGACCAGCGAAGATCAAAAACGTTGTCGACACTTTGCAAGTAAGCCGCGATGCGATCGAGCCCGTAGGTGAGTTCCACAGAAACCGGATCGAGGTCGATGCCGCCGCACTGCTGGAAGTAGGTGAACTGCGTAATCTCCAAACCATCGAGTAGAACTTGCCATCCGATGCCCCAGGCGCCGAGCGTAGGGGACTCCCAGTTGTCTTCCTCGAAGCGGATGTCGTGCTCGGAAAGCTTGATGCCGATGGCGCGAATGCTCTGGAGATAAAGATTCTGAATATCGGCCGGCGGAGGCTTAAGTATTACCTGAAGCTGCAGGTGCTTGTACAGCCGGTTGGGATTCTCGCCGTAGCGGCCGTCCGCAGGACGACGGCTGGGCTGCACATAGGCCACCCGATAGGCCTCGGGACCAAGGACACGGAGAAATGTCTCCGGGTGCATAGTGCCTGCGCCGACCTCGATGTCATAGGGTTGCTGAAGAACGCAATCGCGGTCGGCCCAGAATTCTTCAAGCTCTAGAATGAGATCCTGGAAGCTCGGCTCCAGTAGCTTCTGCGATTTTTTTTCCTCATGTTTTACTTGCGATTTCACGCTGTGCCTCACGCCCTCTCTCACTTAAGTTGCCCCGGCTCATCGGCCGTCATCTTTCGGGTCTGTAACTTCTTCTCGATGTGCTGCTCGACCAAGTTCAGCATGTGATCCTTCACGTCATCTATGGCCGCAGTGGCGAAATTGGCTTTCATCAATCGCTCTAGCTTCTCGCTGGCCATCCGACGAGCGAGTTGAAGTGCTTCCTGAGATATAGTGCGCTGCCCCGGAAGCGTGCAGTTGGGGCAAAACAACCCGCTTCTGGCCATCGAGGCACGAGCATTGTGAACATCGGCACCGCAACGCGAGCAGCGATCAAGCGCGGGCATCCAGCCGCCGAGGCGCACAATCCAAAACGCGAAATAGGCCAGCGGCAGCGGCAGTTTCGCGCCCGCTTTGATGGCTCGCGCAATTACCAGCAACAGACGAAAGTTGGGTTCGGCGACTTCGTGCTCGCCGAGCACGGCTTCGGTCACTTCACTCACCAGCGCGAAGGCCAGACTGACGGCGTAATCACGCTGCGCCTCCAGAAACGATTCGATCAGCTCGCACTGATTGATGCGCACGAGTTCCCGCGTCTGGCGCTCATAAAACCACATGCGCACGTAGGAAAAGGGCTCGAGCGTCGAGCCGAAGCGGCTCTTGGTTCTGCGCGCGCCGCTGGCCACGCCGCGCATGCGCCCTTCACTGCGGCTGAGAAAACTCACCAGCCGGTCGGCCTCGCCGAGCGGAAAGCTGCGGAGAATCAGCGCTTCGGATTCGCGAACCGGCATCGACGTTGTCGGCGCGCCGACCGTCAACACCCAGCGGACCCGCGCCGCAAAACGCAAGTGAATGTAATTATCACAGCGCAGCGAGCCGCGCAACGTGGCTGATGCGGCGCTTGCAAATCCCTGCCAATTGCATAGAGTCTTTAGCTTAATGTCTGCGGGCAAATACAGCGCGCGTCGAGGCCATGCGCATGCGGCCGCCGCAAAACCAGGCGCTGCGGATCGCGCCGACATCGTCTCCGTCGGGCTCAATGCGACTGACACGTTGATTCGTGTGCCTGGCTTCCCTGCCTTTGACTCTAAGACGAAGATCCTCTCGTTCTCCTTGCTTCCTGGAGGACAAGCGGCCACGGCAGCGGTGGCCTGCCGACGCTGGGGATTGTGCTGCCGCTACGTGGGCAAAATCGGCGGCGACTCCGCAGGGCGGCTGCAGCGCGAGGAATTTGCTCGCGAGGGCGTCGAGGCGCATCTGATCGAGGTGCCGAATTGCGCGAGCCAGCTGGCCTTCATCATCGTTGATGAATGCAGCGGCGAACGCACGATTCTCTGGCAGCGGGACGACCGGCTCGATCTGCGGCCCGAGGAGTTGCCTCAGCAATGGATTCGGGGTGCGCGCCTCGTCCACGTCGATGGACATCCCTGCGCCGCAGCGGCTGCGGCGGCGCGCTGGGCTCGCGAGGCGGGCGCGATGGTCACCGCAGATCTCGATAACCTCTATCCCGGTATTCAAGAATTACTTGAACATGTGGATTTTATGATCAGCTCACGGGATTTCCCCGAACGCCTGCTGGGTATGGGGAACTTGCTCGAATCGCTCCCAGAGATCACCCGTCGTTTTGGCTGCCGGGTGTCAGGCGCAACTCTCGGACGGGACGGCGCCCTCGCGTGGGATGGAACGCAATTCTACTACTGCCCGGCCTTCCGCGTGAATGCGGTAGACACGACCGGAGCGGGCGATGTCTTTCATGCCGGATTCGCTTATTCGCTGCTGCGTTGCGATGCACTTCCAGAAATACTTGAATTTAGTTGCGCGGCCGCGGGGCTAAACTGCACGGCGTTAGGCGCTCGCGGCGGGATTCGCCCGGTGGGCGAAATCGAGAAGCTTCGGCGCGAGGGACCGCGCCTCGAACGGCTCTATAGCCAGCATGAACTGCGCCGCTGGTCCGCTCGAAAGGCCGCTGGTAGCGCAAGGCATACTTCAAGAAGAAAGTGAAGTTGTGAATGATACCTCTACGCAGCGAAACGCCGCGCCGCACCTTTCCGATCATCAACATTCTGCTGATCACGGCGAACCTTCTCGTGTTCGTCTACCAGCTCTCGCTGCCGCCTCACGCGGGAGATTTGCTGGTGCAGCAGTTCGGCCTGGTACCCGTGCGTGCCGAGCGAGCGCTGGCCCATCCCGGAGCGCAGTTGGGGCCGGCGATCGTGCCGCTGATAACCAGTATGTTTCTGCACGGAGGCTTTCTGCACATTCTCGGGAATATGCTTTTCCTGTGGGTGTTCGGCGGAAACGTGGAGGACCGGCTGGGCCATCTGCGATATCTCGGGTTTTACCCTATATGCGGCATAGGCGCTGGCTTGGCGCAAATCGTGGTGAACTGGGGCTCGCGGCTTCCGTCGATTGGCGCGAGCGGAGCTATCTCGGGGGTGATGGGAGCCTATATTGTGCTGTTTCCCGGCGCGCGCGTGTTGACGCTGATTCCCCTGCTCTTCTTTTTCTTTACCATGCGCATTCCGGCGCTGCTGATCCTGGGCTACTGGTTCGTGATTCAGTTCCTGAGCGGGCTGAGCACGCTAGGGCAGATCAATCAAGGTGGCGTGGCCTGGTGGGCGCATATCGGCGGGTTTATTCTGGGGATGTTTTTGGTGTGGGGCCTGCGCCAGAGCCGCCGCCCGTACGATTTTTGGGGCGCCAGCGGTTGATCACCGCCTCGGATGCGTCGCTGGTCATCTCTTCAGATCTTCAGAGAGTTTCTTCGCTCGAAAGACCGCCTCTCAGAATGACCAATAAAGCGGGGTCATCCTGAGCGAATCCGCGGTCCTCAGCGCACGCCGGTTTTGCGAGTGCTGGGGTGGAGGAGTGAAGGATCTCTCCCGGCATGATTCGTCACGTATTCGACAAGCCAGTCGCCCACTTCGCGCGTCGAATGTGTGCCGCCAAGGTCGCGCGTGGTCTGCCGTTCGCGCACGGCCGCGCGCACGGCCGCGCGCAGCAGGTCTCCCAAATTGTTCCAGCCAATGTGATCGCAAAGCATCGCCGATGCAAGCACGGCACCCATGGGATTGGCGATGCCCTTCCCGGCGATATTCGGTGCCGATCCATGCACCGGCTCGAATAGCGAAACCTGCCCCGGATGAATATTCCCCGAGGGCGCAAGGCCCAATCCGCCGGTCAACTGCGCCGCGAGATCGCTGGCGATATCGCCAAAGAGATTGCAGGTCACAATCACGCGAAATTGGCTCGGATCGCGGACCAGTTCGGCAGCCAGAGTATCGATATAAAGATGGCGCGACTCGATCTCCGGATATTCGCGATGCACCTCCGCAAAAACGCGCTGCCAGAGCTCGTGGCCGAAGGTGAGCGCGTTCGATTTATCGCTCATCAGCACTTTGCCCAGCTTGCGCGCGCGGGCATATTCAAAGCCGTAACGGATGATGCGCTCCACGCCCCGGCGCGTGTTGATGTCTTCCTGAATGGCGATTTCCTCGGGATGCCCGCGCCGGAATTGGCCGCCCGCGCCCGCGTAGAGTCCTTCCGTGTTTTCGCGAAAAATGATGAAGCGAATATCGCTTTCGCCGCGATCCCGCAAAGGCGTGAGCGACGGATCGAGCAACTCCACTGGCCGAGCGTTCACGTAGAGGTCGAGCTTGGCGCGGAGGCCCAGCAGAATGTCCGCGGCGTGGCGATTCGACGGCACCCGAGGATCGCCCACGGCGCCGAAAAGAATGGCGTCGAAATCGCGTCGGAACATCTCCACAGCGTCGGCCGGAAGCGTGGTGCCTTCGCGCAGGAAGCGCTCCGCGCCCCAGTCGAATTCCACGAAATCAGCCTGACGATTGCCCTTGGCGATGGCG
>Ga0209804_1002732_pt1 | contig 10506 bp, 7 predicted proteins | sample GraSoiAngelo_139_FD_185896 | JGI IMG/M metagenome (GOLD analysis project Ga0209804, IMG submission 185896) | Grasslands soil microbial communities from the Angelo Coastal Reserve, California, USA - 14_0929_12_20cm (SPAdes) (version 2) | ecosystem: Environmental > Terrestrial > Soil > Grasslands ... | reverse complement strand
CGGTTCCAACCACCGCATCTACTTCCGGGATGTTCTTGCGAATCTCGTCTCGAAATCGCTCAACCAGGCAGCCCGCCACGACCAGCTTACGCGCCCGTCCGACGGTCTTATGCCGCGCCATTTCAAGAATCGTATTTACAGACTCCTGCTGCGCAATGTCGATAAACGAACATGTATTTACCACGATGACGTCGGCGTCTTCGGCACGGGATGTGAGTTCGGCCCCAGCCTGCCCCAGCATGCCCATCATCACCTCGCTATCCACAAGGTTTTTGGGGCAGCCAAGGCTGACAAAACCGACTTTGGTGGGCCGGGCGGTAGGCTCAGAAGCTTTAGTTGGTTCGTCCAAGACTACAGAAAGGGTTTTCGATGTCATGTAATCTCCTGATTTTATCATCTTAAAACCACCATCCTCGTTGCCGCTGAACGAAGTTAAATCACAATCGGAACCATGTCGGATGCACCAAATGAGGCACCCTCTTCCAGTAACTGCCGCTGATCTTGCGTGCTAGCCTAGGCACAGTTTTCTTTCGTTTCTATTACAGCGGCCTTCAGGAGGTGAGATGTCTCCAAATCGGTTCTCCATAGCAATCGTGGCCCTGCTGATAGGCTTCGCAGCAAATGCCGGCGCCCAGAGAAATGAGCTCAGCGCAATCGTTGGCCGCACCTTTATCAGCGATCAGGGAGTGAAGGGCGTACCCTCGTTCGACACCAATCTTCGCTTCGGCAAGGGCACGAGTTTCGAGGTGAATCTGGCACGCCAACTGCGAGGCGGCGAAGGCATTGCCGCTCTGACCGTCGAAATCCCGATCGTCTATAACCCCGACGAGGACATCCACTACAGCGTCAATGTGGTCCCCAAGCAGTACAGTTCGATCTTCATTACTCCATCACTACGCGCGAATCTGCTTCCTGAAGCGCCATTTTCGCCCTGGCTTAGCCTGGGTGGAGGATACGGCCATTTCAGCGAAGATTCCAAGCTGGAGTTTTTCGGCGACAACCCCGGCAAAACCGGCACTTCAACCGGAGTTTTCCAATTTGGCGGGGGCCTGGACGTGCGAGTTTGGCGATGGTTAGGCGTGCGCGCCCAGGTACGCGATTTTTATTCCGGTGTGCCACACCTTAACGTTGATACCGGCAGGAGCCGACAGCACAATTATTTGGTCGGTGGCGGAATAGTCTGGCATTTCTAGAGTAGCGGCACGCTTCATGTTTCACCGGATAAATCAAATGAACCACCAAGGAACACGAAGTTTCACGAAGGTCTCTTGCGAGGATTTCCTTCGTGCACCTTCGTGTCTTTAGTGGTTATCTGCCTTGCGGCAAACTGATCCAATTCTCTTTGTGGGCATGCCAGGTTACCAACTGCGAGTCGCAGACAACACTTCCCCATACAACTCTGGCAGGTGCTGCGCGGCTTCAGCGGAATTCCCGAAACGCGCATTCTCGTAGATTCGCGTGAATTCTGCTACTCTCTTACGCAATCCGGGTTCATCTATCCTGGCCGCAAACTCGGCAGGAGTTTGCTCGGGCATCTTGTGCCAGCCACGTCGCCGGAGCCTGCGAGTCATCCGTTCATACCAGATGGTGGCAGCCTTTCGCGGGAATCTCTCAGGATTCGCCGCAACTCGCTGCCGGTTGAGGAGCCGCCACAAGCGGCTTGCGTTTGCACCCAGGAACAGCAGCGCGAATAGCAAACTTCCCCGCAAGCTCCAACGCCCCGGCGACTCGGTGATGATGTCATGCACGCGTCGCGCCACGTTCAGCAGGGAATCGTATTTCCGCTCCCGCCACTTGCGAAAATTCTCCAACCATTCCCGGCTGTTGTGCCGCGCCACGAGTGCCAGTGTCTGCTGATGGCCAAGGTCATAATTTACGATCCACTCCCGCCAGAACGATGCCATGGCGTCCACGTACAGCATGGCGCGATCCCAACCAGTCGGTGCAGGAGCCGACCCCGCAGGGGTAGGATCGAATTCAATCCATCCGTAGCCGGGAAAATAGACTTCAACCCAGGCATGTGCGTCACTGGCGCGGACCACGTACTGAGAGCTGACATCGTTGAATTCTCCACCGCGAAATCCTGTTGCCACGCGCGCGGGAATTCGCAGAGTTCGCAACATCACCGCCATAGCCGAGGCGAAGTATTCGCAATGTCCTTGCTTGCGTTCGAAAAGGAAATTGGCCAGAGGGTCCGACTGCGGAGTAGTGGGAAGTCGAAGCGTATATCCGAGCCTAGTGCGAAGGTAGGTTTCGACCGCGGCGGTTTTGTCGTACTTGTTCGCAGATGCCGCAGTAATCTGTCCGGCCAATTTCGGGATACGCGGATCAAGCGCCGGCAGTTGGAGATAATTCTGCACGACATCGAAAGGATATTCCTCGGTCGTGGCTCGCAGGTGCTCGGGATCAGGCTGCCAGACGTTGGAAGTTGCCTCGTACCGCGCCACCGGATGTTCCGCATCCAGATTACTCACGCCGCCAGTATGGCCGAGTGATATCGCCTTATACGTCCCTTCCAGAACCTTTGCGAGAGGAGCGAGAAAAAAAACGTTGGTCCCTACAGGCTCCATCAGGACCCGATAGTGGATGGACTTCGCGGTCTGCCGCAGATCTCCGCCTTGGACCCGCAGTTCGAAACGGCCATTCTCCGAGCGGATGACCGGCGGATTCTTTTCGGGATTTAGCCAGCTTGTGCCGTCGAAATAGCTGAAAGTGCCGCCTCGCCACTTGAGATCGAAGCCGCCCGGCTCATCGCCATCGATCTGAATGTGCATGACGACGGCATGCGACTGCTGAATTTGCCCGATCTGGCCTAATTGCACGCGGTCGCTAAAACCGGTGGTGAGCTCACCGCCGGGAGCGTAAGCGCTGAAGTATCCGGCGGAGATGCGCGGCAAGAGAAAGAAAATTCCCGCCGCCCCCAGCAATATAAGTAGAACCAACACGGGTGAAGCACCGGCCAGCGAAAAAGCCATATAGCGATGCGCCAATTCGTCTTGCAGTTCACTGGCATGAACTGTGGATTTCGCCGCAGCGTGCCGCATCTCCATAAGGATGACGGCGACTACCGCAACGATCATGAAGCCGGAAAAAGTCAGCAAAAACATGCTGCCTACAGTGAGAACTGCAGCCGCAAGCACCATCAGGAAAGCGATCACCGCCAGGAAGTAATAATCGCGCTCGCGCCGCGCCGAGAACAAACGCACCACCAGCGCAAAGATCACAAGATGTATGGTCGCGTTCAGGAAACCGCCGGAAATGAAAAAATAATCCAGTAAATAAAATCCAGCGTACGCGACGGTAAGAACGGTGGTCCACCGCTCGGGAATCAGGAAGGTGCGCCGCGTAGCGAGCAGATATCCACGGAAGAGCACGGCAGCGCCCGCCAGCAACATGGTGGGAAGATCGACTCCCCCAGTTGAAGCCAAAGTGCCGAACCCGGTGAGCACGAGCAAATACAGTGCGACTTCGAAGTAGCGCTGCATGGCTGTGCGCAGGGTGATTGCTCCGGATTGAGGATGAGCCAGAAGCATGCAATCCGCTTATTGTTTGCGATTTCTGCAAGGAAGGGAAGGGTACTGAAGATCGCCAGCCGGGCATCAGACTCAGAACGTAGGCCTCAGCCTAGAACCAGTCTCGTAAATGGTGGTAGAACCCGGTTAGCTACGAGAAGTCAATCAGTGCTTTAAGATTGCTTTTTGGAACCCTGCTTCCGATGATAGAAATGCCTTCTTGTTATGAAGCTAACCGCCCCTACCCCGCCAATTGGGTCGCGAAGCACGCGCACGAAGCTGGATTGGGGGATTGTAGCAAGCTGCCTGTTGTTCATCTTTGCGCTGGCCGTGTCGGCTTACTTTGAACCCCCAATTCGCGTCCTTCACACGCTTCAGGCTCTCATCTACGTCGCAGTAATTGGTGGCGCTCTATGGCACCAGAAATGGGCCTACGGTGTAGGAATCGGTATCGCGGCGTTCTGGAATTACGTGAACCTTTTCGTGAACACCTTCATCCGTAACGGTGTAGAGACGTTAGGAATAGTCATATCAGGCGGGCATGTCACCAATCCGGGCACCATCATTGCCATTCCGGCGGCTCTCGGACACTTCGGCATGATTGCTTTCTGTTTCTGGCCTATTTGCGCCTGCGCAACAAACGCTGGACCGATATCGGCATTCTGTTGGGGAGTGGAGCGGTCGCAATCGGCTATTTCGCCAGTATTATCGCGATCTTCGGGCCGCAGTACCTGCCGCTGTTCCGAAAAGTGTTCCGTATTTGACCGGAATGGCACGGCGGTAACTCAGTTAGCTCTACATTCCCCCCCGAAATGGTTTCCGATTTTGAGACGGGACCGATTCTAGTCTGGAAGTCTGAAGTCCGGTGACCGAATTCCGATCGCTGGTCCTGATAAGATAAAAATTGTCAGGCATCGGTCCCGCGCGACGCGTTCCCGCCAACCCCGCCAGGTCCGGAAGGAAGCAACGGTAACGGGCTCTTGCGTGTGCAGTGGGCCGCCGGTGCCTGGCTTCTTAGTTGCCTGATTCAGTTGCCGATCCTGGCGGTAGATCGTGTATTTCAATGATGTGCCCTTGTTTGACTCTAAGGCGGATCTTCTGTGTGGCGCCAAAGTCGTGAAGGGGATCTGCAGAAAGCACGAGAAAGCTGGCTTCATATCCTTCCCGAAGTTCCCCAACACGCCGCAGCGGGAAGATTGTTCGTGCAGTCGTCTTACACCAGATGTTGAGCAGGGATGGCGGATCAAACACGTGTAGCGAATCGATATAAGCGGATTCCGGCACCGAGTCTTCCCGATAGCTGTCTGAGCCAAGCGCCAGTTTCACGTGATGTCGCTTGAGAACGCTGAGATTCTGGCGATTCAGTTCGTCCCAGCGTTCGCGAAGCGCTGCATCTTTTCCATGGGGATCGACCTTCGCAGTACCACCAAGCGTAGTAACCACTACAGTCCCTTGCTTGGCGGCTCGTTTCGCGTCCGAGTCAGTAATTTCGAACTCGGAAAGCTGATGCGGCTTCACGTCGTCGCGATAGCGAAATCCGGGCATGTGATTGATTTCATCCACTCCGGCAAGCAGAGCAGTGTGGAAGTCTGCTGCGCTCTCAATGTGAGTGGATACCCGCAAGTTCGAGGCATGTGCCTTCGCAACAATCATCTGCAGCAGGTCCGCCCCCAGTCCCCTCCAACCGAAGTACTTGGGGTCATCTTTTCGCTGCTCGTATTCTTCAGAGTAGAGTAAATATGTCTTTACAAAGTCTGGCTTCGTCGCCAGAAATTGGACCCATTTTTCCTGGACCTCTGCCCTGCTGTTCACCGCATAATAGAATGCACCATCGCCGTCAGATTCTGTCCAGAGTCCGCGCGCAATGTTGCGCTGCACTATTTCTGCTGGATGGCCGCCGATGCCGGTAAAGCCCCCATTAGAAAACGTTACATCGATACTGTTTGACCGATTAATTTTGGATAAAACCTGATTTCTACCGTTGGGCAGATTGTTAGGATTTTTGATATAGAAGATGCCGTGCTGCAAGTATCGTTCGATAAGGGCGTCGATCTTATTTGGTTCTACATTGTGATTGTGCGCTTCCCCGAACGGAGGCACCACAAATCCACCTGAGAGATCGATGACTCTATCGAAATGGCGAGCACTATGAAAAGAGATAAGGCCATTTACGACATAGACGGTCTTCTCGCGAAACACATTTCCATCAAACCAGCGGCCGTTTGTAAATTCCAGAACCGGATTTCCTGGCTCCGTTATTTGGGGTCTTGCGCGGTCCGGGTATAGCAAGATAAGAAACAGTATGACAAATGGCAGTGCCGGGCGGCTTCGAAGGAAGGCGATCCATTTTTTCATTTTTTGCGCTTTATTTTACTTTCTCCTTTCCATCCTTCAAAATACCTCTTCTTAATCATTTCTGGAGAAATCATTGACCCAACTTGTGCGCGCGAAAATTAGCGCTCTCGCCACCTACGTCCCGCCCCGCATTTTGAGCAACTCTGATCTTGAGAAAATGGTCGAGACTTCTGACGAATGGATCACCAGCCGCACAGGTATCCGCGAACGCCATATTGTAGACAAGGGAACAGCAACGAGCGACCTCGCGGTCGCTGCGGCGCAAAAGGCGCTCGCCGAGCGTGGCTTGACGCCGAATGACGTTGAAGCCATTGTGGTCGGAACCGTTACCCCGGATATGCTCTTCCCCTCGACCGCCTGTGTGGTGCAGCACAAGTTGGGAGCAAAGGGCGCTTGGGGATTCGATCTCTCGGCCGCGTGCTCAGCATTCGTTTACGCGCTGCAAACCGGAGCGCAATTCATCGCAACTGGCGCTCACAAGAAAGTTCTTGTGATTGGAGCAGATGTGATGTCTTCAATAATCGATTACACGGATCGCGCGACCTGCGTAATCTTTGGCGATGGCGCGGGCGCGGTGCTTCTGGAGCCAGCAGAAGACGATTCCGTCGGGCTGATCGACTTCATGCATGAGATCGATGGCTCTGGCGGATGCGCACTCTACATGCCGGGCGGTGGCAGCTTGCACCCTTCAACCCACGAAACCGTGGAAAAAAAGATGCACTACGTTCACCAGGACGGGCAAGCGGTTTTCAAGTACGCAGTGCGCAAGATGGCCGACCTTTGCGAGAAGATTTTGCAGCGCAATGGCATCAAAGGCAGCGATATCGATGCTTTCATTCCGCATCAAGCCAACCGGCGTATCATCACGGCGACAGCGGACCGTCTGAAATTGAAACCGGAGAGTGTGATTATCAACATTGATCGCTACGGCAACACCACCGCAGCCACGATTCCGCTAGCCATGGAGACCGCCCGTGAGGAAGGCAAATTAAAGAAGGGAAGCTTGGTACTGCTGGCGTCCGTGGGGGCGGGGTTTACGACCGGCGTGACACTGCTGCGCTGGGCTTATTGACGTTCCGACGGTTCAGTCCGTTCTAAGCTTCTTACCCGTGCTGCTCTTTTACTTGCTCAAACGGCTTCTGCAAGTATCTCCTGGCCTCTTCCAGCGCTCCTTGCGTGTTGTCATTCGTTTGCAGCGCCTGGCGATACTCGTTAGTCGCGCGCTCGCGTTGCCCAGTGACATCGAAGATTTTGCCAAGCTGGATGTGACTCCATACCTCGGTCCAGCGCGGATCGCCATCGCCGTTTAACGACTCGCGGTACGCATTCGCCGCGGCCTGATAGTTGTGCTGAAGAAAAAACACCTCAGCAATGCGATAATGCGCCAGCGAACTGTTCTTATTCACCTCAAGGGCTTTGTTGAACTCGCTGAGGGCGCCGGAAAAATCTCCTTGCTGGATCAAGCCTTGCCCACGCTGAATCGAAGCGCGCAATTTAATCTCGCTGGAATTCTTCAGAACCCGATCATCGGGATCGATGACGATCCTGCGTGGCTTGCCGAATGTTTCTATTGAGAACGGTGAATCAGTACCGACAACTTCTATTCGCTTCTGTTCGGTCTTGCCGTCCGTGTCGATCTTTAATTCCACCGGCATGCGGAACAGGTCGAGGTCCTGCGAGATTTGCCCCACCACACGGAATCCCTTGCCATTCCCCAACCGGTAAATCGTATATTTGGTTTTGAACTCCGGTGCGCCAGTCGAGTCAAGCCATTGCGAAAAGAACCACGTAAGTTTGTCGCCATAATTCTGCTCGGCGATAGCGCGGAAATCATCCAGCGACGCCGATTTCCCAGCGAACTTAGAGGAGAACGTGCGCATGGTCTGGTCGAATTTCTGATCGCCCTCTACCCAGCGCAGCATGTGCAAAATCATGGCGCCTTTGTCAGTGACCAGCGATTGAAACTCCGGCGAGAAAACGTCAAGCTTGCCGATCGTGGAAAGCGGCACTGTGTCATAGGCGAGAGCGCCTACAGACATATCCTTCACCGCCTCTTCTAATCCCGCCTTGCCTGCAGCCTGCTCTACGTAGCGGGCTTCGGAGTAGCGCGCAAACCCATCATTCAGCCACCAATCATCACGTGAGCTGGGGCTGACCGAAACACCCCACCATTGATGGGCGATGGTATTCGCGAGGAGACGATAGTTCACCTTTTGCGTGAGACCTCGGCTGGCAATCGCGGCAACTTCCGGCGCCCAAGCCGATGGAACCGTATCATCTGGAATCTCCACTACTCGGAGTGTGGTGGATGGCGCGGGGCCATAGAGCGTCACGTAATACGTGAATTCTTTGACCGCGGTTTCGGCGTAGGCTGCTGCCAAGTCTTTGTGGAGCGGCTTGAGGAACAGGTGCAGGTCAAGTCCCGCTTCGTCGCTCTTAAACTCCTGAAATGCTCCTGCGACGATGGTTCCGGGAAAGCTGGGCTTATCCCAAACGAAGGTGTAGGTCTTGCCGGACACCGCACCGGCGCTGGGCCGCTTGGTGGCAGCAGCATTGCTGATGCTCTGTTTTCCGCTTCCGATCACCGTCATGTGCGCCGGTACGGTGACGTTCATCGTGGCGGTGAAGCGGTTAATCCCGTATGCGTTCACCGGGAACCAGCGGCCAGCGTAGAGCAAGTAGCTCGTATCGTCGTCAATCGAGGCCAGCTTCAGCCCCTGCACGGGACTCTCATCAGCGGAATTGAGCTCTCCCTCGTAATCGAACGTCAAAGTGGTCGCACTGTCCTTCGACAGCCCATTCGGCAACTGCACGCGCACCGTCGAGTCCTGGGTAACGCGCTCGGCGCTGAGCGGCTTGCCGCGCTCATCGAGCACCTTGTTGACCCGCAGACCATTGTGCAACTCAAAAGATGCAATGTTCAGATCCTCCAACGCGGTGAACTTTACCTTCGCCTTGGCGGTGAGTTTGTGGCTGTGTGGAGATAATTCGGCGTCAATCTGGTAATCGTCGACGCGCAGGCGCGTCTTCTCCGCCGCCCAAGCCGGAGCCGCAAGCAGGAGAACTAGAAAGATTACACAGGGAACGAGGGCCCGACAGTGGCGCCGAGGTTGAAAGGACATTAAAGACTATCTCCTGGAAACGGCTGCTGCTCCGTAAGATGAAGATTTTGGCCCAAAAGATGCTGCTGCGACAAGTGGCGGACTGTGGCACGCGCACTCTCGCCTGCGAAACGCCCGATTAGATCCTCGATGTAGGCGCGGGCGTCCCCGCCTGTGCACCCCGCACGAGTTCCAGAACCGCCTCCGCCGCCCGACCTGCGGGATGAAGATGATCCCGCTGCTCCCCGCGTAGCCGACTCTTCACCTCTGCCAGTTTTTCAATCATGGTTCTCCGATCAACTCCGTCCGGAATGATTTTCTGCAACTCGCTCACAACATTTTCAGCAGTGAACCTGTCCTGCACTAATTCGGGCACAACTTGCTCGCCGGCAATCAAGTTGACCATAGCGAAGTGCGAAACCTTCACCCGTGGACGCCCTAGCGCATACGTGAGCGACGAGACGCGATACACCATTACAAAGGGCGTGCCCATGACGGCGGCTTCGACGGTTGCCGTTCCGCTGGCGATGATTCCCGCGCGCGATTGCGCCAGCGCTGGCAGCGCTTGGTCGACCAAACGAATATCCGCTCGCGTGCCGATTAGCTTCTGGACGAAAGTCCGATCCAGGGTTGGCGCGACCGGCAGCAAAAACTCGTAGCCCGGTCCCAATCGGTGGGCTGCATTCAGAATTCCAGGCAGATTCATGCGAACTTCTTTGGGCCGGCTGCCAGGCATGATCGTGATGCATTGTTTGGCGGCATCGAGCTTGTGCTGGGCCGCGTAGGCGCCGCGGTCTACGGCAGGGCAGGGAAGATCGGCAAGTGGGTGTCCGACGAAACTCGCATCTACTCCGCGATCGCGGTAGAACTTTTCTTCAAACGGAAATATAACCAGCGCCTTGGTGACATATTTTCGAAGCAGCCGCACGCGACCCTGCCGCCATGCCCAGAACTGCGGGCACACATAGTAGACGACAGGGATTCCGCGCTTGTGCATTTGCCGCGCGACGCGCCAGTTGAATGCGGGAGAATCAATGACGATGGCGAGGTCTGGTCTGCGGCGGTCGGCTTCAATAATCAGTTTGCGAAACAAGCCCCAAATTTTGGGAAGATGGCTGAGAATTTCTGTGATTCCGACAACGGAAAGCTCCTTGGCATCGACGACGGTGTCGCATCCGGCGGCGCGCATGCGCTCTCCGCCAACCCCGGAGAATTCGAGCGACGGATCATATCGGCGCAGCGCCTCCATAAGCTGCGCGCCATACATTTCGCCGGAAGCCTCCCCGGCAGAGATTAGGATTCGCACGGGGGTATTGTAGAAGCAAGATGTCTAGTCATCGGCGCTGGTGGTGACTTCTGAGCGCGGTGAACCATTTGACGGGGTCGCGGGCGAGGGCGCCCGCGCCACACCGACTTCCTGATCCTTGTACTGAAGCTGATACAGCTTGTAGTAAATCCCGCGCTGTGCGAGCAGTTGCTGATGCGTGCCCATCTCTCGGACCTGACCTTTGTGCATCACAATGATCTTGTCTGCGCGC
>Ga0209804_1002730_pt1 | contig 10508 bp, 8 predicted proteins | sample GraSoiAngelo_139_FD_185896 | JGI IMG/M metagenome (GOLD analysis project Ga0209804, IMG submission 185896) | Grasslands soil microbial communities from the Angelo Coastal Reserve, California, USA - 14_0929_12_20cm (SPAdes) (version 2) | ecosystem: Environmental > Terrestrial > Soil > Grasslands ... | reverse complement strand
CAACGAAACAGTCGCCCGGCGTGTTGAGGTAGATGTACAGGTTAGTGCTCGAAGCATTCCCAGTGGCGGTAAAGTATTGCCAGCCGGAACCGAAGTTGGTTGTCACGTCATCGATCGACAGGTTCTCGTCGATCTGTTCAGGCGCAAGCTGTTCCTGGATATAAATGTCTGGACCCATGGCCCGAACACGCTCCAACTCGTCAGGCGTCGGACCGTACGCCAAGCGGTTCAAGACGTTCGCAACGAGCAAGTCGTTGGTGCTTACAGGCACCGCGTGCAGCCGGTGAAATCCATTGCCGTTGTCCAGTGGTGCAGTCCAGTCAAAGCCGCTCACGTTTCCAGACGTGTCCTCGACAAAGGGCTGCGAAGGATCATCGGCACGGAAGATCTTGTACTGGAAGGTGGCGGGGTAAGGAGTCCAACTAATCCTCTTTTGACCGTTGGTCAAGGTGACCGTGTTAATGACCGGCGGGGGCGGGTCGGCGGCAGAAACGGATCTCTGGAAAGACGCGCAGACGGATAAGGTCAAAAGGAGCGCAAAAGTTCGGGGAGCTGTCATAGGCTTGCCTGGTTTGGTTGAACTGATGACGGCATGACGGTCGAAAAAGCAGCACTCTTTATGCCTGATACAAAGATGCAGAAAACAATGTCATTCCCGAATCCATTAGCGACTTATGTCCGAACACGAGTCAAAGAAGGCACTGAATCCTTCAAAAAAGTGTCCGCTTTTGATCCAACAAACCTGGCCGAACCCAGCCAAGCCATCCCAAGTATAGGAATTCGGGTCTGCAACGCAAGCTTCTCGGGCACTCGATTCACCCGCCGTTTATCAACATCAAGGCGCCTTTTGGGGATTCGAGAAACTGAATTTCGCGCTCACCTTTCGCACGCGAGATGCGCCGTGCAGATTGGGAAACGAAACTGAGCGTTCATGGCTCCACATACACCGGCATGCCAACCCAGGCCAGTTGCGAAAAATATTCCGCGTTCCAGTTCGCCAGCCGGAAACAGCCGTGCGACTCCGCGCGCCCGACTTGCTCCGGTCGTGGCGTTCCATGAATTCCATAGCCCGGCTTGTCCAACCCGATCCAGACCGTACCAACCGGATTGTTCGGACCGGGCGGCAGGATCAGCTTCCGGTTCAATTCCCGCGCCTCCGCCGATTCCGGAAAGTTCTCCGGATCGAACGTGTAATTGGGATTCGGCGCAATGACAGCGATGTGCAATTCTCCCGCCGGGCGCTTCTCCGCGAACGCCGCGATGCTGCACGGAAAATGCGCCAGAAGATTTGTATTCTCGTCGAACACTTGAAGCGTCCGGTTTTCGAGGTGGATGCGGGCGACCGCGGCCTTTTCGCGAATGGGCGTCCGTTCCACGCTTGGGATCATCACCGACGTGCCGACGACGATGTTGGTCCAGTCAACCGCGGGGTTGAGGTGTTGGATGAGGTTGGGATGCGCCTGCGCCTTCTCGGCGACCAGTTCGAGGATGGTCTCGTAGTCGAGCCGGTCCTGCTGGGATTTTTCCAGCCAGGTTTGTCCCAACGGTCGCAACCGCGCCAGATCATCTCTCGTGACGGTGTAGTTCGTGAACGGCGGCCTCAGGAGCAGGAGCCGGCTTTTTGTGGATGCTCCCAGGTCGCCGGTGACAAGGAGGTTTTCCTTTTGTTGAAAGGCCATCAGCGCCAGGCGCGTCTTCGGTCCGGCCACGCCGTCGAGCGAGCCGGGAGAAATGGCCCGCCGCGCCAGGGCCAGTTGCGCCTCGAACACGTTTTGCGGCGAGCGGGCGGTAAAGTTGGCGGCGTTTGTGTCGGAAGCGATTTCCGAAGGCGCCGGAATGGTGATCGCGGAAGGCCGGTTCGTTTGCGCGGTAGCAACAATGACGGGCGCCGATGTGAACGACCGCCGCCCGGAGGATGTGCCTGATATTGGAGTCGCATTGGTTTCTGCCGCGGGCGGCTGATTTTTTTCCTTTTCCACTTTGGCTTCACCGGTTTTCTGCCGCCAGAACCAAACGGCCGCCGACAACGCAAGGACAAATAGAACCCAAGGCCACAGACTTGTTTCTTTTCGTACCTTGTATTTCCCGTTGGGCCACACGCTTGAATTTAGCCACACAAACCGCCATCGGCCCAAGTCCTAATTCCGATGCGCGATCAAGATGAGATTGACATGAACCTTCGTTTTAGGCGGCGGGCGTCTGGCCTGCCGTAAAGGGCGCGCGTTCCGCCGCCCGGATGCCGCCTCCAAGGCTCCAACGACCCCGCTTAAGGTCTAATCAAAGGCGTGACCGGCGGAGCACAGAACATTTCGAACTTTGTGGCGAACCAGTTCTTTGACTCGATTGCGCGCAGGCGCGAGGTACTTGCGTGGATCAAACTCCTTCGGAGACTCCCACATCGCCTTGCGAACGGCAGCGGTCATAGCCAGTCGAAGGTCAGTGTCAATGTTGACCTTTGTGCAACCGACCCGTCGCGCAACTTCAATATCGGCTTCAGGCACTCCAGCGGTGTCATCGCCGAGCTTGCCTCCGTATTTATTGATTTCCTGAACGAGATCTTCCGGAACGCTGGATGCACCGTGGAGAACGAGGGGATAATCACCCAACCCCGCTTCCATTAGAGCCTTCTTAATCGCCTTCAATCGGTCCAGATTAAGGTGTTGGTCGCCCTTGAATTTATAGGCACCGTGCGAGTTGCCGATGGCGACTGCCAGAGAGTCCACGCCCGTCGCCTTAACAAATTCCACCGCTTCGTCAGGATGAGTGTAAACTCCGCCTTTCGAGTAGCCCCCGCCCTCCTCTCCTTCGTCGTGCTGGGCGCCCACCAACATCCCAAGTTCCCCCTCCACAACACAATCGTGTTTGTGGGCGTATTCGACGACTTTCTTGCACACGGCGACATTCTCCTCGCCAGGCAGGTGGCTGCCATCAATCATGACACTGGTAAAACCTTCGTCGATGCATTCCTTGCAAAGTTCAAACGAATCCCCATGATCCAGATGAACTGCGATTGGAATATTGGAGAGACTCACCGCTGCCTCAATGAGTTTTTTTAAATAAACCGGATTCGCGTATTGCCGTGCGCCCTTGGAAATCTGAAGCATCACAGGCGCTTTCTCTTCTTCGCAGGCTTCCACAATGGCCTGAAGCAGCTCCATGTTGTTGACGTTGAAGGCGCCAATGGCGTATTTGCCTTTCAGCGCTTTGGCAAACAGTTCTCTGGTATGGGTCAGTGGCATAGCTTATGGTCTCTGATTCGAAATCGCTTTTCCGGCCATAAGAGATCGCATAGTAGAAATCGCTGTGGAAAAGGGAAACAAAAATTGAAGCGCGCATCCGTCGGTGAATTATGTCCTCACCATTCCGGGTCCCGCCGGCACGAGTGTGGCGTTCGTCGCCGATGCCATCCTGCGCGCAGATCCTTCGACGTATCGCCGCGTCGCGAAGGAGCGATTCGCCGCATCCGCACCGTCCGCGTGCACCAGAGGAATTCGTCCATCCACCACATTTTCACCTCCTTCGTGGGAAGGATATTCTTTCGTTGCAGGGAAATGCGAATGCCATGCATTTGCTGGATTTGGCTGAGACAGGCCGTTGAGGGAGTAATCTCGTCCGGTTTCGATTGTCCTGCGCTCCAATTGGTTGACCGCCGGAACCATTTTTAGGCTGGGCTGGAACGTGACGTGCAAGAGGCATGTGGCAGATGAGCGATAAAAACGTGGTATCCAGAGAGTCCATTGATTTGCGCGTGTGTGCCACCGGGGGATTGGGCAAGGTAATTTACATGGTAGTCCTCTGGTGCGCGGCATTTGTGATCCCTCAATGCAACGCGCTCTCGATCAGGGACGCGCTGGGAGCCATTGAAAGCGGCGACGATGACCATGCAGTCGGCGGCGCCGGCGAAGTCAGTCGCTATCAGATCAAGAAAAACATCTGGCGAGCATATTCATCGTCCTCAAGATTCTGGGACAAAAATGAGGCGTGGCGCGTTGTCGAACAAGTTCTCGCTGCGCGGGTTGACGCATACCGTCGTTACACTGGCCATACGCCCGGGGCTTTCGACATCTACGTTCTCTGGAACGCGCCGGGACAATTCCACCGTGTCGGATACCAACAAAAGCGCATTTCCCGGGTGGTCGCCGAACGTGCGATGCGGTTTACAAATCTGGTCCGACGAGCCGAATCACCTACGATGGTCGCTGCGAACCCTAAACTGGAGAAAGGACTGCTCCTGGCTGACCGGGGTCTTCCTCAATTCGCCCTGGCAGTCAACGGGATGGATTGAGTCGCGGAAGGCTTTTCCGGTTCGATCCTTCGGGAAACGCCGACGGTAACAATTGTCTGAGCTTGAGCGGTGAGATTAGGGTCTTGCCGACTGGCGGCGGTGCAAACGAGACCCAACTTGGAGAATTTGAACCTGACAACTAAAGGGGAAAGGCAATGAGGACTCAGCTTGAGCAGGAAACCTGCGATACAACGCCTTTAGCTTGTTCAACAATGGTACACGCTGCGGACTGGTCAGAGCGGAATTGCGCCTGGTCAAGGTTGGTGTGCTGCTCAATTCTCCCAGCACTACAGTTCTGTTACCTGGTTTTCAAAGCGGCTTTGAACAGGTCGGCGTACATACCTCGGACGGCATCAACGAATACGATTACGTCAGTATCAAGTCCATGAACGATCCTCAAGTACCCGAAGGGGACGGACTTTTGTTGTGGTTGTTGCCTAGGGGGATTCTGCTGCTGTGGAGGAAGCGATGATTGGCCGGCGAATACGACGATGCCTGCACCGCAGTGCGGGAATCGACAAAGGCCGAAGGCGTTATACTGATCGTCTATGGCGGAGAGCATGGTAACGGTTTTTCCGCGCAATTGCCAGAGTACATAATTGAACGGATGCCGGACGTGCTGAGGCAAGTGGCTGACCAAATCGAAAAATCATCGGGATAGTCTCTGACTACTTCGGATTTCGGGCTTTGAATTGAGCCTCGTCACCTCGGCTGCTACCATGTTCTTTGGACCACGAGTTCCACACTTGTTTAACGCTGTAACGATTCAACGATTTACGGTTCAACGTTTCTACGCCCCATGTTCAGTTTCCGGAGTAAGCGTACGTTTGAAAAAAGATTTCAATATCAGTCACGCCATTGCCGTCGCCTGTGCCGTTCGTAGGCGGGTTACGTATTATTTCCTTTTTGGCTGATCCGAGTGTCACTGCTTGGGACTGACCCCTTCTCTGTAAAGTGGTAGCTGGTGGACGTTCATGCCGTAATGTCTTTACTTTCCGAGGCGGTGAAGTTTTTCCAATGCCTGGCGCGGCACGTCGAAGCCGTTTCCTTCCGGACCGCCCATTTCGACGATGTACCATCTGGTGCCGGAACTGGTTTCGCAGAGGTGAAAGACTTCTTTGTAAAAGTCGCTCTCGAAAGTTTTGTCCTGGTGTTCCTTGATGTGAATCGTCCGGGTGCGTCCGGGGAATTTTTTGAGCATGGCGACAGGATCGCCGTTCCCGCCCAGGCAGTTGCCGACATCCATCTGCATGTTCACCTCGGGTTCTGTTTGGCTGAAAAGAATCTCCCAGGCAAAATGGCCATTGATCTTTTCGAAATCAAACGGGTGCGCATGGTAGCCGACGCTCATTTTGTGCGACCGGCACTCGAAGGCCGTTCGATTCAGCAAAGCGGCCAGCTCGGCGATCCCTTTTTCGGAGCCCATTTTTTCCTTGGCCGCCGCCACATTGAGGTACTCATTGCCGAGCGCTTGATTGTTTCCAATGGTTCGTTGGAGATTATCCAGCGCCTTCAAATCCAGGTGCATGCCGCAGCATTTGAGGCCGCAGTCGTCGAGCAACTTCCGCAGATCGGAGCCGGAGTATCCTTGATAAACGTTCGGGGTGCCGTCATAGCCCCAAAACTCAACCGCCTTGTAGCCGATTTGGCTCAGCTTCTTGAGCGTTTCCGCCACATTGCGGGCGAATTCGCCGCGGACGCTGTACAGTTGAAATCCAATCGGAATCGTCTTCTCTTGAGCAACAGCCATGGACCGTGCACGGCTGAGGGTCATACCGACGGCAGCGCAGAGGTTCGTTTCGATAAACCGGCGACGTGTAATTTGCATAAGGAATCAGGTTTTGAGGTTGTGACATGCATCATGCAATGACATTCGAAAAATCCACCGGGTCACCGTGCGATTTCAAACCGCCGTGATGGTATCAGGGGCACAGTATGTCCGCCGTCCGCAAAGTCAAAACCAATCCGTGTGTCGGGAGTGAACATTTCCCCAATTGCCAAGCGAGCAAGCGCGGTCCGAATGATTTGCCGGTTGGAGTGAGCCTGGCCAAAAGCCAGCCGCGGCCTGCCGCAGCCTGTGAATAACTTTTCGCGGAAGGTGGTGGACAAAATTAAAGAGGAGTTATTGGATGCACTCACGCTTCGTGAGTTTTGCGAAGCAACAATTCCTCGCCCCAGGCTGACACCGCTCGTGTGAGCGACGTCCAGCAATAAATCCGTGGCGTGTTCCCGGACTCAATCGCTCCGATTTTCGGTCACGCCCCGGTGAAACCATAAATCACGTCCGCGAACGTCTGAAGCGTGAGCACGGCCTTAAGATGAACGAATCCTCCTCACAGATTGCGTCGGTCGGTGCCTTCTCCGTTCCGACATCGCGGGCCGTGCGGAATCACCACCATGAAACCCATCCTGCTTAAAGTGTCGGGTCGCGCCGGCGACCTCGCCAATGTCGAACCACTTATCGCGCTCTTTCTGGGAGCCGCACTGCTTGCGGTTTTTCTCTCGGCTTTCCTTCAATCCAGATCCACCACTGAACCGCCGGCAAAATCCAGCCTGCTCTGGACGCTCTATGAACAGTTCAGGCATCTGGCGCGGGCGCTGATGCTCGTCGCGCTCCTGGCAGCAACAATCTCGGTCCTGCGCATCTACCTGCGTCAGACCGTGTCGAATTTTCAACGGACGCATGGCCGCGTCACGCAGGCAAACTACGACGCGGTGCGGACGATCTGGGGGGCAGAGCAGGAGCAAGGCGAATTGAAGGTCGAAATCTACACCGACCAGGAAGTCACCGAGCGCATCGAGTCTGAAGATTTGACCAAACCCGCCGTTTTGCGAAAGAAAATCGTGCGGCATCCGGTCACGGCCAATCCGTTCGCCGCGGAGCGACACGACATCGTGTTGAAGCAGAACGCGCGAAAGAAAGGCTCGGCGTACTACGGCGGCTACGAAACGGTTTGTCGCTTTTCATGGAAACTGAACAACCCGGCCGGGACGCCGCAGAAATGCAATCTGGCCTTTCCCCTGCCGGCCGCCCGGGCCATGTACGACGATCTGTCCGCCACGCTCAATGGCATCGATGTGCTCCCGCAGATGCAACTGAAGGACGCGACGTTGGTGCTCGCGCGAGACTTGCAAGCGAACGAAGCGCTGGATTTGAAGATTTCCTTCAAAAGCCGAGGTGTGTCCTTCTGGTATTTTCAGGTGCGGGAGCCGAGGGAGATTCGCGATTTCCTGCTTACGCTGACGCTTCCGGACTTGCCGAAAGCCAGGCTCAATTATCCCGGCGGCTGCATGACACCGACGGACATCCAACCGACCAACAGCGCCCGCGGTTGCGTGCTGACATTCCGTCTTGACCACGCCATCTCAAGTCAAGGGATGGGCGTCGCCCTGCCGTCCCTGCCGCAGCCCGGGGAAATGACAAACGCCGTGCTGGGCGAGACGGAGCGCGCCTGGTTGTTGATTTTCGCAATGCTCGCCTTGACGCTGACCCTCGCGCAAGTCAGGCACGCCGCCTTGATCAGCATCCTCTTCGGAGCGGCGACGGCATTTGCTTACGGTTTGTTGGGCGACTTCAGTGACCTGCTGTTTGGATTTCTCGGAACGGCGGTCTTGATACTGATCCCGTTGCTCCTGGCACTGGCAAAACTGCTGACCCGAGTCACCCACGGCGTCGCCATCAAAGCGCTTGCCCTGCAATTCCTGATCATTGGTATTCTTTACCCGTGCGCCGCAGGGTTGGACTCCGGCCGGCAAACGCTTTACTTGAATCTTTGCGCCGTCGTCTTTCTGGCCTTCACGGCATGGGTGCTCGCTTCACGTCTGCGGAATCGGTCCGAGGAGCCGACCAGCGCAAACGCGACGGCGCAGCCTGGTTGAGCCTGGCTGCGCCCGACGTGCAGCACGTGGACCAGCCCCCCGGAACTGCGCGACACCGGCTCGTAGCGTTGAATACCCGCAAACTCACCGCTCGCAGGGCGCCCATGACGTTGCGCGCCAGCCACGCTTCGCCATACGCACCACGACCGATGGGCCGCAGCAGCGTGTGGTCGGGGATGACGGGTTGCACAGTACCGGGCGGAGCATCCATCGAGTTACACGGGGCAGTTGGCTCAGGTCGATGCGGATGTTTCCGCCAAGATTGACGCGATTTTGAGACGAGCCAAAGAGAGCCAGAAATGATGCCGCCTACATGCGCTGCAACGAACCCGGCCATCGCGCCCTGGTTGCAAGCGTGGCTCTCGTGGGCCGAGTCGCGGGTCGTTAGACGGCGCCACATGCGCGCCCTAGTTTTCATCTGCCTTTTGTTCGTCTCTGGAGCGGCGGGCGGTTGTTCGCGTTCAGGTGACTTGGGCGGCTTTTTGGCACAAGAGGTCGCTAAATGTGGCGGGCACACGAAGACGAACGCCGCACTTGGAAAGCTCGACGCAAAGTGGAAGTTCAAACGTGACAAGAACGGTTTCCAGGCTTCCGTCAGCGGCACATCTTTCGCGGCTGTTGACACATTCATGCAACAAGCGTTCGGCACACCTAAGGTTTCGACTGATATGAATCTCAACGGACAGCCTCAGCGAGTCTGGACCGCCGTTGATGTCGGCGTCGCCATTAACCTTATTGGACGACCCGATGGTGCCGACATCATTTGCATCCGCGGGATGCGTGACATGGGAGAGATGTTTGATGAGATGGACAAGCCGTGGTGGAAAAAGATAAGAATATGGTAGACCACAAGGACGGCTGCATCTTCTTCACCAGCGGACGGAGGGAGAAACAGATACAGCAGATGGCACAGGAGGTCGAAAAACTTGCGCGCACGAACGGGGGCAAGTGAACCGACTTGGCAGCGGGCGAGGTCACGCCGGAGGAATTGCGACGGGAAAACTCTTTCATCCGGTCTGCTTGGCTATTCCAAAATCGATCACCTTGTGGACCGGCACCCCATCATGCGGCGTCAACCGGATGACCGAAGCAAAAACTGCCGGTTTCGATTATTCGTCCGGCTTTTCTCCTGTTGGGTGCAGACCGAAATGAATCAGCTTCTCGCGCATGGTGGTGCGGGTCACCCCGAGCCAGCGGGCGGCCTTTGCTTGATTGCCCTGCGCCAATTGAATGGCCCGGGCAAACAGCTCTCGCTCCATCTCTTCGATCATTTTGGCGTGGACGCCGTCCGCCTCTCCGCGCTCAGCCTTGGCCAGCAGTCCGGTAAAATAACCCGCAATGGTTTGATCGGGAACTAGAACCGATTTTCTCGTCCGTGCGTAGGCTTCTTGCGCGTATTCCAAACTGATTGAGTAGTTCCGGGCAAGCAATAGGGCCTGACGAACGACGTTCTCCAGTTCTCGCACGTTGCCGGGCCAGGTTTGGTCTTGCAAGAAGGCAATGGCTTCGGGCTGGATGGAGGGCGCATCTACGCCCACTTCGCCGCCGGAGCGCTGCATGAAATACTTCACCAGGTCAGGCACGTCTTCGGGACGCTGACTCAACGGAGGTAGCGTGATAGTGACTCCACTCAAGCGGTAGAACAAATCCTCCCGGAATTGGTTTTCCTTCATGGCGCTTTCCAAGTCCCGGTGCGTCGCCGCCAGGACCCGGACGTCCACTGGAATCTTTTCATTGCCGCCGACCCGCTGAATGTATTTTTCCTGGAGCACCCGCAACAATTTGACCTGCGTGCTCAAGCTCAAGTCGCCGATTTCATCGAGGAAGATGGTGCCGTGATTAGCTTGCTCAAAGCGGCCAACACGGCGAGCGTGCGCCCCGGTGAACGCGCCGCGCTCATGCCCAAACAATTCACTCTCCAATAGCGTCTCCGGGATGGCCGCGCAATTGACTGCGATGAACGGTTGCGCTGCGCGACTGCTGTGCTGGTAGATGGCGCGGGCAACCAGTTCCTTGCCGGTGCCGGTGTCGCCGCGAATGAGCACGGTGACTGTAGTGGCGGCCACGCGCCCGATTTCCTTATAGACCGCCTGCATGGCGCGGCCGTCGCCGATGATGGCAGATTGATTGGACCGAGCTTTGCCCATTTCGACCGGCTCGGACATGAGTCGATTGCAGGCCACGGATTTGGCCACCAAATCGAGCAATTCAGCCATATCGAAGGGTTTGAGCAAATAGTCGTAAGCGCCCAGTTTGGTCGCTTCGATCGCGGTTTCCGTGGTGCCGAAGGCAGTCACCAAAATGATGGGCAGCTTGGGCTTGGTGGCGTGGAGTTGCTCGACCA
>Ga0209804_1002724_pt1 | contig 10524 bp, 6 predicted proteins | sample GraSoiAngelo_139_FD_185896 | JGI IMG/M metagenome (GOLD analysis project Ga0209804, IMG submission 185896) | Grasslands soil microbial communities from the Angelo Coastal Reserve, California, USA - 14_0929_12_20cm (SPAdes) (version 2) | ecosystem: Environmental > Terrestrial > Soil > Grasslands ... | reverse complement strand
GCGATTGTCATGGAGGGAACGTATGCGATGGAGGATCATCCGATTCGAGATGGGCTTGAGAAGGAGTTTGTCCAGAAGGTTACGGAGGTCGTGGAGGGCGGCGGGACTGTGTTGGTGCCAGCCTTCGGCGTTGGAAGATCTCAGGAGTTGCTGAGTGTTCTCTCAGCCTACCATTTTGAGCATCCCGTGTTTGTCGATGGGATGGCGTTGGACGCTATGGATCTGCTTCTGAAGCATCCGAGTGCGTTGCGTGATGCGGGGGTTTTCGAGCGTGCGAGTAAGATGGCGCACTGGGTTGACGGCTGGAATGATCGTCGTAGGGCTGCGAAGACTCCGGGTGTGATCATTTCTCCCGCGGGGATGCTTAAGGGAGGTGCTTCGGTTTTCTACATGGAGAATGTGGCTGGTAAGAAACAGAACGCGGTTTTCATGGTGAGCTTCCAGGTCCCAGGGAGTCCGGGACGGATTCTCTTGGAGAGGCGGAAGTTTGTCATTCACGGGAGAGCTAAGCCGGTCGATGCGAGAATCGAGCGGTTTGACTTCTCCTCGCACGGTGGGAAGAGAGAGCTTGAACAGACGCTTTCGGATCTGGATAAGAAGACCCGGGTGTTCGTTGTGCATGGGGCAGAAGGGAATTGTAAGAAGTTGGCTGACTGGGCTTCGACGGAGCTTGGATTGAATGCGAGTGCTCCGAAGACCGGTGATGTTGTCGAGATCTAGAATCCCATGGCAGAGAGCGAGAGCAAGGTCTTCAAGCCTCGCCCCCAGCATCTCATTCCTGTAATCCTCGGACTTCTTGCGACCGGAGCATTATCGTACCCAATTTCGCTAGTAGGCGCACCTCAGGCTCAAGTCACTCCGTTCGTCGGGGACACTGTTACTAGTGCGTCTTTGAACGCAGTGGTGTTTGTTTTCGCTCTCGGAGCTAGCGCCACCGTTATGTTTCTCTTGATACGACGTGGCCGGATGCGATTTATTCGACGACTGGTCAAGGGAGCACTCATTCTCGTGTCCTTTGCCGTTGCGTTCTGGTACTCAACCTCCATTCTTGCTTCCGTAGTCGATCTATCGACAAGCCTGTGGACATTAGTCTCACTATTACTTTCCCTAGGAATTGCTGCAGCGATAGGGTTGACTATTTTCGGGAAGGGACAGCTCCGTCAATTATCGGGCGTTACTGCGCTGGGTGCTCTTACAGGCGTCTTTCTCGGCTATTCTATCGGCCCGGTCACTGCGCTGGTCTTGGTGGGAGCACTCGTTGTCTATGACATTGTGGCAGTGTTTAGGGGGCCGGTTGGTGCTCTGGCTAAGGCTGTCGAGGCAGGTGATCTTCCGGGGGCAATGTACACTTATGGCGAGTTGACTATCGGGATGGGAGACCTGGTCTTCTACTCTCTGGTGGCGACGACGGCGATGGTTTTCTTCGGGCTCTTCTCATTCTTTGGGACTGCCGTTGGAATTCTCGCTGGATCCTATCTCGGTTTCAGGGCCTTGTCGAAATACGAGATGTTTCCCGGACTGCCATTCTCTCTATTGCTAGGTGTTGCTGGAATGTTGCTTACTTCTGCGGCTACAGGGACTCTAGTTCTCTAGACGCGTCGCGGAGCGAGTTGAACTGATAATCTGCCAGGCTACTCTCGACGTGATGTCTTCTGTCCACTAGAACTGTCTTGAGTCCCGAGATGTATCCTCCTCCAATGTCATGTATCTCCGAGTCGCCAACCATGACCGCTTCTTCTGGTCGAGCCTTGAACTGCATTAAGGCATAGCGGAATATTCCCGGATCAGGTTTTCTGATCCCGACTGTAGCTGATGTGACGATCTTGTCGAAGTATTTTGTCAGTCTGACATTATCGAGTATTCCCATGGCTACCTCGTGCGATGAGACGTTAGATATTATTCCCAATTTGACATTTCGAGTCGAGAGCTTCTGTATGGTTGAGTGGGCGTCGTCGAATGCGACTCCGTTGGCCGCGCGCGCCTTCACGACTATTCTGATGGCTTTGGTGACGAGCCCGTCTGATGGTGTGTCCTCAATTATTCGTTCCAGCAGTTGTCTCATCCAGACCTGAATCGGAATCTCTACACGATGTCTCGATCGGATTGTCTCGTTGATCTTGTAGCCCTCGCGGTACAGTTCGAACAGTCTTTCCAGTGACACTCGTCGGGGTAGTATGGGGCTGATTTCTCGAAGAGCGTTCTTTGTGACCATGTTGTCTTCTATGTTCTGCGTGACGAGGGTCTCGCCCAGGTCGAAGAAGATCACTTTGGCCGGTCGAGGCATGAATCTACCGGGGTCCGGGTCGCTCTTCAACGAATTAGGGCTTGCCGCAGGTTCTGAGAATTGTGTTTTGGGCATTACCAGCATGGTTTGAGGGAAGACCGCTTCCATGTCGTGAGAAAAAAATTCCTACCCCCCTTTTTTCTAGAGGCTCTCGCCAGTTGAAACTGTCCTGGGCGAGTCTCACACTTCAGGGCCCAGAATGGATAGATCCGACGTTTTCGAGATCGCGGATTAGGCGGAGGTCAGCGTGAAAAAGTCGCGATCTCAAATCGCCTGCCCCGATTCGGGATCAGGGCTTATTCCGGGCGATGTCCTCTTGGGGAATTCTCTCGGGGAGCACGGTAGTCGGATAAGCTGAATTGTGTTTGAGATATCCTAAGGGGGAACGGGGCTTGGTACCGTGGATGGTAACAGGGGGGCTGATACTATCTGTCGGATGTGTTGTAAATGGCTAGGGTTGCTCGGTAACGGGCTCCGAATCTAGTTTGCGCCGTATCGTAGTACTGCGGCGACTTTGCCGAAAGAGTCACGGAGCATTCGCCCTTCCTCGGTCTCCTCGGAGATGACTTCAACCTTGCTCGCTGATTTTTCCGCGTATTCGAGGAAGCTGTCAATGATGTCGCCGTGGTCGGTGGCGTCGAGCATTGGCTTGCCGCAGTTCTTGCAAGGTCTCGTTGCGAGTTCGTTCACGACCGCGTGGGCTTCGTATCTGGTTCCTCTGAACTCTTCAACGTTCCCACAGTTCTTGCACTTGAGGACTACCCGTTCTCCCTCCAGCTTCTCCGAGATCAGAAGCATGTCGACTATTCCTTTCTCAAGGTACTCCTGAACTTTCTTTTCTCCGAACGCCGCTTTGCCTGTTTCGTGTCCCAGCTCGTAGAGGAATTTCTGGACGAGCTGCTTCTCTTCGCCGTATCTGACGCCTTTGAGGATCTCGCTGCTCTTCTCGACGACTTCCTCGACTCCTGCTTCACTCGTGTAGCTCGTGTCGATCAGTGAGAGGACTTTCTTCTTGAGCGTATATTGCAGATACTCGCCTTCTTCAAACACGTACTTTGTCGGTCCGGGTCCGCCGATGATGATTCCTTTGAGGTCTGGGATTTCCAGCATCATCTCGTTGAAGTGGTTCCCGACGCGTTTGTAGTAGTCGTTGATGACTTGTTCTCTGATACGCTCGAACCTTCGAGCAGACTGTCCACCAGCCCTACTCTTGCCAGGTGTTCCCGACGTGAAAGTTTTCAGAATTTCTACTCTGCGTCCCTTCAGAGTAGCAACGACTGCTTCAGTCCCATCTATAACTAGTATCCCGTAAGTATCTTTGTCGGCGACGAGTGCAAGTAGTGGCTCGACGTGGAAGCGAGCATCGCAACGGTAGAAGCCAACGATAATCGGTTCCGGCGGAATGAGTGTGTAGGTCTCCATTTTCTCGCTGCCAGCACCGTTCTGTGGGATTGCGCCTGCGAAGATTACCAGTCCCGTCGGAGGTGGTTCTTTGAAGAGTTTGAGTCGTTGCATTGTTCGTTCGATCCCGTCTTGGACGTTGTTCCGGGTGGTGCGTGATTTGATGTTGACAGCAGTGCCAAGCTCTTCCCGTAGCTGTCCTAGAACTTCGTGTATCTTTCTGTCAGGTGGGACGTATAGGCTGATGAGTTCTGTGCCTCTCCCCTCTTTCTTTGCGAGTTGTTCGAGGGTTCGTTTGAACTTGAATCGTGCTACGGAGTCGGGGCCTGGCATCTAGCGTCCTCCTGCCTTTGAAAATTGCTGTTTAAGGGCTTGGCCAGAGTCGCCGCTATTCGTTCAGAGAGAAACGTTGTGTGTCGAACTGGATTCGACCGGAATCTTGCTGTTCATTTTGACCAGTCCTCAGCATCAATAGTGCTCAGAATCGTATTAAATCCTTGTTTCAAGGGATGTGCAAATCTACCGACTTGTTACCTTAGACGGTCATCTCAGTTTTCTTCGAGCGCATTCTCCATTCTAATATACCGAACTGGTTTGCTTCTTGGTCTCAGACACAGATGAAGGCTGTTGTGAAGCTAGGGGGCGCATTGTTCAAGCGGGACCCGGACGTTGACGCCCTCCGGAGCATGGGAAAGGTCCTTTCAAGTTTCGCGGGGGAAGGGAATCAACTGGTGACTGTCGCTGGTGGTGGTCAGAACGCGCGAGTCTACATTGATGTTGCGCGGAAGCTGGGGGCGGATGAGTCGACTAGCGATCTGCTCGGAATAACCGTGACCAGAGCTAACGCGGAATTGTTCAGGCTCGCTCTCGGCAGTATTGCCGTCACTAAGATTCCTACAATGCTCTCGGAGCTGATTCACTATGTGAGTCCAGGGAAGGTAGTGGTCATGGGGGGTCTTCAGCCTGGACAGTCGACGAATGCTGTGGCAGCTCTAGCGGCTGAGATAACCCGGGCGGATTTTCTTGTTAATGCGACAGATGTTCAAGGAGTCTATACTGCAGATCCGAAGAAGGATCCGAAGGCGAAAATGTTGAGGTCTGTCAGCGTTGACAAGTTGCTGGGCTGGGCGATGGCTGGAGATGTCTATGCTGGCAAGTATGAATTATTGGATCCAGTTGCCCTGAAGATCATGCAGAGGGCAAGGATTCCGACTAGGTTCGTCTCAATGGAGGACCCGTCCAACATAACGAGTGCTCTGCGAGGTAGAGACATCGGAACCCTTGTATCGTATTCCTGAGAGGCCTGTTTGATGAAACTGTTAGATCTGTTTCAGTCTAAAGCCCAGGTCAGACTCGTAGAACACTTGCTGCAGAACCGGGACAAGGTATTCAACCAGGCCGGTCTCGCGCGGGTGTTGGACGTGTCCCCGTCTACAGTTGCGCGGATCGCAGAACCACTAGTCAAATGTCGAGTATTGATGTTCGAGAGATATGAACAAGGAATGAAGATCTTTGCCCTGAACAAAGAGGAACCGGCAGCCCGCAACCTGATGGACTTTTACGACAAGATTCGCCAGCTGTGACGATCCATGAATCGAATAATCTTTACCCTTGCGGCTTGGCACTTGCGAGTTTCTTCCTCACTGATGCGCTAGTTAATTCGCGAAGAGCATCTGCCGCGACCCATTTCGCTGATCCGGAATCAAGGTCTCTGATCTTCGCACAAGTTTTGATAGCTGCGGCGTTCAATGCAGTATTTCTTTTTCCGATTTGTCTCAGTGCCCAGTTCACAGCTTTCTTGACGAAGTTACGTTCGTCAGACGCTTCTCTTATTATGAGGGGAAGAAAATCTAGAAACGTTTTGTTCGAAGCCTCTTTGTTATGAACGGCCAGTTCAGCCATAAGGACAAAGCCTGCTCTCTTAATGAACTCCTCTTTTCTGGCGGACCATTCGTTTGCTTTTCTGTTTGCAAATTGTGTCTTATCGAACAGGTTTCCGCAGCAACCGTCCACCACGTCCCATGAGTCGAAGTCTGTAGCCCATTCTTCCATTTGAGCTTCGGACACTTTCGTGGGATCGTCAATCATACTGGCGAGTATTCGTGCTTCATGAATTCCAGTTTTCCAGAGTTTTTGAGCAAGCTCATGGTCCGTTCCCACCTTCTTCGCCAAATATCGGAGTTGTGGAATCGAGACCCCGATAGCCGTAGTTGTCTGTATTCCAAAGCGTGCCATTCCGGCTACCGCTTTGGGACTGCTTCTTCGCTTGATCTCGTCTATTACATATTCAAGGGTTATGGGGGGTTGACGCTGACCTACGCTGATTTGCCCCGCGATCTTCATCGAAGTTGCCCTGTTCTTCCCATCATTGAAAGCTTGTCCTTATCCTCGCGCGAGGCAAAGCCGGAGGGTACAGAGCCAATTTTCGATATTTTCCGGAATTAGGTAAGAAAACTCTTGGAAATGATAGCCTGTTGATGTCTCGGATATCCTAAGCTATCCGTTGGCGGTCAATGGTTAATTATCGGTATACCGAATTGGACTGCAAGGCCCAAGTTTGCGTCGGCAGAGATTATCCGTGACTCTACTTTTCCTCTCGCTGGCTGTGAGCCTTCTTGCCGCGTCGGAAATGGCGCGACCAATTAATGCGGTGACAAGCAATTCTATCCCACCTACGATAGCCAAGACTGGCGACAACAGTGTGTACCAGTCAGCCTATCAGAACCCTGGATTCTATGCACAGGGACGATATTGGGTCTTCTACGAGGATTCGCCATCTAGCTGTGAGCATCAGGCGGGATGTTTGTTCTACGTGTGGAGTGTAAATGGCGAGACCCTTTGGTCAACGCCGATCAATGTGGGAGTTCACGTTACGGATAACGATTGGTCCGTTGTGACAAACGGGACGTTTGCCTACTATGCGCGATACAACGAGACCTTGTTCGACTCTACGGCTAATCGGGCTCTGCTATTCGGAATGGGGCAGCTGGGCAATACCGGAGTGATCAATTGGCAACCCGAGCAGATAGTTTTGAGTCCAAGTTCTGCAACGAAATTTCCAAACGATGTGATCGGAGTTGACTCGAACGGCCAAGTCTGGGTTGGATATCAGCAGGACAGCTCAGGAACAAGGACTCCGCACATCATTCACTCTAACAGCACTCTACCGCCTCAGCCGCTAAGCACAAGCTTCGTCGTCAACGCATCTAACCCGACAACCCTTCAGAGTGTGATGTTCAACGCGACAGCTGCAGGTGGTAATTGGGGAGGTACGTTAACTTACGCGTTCAACTGGAACTTTGGTGACGGATCGACTGCGACCGGCCAGATTGTAGCCCATCAATACAACTTGCCCGGGAACTACACGGCGACTCTCATTACTACTGATACTGGAAACCCACAGCAAACAGCAAGTTCAGCCCAGACAGTTCCAGTGAGGCTGCTACTCCCTTCGACGAACACGCCTCCTACACTTCAGGTCCCAGTGTCGAGGAGCGTCAAGACTGGAATGCCAGTAGCCTTTACGGTCACGTCATCTGACAATGACAGAGACACAGTCACTCTCTCCTCGAGTTCGCTACCCGTCGGAGCCAGTTTCAACCCTGGAACAGGACTGTTCACTTGGGCGCCAACTCCTGATCAAGCGAACCAGTTCTGGCCGATATCGTTCACTGCAACAGACAACGCTACCCTGTCTGTGATGAAACAGGTTCTGATCTACGTTTCACCCTCATGGTCAGGAGACTTTCTCCTCTCGACTTCAGGGAACAACGGCAATTGGCATGTTGACATTGCGACTCTCCAAACTGGCGGTCAAGTATATGCTGCGTACTGGGCCGAAGGCAAACCTCTCTTCGGCAAGCTCTACAACAATCCGACTTGGGGTCAGGAGGAGAACGTCTCGGGGCCCTCATCTCCACCCTCGACGGATGTGAACTCGTTCATCTTCGCAACCGGGTCCACTGTCTCGGCGATATACTATGACACGAACGTCGGAAAATTGTATTCCTCTTCTAGAGGTCAATCCGGCGGATGGGGATCGAATGTCATAAGTCCGGGAGATGCAAAATCGGCGGGGAGTCTCGGACGTTATTCCCTACCTTTCACAGCCGCTTTTGACCAAGGCGATTCTCGATTCTACGTGTTCTGGTATAACCAGGCGAACAGCACTATTGATGAATTTTCAGGTGCCGACACTACTTGGCTCAAGACTGAAGGCGCTTTTTCGACGCATTCCTCAGCCTTGGGGTCTACTATCGGAAGCTATCACTATTCCACATCGGTCGGCGGCAAGAATACGTTCGGCATAATGTGGATAGATGGGACTAGCTCGCCGTACAACCTGAATTTCGGACTTGAGACCGTAGGCCCACTCAGTTCTCCAACGACCGACAGTTCTTGGAATCCGAGGGTAAGCTGCACTGCGTCGGTCGTGACTATTGAGCAGATCCTGGGAACTCAAAACAATTCTTTTGGGGGCGCGACGGAGAGCGGTAGCATCTTCAATCCGGGGATTCTGGCCAAAAGCCCCGGAGACGCAAAGCGCTGGCTTGCGCCTCCGTGCACTATAACCAACGCGGACGGACAAGTCGTATCCGCGTTCGTAGAGATCGATGGCGTTCAGAGAGGCTATCTCCTCAACGAGGACTATTCCGTCCACTTTGACCCTGTAAACGGTGCAGGACCCTACCCCAACGGCATGAACACTTCGGATACCACTTTCAGCATTTACACTCCCGGTTTTAACCACGTGAACAGTATTGGTTGCTCAGCTACCAACACGACTGGCTGCGTGCATACTATTCATGTAGAGTTTGATCATGATTGGAAAGCAGCTGGATACTGCGGCCCGAACACGGTATGCGACCCCCACGCAATGGCGGTAGGGCCGGTCTCCAGCGCAGTCGATAAGACATTAATCGATTTTCAGGGATTCATTTACTGGGATCCTGATCACGCAAGCGACGCTGCTCATAGCTACTCCGGCTGGGAGCTACATCCACTTACAGCATGGAGGTTGCACGGAGTATCGCCAGACTTCTCACTCAGCTCGAACCCGAAGACCATAACGACCCTGCCCGGAAAAGCCGTCAATGCGACCATTACGATAAACACATCTAACCTATTCTCTGGACCTCTTCCTCTAACAGCGACGGTCACTCCCTCGGGACCCTCAAGCCCGACAGTAACCTTCCATCCCTCACCGGTCATTGTACCACCGTGTAACTTGTGTGGAATAGCCAACTCCACGGTAACTATCACTGCAAGTAGCGCAAGCTCAGGTAACTACAACGTAACCATTACAGGGACCAACGGCAGCACAACGAGGTCTGCAAGCGTTATCGTGCAAGTGCAAGGCTTCATCCTTTCGGCTAATCCTCAGACGCTCACAATCGCCGCCGGCGGATCAGTCAACTCCACAATCACTGTAACAAGTGTTGGTAATTTCAGTGGCACTGTGAAACTTAACGCAACCGCGACTGGCTGCACATGCGGCTTCGTGGCCAAATTCACTCCCAGCTCAGTCACTCTCAGCGTGGGTGGGAAACAGAATGCAACCCTCACAATCACAGCAGGTGCCCAGACTGGCACCGCCGTAATCACGATCACCGGTACTGCCTTCCCTCTATCTGCTTCGACAACTGTTCCAATTACAGCTGTTGACTTCACTATGACGGCGAGCCCAACAAGTTCAACCGTACTGATCAATAGGCCCGCAAACTCGACAATAACGGCCGTCTCGATCAACGGGTTCACTGGCACGATCGGGCTAACTGACACAGTTCCGTCAGGTCTCACCTGCTCCCTAAGTCCGCTCAGCATAACTCTAACCTCGACTACCACCTCCGGAATATCCAGTCTAGCATGCAGCGGCCCAGTAGGCAACTACACTGTAATCATAACTGGGACTAGCGGTGGTCTCTCTCACTCGGCGCTCTTCACTATCAAAGTCCAAGACTTTACGATTGCCGCCAGCCCGTCGGCAGTAATGGTAAACGCCGGGTCCTCAGGCGTTTCAACAATTCGCGTGACTGCCGTAAACGGATTTGCGGGGACTGTTGGACTCTCGCAGAATGGCGGTACGGCGTGTAGCCTCAGTCCTCTCAGCGTAACTCTGACCTCTGGGACAACCTCCGCTAGTGTCAATCTTACTTGCACTTACGCAGCAAGCGGGAACAATAATGTCGTTGTCACCAGTTCAAGCGCCACGCTTACTCACAACGCAACAATCACATTCCAAGCTGTCGATTTCACAATCGCAGCAGCTCCGACAAGTGTCACGGCCAACGCTGGTTCATCGGGAAATTCAACCGTCACTCTGACGGCACTCAACGGTTTCAACAGAACGGTGATCTTGAACGTCAACGCACCGGCAGGACTAGTATGTTCGTTATCACCGACAAAGGTCGGTCTCACTTCTCTCCAAGCGTCTTCTGTGCTCTCTTGCAAGTCCTCATCGGCGAACAACTACTCAGTCACCGTCACCGGAATAAACGGAACCTTAACTCACATTACAACAGTCATCTCATATCACGTCGTGGATTTCACAAGCTCAACGAACATTTCGACGCTCCCTCTGCTCGTGGGACAAACCGATCACACTGTGTCTATTCAATATGTCAGTCTGAACGGTTTCACTGGGAACCTGGGCATAAGCATAGTCGTCACACCGTCTGGGCCCACTGCCGCTCCCGTATTCCTGAGCGTGAAGCTAACTAGTGCGGGCAATGCGACCGGGATAAACATCGGATCTGGACAGCTCGCTGGTGTTTACTCTCTTAACATTACAGCCACAAACGGCCAGTTATCTCATTCAGTAATCATTACCCTAATCGTCC
>Ga0209804_1002721_pt1 | contig 10538 bp, 9 predicted proteins | sample GraSoiAngelo_139_FD_185896 | JGI IMG/M metagenome (GOLD analysis project Ga0209804, IMG submission 185896) | Grasslands soil microbial communities from the Angelo Coastal Reserve, California, USA - 14_0929_12_20cm (SPAdes) (version 2) | ecosystem: Environmental > Terrestrial > Soil > Grasslands ... | reverse complement strand
GAAGTCCGCGATGGGAAATGGTATTTCCGCCAACTGTTCATCAACGGCCGACGCCAGCAACGGGCGCGCACGCCGAACACCGGCTGTTTCCAGGCCGTCGGCGATTATTTGGCGGAGAACCCGGTCAAGTTCAAATATCGCAACGGCGCCATCAATAAGGAATGGGCGGGCACCGATGCTGAAGTAATCGCACTGCACAAGTGGATTGATCTCCGCCAGTTTATTCGTGCTGTGGACGAAACCAATCGCTTCGTCACTCTTTCCGCTAACATTGCACAGCACGTCAAAGAACCTAACGCCCGTTACTACATCGAGAACGCTCCGGACGCGCTCGATTCGCCGGGCGAATGGTATCTCGACCGCAAGGCCGGTGTGCTGAGCTATCAGGCCGAAGCAGACGAAGATTTGAACAAAGCCCAGGTCATCGCGCCGGTCATCGATTCAACGTTGCTGCAACTGGGAGCGGATTTTACAACGAAGAAGCCGGTTCGGCATGTGATCGTGCGCGGACTGACCTTTGCGCATACGGACACCCAGGCCGCCGTCCATGTGCGAGGCGATATTTTGCTGGAAGGCGCGGAAGACTGCCGGATTGAAGACTGCACCTTCGCGCACCTCGGCGGCTACGCGCTGGAACTGGGCAAAGGCTGTCAACGGTGCGAGGTCGTCGCGAACGAGATCTACGACCTCGGCGCGGGCGGCATCCGCGTCGGCGAAACGGCCAAGCGGCAGGAGTCGTTTGAAAAGAACTTCGGCCATGTCATTGCTGACAATCATCTGCACCAGCTCGGGCGCGTCTTCGCGCCGGCAGTCGGCGTCATCATTTTCCAGAGCGGCCAGAATCACGTCGCGCACAATCACATTCACGACCTTTACTACACCGCGATCTCCGTTGGATGGAACTGGGGCTATCAGGAAACGCCGTGTCGGGACAACCTCGTCGAGTTCAATCATCTCCACGACGTCGGCCAGGGCGTGTTGAGCGATATGGGCGGGATTTACACGCTCGGTATCCAGAAAGGAACAATCCTGCGCAACAACCTGATCCATGACGTGAACTCGTATTCTTACGGTGGCTGGGGACTATACACCGATGAAGGCAGCACCAGCATCCTGATGGAGAACAATGTCGTTTATCGTTGCAAGAGCGCCGGGTTTCATCAGCATTACGGGCGCGACAACGTTCTTCGCAACAACATCTTCGCCTTCGGCGCCGAGCACCAGCTTATGCGCACGCGCGAGGAGGAGCACATCTCCTTTGTCTTCACAAACAACATTGTCTATTTCGATTCCGGCGATCTGCTGGGCAGCAATTGGAAGAACGAACATTACCAGATGGATTACAACCTTTACTTTGACGCGCGGCTTGATGCCTCGGCGGACACAATGAAATTCGGCGGCGCCAGCCTCGCCGATTGGCGGCAGCGGGGGCACGATGTCCAATCCGTCATTGCTGACCCGCTGTTTGTTGACGCAAAGAAGTCCGATTTCCGAGTGAAAGCCGACTCCCCTGCCCTGCGGCTCGGTTTCAAGCCCATTGATTTCCGCGAAGTCGGTGTTCGGAAAAACTTCCGGATGCAGGTTCACGACACAGATTGAAAAGCATCACAGCAATGAAAGTCGAATCACTCTACATCGGCCAAAAGGTCAGGCACCCGCAGTACGGCACCGGCGTCGTGACGGCGATCACCGAGCAAAGCGTTGACATCCAATTTAACGACCTCAAGCGTACCCTGGCGCCGCAGACCAGCGAGATTCAACCCGCTGAAGCGCAGGCGACGTTCACCGGCCTGGACATTCCCCTCGCTCAGTTCGTCGAACAAATCGTCACGAGTGTTGTTGACAAGCTTGGACTGGACAAACCTGAGGCCGTCGTCCGGGAACTTGGGGCCCGCTGGCGCGGCGGCAAACTGGTTTTGAAACCATCGGACCAAAATCTTCAGGCAAAGGAAGTCGAGTTGGAAGTCTTCTTCCACAAAATTGTCATGATCCGAAACAACCTTCGGGTGTTGGAGCAGAAGATTAACGGCAGTGAAACGCTTTCCTCCGCTGACAAATTCGACTGGCAGCAGTACATCACCCGGTGTTACGGCTCGATGACGACGTTCAACGTGCTGTTCAAGGAAAAGGAAGACCAGTTCTCTACGAAAGCGGAATAAAGCGACCGGAAGGGCCGGCGCGCCTGTTGACTGACGCCCTCAGCGGGAACGGAGATAACAATACACGAGAGTCAACGCCATCATCGCTGCCGCCCCCCAGAACTGCGCTCGGCAAACCAACGATTCGCGCCGGGCGCTTCGCACTCGTTCCGAGAGGAACTGGAGCGACTGAAAAAATGCCGCTTCGGCGGCCTTCAATTCACGCCACTCCTTCGCCTTTTGATCTTCGTTCATCCGACCCTCCGTAGCTTAGAGTAACGTCGCTGCATAATCAAACTCCCCGAACGACCGGACAACGTTGCAGTCGTTTCACCCCTTCCGGCTTGGACGCAGATTCCACTGTGATACGGTGGCCGTGTGCGTTCCCTCGTTCAGCCACACGTTCTGAAGGCGGCTGCCGTCGGAGCGGCAATGACATCGCTGGCGAGTTATCCGCGGCTGATTTTGTGGACGGAGCGGCCGCACCAGCTTTGGTTCCTGACGCTGACGCTTGCCTGGGCGTCGTTTATACTGTGGAGCTTTGTTTTTGCCTGGCACTCCAAGTACACGCAACGGCCTGTCCTCGTCGTCAGAACCAATCTGCGGCTTTGGGGCATTGCCACCGTCGCCGGCCTGATCGGCGCATCAGTCCTCGCACGGTTCATTGACCCGGTCCTGCGGCCGCTCGTTCCTGACGATTACCCGGCCACCGTTGAATCGTGGTTGGCGATGACACTTTTCCTGTTGGCCTTTGACCAGCTCTTCCTTTGCCTTGCGCCGTTCGCCTTCTTTCTGCGACTCAGTCACCGTCCAGGCATCGCGGCCAGCCTGACCGTGTTGTTCGGAGTTTTCCTGGTTTATTTGAAGGCGCGGGCCTGGCCCGGCCAGTTTTCACCGGCCTTTATCCTTGAGTTGTTCGCCTGGCGGGTGGTCGCGGGTTTCCTGTCGGTTTCGTTTTTTCTCAAAGGCGGCGCGCTTTTAACGATGGGCTGGATTTTCCTGTTGCAGCTTCGTCACCTGATTTATATCTGGACGGTGGCGAACTAACCCGAAGCGTTGGAGGGTTCAAGGGTTTGGTCGCAAACCGGACCGCACCCATTACTCTGCGAACAAGCTGTTTACCATCGCCAGCAATGAGTTTGTCGTGTAGGGCTTCGGCAGAATTCTATCAGGCCGAAACGGATACTTTTCGATCTCCTGGTCCAGAACGTTGGCGCTCGCGGCGATGACCTTGAGGGTCGGAAGGATCAATTTGCATCGGTGAATCAACTCCAGCCCGTTGATGCCGGGCATTTGAAAGTCGCTGATCAAGAGGCGCGGCTGCGCCTGGCCGGATTCCAGAGCCGAAAGGGCTTTCAATGGATCGGAAAACACGTGCGTCTGATACCCCGCCCTGGTCAGAAAGATGCCGATCATTTCTGCCAGCTCGATTGAATCGTCCACGACGAAAACAACCGGCGGCGGCTTTGCGCCTGTTGTCGTCTGCTCAGAGGCTGGATCATTCACAGGAATTCGCGGATTAAGCAAGAGCAGACCATAAGCGAGCGCCACGGTCAACGTCAAAGATTCTAATAACGCAGGACCGAGGGATTTCCGCATTGAAAAGCCCCGCTCAAATCGCCGGAAGAGCGTTTTGAATGGACAGAGCACGGGTCGTTTTGATTAGGTCAATGCCGAAACTCTCAACCCAAACCAATGCTATGTCCCTTTTTCTGGCTGAACTCATCGGCACCATGATCCTGGTCATTCTTGGCGATGGCGTTGTCGCCAACGTGGTATTGAACAAAACGAAGGGCCAGAACTCCGGCTGGATTGTGATCACCACCGGCTGGGCGCTCGGAGTAGCAGTGGCCGTTTACTGCGTCGTTGCGATCAGCGGCGCGCACCTAAATCCTGCGGTCACCCTTGGCCTGGCGGCGATTGGAAAATTCTCGTGGGGCCTCGTGCCGACTTATATTCTTGCCCAGGTCACAGGCGCGGTGATCGGCGCCATCGTGGTGTGGCTCGCCTACTTTCCGCACTGGAAGGAAACCGATAACGCCGGCTCGAAGCTGGCGGTCTTCTGCACCAGGCCGGCGATCCGAAGGATTCCGATGAACCTGATTACTGAGATCATTGGCACGTTCGTGTTGGTGTTGGGCGTTCTGGCGATCCTTTCTCCGGGCAATCTGGTGCCGAATTCCGGTTTCGACAAAGGCTTCGGTCCCTTTCTCGTGGGCGTGCTGGTCTGGTCGATTGGACTCTCGCTCGGCGGCCCGACCGGTTACGCAATCAATCCCGCCCGCGACTTCGGCCCGCGCCTGGCGCATTTCTGCTTGCCGATTGCCGGCAAGGGAGACTCCAACTGGAACTATGCCTGGGTGCCGATTGTCGGCCCGATCATCGGCGGCATTGCGGGCGCGTGGTTTTACAAGCTGTTGTGGAACCCCGCGTAGGGCGGCACTGAAAAAAACATGAAGGCGACAAGATGAATGTTCCAAACCCTGGTAGGGCGGGATGTCCCCAGTCCGCCGCGGCGCGGTGAGGACACCGCGCCCTACCCATTAACGGTGCCGCTTTCTTTCGAGAGGACAGCCCGATGAAATATATTCTGGCCCTGGATCAGGGAACCACCAGTTCGCGCGCGATCATTTTCGATCACGCCGGCTCCATCAAAGCGGTGGCGCAAAAGGAGTTTCCGCAAATTTTTCCAGAGCCCGGCTGGGTCGAACACAACGCCAACGACATCTGGTCCACTCAAGCGGGAGTCGCCGCGCAAGCCCTCGCCCAGGCCGCCCTGACGCCGGCTGATATCGCAGCCATCGGCATTACGAATCAGCGTGAGACCACGGTGGTCTGGGAACGAAAGACGGGGAAACCGATCTGCAATGCCATCGTCTGGCAGGACCGGCGCACGGCCGCCGGGTGCGATCGACTCAAAGCCCGCGGGCTGGAAAAGTTGATCCGCAAAAAGACCGGGTTGGTATTGGACGCCTATTTCTCCGGCACCAAACTCCAGTGGATCCTGCAACACGTGCCCGGCGCCCGTGCCAGGGCCAACGCGGGCGAACTGGCCTTTGGCACCGTGGACTCCTGGCTGGTCTGGAATCTGACCGACGGCAGGAAGCACGTGACCGACGCGAGCAATGCCTCCCGCACGCTGCTGCTCAGCATCAAGACCGGCGATTGGGACGACGAATTGCTCGAGATCTTCGGAGTGCCGCGTTCGGTCCTGCCGGAAGTTCGTTCGTCGAGCGAGGTGTATGGCCAGGCATCTCATTTTTCTCCGTCGATTCCCATCGCCGGGATCGCTGGAGATCAGCAGGCGGCGCTCTTCGGGCAGGTTTGCAATCGGCCCGGCATGGTGAAGAACACTTACGGCACCGGCTGCTTCATGTTGATGAACACCGGCAGCAAACCCATCCCGTCGAAAAACAATCTGCTCACCACCATCGCCTGGCGGATCGGCGGCCGCACTGAATACGCGTTGGAAGGAAGCATCTTCATCGCCGGCGCCGTGGTCCAATGGCTGCGGGATGGCTTGGGCATCCTCAAATCGTCCGCTGAAGTCGAAGCGCTCGCGGCGCAGGTAACCGATACCGGGGGAGTTTATCTGGTGCCGGCCTTTGCTGGATTGGGCGCGCCACATTGGGACCAATATGCTCGCGGAGTGATCGCCGGCATCACGCGCGGCACCAAAGCCGCCCATATCGCGCGCGCCGCTCTCGAAGGCATCGCTTACCAGGTCATGGATGTCCTCCACGCGATGGAGGCGGACGCCGGCATTCGATTGAAGGAACTGCGGGTGGATGGCGGCGCCTGCGCCAACAATCTCCTCATGCAATTCCAATCCGACCTGCTCGGTGTTCCGGTCGTGCGCCCCAAGGTTTCGGAAACGACGGCCCTCGGCGCGGCCTACCTTGCGGGATTGGCCGTAGGTTTTTGGAAAGACCAGCCGGAAATCGCCAGCCAATGGCAGGTGGATTGTCGCTTTGTTCCCGCCATGAAACCCGCCACGCGAAAACAGCTCTGCGCCGGCTGGACAAAGGCTCTGGCGCGCGCCAAAGCGTGGGAGTTTAAGGAATGACGAAATCCGAATGACGAATGCCGAAGGAATACCGAAATTCAAATGTCGAGTGGAACGCAGCAGCGACAAGGTCCTGATTGCCAGAAGTCATTTCCAACTCGCGGTAGGGTCGGCGCGCTGCGCCGACCGGACGCCGCAGCGCGTCCCTGCCATTTCGGAAAATTTATTTTGGCAACCGCTATAGTCCAGAACACCTATTCAGCGGGTTCCAATTCTGGTTGGAGTTTCGGCAATTCGGATTTTTTTCGTCATTAGTCATTCGTCGTTTGGATTTTCGTCAAGCCCGCAACCATACGACTCGACGGGCCTTATGCCACGATCCCCATCACCGGATTGCCTTCCGAAATGAGCACCGGCCTGTCGCCCGCGCCGCGAACCTCCGTGTGCGGATCGATTCCCAGCAGATAGTAAATCGTCGCAGCCAGATCGTCGGGGCGGACCGGGTCTTTGATCGGATAAGAGGCTGTCTTGTCCGATTCGCCATAGACGAAACCCCGCTTTACCCCGCCTCCCGCCAGCAACACCGTGTAACAGTCCGGCCAATGATCGCGGCTCGCTTTCTCGTTGATCTTCGGTGTGCGACCGAACTCGCCCATCCACACCACGAGGGTGGTGTCCAAAAGCCCGCGCTGATCCAGCTCCTCCAACAGCGTCGGCAAGGTCTGATCGGTCATGGGCAGGTGATACTTCTCCAGCACCGGAAACATCTTTTTGTCGTTGTTCCCGTGTGTGTCCCAGCCGCTGCCCACGTCCCCGCCGATGTTCGGCGAAAAATAGGCCGTGACGAACTTCGTCCCCGCTTCCACCAGCCGTCGGGCGAGCAGACAGCTTTGCCCGTAGGTCGTGCGCCCGTAGCTGTCGCGCACCGCATCCGGTTCGGCAGAGAGGTTGAAGGCTTCGCGCAATTTCGGGGAATCGAGCATCGCCAGCGCCTTTTCGTAATAGGCATCCATCCCGAGCGCCTGCGCCGAGTGCTCCAGCAGACTCGATTGCTTATCAATGATTTTTTGGATCGAGCGCCGGTGCATGAGCCGTTCATAGGTAATGCCGGCAGGCAGGTTCAACTCCGGCAGTTTGAAATCCGCTTTGTTAGGATCCCGCGTGACCAGCAGAGGGTCGTGCACCTTCCCCAGGAAACTCGCCCCTTGACCCGGCGTGATCGTGCCATCGCCGATGACCCACGGCAGCGCCACAAACGTCGGCAGCGCCCCGCTGACCGGCGCCAGATCATCCACGACCGACCCGTAGGCCGGGAACAGCTCCGGCGAATCGCGCAGCGTGATGTCGTCCACCGGCGGCGCGTGACCCGTGAGCGCGTAGTAGGACGCCGGGTTGTGGTTGTGCATGTGATGGCGCATGGAGCGAATCAGCGTCACTTTGTCCATCACTTTGCACAGCCGCGGCAAATGCTCGCTGATCGCGATGCCGTCCGCCTTCGTCGAAACCGGCTTGTGCGAGCCGCGAATGCCTTCCGGCGCCTCGGGCTTCATGTCGAACATGTCGATGTGACTCGGCCCGCCGAACTGGTAGAGGAAAATCACCGATTTGGCTCGTGGCTTTGGGAGATTCCGCGTTCCGCGTTCCGCATTCCGCGTTTCCTCGGCCTCGAGCAACTTTGGAAGGCTTAATCCCAGCAAGCCCAGTCCGCCCACCTTCAGCGCGTGGCGGCGGGAAAAGCGCGTCTCGTGAAATCCCGCGCAGGCGAAGGAATGTTTCGGCGCAGTCATAATGGCTTCGGTCACGCAAGTTACCAAAAGCTCTGGACGGCATAAAGGCTAAAGTCATTCAAGAGTTTTCTGGGAAATTCGCTTCAGAACGGTTAGAAGCGACGTCGTGTGAAGATCCGCGAGATCAAATGTGCCGGTTTGCGTGGAGCGACGCCGGAAGGCGGATGGAGCAATGAACTGCGGCCTGAGGATTGCGTTCACACTTTGGTTGCTGTCCACACCGACGAGGGCCTGCTAGGACTGGGCAGCGTTTTCAGCAACGATCAGCTCGTGCGCGCGGCGCTGGCGGTTTTGGAACCGCTTTATCGCGGTGAGAATGCGCTGGAGCCGGAGCGCGTGAGCGAGAAGCTGCACCAAAACACCTTTTGGCTCGGACGCGGCGGTTCGATCACCCATGCCATCAGCGGCATTGACATCGCTCTTTGGGACTTGCTGGGTCAGGCCGCAGGCCAGCCGGTGGGCCGGTTGTTGGGGGGACGCTATCGTGAGCGCGTGAAGCCCTACGCTTCTGTTCTCATGCAACAACCCGAACCGCTCGCCGATCATCTGCGCGCCATCAGGGCAAAAGGATTTCGGGCGTTCAAAATCGGCTGGGGACCCTTTGGCCGGGGCAACGCGAAGCTGGATCAGGAGATTGTTCGCGCCGCGCGGGAAGCCGTCGGTCCGGACTCGCAGGTGATGGTGGACGCCGGAGGCAGCGATGCGTTCTGGTCCCAAGGCTACAAGTGGGGGCTGCAAACGGCGGAGATGCTGGCCGATTACGATGTATCGTGGTTTGAAGAACCGCTCCGACCGGATGCAATGAATGATTACGTCGAATTGCGCCGCCGCGCGCCGGTTCCCATCGCAGGCGGCGAGGTCCTGACACGCCGACAATCGTTTCAGCCCTGGCTGCAGGCGGGTGCTTTCGACATTGTGCAACCGGACGTCACGAAAGTTGGCGGCATTAGCGAAGAACGGCGTATCGCCTGGATGGCTCAGGAAAACGGGGTTCGGTTCGTCCCGCACGGATGGAACACAGCAGTCGGGTTGGCGGCCGATTTGCAATTGGCATCCGCTTTTCCAGACACCGATCTGGTGGAATATCTGACGGGTTCTCCGTTCATTGACGAGATCGCGCTTGGTGGTTGGCGTCTGGACAGCGAGGGGATGCTTCCGATTCCTGCGCTACCGGGCTTGGGATTGAAGCTGAATTCAGACGCTCTGGCAAAATACACGGGCGGGGCAAGACTGTTGGATTGAAGGGTTGCAAGCCCGATCGCCGTAACGACCCATTTCATAAACTTGGAATGGAGAGGGACGAATCCATCGCGTCGTAGCCGCCGCCAAAGCATTTCCTCATCCGTGTTTATCCGTGGTTGTACAAACAGTACCGTTAGTTCCGCATTGCCACGCTCGTCAGAGGCGATTAACAGGTTGGGCATGAAACCGCGGAAACGAACGAGAGCGTCACGCGCTGCCACCGAATTCCGTTACGAAAAACTGACCTGGCCCGAAATCAACGACGCCGTGGACCTCGGCAAGGTCTGTGTGGTCCCCTGCGGGGCGGTGGAACAGCACGGCGCCCATCTGCCGCTCGATGTGGATATCGTCTGCCCCACCGGGATCGCTCGCGGCGCCGGCCGGCTGATTCCGGATAAGATGCTCGTGCTTCCCACCGTTTGCTACGGCTACACCGGCCACGTCATGGATTTTCCCGGCACCATCAACAATCACTACCAACACTTCATCGACCACGTGCTCGACATCACGAAATCGCTGGCTTACCACGGTTTCAAAAAAATCCTCCTGCTCAACGGCCATGGTTCCAACATGCCGAACCTCGACCTGGTCGCCCGCCGCACCAACCTGGAAACCGATGCCGAATGCATCCTTTGCGGGTGGTGGAACCTGCTCACGGTGGACAAGCAATTCCTGTCCCGCTGGCGGCAGAGCAAGTTTCCCGGTGGCTGCGCGCATGCCTGTGAATTGGAGACCTCGTTGTATCTTTTTCTGGACGGTGACAACGTGCGCAAAGACCGGATCAAGAGCGGTGTGATCAGCTTTAACGAAGAGAACAGCCCGTTCAATTGGGTGGACCTTTTCGCCGCTGGGCCGGCGACGCTCATCTCCTGGACCAGCAGTTACAGTGAGACGGGTGTTTTGGGTGACGCGGAATTGGCCAGCGCCGATAAAGGCAAACGCGCCTACGAAGAAGCCGTCAAGCAACTCGTGCGTTTTATCAACTGGTTCAAGGACCGGCCGAAAGACCAGCGCAGCGATCGCCATCGCAGGAAGCCGACCATGCCCATGCCCTGGAACCAGAAGTCCCTGTAGCATCCGAGGTGACAAGGCTCTATTTTTTTGGCGCGCCGAAAAAGTGCTTGCGGCGTAGCCGAACCAAACCCAAGCCTCCGCAACAACGCTGGCGACAAAGCAATTGAACTCGTAGCAGCCGACGTAAGGAGGCTCTAACTCAATTCCGCGTTCCGCACTCCGCGTTCCGCGTTTAAAAAGTGAGCCTCCTTACGTCGGCTGCTACCGGATAGGAGGGCGACGGATTTTCTCCGCGTCCGGGTGCTTCGCCTGACCGTACAGCTTCCAGAACTTCGGCCAGAAATCGTCTTG
>Ga0209804_1002715_pt1 | contig 10545 bp, 8 predicted proteins | sample GraSoiAngelo_139_FD_185896 | JGI IMG/M metagenome (GOLD analysis project Ga0209804, IMG submission 185896) | Grasslands soil microbial communities from the Angelo Coastal Reserve, California, USA - 14_0929_12_20cm (SPAdes) (version 2) | ecosystem: Environmental > Terrestrial > Soil > Grasslands ... | reverse complement strand
GAGATGGCCCTTCCAGACTGAGCTTGCCATGAACTACCTCCGCAATGCGAACTTCGCGCAAACAGCGAGTCTGTAAGGTTAAGGAGTGCCGGCGGCGAATGCAAGGCGAAGAACTAGCGAAAGTCGGCGAAACGTCAATTGCATCCGCCACGATCCCGTGTCACCAGGGAAATGGCCGGGCAAGGGTTTTCGATTCGCTATAATTTTCCGCGCGCGCCCATTAGCAAGCACGCGAATCCCCTAGGAATGAAGACGCACAGATACGAAAATTCCCACGAAGAGATGCGTGCATCGTCAGTCACGCAACGGCTGGCCTGTGCGCTCTGCGGCTCGAGGGACGCACAACCGGTCCTGGAGAAGAGAATTGACGGTCCGGGCGCGGCCCTGCCATTTCTTCTCTGGCGCTGTGCCGCCTGTGGTTTGGTCAGGACCGAGCCGCAGCTCGCGCCGCGAGAGCTCGAGGCGTATTACGCGGAGGAATATTGGGGCGGAATCGAGGCCGCAGATTCGAACTGGATCCGCCGCGATCAGCGCTACCGCACCGGTTTTCTCTGTCGCTTCCGCGGCGAAGGAAGTGTCCTGGACGTCGGATGCGGGCTCGGGTTTTTCTTGCGCGCCCTTGATCCGAAGCGATGGGATCGATACGGAATCGAGCCCATGCCTTTCCCTTATCGGGAAGCGGCGCACTCTCTGGGAGCGGATCGAGTTCTGAATACTGAGCTCATCGCCGCCGGATTGCCTTCGGGAAAGTTCGACGTCGTCACCTTTTGGGATTCGCTCGAGCATCTGCCCAATCCCCGCGCAGTCCTGCAAGAGGTTGGGCGGCTGCTGCGCCCTGGCGGGATCATCTTGATTGGGTTGCCGAATTTCGGGGGCTATCAAGCCCACCATTTCGGAGACGATTGGTTCGGGCTGTCCTTGCCTCATCACCTCTGCCATTACACGCGCGAGACGCTGACGCGACTTCTAGACGGTTGTGGATTTAGCGTTCGCGTCATGGAAGATCGCAGCGGCCCGGAGAATTATCATGCGCTCAAGCACAGCCTGCTGAAACGCCTGACCCGGCTTCATGGCCCGCGCGGAGGGCGCCTGCGCTACTACTCGGTGAAGCCGTTTTTGCATCCCTGGGAGTGGATCAGCACACGGTGGGGCGGTGGATCGTCGCTGCAGGTCTGCGCAGAACGGGTCTCAGCGGAAGCGGCGGGATTTTTCAATTGAGCGCTGCTGGGCTCAGCATCGTTGTCACCAACTGGAACGGCCGCGCGTTACTCGAGAGATTTTTGCCCAGCATAATTGATGCGGCCCGCGCTTTCGAGGGTACGTGCGGCCAGCCAACCGAAGTTCTTGTTGCTGACGATGCCAGCACCGACGACAGCGAATCATGGCTACGGACGCGTTGGCCGGCGTTGCGCTTCGAGAGCAGCGCGCGCCAGCAAGGTTTTGCGCCGACGGCGAATCGCGGTGTGCAGGCCGCGCGTTTCTCGCTCGTATACCTGGTCAACAACGACGTCGCGCTGAGGACGACGACGCTGCCGCTGCTGGCCGCGCACTTTCGCGATCCCATTGTCTTCGCCGCGACCGGTAATGCCTACGACTTCGCCACCGGCGTGCTGCGCGGCGCTGGACAACGCGGCAGATTTCGGCGCGGCTTTCTCGGCGTGCATTCACGTTTTTTTGTTCCTTGGCCGCCTGCTCCAACGCAGCCGCTGATCACGCTGTACACGACCGGCGGTTCATCGCTATTCGACCGCGAGAAATTTCTGGCTCTCGGCGGTTTTGAGGAAATGTTTGCGCCGTACGGCTGGGAAGACGTAGAGCTTTCTGTGCGCGCCTGGAAACAAGGATTGGAGCTGCGCTACGAGCCGGGCAGCGCCATTTGGCATCAGTTTTCCTCGACCATTGGTTCGCAGGTGTCGCGCCGGCGGTCCACTGCCGTTTATGAACGCAACCGGCTGCTGACCCATTGGCTGCACCTGGATACGCGTAGGCAGGAGGCGGCCCACGCGTTGGGCGTCGGTGCGAAGCTCCTAAGCCGCCCATTTCTCGGCCGGATCGAGTATTGGGAGGCGTTTGTGCAGGCGTCGGCGCTTTGGGATAAAGTACAGGCGCGGCGAGCCCAATGGCAAAAAAAGCAGCAGCGCACTTTCGCCGAAGTCCTGCGCAAGATCGAGGAGCAGATGTCCCGGCCGGAGGTTCGTCCGCTGGATTCATCTTCGGCCCCGAGGCGGCGTTACGCCGGGCAGGAAACGGTGAGCTCGGTTTAGGCTGTGCCCGAGAGGGCATAATGACAACCCGAAGAAGATCGGCACGAAGGTTCGCAGCACTCGCCCTCACGTCCGTGGTTTTGGTCATGGCCTCATCGGGTATTTTGCGTGCGCAGAAAGACCCGCCAGAGCCTGCGCAAGGCAAGCCCGCTCCAAAGCTTGTGGTGCGTCCGGCGGGAGCTATCTCGAGCCGGGAAGTGGACGAAGCGGGGATGCGTAGTGTGATCGAGCAGCTAGTGGCCTGCGGAACGCGCAATTCGCTTTCGTCGTGGACCGATCCCAAACGCGGCGTGGGATGTGGCCGCGATCGCATCGTGGCGCGCCTGAATGAAATTGCCAAGAACTCTGCGGGCAGATTGCAAGTCACCATTGACAAGTTCGAGGCGAGCGGCACGCGAACCAAGAACAAGCCCGCACGGATGGAAAATGTCTACGGCATCCTGCCGGGAGCCGATCCTCAGCTTGCGAAAACCGTGTTCATCGTCTCGGGACATTTCGACTCCCGCGCTTCCGACGTCATGGACCCAAATCTGGACTCACCCGGAGCGGATGATGACGCTTCAGGGGTCGCTGTAAGTCTGGAATGCGCGCGACTGCTGAGCCGCATGAGCCCGGGTACGGGTGGGTATCGCGCTACGCTGCTTTTCGCTGCGGTTTCGGGTGAAGAACAATATCTCTACGGCGCGGAGCGCATGCTGTCCTGGGCGCAGCAACAGGGCTACACCGTGGGAGGCATGCTGGACAATGACATCGTGGGCGCCGATCCCGCACCCGGCGCGCCCCACCGCATCAGGCTCTTTTCCGGTGGCGGCGAGCAAGACGACGCCGATTCGCCCTCGCGAGAACTGGCCCGCGCCATCGAGGAGATTGACGGCCGCGAGGCGATTCGCCTGGTTTTTGCTCTGGATCGCGTGGAACGTGGCGGCGACCATGAGCCTTTTTACTTGGCCGGTCTTCCCGCAGTGCGATTCACGGAGCCACTCGAGGATTATCGCCACCAGCATCAGACGCCGCGAACGGAAGATGGCGTGGAATACGGCGATCAAGTCAAATACTTGAACCTGGAATTTGCCGGAAATGTTGCGCGCGCAAATGCTGAACCGCTTCGCCAGCTTGCCCTCGCGCCCGCCGTTCCCACAGGCGTAAAACTCGGCGGTGGCGTTACGCCCGATGCGAAGATTATCTGGAACGCCGAAGAGGATTCCCAGCGCGCCGGCTTCGAGATCCTATGGCGCGAGACGACCGAACCGCGCTGGCAGGTCTTTCAGTTTGTTACTAGCGCGAGAGAAACGGCGTTAAAGGGGGTATCCACGGATAATCATTTCTTTGCGGTGCGCTCGGTAGGGAAGAACGGCACGCGCTCCATCGCTGTCGCTGCATCGGCGCGCAGGATACCGCTTTCTGCCGGTTCCGTGCAGCCCGCGAAGTAATTGCGCGCTGCGCGAAGGCCTCGGGCCGGCGTAATGAAGAGCGAGACGCGTTGGATGCCGGAGCGATTGAATCGCCAGCACGGCGTGTACCCGCTGAGCGGGAAAATCGAGTGAACGCAGGTTTGCGTTTGGGGCTGATCGTAAAAAACTTCGACTTTGCCATTTTTCATCGCGGTGGCGTAAAAGAACGTGACCGTCTCGAGCGGATCGTTGAGTTTGACATTTCGCATCCGGTATTCGAACCACACGAAATCGCCTGCATATAAAATCGCGGCCAGGCCGGCGATCCATGCCAAGAGTGTTTTAGGCTGCACGAAAGCCCCTCAGAAGAGATCCTTCAACGCCGCGCGTGCCGCCAGATGGCCGCACAGACCGTGCACCCCCGGTCCCGGCGGCGTCGACGACGAGCACAAATAAATTCCTTTCGCCGGAGTGCGGTAGAACTGACGCGTCGGCCGCAGCAGGAACTGTCGCAAATCCGCCACTCCGCCGCCGATATCGCCTCCGATCAAATTCGGATTGTAGCCTTCGAGGCTGGCGGCCACCCGCACGCTTCGTTTCAGGATACGCCTGCGGAAACCGGGCGCAAATCGTTCGATCTGCTTCTCGATCGCATCCGTCATATCCAGAGTGGATCCGTTTGGCACATGGCAATATGCCCAGGCCGTGTGTTTCCCCGCGGGAGCGCGAGTGCTGTCGAAGAGCGTCGGTTGTGCGAGCAGCACAAACGGCCGCTCGGAATGTCTTCCGCACCAAGCGTCGCGTTCGGAGTAGGCAATTTCTGCGAAGGTGCCTCCCAAGTGAACCGTCCCGGCACGACCGCATTCTCGGGCCTTCCACGGAATGGGCCCGTCGAGCGCCCAATCGAGTTTGCAAACGCCGGGGCCATATTGGTAGCTCTCTAGTTTGCCGCGGAAGCCGGCAGGGACTCGCGAGCCCGCGATGGTTAGAAGCTGTCGTGGCGTGATGTCGCAGAGGAAGGCGCGAGCACGAGGAAGCTGCTCGAGCGACGCAACCGGCATGCCTGTAACAATTTCGCCACCCAACGACGCCAGATGCTTCGCGAGTGCATGGGCGATATTTTGTGAGCCGCCGCGCGCAAAGGGCCAGCCTTGTGTATGTGCGATGATTCCCAGAACGAGGCCGAAAGCGGCGCTGGGGACGCGTTCCAGGGGCAACACGGCATGTGCGGCCAGACCTGCGACGAGCGCGCGGGCCCGCTCGCCGCGAAAGGCATGCTTGGCCACGCTCGAAGCGGAACGGAGCACGGAAAATCCGAAACGCATCGCTGCGAGAGGATGCGCTGGAATGCTGAAAGGACTTTGTACGCTGGACTCGAGTCTCGGCCATGCGGAAAGGAGCGGCCCCATAAGCCGAACGTAACGTCCGGCGTCGGCGCCGAGATTCTGCGCGGTTTGCTCGAGGGAGCGTTCGAGAATTACGGTGGAGCCATCATCGAGAGGATGAGCTAGAGGCGCCACAGGATGAACCCATTCCAAGCCGTATTGCGCAAGCGGCAGGCGTCGAAAGGGCGACCACACGGCCATGGGGTAAACAGAAGAGCAGACGTCGTGCAGGAAACCGGGCAGCGTCAATTCCGCCGAGCGCACGCCGCCTCCGATGGTTTCCTGCCCCTCGATCAATAGAACGGCGCGGCCGGCTTCCGCGATGGTGATCCCGGCAGACAGCCCGTTCGGTCCGCTGCCAATCACGACCGCGTCGTATTCTTGGCGGGAAAAGGGCATGAGCTTCGGCGCCCTTCGATGAACGATCCTTCACAGCTTTCTCTGGCTGATTCGTCCGCCAGGCAAGCCGCAGCGGCCGGGCGCCCTCACTGACTCTGCGTACTCCATCATATCCCGAGTGCCGCGCACCTTCGTCCAGGACCAGAAATAGTGTGGCCCACCCTCTGGGCGAGAAAGGGCCAATAAGCTGTGGCGCTTAAGTCACGAGCTCGCCTGGTTGACTTTCACTATATATGTATATACATCTAATCTGAAAATAGAGATGGCTAAGCAAGCCGCCCGACCATTGCGCGCTGCCTTGCGCGTGCGCCAGCGTGCGCCGCGTGGGCGCGCATGAACGGCGCAATGCGCTGCGCTTATTGCGCCCTACGCCGTGTTTGGCCGAGCGCCGCGGCCCGCGCGGCAAGCGCGGCGATGGTCAGCAAAAACCGGGAGCTTCGAGCGACCGAACTGGAGCTTACGCAATACACCTTGTTAATGCCATTGTAGCGACCGGCGAGAGCGGCTCCTGCGGCTGACCCGTCTGGGAGCGTGAAGTTGGGGCAATCTAGACGTTATTGGCAACGCGCGCAGGAACGCCTGCGCCACGGTTTGGGCGAACTAAACTGGAGCAAAATGGGGAAATTGCTCGCCCAGTTGACGGGCGGATCTTCGGAGGCGTGATTTGCACGGGTTCAGCTAGATGCTAGATTAACGATTGCGACAGCAGCTATTAGTTTGGGCGCGGGTCAATCAGCTATCGTGAAGTGTCCGTTCAGATAATCCCGGTAACGATCGCGTAGGGCGCTTTTCAGCAGTTTGCCTGTGGAGGTGTGCGGGAGTTCCTCGACGAAGATGTAGGCATCGGGAAGCTGCCACTTGGCAAACCGTTTGGCGAGAAATTCGTTCAGTTCCTCGGGTTTGGGTCTCGGCTCGTTGGCCACGATGACCGCAACCGGGCGCTCATCCCACTTGGGGTGCGGAACCGCAATCACTGCGGCTTCCCTGACGCCTGCATAACCGACAATGGCATTCTCCAGATCCACGGAGCTGATCCATTCGCCGCCGCTCTTGATCAGGTCTTTCGTGCGGTCGACGACGTGCAAATATCCGTGCTTATTCACGGTGACAACGTCGCCGGTGCGCAACCAGCCGTCTTCGGTCCACTTATCGCTCAGCTCCGGCATGTTGTAGTAGCTCGACGCTACCCACGGCCCACGCAGTTGCACCTCGCCGATGGTCTTGCCATCCCAGGGAACGGCCCCGTCCTGGTTGATGACTCTGGCTTGGACGAATGGCACAGGAGTTCCCTGCGTCGCGCGAATCGCGTACTTTTCGTCCTCTGACATTTCTCCCAACGACGCGCATAGGTGGCAGGTGCTGGCGATCGGCGTTGATTCGGTCATGCCCCACGCGTGAATTAAGCGAATGTTGTGCGTATCGAAGCGCCGAATCACGGACTCGGCCGGTGCGGAACCGCCGACAACAAGCCGCAAGCCGGGTGCGAGGCGCCAGCGCCGTGGGTCTTTGTCCAATGCCGCGCACACGGCCATCCACACGGTCGGCACGCCCGTCGAAAGAGTCACTTGTTCGCGCTCGCACAAATCGAGAAGGCTTTCCGCGTCTACATGCGGGCCGGGCAGCACCTGCTTGGCACCCACCATCGTTGCGACATAGGGGAAGCCCCAGGCATTCACGTGAAACATAGGCACGACCGGCATGACGGAATCGTTGTGGGACATCGCGAAGGAGTCTGCCAGCGCCAGTGCCAGCGAATGCAGCACCAGCGCGCGATGCGAATAGACGACGCCTTTGGGATCGCCTGTGGTGCCGGACGTGTAACACATAGCCGCGGCGTCATACTCGCTCAACTGCGGCAAGGGACTATCGTCAGGCGCCGCCCCAAGGAGGGCTTCGTAGTCTTCGTACCGATCGGACGAGCCTTGGCAGGTGCGATGGACGAAGACGCGCTCAAACGGTGCTTCGGAGATGAATTTCTGGAGTAAGGGCAGAAGCACCTCGTCGACGATCAAGAATCGATCTTCCGCATGGCGGGCAATAAAGGCGAGCTGCTGCGGAGGAAGACGCAAATTCAGCGTGTGGATTACGCCGCCGGCCAGAGGAACGCCAAAGTACGCCTCCAGGTGCACGCTGTGATTCCACATCAGCGTGGCCACGCGTTCACTCCGCTGCAAACCTGCTGCGATCAGCGCGCGAGCGAGCTTCTGTGCTCGGTTCGCCAAATCCGCATAGGTACGCCGATGCAGGTTGCGTTCCGGCATACGCGAGACGATTTCAACCCCTGGATACAGGGTTGCTGCGCGTTCGAGCATAGGCGCAAGCGTCAATTGAAAATCCATCATGGTGCTCTTCATGCGCAGGAACTCCGGCGTGACCCCTTTGAGCCGGAATTTTAGTCAACGCCCGCAAAGAGTGCAAGAGAAGCGGGTCCGAGGGTCCGAGGCCTTCATAAATAATTCGGCTTATGGCACATTGGCTCGACTCGTTGAAAAAATATCGAAGGGAGCGGGGGTAACGAATGTTTCAAGCGGATCTGCTCAAAAGCAAACGCATTCTGATCACCGGAGGCGGGACTGGCCTCGGCCGCGCCATGGCGGAGCGCTTTTTGCAGCTTGGCGCAGCGGTGTACATCTGCGGCCGCCGGGCCGATGTCTTGCAACAAACCTGCCGAGAATTGGCTGGCGGTGGGCCGCGCGAGATTCGCAGTTTTGTCTGCGACGTGCGCGACCGCGATGCTATCGAGCAGATGATCGCGAGCATCTGGAATGCCGGGCCGCTGAATGTGCTAGTGAACAACGCTGCCGGCAATTTCATTGCTCGTACCGAGGAGCTCTCTCCACGCGCGTGGGAGGCGGTGCTGGGCATCATTCTCCATGGCACACTGAATTCGATCTTGGCTTGCGGACGGCGGTGGCTGGCGTTGGGACAGCCGGCAACGGTGCTGAACGTTTCCACAACCTATGCGGCAGTCGGATGTGGCTCGGCTTACGTCGTACCGTCCGCCGTCGCCAAAGCGGGCGTGCTGGCCCTGACTTCCAGCCTCGCCGTTGAGTGGGGGTCGCGTGGCATTCGCTTGAATGCGATTGCTCCTGGTCCGATTCGCACCGAGGGCGCATTCTCACGGCTGCTGCCGCGAAAAGATCTCGAGCAACGTGCGCTGGCGCGCATTCCGCTCCGACACTTTGGGACGCTTGAGGAGTTCGCGAATCTAGCCGCTTTTCTCGTGAGCGATGGCTGCACGCACGTCAATGGCGAAGTCATCGTGATGGATGGCGGAGAGTGGCTGCAGGGCGCCAGTGAATTCGGCTATGTCGGGCAGTTGTTGAGCGATTCTGACTGGAATAATCTGCGGCCCCAAAAGCGATAGAAACTCGTGGGAATGCCTATCGCTTCGCCCAGCACTGAGCCTGTGTCTCTCAGCTCGAACGGAGCATGGTGGGGGAAAGCCCGCCCTTCGTTGATCAAGGAATCGACTGAGCAGTGAATTTGGGACTAACCTGACTGCGACGCTGAACGGGCCCGTTGTCCGCTGGTTCCCTGGCCCGTCGTGATCGGAATCTGCCGATGCCTCTGCTGAAGGTCCGGAACCGGAATGGTTACCTCCAGAACACCATTTTCAAAGCTGGCTTTGGCGTCTTCCACCTCCGTGCCTTTGGGCAATGGGATAAGCCGCCAGAAGTGTCCGTAGCTTCGTTCGGAGCGCCGAATTCCTCCTTCTTCGCCGGCATATTCTCGTTTGCGTTCATCCTCGATGACCAGGCTCTCATCCGTCGCCTCGACCTTCACATCTTTCTCTGATATGCCCGGCAGCTCTGCGCTTACGACCAAAGTGTTATCGGTCTCGCGGACCTCAACGGCCGGCATCCAGTTAAGCTCTTCGCTCGACGACGTGCCGGTGGAAGGGACTCCAAAGCTCGAGAAGGCGCGGCCTATCTCATCCGCAAACCTCCTCATCAGTCCCAAGGGGCTCGCCGTGAAGAAATCTCTCGGGCTGAGCGGCAAGTTGACGGGAAGTACCCGCCCTCTCTGCATCCCGGCTGAACTCCGTATTTGGCTCCCGCGCTGCCCGGCTCTTTCCGAAGATCGCTGTTTGCTCATTCCGCTTTCCGGTATGGTTCACCTCCAAGAAACTTTTCAAGTTCCAAGACTCACGACGCGAACGTTTACTTTTCGAGGAAGAAGCAGGGCGCCTGTGGATTTCGATAGTGTCGATATGGCGTGCGAAGAACTATGATGAAAAAAAAGTGCCTGCGAGCGCGTGGAGGACTGCGGTGCTGCTTACACGAGAACTTCGGGAACTTCCAGTCTTTGTTTGCGGAAGGCCGCCTCAAAGGCTTTTACCACGCGTGGATCAAAATCCTTGCCCGCCGCCTTGGTAATCGTGTCGCGGGCCTCGAAAGGCGAGACGCCTTTGCGATACGGCCGGTCGCTCACCAGTGCATCGTAAACATCGGCCACGCTGATGATCCGCGCTTCAATAGGGATTTCTTCGCCCTTGGCGGGGTGATAGCCGGATCCGTCGAATCGATCGTGGTGGGCCAGCACGATGGGCAGGATTCGTTGGAGCGACCCACCCACCGAGCTCAGCATGTCAATTCCCTTATCCACGTGGCCGCGAATCTGCATGAACTCATCTTCGGTCAATCGCGCGGCCTTATAGAGGATTTCGCGGCTTGTCTCGAGTTTGCCAATATCGTGCAGCAACGCCGCGGCGCGCACGTCTTCCATGCGATCCTCGGACATACCCATCTCTTGGGCAATTTGCGTGGAGTAGATCGAAACACGGTAGGAATGATTTTGCGTAAATTTGTCGTTGGAGATGAAGTGGTTCAGAATTTGCAGCACGCCATAATACGTTTCCCGAAGTTCGCGCAGCCTTCGCTGTCCGTGTTCGTAGAGAGTTCCCGTGGTGTATGCGGAGATCAATAGAAAGCCGGCCCAAATGGAAAGATCCGACCAGCCCAGCAGAGCCTCAGGCTCTTTTCCCAGCACCGAGGGATGCATGATGTGCAGCCACGTCACGAACATAATGGAGGCGATGGCAGCCTCCACGGCACGGCGGCGTCCGAAATAGTATGCGGCGAAGAGGGTAGGCAGGTTGTAGAC
>Ga0209804_1002712_pt1 | contig 10555 bp, 6 predicted proteins | sample GraSoiAngelo_139_FD_185896 | JGI IMG/M metagenome (GOLD analysis project Ga0209804, IMG submission 185896) | Grasslands soil microbial communities from the Angelo Coastal Reserve, California, USA - 14_0929_12_20cm (SPAdes) (version 2) | ecosystem: Environmental > Terrestrial > Soil > Grasslands ... | reverse complement strand
CCGCCACGATCACCACGGCCAGCTTCACCCTGCGCGCGGCGGGCGCGGCGGCGAATGTCCCGGCAACGGTTACACTCGATGCCACGGGCACCATCGCCACCCTCACGCCCACCAGCCCGCTGGCGCTCGGCACGGTCTACACCGCTACGGTGTCTGGCACCGTGACCGACGTAGTTGGCACGGCTCTGGGTACAAACGTGGCCTGGAGCTTCACCACGGTCCAGCTTACCCGCGGACAGCGAGTGAGCGGAGCAACTGTCTTCGCCACGACTCTGCCCATCAACCTCGGCAACACCACAGCCGGTGACACCTTGTTGGTGGCGATCGAGACAAATAACGACGTGGCGGTCACCTCCATCACCGACACGCTGGGCAACACCTATGTCAAAGATGTCGGCTTCGCCGGTGCCCCGAACCGCCTCAGCATCTGGCGCGCTTCGAACATCAGCGGCGGTGCGGCGCCCGTTGTTACCATCACCTTTGCGGCTAAAGAAACGGCCACGGCGGTGGTGGCGGAATACGGCGGCATCACTGCCGTGTCGCCCTTCGATCAGACGGCGAGCAACAATCAGTTCGGCGCCACGGCCTACAGCTCCGGGACTACCGGGGCTACGACTCAGAGCACCGAACTGCTGTTCGGCTTGCACATGAATCGCAGCACTAACGTTGGGACCTGGACTCCTGCCGGAGGCTTCGCCACCGTGCTGGAGGCAGGCAACCCGACCAGCCAACACCAACTCCAGGTGCAGGATCAGTTCGTGACTACGACCGGAGCGTTTGCCTCTACCGGCACGCACTCCACCGCCGTCACGATCACGAGCCTGATTGCCAGCTATAAAGTTGGTGGAGCTGGTGCGCCGCCTCCGCCGCCCGCGCCGGTTACGCCGACTGTGACCGCACAGTCGCCGACACCTAACGCGACTGGCGTGGCGACCACTACCACCGTCAGCGCGACGTTCAGCACGGCTATGAACGCCGCCACGATCACCACGGCCAGCTTCACCTTAACCGCTGCTGGCGCTGCGGCTCCTGTGCCGGCAACCGTAACGGTTAACGCCGCTGGCACCGTCGCCACCCTCACGCCTACCACCCCGTTGGCGGCAGGCACGGTCTTCACCGCCACCGTGGCGGGCACCGTGACCAGCGCCGCTGGCACCCCGATGGGCGCCAACGTGACGTGGAGCTTCACCACGGCCCCGGCCGCACCAGTCAATGCCGCCCCGACCGTGATTGCCCAGTCACCCACGCCTAACGCGACTGGTGTGGCGAGCAACACCAACGTCACCGCGACGTTCAGCACCGCGATGAACGCGGCCACGATCACCACGGCCACGTTCAGCCTGCGTGCGGCGGGCGCGGCGGCGAATGTCCCGGCAACGGTTACACTCGATGCCACGGGCACCATCGCCACCCTCACGCCCACCACCCCGTTGGCGGCAGGTACCGTCTTCACTGCCACCGTGGCGGGCACCGTGACCAGCGCCGCTGGCACCCCGATGGGCGCCAACGTGACGTGGAGCTTCACCACGGCCCCGGCAGCGCCTGTCGCCGGAGCGATTGCCCGGGTACAAGCAGTGAGCGGAGAGACGGTCTTTGCCTCCACGCTCCCCATCACCCTGGGCACCACCACGACAGGCAACACCCTGCTGGTGGCGATCGAGACCAATAGCGACATACCGGTCTCCTCGGTCACCGACACCCAGGGCAACACCTACGTCATGGACGCCGGCTTCGTCGCGGCCCCGAACCGCCTCAACGTCTGGCGCGCATCGAACATCATCGGCGGCGCGGCGCCCGTCGTTACCATCACCTTCGTGGCGAAAGAAGAGGCCACGGCGGTGGTGGCGGAATACAGCGGCCTGCTCAACGTGGCACCGCTCGATCAGACGGCGAGCAACAATCAGTTCAACGCCACCTCCTACACCTCCGGGAATACCCCGCCGACGACTCAGGCCACCGAACTAGTGTTCGGTGTGCACGTGAATCGCACCGGCTTGGGTACCTGGACGCCTGCGGCAGGCTTCACCACGGTGCAGGAGCGGGACAACGTCACCAGCAAACACCAGCTGCAAGTGCAGGACAGAATTGTGACCGCGACCGGAGCGCAAGCCTCCACGGGTACGCACTCCACGCCTGTCACGATTACCAGCCTGGTTGTGACCTATAAATAAGGCGAAGTAAAGACTCAGCCCGAGGAACCCAGCAGCCAGCGGGTTCCTCGGGCTGAAAACAGAAGGAAGACGCAAAGACGTGGGCTTTAACAATTCTTCGAGGTGAAACAATGAAAGGGACTACCAGCTTGCAGCCGCGGCGGATGAAGATGACAACCATCAGAATGGCCGTGGCCTTTCTCGCAGTGGCGGTTCTTGGCGCGGTGGGGATTGCCATCAACCAGGATGCCCAAGCGCAATCGTTCCAGCCGCCCAACCTGTTGCATGTGATTGATCCACTCTCGTCGCTGAAGTCGATTCCGGTTCCGGAACCGCGCAACCTCGCCCGCTATATTAAAGACCGGAATGCAGCCATTGCCTTGGGCAAGGCCTTGTTCTGGGACATGGCGGTGGGCAGCGACGGTCAGGCTTGTGCGAGCTGTCACTTCCATGCCGGGGCTGACAGCCGGTCGAAAAACCAGCTCAACCCGGGCTTCCGCGCGGTCCCGCCGGACAACAGCTTTTCGACGTTCGGCTTCAGTGGCGGCCGTCCCAATTATCAATTGAAGGCGGCGGACTTTCCGTTCCACAAAGTGGCTGATGTGAACGACCAGAATTCAGCCGTACTGTTCGACACCAACGACATCGCCTCCTCGGCCGGAGTGTTCAATTTCGCCTTCACGGCGATTGCTCCCTTGAATGCCACCAACAGTGCGACCGACATCGGGACCATAGCCTCGCCCGACCCGGTCTTCAATGTTGGTGGGATCAATGTTCGTGGCGTGGAGCCGCGCAACACCCCCACCATGATCAATGCGGTCTTCAACCACCGCAACTTCTGGGATGGCCGCGCCCGCGCGGAATTCAACGGGGTGAACCCCATCGGGCAACTCGACCCCGGGGCGAAAGTCGCGCATGTTCCCACTCCCGGAGCGCAACCCGAAATGGTCAACCTCATTGACGGCTCGCATCCCGACCTGGAACTCGATAACGCCTCACTGGCTTCCCAGGCCGTGGGCCCGCCGCTCAGCAATCTGGAAATGTCGTTCAATAACCGGAACTTCGCGATCCTGGGCCGCAAGCTGGTGCCGCGGCGTCCGCTGGCGCAACAGTTGGTCGCACGCGATGACAGCTCTCTGGGCCTGTTGAGCCGGTGGCCAGCCCAGGGCTTGAATACCACCTACAGAGACATGATCGCCGCTGCGTTCCAAGACGAGTGGTGGGATTCGGCGTGGGTGGCGCAGATTAACCCGGACAATAGCGTCACCTTCATGCCTTCGGGGACAGTGGGCGCGTCCGTTCTGAACAACACCTCTGCCTCTGCCAACCAGTTCCAGCTCATCGAGTCCAACTTCCCGCTGATTTGGGGTCTGGCCATCCAGATGTACGAAACCACACTAATTGCCAACGACTCCCGTGCGGATCGGTTCCTGGAAGGGCACCTAGAAGCCCTGACGGCCCAGGAGCAGTTGGGCATGGATGTCTTCCGCCACAAAGGCCGGTGCATCCGCTGCCACGGTGGTCCGGAGACGACCAACGCCAGTGTGAGCAATATCGTGGATGGTCTTATCGCTCCGGCAGAACTTCTCGAAGAAATGTTCATGGGCGACGGCAAGTTTGCCGCCTATGACAACGGGTTCTACAACACCGGGTCCCGGCCGTGCGCAGGTCTTCAGCCCAATGGCCAGCAGGGTCCCTGCGATGACCTTGGTGTCGGGGCCTCGATCGGGCCGCTGAACTTGCCGTTGTCGAACGCCCGGCTCATGCAGAATCCCAACAGTCCAGTGACTCATATCGGCCTGATTGGGCCGAATCAGCGGATCGTGGCGGACGGTGCGTTCAAGACGCCCGGGCTCCGCAACATCGAGCTGACCGCTCCCTACTTCCACAACGGCGGTATGCTGTCGCTGGAGCAGGTGGTGGAGTTCTACAACCGCGGCGGGGACTTCGCCAACTTCAACATGAACAACCTGGACCTGGACATCACTCCACTGAACCTGACGGCAGAGGAAAAGGCTGCACTGGTGGTGTTCCTCAAGGCCATGACCGACGAGCGCGTGCGTTACGAACAGGCTCCCTTTGACCATCCGGAACTGTTCGTTTCCAACGGCGCGATTGGGGACCAGAAGCGCGTCCTCAATGACGGCACGGGCAAGGCCGCGATGGACACGCTGCATGTTCCGCAAGTAGGGAAGGGCGGCCGGACAGCCGCGCCCGCCAACTTCCTGCGCACGCCTCTTGTGCCGCCGGTCTTGTGGGCAAGCAACCCCACAATGATCTTTACGGCCTCCGCGAGTGCAGCTACCAAGCCGGCCGGGCAAGTGTTGAACATCCGGAACCTGGGAGAAGGGCAATTCTCCTGGACCCTCTCTGGTACCCAGCCGTGGTTGTCGTTCACCCGTACCAGCGGTGTCGCCCCGGCAAGCCCGGCTCAGGACACGACCCTGTCAGTAAGTGCTTCCGGTATGGCCCCCGGCAGCTACATGGACACGGTCACCATCACGGCCCCCGGTATCAAGAACTCACCGATTCAGATTACGGTGAGACTGGTGGTCAAGCCATAACCTACTGTGACACCTTGGCGCCTGCCGGCGGATACCTAGCCGCCAGGCAGGCGCCAGGGGTCACGGAAGAAAGACCCTGCTGATCCACTCGGTCATCCATGAGGCCCCATGTTGTTTACCTCTTTTCAAGCAGACCATTCCCGCACAAAGGCCTTTGCAAGGCAGATCCTGAGGGCGACTGTCGCCCGCCCATCGCTTTCGAATTTCGCTCTTGGTCCAAATGTTTGTAGACGCTGCCCGGTTCATGCGCGAAGGTTCTCGACAACTGCCCTGTTATCTACATCATACGCAAGAAAGCAATGGAAGCCGGATTGCTCGATTACCTCTACCAGGCGCGTCAGTCCGTCCCGAACGGCCTGTGTACGCGAGAACGAAGAGCTAACGGACAGCCCGTGCGCAGAAGTAATCGCGTCAGCGTTAACTCTTTCGTGCCGCGCGGCATTCTTGTGTTCGTTATTCATTCTTGTGTTCAGTATCCCTGATATACTTGCCCTGAGGTTCGTTCGTATTCTGCGGAGAGGGAAAAGTTGAAACGAGCTCTTTACATCCTGATTGTTTTCCTTTCTCTTTGCTTCGCGTGTCAGGAGTTGCCTGAACTATCGAGTTTGAACGACGACTCTTCAAACGATGCGGTATCCTCTGAGCATCTTCTTAGCGCGGTCCATCCATCCGCATCGCATTCTGCCCCTCAGGAAATCGGATCCGCACACCCTAAACCCTTCCTTGGCGTAAGTCTCCAAAGATTTCCTCTCCACCCTGCCACTGAGCGCCTGGCAAGAGCAGGGCAGGAGCTTCTGCATCTGCTGTCGATCCAAAGAAAATAGCAATCCTCCCACCTTACACGTTTATCGAGCGCCTCAGAAGGGGCGTCTCGCCGTGCTTGCGCCGAATGAGTTTCCGCAGAAAACTCTTCGACCAAACGCATAACAAACCTATTGAGTCCGCATAGCGACCGGGGTTCATCGCCCCGGACGAGCTTGCAACGAGGCGTTTGCCGTGTTGTGAGCCAAATCGCAACACTCAGGAGGAGACGTGTATCGGAATCCGTTGTGGCGTATTACTTGCGCCTTCAGCTCAACACGATTGATGGCAGGCCTGCCCATGGCTCATGGGGGCACACTGCCCCATCTGGTAACCCACCAATGACAGAAATCGTGCGCTGTAGCATTCAGAACTGCGAGAAGCCAGCTGCCTCGCCGGAGACCCGCTCTCTTTGCCGCAGGCACCTCATTCTCACTTGCTACGAGCAACTTGACGAATGCAGGCGCTGGCAGGAAGAGAGGCTTTCCCCGGACGGGGCCGCGGAACCGCTACGGCAGTTTCTGCTGGAGTGCTCTCTGAGAGTCGCCAAACTTGCCCTTGACCTCAAGGAATTCACTAACCTGGAGCGGGCCCAACTGCTCGACATTCTCCTCCAGGTCACCGATCTCTCCCGCCATCTGCGGCAGAGCCCGCGAATTGCAGTTTCCATCCCAGTGCAGCTGCGCGGTCAAGAGTCGTGCGGCACCTGGGAGGAGCAGACTCGGACGAGAGTGATAAGCCGCCATGGCGCGATGCTGGAGTGTGAGCATCCGGTGAAAATGGAAGAAACACTGCTGGTGGTGCGGATGGACACTGGCCGCCAGGCACACGCCCAGGTGGTGTGGCGGTGGCGCAGAGTTGGCGGAACCCAAGAAATCGGCATCGAGTTTCTGGACTCCGAAAACTTCTGGGACTTGGACAGCGGTTCTCCTGAGATTGTCGGTATGCACGGGCTCACAACGTAATTCATCTGGCTGCGAGGCTTACGGTCTGAGAGAAGAATGGGAGTGAAACTTTCATGAGCAAGTTTCAACCGAGCACAATCAAGGTCGGCGATGCCGTCTTGGTCGGCAGTAGCCCGGAGCGGCCTAGGCGGATTCAAAAAGTACAGAGAGTCACAGAAACCTTGTTTACGCTGGACAATGGCGACCGCTACTACCGGGAATCCGGTTTGCGATACGGACTGATGAGCGGGCGCATCCTGGGACTTGCCACGCCTGAGGATTACGTGGAGCAGGAACGGTGCAGGCAGGAAGCGGAGTCCGAACGGGAAGCGCGAGAGCGGGCCGACCGCTACAAGAAAGTTTTGGAGAACCTGTTCGCGCGCCTGCCCTGGCACGCGAGCATCACGGATGACTACAATAATCGCCGCGGTCGCTTCAATCTGGAATTCTGGGCCTTGACCGAGGAGCAAATCCAGGCGATAGCCGCTGCGCTTAAGCCCATTCTAGGAGTGAAAGAGTAATGAGCGAATGCTGCAACGACCGCGGGGCCGACGACGGCTACCTTAGGGGTGAACTCAGAGAGGAGCGCGCGAGCTTTCATATTGGCCCTGGAGAAGACGAGCGTCAAACATTCAATGTCTGCCCTCTTCAGCCATGCTGCGGCTAGGTCCCCAGCGCGCCTTATCAGTTTGTCCCAGCTCGTTCATTTCTTTATCGGAGATTCACCGGCCACTTGGTTGTACCAAAGCCGATGATGCATTTTTGCCCAGGCAGCGGGAACTTCCCCGCGGATGATGGAATTGAAGCCGCCGCGCACCATGGCCGTGCCCATGTACACATGAATGATGAAGCCGCCGATGGTTGCGAGGGCCACGATGACGTGGACGGCGATGGCAAGGTAGCGTAGCCAGCGAAGGCTCCACGGAATGGATTCCGTGAACCACAGGACCAGCCCCGAAAGCGCGAGCAGGATCACCCCGTAGAACATCAGCCAGAAAAACAATTTCTGCCCGTAGTTAAAGCGGCCAATGGGGGGCAGATCCTCATCCTCGTTTCGGATGTAGTGTATGATCGCGCGCTGCCAGGCGCGGTCGGCTTCGGTGACAACCATGTCGCGTCGCCAGATCTTGCACATCCAAAGTACGGAGGCGGCAAAAAGCAGGCCGATCCAGGGATGCCAGAACCGCGCCGTTGGCCCGCCGCCGACCAGAATGGCCAGCCAGAACATGTAGGGCGACCAGAAAGCCAGGCCGGTAATCAGCAGATAAATGTAGCTGAGCCCGGCGATCCAGTGGTTAACGCGCTCGCCGAGTGTATACCGCAGAATTCGGTCGCCCGTTCCGCCCACGGCTTGTGGAGAGGAGATGGTTCGTGAGGCGCTCATTGCCGCCCCCCTTTTCCGTCCTTTCTGTCCTCCGGGACGCGCTTCGCTCCAAACCGCAGGTAGTGGAGCGTCACGCCAATAACGCCCCCCAGCATGGCGAGGTTCCCAATCCACTTCGCAGGCCCTTTCCAGAGCTTGACCACCCAGGGAATGTGCGGCTCGGCTGGCAGGCCGCCGTATGCCTCTGGCTTTGTGGTGTCGTGGAGAACGTAAATCACGTGGGTGCCTCCGACTCCGGGCGGGTCATAAACGCCCGCGTCCTTGAAGCCCGAATGCTCGCGCAGTTGTTTCGCGCGCGTCTCCGCGAGATCCTTCATCTCTGTCTTGGTGCCGAAGTGCAGGCATCCGGTGGGGCACGCTTTGATGCACGCCGGCTCTAAGCCTTGGCTGACGCGGTCAGCGCAGAGCGTGCACTTGAAAACCTTCTTCGCCGTGGGGCTGAATTTGGGGATGTTGAACGGACACCCGGTGACGCAATAGCCGCAGCCAATGCAGTGGTCCTGCTGAAAATCCACGATGCCATTCGCATACTGGACGATGGCGCCATCGGCCGGGCACGCCTCCAGGCAGCCCGGCTCCTCGCAGTGCATGCACTGATCCTTGCGCATTAGAAGCATCAAGCTGCCGTCTTCCCGCTGGTGCTCATTGAACTTGATCAGGTTCCAGTAATTCCACGCCGTCTCCGGCATAGTCTGATAGCTGTTATTGAATGTCGTCTCGCTGAAGGTGTAACCGTTCCACTCGAGACAGGCTACTTCACAGGCTTTGCAGCCAATGCACGTCGTGGTGTCGATCAGCTTGCAGACCTCATACTCCCGCTTCACGCCAGCACCGGGGACGGGGCCAGCATGGCCGGAAATTCTGCGGACTTCCAGTGTTGCCTGGCTCATCCTCGGTTCCCCCTATGCCTTTTCGACCTTGACGAGAAAGCCCTTGAATTCGGGCGTGTACGCATTGGGATCAACCACGGTCGGCGTGAGCCGGTTCACGACCGTCTTCGCGTTCTTGCCTTCGTCTTCCTGAATGCCACGGTAGCCCTGGTGGATCGGAATCCCGATTTGGTAGACCTTCTTGCCGTCGATCGTCATCGGTTTGATCCGGCGCGTGACAAAGGCCTTCGCGATGTAGTAGCTCCGCGCGCTGGTTACCTTCACCTTCTCGCCGCCCTTGATCCCCATTTCCTCCGCTAACTCGACGGGAATTTCGACGAACGGCTCGGGGATAAGCTGGACGTTCATCGGGTTGTTCTTGGTCCAGTAGTGGTAATGTTCGGTCAACCGGTAGGTAGTACAAACGATATTGAAGCCTTCTTCGGGGGTCCCGTACTTGTCCGCCGGCGTGCCGAACTTCTTGACCACTGGGTTATTGGATTGGTCTGGGTGCAGCGGGTTCCGAACTGGGCTTTCGATCGGCTCGTAGTGCTCAGGGAAGGGCCCATCGGCGAAAGCAGCCAAAGGCCCAAATATCCGGCCAACGCCCTCCGCGTTCATAATGAACGGGCCCATATGCTCCTTCGGAGAAGAGTCGACCTTGAAGTCGGGTACGTCGTTCCCCATCCAGCGCTGCGCGGATTCATTCCACCAGACCTGTCTGCGTTCAGGATCCCAAGGCTTCCCAGAGGGATCGCACGACGCGCGGTTGTACAGGACGCGTCGATTCGCGGGCCATGACCACGCCCAGTTCTGGTAGATCCCGAGGCCCGATGGGTCCTCGGTGCCGCGACGTGCGAACTGGGGTCCTGCCTCGGTCCAACATCCGGAATAGATCCAGTTGCCACAAGAAGTTGTTCCGTCGTCGCGGAGCCAGGCGAAGCCGGGCAACTGCTGGCCGGCCTTGATAACCTGTCTTGTGGCCGGATCGGTAAGGTCTGCTAGCGCACGACCGTTGATCTCCCTGGCCAGTTCTGCCAAGGATGGGCTGGTGGGAATGGTGTAGCTCCAGGTGAGCTTCAGAATCGGATCGGGAAACTTACCACCTTCCTTTTGATAAAGATCACGGACCCTCAGGAAGATTTGCGCGATAATGTCCTGATCGAGCCGGGCCTGGCCCGGCGGAGGAAGGGCGGCGTCCTTCCACTGCAGCCACCGAGCGGAATTCGTCATAGATCCATCTTTCTCTGCGAAGCCCGCGCAGGCGAGGCGATAGACAGTTGTCTTGATGTTCTTCATCTCCTCGCGCGAGATCCCCGGTGACTTCCAGAACTCGCTGGTCTCATCCGGATAGATCTCGCCGACAACGAGCCAATCGGCTCTCTTAAGCGCCTCAATATTCTTTTGCGTGTCCGGCCCAATGGCCACGCCGTTCATGCCGAAAGCAAACATTCCCTTGACGCTGCCGCGGTACATGTTGTCCCAGATCTCGGTCCAGGAGTAGTTACGCTCCACCTTCGGCATGTAATGGAAGGCCCAGTCGTTTTCCTTCTTCGCCGCGTCCCCGTACATGGCCTTCAGGAAGGAAACGGCGAACTTGGGCGTATTCGACCAGTAGTTGAATGAATCCCACACGGCCGGCTTTGAAGCCTTTGGAGTGGTTCGCTCCAGGTAGATTTTCGAGTCGACATCGGTCGGAATCGGCACCTTTAGGTAGCCCGGCCAGATGTCAAACACTCCGCCCATGTCCGTCGCGCCCTGGATATTTGAATGGCCGCGGAGAGCATTCACGCCGCCTCCGGCGCGGCCAACGTTGCCGAGCAGCAACTGAAGGATTGCCGCT
>Ga0209804_1002707_pt1 | contig 10581 bp, 9 predicted proteins | sample GraSoiAngelo_139_FD_185896 | JGI IMG/M metagenome (GOLD analysis project Ga0209804, IMG submission 185896) | Grasslands soil microbial communities from the Angelo Coastal Reserve, California, USA - 14_0929_12_20cm (SPAdes) (version 2) | ecosystem: Environmental > Terrestrial > Soil > Grasslands ... | reverse complement strand
TTCGGATGCGGCGCCGTATACGGATGGCAGCACGGTTCCTTGGCGGGCGTGAATTCCATGACTTCGACGCGGGTGCCGTCGGGATCGTAGGCGTCCAGACCCCATTTGCCGTCACGGCCAATTTCGGGGCCATCAAATTTCTGCAAGCCGTTCTTGTGGAGCTGGTCGGCAGCGGCGTGAATGTCTTTCACGCCGAGCGAAAAGTGATTCTGCACGCCGAGTTCCTTGTGGTCGGCGCCCGGGGGAATGTTGAGCATGTATTCGATCCAGCTGTCACCGTCGGGAACCTGGATTTCGTACCAGTCGAGGCCGTTATCCTTGAAGCCGCCATGCCAATAAAGGCGGAAGCCGAGCAAATCGAGGTAGAAGCGATTCTCGGCGGCCATGTCCTTCACCACGAAGCCGGCATGAATGAGGCGCGTGCTGACTTGTTCCGCGGGGGCTGAGAACTGGCGGTGCGCGGGCGCCTGCACGAAAGCAATGGGATGGCCTTCGGGATCCAAAAGAGAAAAGTGTGCCGTCCCGTTGATATCCCTGGTGATCGTGCTCACTGCTGCCACATTGTGAGCCATGAGATACCGACGCATGCCCGCAGCATCGGTTGTGGCGAAGGCGATTTCGGCGAGGAAGTTTGCGGGAGGGTCGGAAGCCGCTTTCGCCAGCGCTATTTGCTGGTGCTCATTGATGATGAAACACGGGCGCATCAGGCCCGCGCAGCCGGCGTCGCGCGGGGTGAGGCCGAGAATCTTGCGGTAAAAGGCGACCGACTTCGGCAGGTCCGTGGACCAGAGGCGGACGTACGTGATGCCGGTGATTGGCGGTCGCGCGGGTTGATCCTGGGCGATCGAGGGAAGGGCGGCCAAGAGCAGCAAGAGTCCCGCGCCGAAGGTGAACGTAGCGCGCTTGGCGTACGTGCGCAATACGGTGAGCATGATGCGCGATTTTATCTCAGGAGGGCACGACTTTCGCGGAGGCATTCGGCGCAAAGGTACGAACCCGCGCTTCGTCCTCTCGTCGAATACAAACGGGCGCACCCGGAACTCGCAACGCAATTGCAGGAAGAATTGGATTGCGCTTTGCGGCATTTCTGCGGTGAGGGAGATCTGAAATGGGTGAGCCTACTCATGTGGGCGGGAGGCCGCCCGGTCAGGTGGCCCATCTCTGGAAAAGGAATACACGGGAGACCCGAAGCGCTACACCTCGGGGATCATTTCCAGGCGAGTCGTGGTCTTTCACGAGGCGTGACCGTATCGCGGAGCGCGAGGGCGACATCAAGGTGGCGAGAACGACCGCCCTCAGTTGGCGCATGAAGCTTCGTGACGTTCACTTGAAGGGCGGCTGCGAGATTAGCGGGATAGCTGCAGTATATGCGCGGCCCGGGCATTTCGGGGCCTGAAACTCGCTTTTGATTTTGACAGGATGTTGCTGTTCTCACGCGAACCGGGCGGAACCGGCGAAGTGATTGAAATTCTACCTACGACGCCTTTTGAATTACTGGGGTTTCTGGCTGCTGCAAGCTAGTCTAACTATATCACGTGAAGCTACCAAGCTTCTGTCACGCTGGAGAAAGCAGGGCTGGCTCCGAAGGATACTGGCTTGCAATGGTCCGGCGAAAGTGGGATAAAGAGAATCGTATTGTCTGGGAGGTTCTCTTGCTGAGCGGAATCTTGCTAGGATCTGCCGCTCAGAACAGAGCCTTCCTCCTTGCCTGCTAGACCTCAGCTACGGAAAGATAACTCAGCGCTCTTTGCTTAATTAACTACCGAGGATTGGCCGATTGGCCGGTTAAGAGATACTAAGAATGCTGTCTGTGTCGGCACTAAGTACTTTATTTGACGCTTCCAATCAGCTTCGAATCCCACTCTCTCCGCCAACTCCCGTGGAATCAATAATTTATATGAGTTTTGGCGACGGAGGTGCAACCCACTCTTCCAACCGGTGTCTCTCTTTAGAATCAGTGAGATCCAGGTTTCGAACGTGCGACAAAGGTCCAATAAGCCAATTGTTAAATAGTATGCGGTACCGCGTCGCTGTCGGTCTGTGAGCCGATGCCTGAGAACGGGACTTCGATATTTTTCGATACGGAGGTGTCTCGGACAATTTCGGTTCGGCTCCTTGGACGCATCAGCAGACACGCTCCGAGCTGAGTTTCGGTACAAAGAAACAGAACTCTTACCCTCATTGGGTCCTCGCGCTTGTCCTAGGGCGGCGCCAGAGATCCTGGTTTCGATTGGAGGGCGCCGTTTTCGCGGCAGGCGAAGCAAGCACGGACCTGCCAACCGAGGGATGCGCTTTCCGCAGCTACTTTAGTTCACCTCTTTATTACTGAATTACTGAGGTCGAGTTTTCGGTAGGAACAGATGTTCTCCGATGCCGAATCCAACAAACAGCTGAAGGTTCTGACCAACAACTTCACGCCGCCGGCGCTGACCATCCCCCAAATGTACAAACAGCGCCGACAAGTGGACACCCACGAGAGGTGTGCTCTGTCGCCGGCACCGCAGACTGTTGTTGCCCGCGCAATGCGGAGGATGGTCTACGATTAAAGGCAGCATTCCCACCCCTCATCGATGTTGCGCGATAAGTGGGCGTCGTCGCAGGAGATCATGATGTGTGCGCAAGCGGCGGATTCCCCGGAACATATCGGAACCAAGACAATCCAAAAACTGCAAAGAAGGATCATCCCCTACCTCTTCGTCTTGTACGTCATTGCTTATCTTGACCGGATCAACATCAGTTTTGCTGCCTTGACGATGAACAAGGCTTTAGCCATTACAAGCCAAGAGTTCGGCCTGCTCGCGGGGATTTTCTTTTTCGGCTATTTGCTTTTTGAAGTACCGAGCAATCTGCTGCTGCACAAGATCGGGGCGCGGATCTGGATTGCACGGATATTGATCAGCTGGGGAGTCGTCTCGATGCTGACGGGCTTTGCGCATAGTGTGCTCCACATTTACATTCTGCGATTCCTGCTCGGGGTGGCTGAGTCCGGTTTCTTTCCCGGGATCATCTTGTATCTGACCTACTGGTTCCGCCAGCGAGAACAAGCGCAGGCAGTTGCCTTGTTAATGACCGCGCTGGCGGCTTCCAATATCTTGGGCGCCCCGCTCTCGGGGGTGATTTTGGACCACGTCCACTGGTTTGGGATCAGTAGTTGGCGCTGGCTTTTTATTGTGGAGGCGGTTCCCGCTGTTATCTTCGGCGCACTGACCTACTATTTGCTGCCGAACCGTCCGACCGAAGCTAAATTTCTCACCCAAGAGGAGATCGACTGGATTGTTGCGGAGCTGGCTCGTGAAGAACGACGGAAACTAGAAAACTACAAGATATCTGCGCTGCAGGCATTGGCACATGTCCGAGTTTGGCATCTGGCATTTACATATTTCACTTCAGTCATTGGCTCGTACTCAATGAACTTCTGGATGCCGCAGATCGTAAAATCGCTGTCCAGTCTGTACTCCAATACCGTGGTCGGATTCCTGGTGATGATTCCCTACGTTGTGGGTTTAGTTGTGATGATTCTTGTTTCCCGCCATTCCGATCGCACGCGGGAACGACGTTATCATGCGGCCATCCCTCTGATCATAGGAGGAATTGCGCTGTGGTCGCTAGCCGTCACACGTTCTCCTCTTCTTTCCATCATACTTTTGTCGGGGGTGGTCCTGGGTATATATAGTTCCTTTGGCCCGTTCTGGTCACTGCCCAGCCAGTTCCTCTCCGGATTTTCGGCGGCTTCTGGCATTGCCTTGATTAACTCGATCGGGAACCTCGGCGGATTTGTGGGGCCCTATGCTCTTGGAGTCGTCAGCAGGAAAACGGGGAGCTTGCATCAGGGCTTGCTCCTGGTAGGAGTTTCCTTGTTCATCTCAGCCATACTCTTAATGCTCCTGCCCAGAGAAGGGCAGTTATCATCGGCATGATCAGGCTCGTGTGGGCATCGGGGCACGGCCCAGTCTCCCGATAACACACGATTAGAACTCGACTGGCGCTACGCGTGTTGAACGTGTTGAACCTGGTCGTTGACTCTCGTTTTTCCCCGTGCTAACTTCGTCCCTCAAATTCAGCCCTTGTTCACCATTTCACATATTCAACAGTGCTGGTGATTGGGATTTCATTCCTCGTGAGCGCAGGGGGGACGGGCAGAGGAGGGGCACAACCTATGCCGCCAATTCGCCTTCAGCATCCACACCATGTTTTCAATACACTGTTGCAATTCGCTACACCACGTGCAGCAGCAGTGATCGCAACGTTGCTCGTTTGTTGCTGCGCATCAGCGCAAACCACAGGCAGCATGGTTGGGAAAGCGACCGATCCCAGTGGCGCGGTCGTGCCGGGAGTCGCTATTAAAGCTACCAATCAGGCAACCAGCTTCTCGCGCGAGGCGACCACCGGAGTTTCCGGCGAATATGTGCTCTCCCTGCTGCCGGTGGGCCATTACACCATCACCGCGCAGAAAGAAGGATTCGATCCATACCGTCTTTCCAATGTCGTCGTCAACGTAAACGAAAACATTCGCGTTGATGTGCCCCTCGGTTTGAAGAAGGTGGCAGAATCCGTTTCCGTCACCGCCTCCAGTGTGGCAGAAGTGGAAACGCGCAGCGCCACGCTGGGAAAAGTAATCGACGAGACCAAGATTGCGGACTTGCCCCTGAACGGTCGCAACTTCCTTAACCTTGCAGTGCTGCAGCCCGGCGTGGTGCCGGCTATGTCGCTGGGGTCGAACAATACGCCTGAGTTTCCGGGCGGCGAGAAGTCTGATTTTCAGGTCAACGGATTGCGGCTCCAATCCAACAACTTCCTTCTAGACGGCGCCGATAACAACGAACCCTTCCTCGGTACCGCCATGGCTACCCCTTCGCCCGATGCGCTGGAGGAGTTCAAGATTCTGACTAACAATTATGGGGCTGAATTCGGTGGGGGTGGCGGTTCGATCGTCAACATCATCACCAAGGGCGGGACCAACCAATCTCACGGCAGCCTTTACGAGTTTTTCCGCAACGACGTACTCGACGCCGGGAACTTCTTCGCCATTAAGAAAGACAAGCTGCGGCGCAACCAATTCGGCGGCACGTTTGGTGGCGCGATCATCAAGGACAGGACGTTCTTCTTTTTCAACTACGAGGGATTCCGCTTGCGACAGGGTCAAACCCAAATCGCCACCGTGCCGTCGGACGCGCAGCGAGCGGGGATCTTTGCCAGTGGAACCGTGACCAACATCGACCCGACTGCCACGGCTCTCTTACCACTGATTCCACGAGCCAATGTTGGTACCAACGAGTTCGTCTCATCTCCCGTGCAGGTGCAAGATACCGACCAGTATAACGTCAGGATCGACCACAAGATCAACGCTCTTACCACTGATTCCACGAGCCAATGTTGGTACCAACGAGTTCGTCTCATCTCCCGTGCAGGTGCAAGATACCGACCAGTATAACGTCAGGATCGACCACAAGATCAACGGCAAGAATTACCTCAGTGCACGCTATTTCCTGATCAACGGCACAAATGACAGAAATTTCACCAACACGCTCTTTGGTGTGTCCATTAACCTCTCCAATTTCCCCCTGCAGGACGACTATCGCATCCAGAACCTGGCGGTAAGCGACACTCATTTCTTCACCACTACGTTTTCCAACGAATTTCGCTTCGGGTTCAATCGTGGCCGCTTTGACAGCGCGATATCGACGATCGTGCGCGATCCAGCGTCCTTGGGCTTCAATCTGCCCAGTACCAAGGCCGTGCACAATATGCCCCTGATTGCACTCGCCGGCTACACTGCATTCGGCACCTTTAATGACTCACCCTCTTTCCGCCGTGAGAACACGTACCAGATCCAGGACAATCTCACCTGGATGCACGGGCGTCACTCTCTCAGATATGGCGTACAAATCCTGAAAAACCAGATGGACATCCCCAGCAGCGATTCGATCGGGGAGGGCGCGTTCCTCTTCCTCCCCAAGGTGGAAACCGCGACCACGAATTACCTTCCTATACAAGACGCTTTTGCGAACTTCCTGCAGGGACAATTCGACCTGTTCACCCAGGCCGGTGGCGTAACCACTCGGGCATGGCGCTTCTCTTCCTATAACTTCTATTTCCAGGATGACCTACGGGTAACCCCAACGTTCATGTTGACCCTGGGACTGCGTTACGAGTTGCCGATACCACCGACCGACACCAAGAATCGCGTCGTCGCCTACAGGCCGGGAACACAATCCACAGTTCACACGAACGCCCCGCCGGGATTATTGTTTGTCGGTGACCTGGGCATCACGCGCTCCACGATCCAGACGGACAAAAACAATTTTGCCCCGCGCGTCGGTTTCGCCTGGGACCCGAAAGGCAACGGCAAGATGAGCCTGCGAGGAGGCTACGGAATTTTTTACGATCGTCTGATTGGCTTGCTGCCATTCCAGTTTGGTTTGGATCCGCCGTTTGACATCATCCCATCCGTTCCCAATTTCGTGGAGAACCACGTGATACCAGGTAGCAGTTTTGGCGATCCTTTTGCTGGCGGCAGTCCCTTCGCGGGCAAGACCGCGCAGCAGGTGGCGGATTCCAACATCTTCCCGCTGTTCTCGTTTTTGCAGGTCATGGATCCCAGAATGCGCATGCCTTATGTTCAGCAGTGGAATCTCACCTACCAATACCAGGCTGCTAAAGACATGGTGTTGGAAGCCGGCTACGTTGGAACCAAGGGGACCAAGTTGGTACAACCCGTAGATTTGAATACGCAAGTTGGCAGCGGCAGGCCGCTGGTACCGAACTTTTTCCAGCTGTCGAATTATCAGACCACCGACAATTCCAGCTACCAGGGCCTGCAGATTAGCGCCAATAAGCGCATGGATTACGGCCTGACATTCCTGGGATCGTACACGTGGTCACACTCCATTGATGGCAGTTCAATCCCCGTAAACTTCCTCAACCCGAGCAGCGAAGCCATCTTCCCGGAAGATAAAAACAACTTGCGCCTCGACCGTGGTAACTCCGCATTCGATACGCGTCACCGCTTCGTATTGAGCGCTCTCTACGAGTTGCCGGTCCTTAAGTCGAGTTCTGGATTTGCCCACCAAGCTTTGGGAAATTGGCAGGTGAACGGCATTCTGACCTGGCAGACCGGCTTCCCGTTCACCGTGCTGGACACTTCCGATCCTAACCTGGATGGCCAGCCGACCGACCGTCCCAACCAGGTTGGCAATCCTTTCGGCCCAGACACGCGAACTCCGCAAAAGTGGTTTGATGCTGCCGCCTTTGTCCATCCCCACCTCGGCACCGACGGCCTAGTGGCACGGAATAGTCTGGAGGGACCCGGGATTAGCAACCTGGATTTCTCATTGTTTAAGAACTTCCGCGTAAGTGAAAGGCAGAACGTTCAATTCCGAGCGGAATTTTTCAACCTGTTCAACCACCCGAACTTCGATATCCCAGTGAGCGACTTCAATTCGCCGGCAGTGGGACAGATCCACGACACCCGGTTGCCGAATCGCCAGCTCCAGTTTGCGCTGAAGTACACGTTCTGAGGTAGACCGCCACGATCGGCCGGAATCCGGCTGGTCTCCAAGTTGTGACAGTTGAAAATTTGCGACAACGGAAGGCTACAGGCGTGCCGCGGAACCGCGTAGCAAGCCCCAGATCAGGCCCGCAAAGGCCAGGATGACGAGCATAGCACCGGCAGCGGCTATCGCCTGCGCGGAGCGTCCGCGCACATAGATTTCGGCCACAACCCCGAGCGGAAACACGCAAATCCCTGTGAGGAGGGCGATTGACAGCGTTCGTTTTCGCTTCTCCGGCAGATTGATAAGCGGATAGACGAGTGCCACCAGCAGTAGTACCGTGGCCAGCTTGATGATATGTGTATGAGCATCCACGATACGGGTCAAGGTGTAGCTCTTATTTTCAGCGACCTCGATAGCCTGCTGGGCATCGTTTTGCAAAGCCAGCTCTGCCGCTGTCCAGTGCACCCGGGACTGCAGCACCGGCAGAGTGTTGTATCGTACTGCGGCAGCGTGCCCCAATCCAACCACAATGCCGGTCGCAATCAGCCAGAGGGCGGCAGCCGTCAGGGCTCGTTGCCAGCTGCTCATGGTGCGTACCCGAGTTCATCGGCACCGGTCTGCCGCACTAACCCGCACAACATCGCGAACAATGCAATTATGCTCATGATGCCGAAAGTGTCGGCGAACCCCGCGGGCACCAGGCCGAAGATCGAGGCAGAGTAGGTACAGATCGGCATGACACCCCCGCCGATGCAGAACAGGATTGCCCACCGGCGCTTCCACCGGTCACTGAGGAGGACGAAATTCTGTACAAACCCCAGCAGCACCGCCATGGTTCCCATCTCGATGACATGCGAATGCGCCGCGGTGACGATCGCGATCTTGGATTGCAACGAACGGTGTGCGGTGATTGAACTGGTTGCAGCCGTGTTGTTCCGCGAGACCGCCGCCTGAAGCGCCGAATGCAATAAACTGATCTGCTGGGGCTCGTGTTGCGTGACAAACACCCAGGCATAGTAGAAGCCGAAAACCATTCCGGCCAGTATGAGGAGGGCTCCAATCCGCAGCAAGATTTGGCTGCTGGCCGACGACAATAGCCGGGATGTCTGAGCGTTGAAGTTGCTTCTGGAGGAAATTCCGCGCAATCCTGCGATCGTTCCGAGAACACCGACGAGGACTAGCGTGCCCCCCGCAGCCGAAGCTATCAAAATCGCATCGCGCACTGGTGGAGTGGTCCAATAGCTCACAAAAACCGACACGCTTTGGATCAGGCCGCCTGCCACAATGCACAAGGCCAGAGCAAGGCGAACCCGCTCCGAATATTTGTTCAGCGGCTGCAGTAGCGCCAGGACAATTGCCAGGAAGCCGTACGCTATCAGGTGCGAGTGCGTATCCATGATGCGCCCACGACGCTCAAGCAGTTCCTCAATACGGCCGTAGTCGGTGCTAGCCGCGGCCAGATCTCGCTGCTCGATGGCAGGAATCATGCTTCCAATCCATTCCCTGCGAATCTGTGCTGACGCTGCGTGCGATATGAAGATTGCGAAAACTTCTCCCAGCAGCATGCCGGAGAGGATGAGGGCAATGCCTCCGAATACCAGGAGTCGCGTCACGGGCGAGCGTCGGTCGCTAACTGGCGCAGTTCCAGGGGCATTCATTTGTAGAAATTGTCGATTGCGTTCTTAACCCAGTTCGGATTATCCCAATCTTTATACTTGGCGCGGATTTCTGGCTCGAGTCCCTTTTCCGCTTCTGCCAGAGCGTTTCCTTGCGATTTCATTTGCTGGACTCGATCGCGGACGAACTCAAGGTACTCGCGCATCTTGGTGATCAGGCTTGCGTCGCCAACTTCGCCGTGCCCCGGTACCACAATGGCCGGATTCATCTTCTCCATGCGCTCGAGCATCTTGATCCAGTTGCCGCCGTTCGCATCTGCATCGGGCATGATGGGGAAGAAGCGGTTGACGACCACGTCCCCACCAAACAAGATCCTCTGCTTGGGAAGAAAAACGAATTCATCCCCCCGGGTATGGGCAGGTCCCCAGTGCAGTAGTTGGACGGGAATATCGCCGAGATCGACCTCCGCTTCTTCGCGGAAGGTTACGTTAGGCATTCTCATGCGTACCGGTTTCAGCAGGCCAGCAATTTCAGGGCTGAAGCCGTTGAACATCCTGATAATATCTGCGCTCTTTTCCATCAACTCGGTTTTCTGCGCCATCGGATAGATGATGGTTGTGCCAGAAGGAAATGCCTGCGCACCCATTCCATGCTCGGGATGGAAGTGGGTCACGGTCAGGTAAGCGACGCGTTCACTGGTGATCTTCTTCACCTCGTCCAGCACGGTCTCCGCATTCTTCGGGCCCATGCCGGTATCGATGACCAGCACGCCATCCCGGCCAACGATGATCCCGATGTTTGGAACCAGATTGACCCTCTGGTCCGGTATTACGTAGATGTGTTCGGCGATTTCGCGTGTCTTCCCCGAGGAGACGAGCGGCGTTTGGTTCTGTGCGCAAACCACTGTGGCGAGAACCATAACGATCGGCGCGACAGCGCAACTTGTACGACGATTCATCTTTTATTTTTTGCAATTGTCAATCGCTGTTGACGAAGCCAGTCAGTGTACATCGAGACACAGCAGCGAACAACTACGTGGAAACCTACGTGGAAACCTAGCATGGTAGAAAAATACGGATGTGACCTTCTCGGGCGCTCTCCAAATGGCGGGAGACATGCAGCACTTTGGTCCTTACTTCGGACGAAAGGTTTGTGGCATCCTGGTTCTTCTACCGGGGGATTACCTCAAACGACGCGCCGCGAAGTCGTAACCGGAAGCACTTTGTCGTCACGACCACAGTGGCGTCGAACGCTAATCCGTAATGTCGGTCGCCGGCGGGGACACAGGTTCAGGGCGGTTCCGGGTTCTTGCCGGTCGGAGCCCACGTGGCCCGCGGACCCATGCGGCGACTTCTCAAACCGCCGAGTCGCCGCGTTTGTGCTGGCGCAAAGAGGGACGATTCAGCCACAGCACATTTACACAACAATAAGGTGAACAACCATAGCTTTACATGAGCAAAACGCACAGCCA
>Ga0209804_1002702_pt1 | contig 10590 bp, 11 predicted proteins | sample GraSoiAngelo_139_FD_185896 | JGI IMG/M metagenome (GOLD analysis project Ga0209804, IMG submission 185896) | Grasslands soil microbial communities from the Angelo Coastal Reserve, California, USA - 14_0929_12_20cm (SPAdes) (version 2) | ecosystem: Environmental > Terrestrial > Soil > Grasslands ... | reverse complement strand
CAGGCGTCCCTGCTCCAGCGCGGCGACGACGGCACGGACGATCTCGTCCACGACCTCTTCACCCGCGAGGTGGCCACCGATGCAAAGCGCGTCGCATCCCGCGACCAGGGCGCCGACGGCGACATCGGCGACGTCGCGGCCATCGCTCAGGCCGCGCATCTCGAGCGCGTCGCTGACGGCAAGACCACTGAAGCCCAGCTCTTCACGCAGCAGGCCGGTCATGACCCGCCGGCTGATGGTCGCGGGCCGGTCATCGATGGTTGGCGCGGCGATGTGCGCGCTCATGATCGCCTGCACTCCGCAGCCGATCGCCGCGCGGAACGGCGCCAACGCGCGCACGTGTGGGTCTTCTTCCACCACCGGCAACCCGAGGTGGGAGTCGACCGAGGTGTCGCCGTGGCCTGGAAAATGTTTGGCGCACGCCGCGACGCCGGAACCCTGCAGGCCCGTGATCCACGCGACGGAGTGCGCGGCGACGGCCGCCGCGTCCGAACCGAAGGAGCGGACGCCGATGACGGGGTTCTGCGGGTTGGTGTTCACGTCGACCACCGGGGCGAGGTCGAGGTCGATCCCCACCTCGGCCAGCTCAGTGCCGATCGCACCCGCAACCTCGCTGGTGAGGGATGGATCACCGGCGGCGCCGAGGGCGAGGTTGCCCGGGTAAGAGCTTCCCGTCCTCGCCTCCAGGCGCGTGACGTCGCCGCCCTCTTCGTCGATCGCGATCACGAGCTCCGGGCGCTCCGCGTGCAGCTCTTTGTTCAAGGCCGCCAGCTGCGCCCGGTCCTCGACGTTGCGTCCATAGAGAACCACCCCGCCCAAACCGGACGCGACGCGACCAAGCACCCAGTCGGGAGCTGAGGCGCCGGCAAAGCCCGGCAGCAAGCATCGCAAGACCAGGTCCTCGATCTTGCTCATCCCTTGACCGCGCCCGCGGTCAGGCCGCCGGCCAGGTAGCGCTGGAGGACTAGGAAAAAGGCCACCACCGGAACCCCGGTCAGCGTCGCGCCGGCCATGAGCGGCCCCCACTGCGGACCGTGGTTCGTCGTGAACGAAGCCAGCCAGATCGTGAGTGTCTGATTGTTGGGGCTGGAGAGCAGGACATAGGCGACGATGTACTCGTTCCAGGCCTGGATGAACCCGAAGATCGCGGTCGCCACGAGACCGGGGCCAACTAGCGGGAACGTGATGCGGAAGAAAGAACCAACCCTGCTGCAGCCGTCGATCATCGCAGACTCCTCGAGCTCGACCGGTATGTTGGCGACGAACCCACGCAGCGTCCAGATCATGAAAGGAAGCACGACCGCGAGGTAGATCGCGATCACCCCGGGCAGCGCATCTGTCTGGCCTGCGCGATCGAGCATCAGGTACAGCGGGATGATGAGCGCGTTCAGGGGCACCATCTGGACTCCGATGATCATCACAAGGAACGCGGTTCGGCCCTTGAAGCCGAATCGAGCGGTACCGACCGCCGCGAGGAAGGCGACCGTCAGCCCAAGCACCAGCATTACGGCAACGACGATCACGCTGTTCTTGACGTCCTCCAGGAAGTAGGGACGGCTAATCGCGTCCGTGAAGTTCTCCAGCGTGAACGGTGCCGGGATCCATTTCGGCGTCAGGCTGAGGATGTCGCGGCCCGGTTTGAAGGCCGTGGCGACCATCCAGTAGATCGGGAACAACATCACGGCCGCAACTGCGACGCCGGCGGCGTCATACAGCAGCTGTTTGGCCCGCTGCCCCACGTTGAGCCGGAAGCCGACCTCGGTCGCCGCACGCGCGCGCCCGGTCCGTACGCCCTGCGCGGTCCCCGGCGCGATCATGCGATCTCCGCCACCTTGACCGTCTCCCTCACGTAGAAGAAGGTGACCACAACGAGGACGAGCACGAGTACCACGGCAATCGCAGCCCCCAATCCATATTGGGTCACCCCGAACGACTCGCGGTAGGCGTAGATCGCGATCGTGTAGTAGTCGGCGCTCGGCCGTGCGTTGAGCATCACGTAGATCTGGGTGAACACCCCGAAGTCCCAGATCGTGGAGAGGCAGGTCACGATCAGGAAGATGGGCTTGAGCATTGGCGCGGTCACAAACCAGAACCTCTGCCATGCCCCCGCGCCGTCGACATGCGCCGCGTCGACCACATCGCTCGGCACCTGGAGCAGGCCGGCGAACAAGGTGATCGTGACAAACGGGATCGCGCCCCAGACGACGATGACGACGAAGACCGACCAGCCCTGGATCGGGTCGTCAAACCAGTTGTGGTGGATGAAATTGCCCACATGAAGCTGGGTCAGCAGGTAGTTGATGACGCCGAACTCGTAGTCGAACATCCACTGCCAGATGTCGACGGAGACGATCACAGGCGTCGTCCAGACGAACACAAGAGCGCTCATCACGATGATGCGGACCGCCTGCCTCACCTTGAGCAGCAAGAGTGCGATCAGCGTGCTGAGGCTCACCGTCAAGGCGACGCACACCAGGGTGAACAGGAGAGTGCGGAGGATGACCTGATGGAAAAGCGGATCGGCCAGGATCCTCAGGTAGTTGCCGGCGCCCACCCAATCGCCCGCATGGGCGATGAGCTCGCGAAGACCGTAGTGCTGAAGGGAAAGCCAGACCAGCATCCCGAGCGGAAAGGCGAGGATGCCGGCGATGACGGCCACGCTCGGGCTGATCAGCGCGTAGGGAAGAAGGTTGGCCCGGAACCGGCCCGGGCGACGGGGAGCTGATTCGAGGTCCGGCGCCGTGATCGCCAATCCCATCGAACCAGCCCCCTTATTGCCGAAGATTCTTGCGGTTCTAGCCGCCGCCGTTCAGGAGCGTAGTGATGCGGCTGCTGGCCGACGCCGTGGCGTCGGGAATCGCCTGCTGCTTGGTGAATATCTTGACGAGCATGTCCGGAAGGACGTTTGCGTTCTCGACGCTGGCCCAGTTTTGTGAGTTGGGAACGAACTTGCTGTTCTTGGCCGCGCCGTAGAACGTCGCGTTGATGCCGGTGCCGAGGTTGAGCATCGAGGTCGTGTTGGGGATGACGCCGCCGACGGTCGCCATCTCAGTCATGTGCTTGTTGTTGGTGAACGTGGCGACCCATTCGTTGGCCAGGTCTCGGTGCTGGCTCTTGGCCGCGATACCGAGGTCGGAGCCGCCGAGGAACACCGGGGCCGTCTGGCCGGCCGTGTGGCTCGGGATCGGGAATGCGCCGAGCTTGTCCTTGAGACTCGGGTCGCCGGCTTTGGGGTCGGTGATGACGCCGACTTCCCAGCCGTTGGCGATGATCATCGCGATGTGGCCCTGCGCGAAGGCCGCGTCCTGCTTCGCCTCGTCTCCCGTCTTGTCCGCGCGGGAGAGCGCCGCGACCAGGCTGTTGAGCTTGGTCAGACCCTGCTGCGAGCTCGACGAGTTGAGCGAGCCCTGCCACTTGCCGCCGGACTGCGTGGCGATGTCGCCGCCGAAGTCCCACACGAACGGCAGCGCGGCGTACCAGTACTTGCCGGGGAAGTAGAGCGCCGAGAAGTTCGGGTCCGAGCTGTGGGCCGCCATCAGCTTCTGGCCCACCGTGAGCAGCCCGTCCATGCTGTCGGGAGGCTGGACGTTGGCCGCCGTGAAGAAGTCTTTGCGGTAGATGATCGCGCGGCTCCCCGCGTAGTACGGGACGCAGTAAAGCTTGCCGGACACGCTGCAGGAGTCCGTCAGGGACTGCAGCCACGTGCCGGAGTTGTCGAAGGACGACTTCTTGCCGCTGATGTCCTCGAGCGCCCCGGCCGCGGCGTACTTGGCCACCAACGTATTGCCGAGCTCGATCACGTCCGGTGGGCTGCCGCCCGCGAACGCAGTGTCGAGCTTGGTGCCGATCTCACCCCACTGCTGGATTTCGACGTTGACCGTCACGTTGGGGTATTTGGCTTTGAAGTCGGAGTTGACGCCGTCGACGACACTCTGGGGCGCGCTGCCGTTCATGAGCCAGACCGTGAGGGTTCCGGATTGGTTCGCCGGGTTATTGCCGGTGGTGCCGCCACAAGCGGCGGCCACCAGCGCCGCGGCGAGCCCGAGGACGCTTAACGATGCTTTTCGCAGTTTCATCTAGGCGATTTCCCCCTATTTCTTGAATGTGGCGCGGGAGCGCCGTGCGGTTGGTCGCCTCGACGATCCCTCGCGGGCGCAGGCGAGCCGCGCGTGGCGCCGGCCGAGCGCCCGTTGCGGCTTCTCTGCGGTACGAGGTCGGCGACCAGGCGATATCGGTCGCCGCGGTAGATGGAGCGGACGAACTCGACGATCCGCCCTGACTCGGAGACGGTCGTCCGCTCGAAGAGAAATGCCGGGGTGTGGAGCGGGACCCCGAGGACCTCGGATTCGTCCTCGTTGGTCACGGTCGGCTCTATGGATTGGGTGCCCGAAGCGACGGTGATGCCGTACCGCTCACGAAGCAGCTCGTAGAAGGAGCGGCCTTCGAAGTCGGCGCGGGTGAGGCCAGGCACGAGGGCCTCCGGGACGTGAAGGATCTCCATCGCCATGGGCATCGAATCGGCGAGTCGGAGGCGCTTGACGCGGAACAAACGCGCCTCGGGAGAAACGCCGAGACGATGGGCCAGGCGCGCGCCGGCGAGCGTCGACGTGAGCTCGAGGGTGCGACTTCCGGGTGTCATGCCACGCCGGCGCATGTCGTCGCTGAACGAGGTCAGAGTCAGCGGCTGAGCGATCTTCGGTTCGGTGACATAGGTGCCGCTGCCGTGACGCCGGTCGAGATAGCCGTCCCGGACCAGGTCGTCGAGGGCGGCTCGCAGCGTCAGGCGGGAAACGCCGAGGTCGGTCGCCAGCTGGCGCTCGGCCGGGATCGGCTGACCGACCTCGAGCGACTCGACGAGGTCGAGGACGCGGTCGCGCGTCTCCTCCTGCTTACTCACGCCCGGCCCGCAAGTGGTATTGGCCTCCAGCCCAACTCATCCGCGAAAGTTAAGCACAGATTTGGCAAGTGGTCAATACCACTTTTCGCGCCGAGGTAGGGACCCCGGGCCCCGGCACGGAGGGGTCAGGTAGTGGGCGGGCCGCCCGGGTTAACTGATTGAGACTCGCCGCGAGGCGAGCAGCAAATCATCTGGAGGTTGTGGGGATGCAACTCATCGGGTTTCTCATCATGGGGGCCATCGTCGGCTGGCTCGCCGGCAAGATCATGAGCGGGCACGGCTACGGGATCATCTGGGACGTCGTGCTCGGCATCGTCGGGTCGTTCCTGGGCGGGTTCATCTTCTCGGTCCTCTTCGGGACCCAACCGACCGGCCTGGTGATCTCGTTCATCGTCGCGCTGCTCGGGGCCGTCGTCCTGGTCGGGATCGTGCACATGATCAAGCGGGAGCCGATCCGCACGGCCTGAGCGCGAGGGGGAGCTTCCCTAAGCCGGGCCCATCTCGGAGCTGAAGCGGCACGTCCACGTGCCGCTGATGTTGACCTTCTGGTTCGGGTCGTCCGTCCAGCCGAGCGAACCGCTGACCTTTCCGGAGTGCAGTCCCCCGCCCCCGATCTGATTCCTCCCGTCCGACACGACCGTGAGCTGGGCGGTGCCGGCGAACATCGACTCGGCTGCTCCCCCCACCGCTATCGGTGAAAGCAGGGTTCGCGCCGTGTAGGTCGACGGACCGTGATATTCCTGCACGGCCTTGTCGGTTGTGAACGACACGTAGTACCAGACGCCGTGCGACTCAAAGTACGTCGCGAACTCGTAGATCATCTTTCCGTCGGGGCCGGAACCGAAGCCGCATGACTGCGGGCGTCCTGTCGTGATGTGGTCGCTGATCGCACCCTGAAAGTCAAGCGACTCGTCGGCCTGGGGGAAGCTGAGAGGGGTCAGCGGCTGCCCCTTCCCCGGTTTTCCGGTGTCAAGCGATGCCGGCGCCGGAATCGAGACGTTGGCCGAGTACCGGTACACGCCCACGTTGACCTGGAGCTGATACGAGGCCGCGGAGGCGGGCCTGATCCAGGTCTGGTCGAGCCTGGTCTGGTTCGCGCCGGTGGGTACGGCGTCGAGGGTCGTGGGCTTGACCGGCAAGCCATCCGGGCCGACCAATACCACCGTGGAATCCGTGATGGTGAATGGACCTGCGCCGTCGAACACCGCCCGGAGGTGGATGACGCTGGGCGTCAGCTCAAAGGCCTCGACCGTGACTTTCCAGGTCCCGACGGCGGTGAGCTTGGGGGTCAAGGGCAGCGGCGTCGCGCCGCGGACGGGCAAATCGGCGGAGAAGGTCCAGCTGCCCGGACTTACGGACGGCGAACCCAGCTGCGCAAATCCGGTGATGGTGATCGTCAGGTGAGTGGTCCCACCGCCCGCGACGTGTGGCCCTTGCTGAAAACCGACGACCTGGTCCCCGGCGGCGCCGCTCGCGCCGAAGTACCCCGCGTTGATGGGCCCTTTCTCGTCCGACAGCTGAACCTGAGGTGAGCCCGCGTCCGGCAGCGTGCGGAACACGAGCACGATCCGTGACGGATCTGCGTAGCCGGCGATTAGCGTGACCGTGCGGCCGCTACTAGTCGAGACCAGGTGCAGCGGTGTGACCGCGTTCGCGGCCGCGGTCAGGCCTCCGGCGGCGAGATCCGCCTCGGGAAGCAAGAACTGCGGGCTCGGCCCCGTGACCACCGGCGCAGCGGTCGGCGGAGGCGACGGATTGGCTGGCCGGGTCGGGCGCGTGGACTGAGCCCGGACATAGACGAAGCTCACGACGATGAGCACGGTTAGGACGGCCGCGATAGCGCCGATGAGGCGCGGATGTGCCGGCGAAGGGGGCTCGCCGACTCGGGCCAGGACCTTGCCGGTCAGCGTCGGGGGATAGTCGGTCTCCCCGACCGCGTCGCGAATCCGGTTCCGAATCTCGGTCTCATTCACCGGCGACAATCTCCGGGCTGAGGCGAAGGCGGTCGAGCGCTCTATAGGTGCGCGACTTCGCCGCCTTGGTGGTCGTCTTCATGACCTGGGCCACCTCCTCGAAGCTGAGGTCGAGGTAGTAGCGGAGCACGAGCGCGAGGCGCTGGTCTTGCGGTAGGCGGTAAAGCGCGCGGCGAAGGTCCGCGTGTCGCGCATCTGGCTCAGCCGGCGCATGCGGCCTGAAAGCGAGCTCGCCGCCCGACCGGATCACCGACCACCATCGCGCCCGGCGCTGGCGCCGGCATTCGTTGGCCACGATGGCGAGCAGCCAGGGCTTCATCTCGGCGCCGGCCCTGAACCTTGCGAAGTGCCGCCATGCCTTGGATGTCGCCTCCTGGACCGCATCTTCCGCGTCGGGTTGGGAGCGAAGCATCGCCACGGCGAGCCGGTATGCGGCCGGCAGCACAGGCTCGACCAGCGCGACGAAAGCAGCCGCGTCGCGGGTGGTCGCCTCATGCGTAGAGGCGGCTATCACTCTCTCCGTACTATCCCCCACAGCTCCGAAAAGTCCCGACCGACCATCATGATCACGCAATGCCCTCCGACACCACGGTCCTTCTCTTCGCCCTGGCCACCTTTCTCCTGACGGTCTCGCCCGGGCCGGGCGTGCTGTATGTCACCGCCCGGAGTTTGGCCCAGGGAAGGCGCGCGGGTTTTGCCTCGATGTTCGGGATCGAGTTCGGCGAGGTGGTGTGGATCGCCGCCGCGGCGACCGGCGTCGCCGCTCTCCTCTCCGCTTCGGTCACAGCGTTGGATGCGCTGCGCTTCGCCGGTGCCGCCTATCTCGTCTACCTCGGCATCCAACGGTGGCGACAGGCCGGCGTGGTGACGGCGCCGTTGCCCGCGCCGCTCGGCAGGATCTTCCTCCAGGGTTTCGTGACGCAGCTTCTCAACCCGAAGGTAGCGGTGTTCTTCGTCGCGTTCCTGCCCCAGTTCTTGAACACCACGCAGGCAATCGCGCCCCAGGTCATGGTGCTGGGCATCGTCTACATCGCGATCGCGATCGCGGTCGATGCGACTTACGTGCTCGCGGCCGCGGCCGTGTCGCGTCGCTTCATGCGAAGCCCCGTCGCGCAGGTCCGCACGGGTCGAGTCGCGGCCGCGACCTATGTCGCGCTTGGACTCACGGCCGCGGCGACCGGCGTCAGGAAGCCGTAGGCGTTGCGTCGGGCGAGGCCGGCCTGCCCAGGGGCGCCCTCGCCGCGGCAACGATGATCGGGATCCCGAGCACAAGTCCAAGGCATGTCAGCGAGATCACGATTCCATCCGCGAGGGCGACCCATCGCGCCCATGGGGAGCGGCGGGCAACGCCGACAATAGCCACGATCGCGAGCCCGAAGAGGGCCACGAAGACGAGCCAGAAGATGATCCCTGCGACGAAGTTCGGGTCCTCTCTTGCAGAGGCCTGGCTCAGGTTCTGGACCTCGCCCAGAGTTCCAAACAGGCTCAGCAACCCCGTCAACCCTGCGTCCAGTCCGAGGAAGACGAGCAAGAACGTCCGCAGGCCCGGCGACGGCGCCCAGCCGGATGTCGCGGGCGGCGGGATGGAGTAGTAGTAGCTCGGCGGGCCCTGCGGCGGCTGGGGCACCGGCGCCTGGTTCGCCGGCACCCACTTCGCGCCGTCCCACCACCACATCAGGTCTGGTGACCAGCGCGGGGTCGTTCGGTCAGGCGGTTGCTGCATCCGGGCAATGGTGCCAGCTATGGATGCGCCTGGGGCGCCTTCCGGCAGACTGTGCACTGAGTTGCGCACACTGCTCACCGTCACCGGCAAGACACCCTCGATGCGCGTCGAGGACATCGTGCGCTGCTTTGACGAGGCGCACGAGTCGGGTTTCTGGCTCGACATCGAAGCGCCTGAGGAAGCCGACTATGAGCTGCTCGAAAAGACTTTCAAGTTCCATCCCCTGACCATCGAAGACATCCGCCACCAGAACCAGCGGCCGAAGGTCGACGAGTACCCCGAATACAACTTCACGGTCATCTTCGTCGCGGTCTGGGAGAACGACGAGATCGCCCTGCGCGAGCATCACCTATATGTAGGCGCGCACTACCTCATCACTGTCCACCAGGAGCCGTCGACACAGCTCAAGGAGCTCGCGGAGAGGGTTCACAAGAGCCCGGACCTGACTCACGGAAAACCGGCTTTCCTCACCTATCTCGCGATCGACGCCCTCGTCGACGCAACCTTTCCGGTTCTCGAGAATCTCGATGACGAGGTCGACAAGCTCGAGGACGAGATCACCGAGAAGGCGACACAGGATTCGCTCCAGCGCATCTATCACCTGAAGCACTCGGTCACGGAGCTGCGCAGGTTTCTAGGTGCGCAGCGAGACGTTTTCCAGGCCCTGATCACGCACGGCATCCACCTGCAGCAGGCGGACATGACGCTGTACTACCGCGACGTCTACGACCACATCGTGCGGCAATACGAGACCGCGGACTCGCTGCGCGACTTGCTGACGAGCGCGATGGACGTGTACCTGTCGACCGTCTCCAACCGGCTCAACCAGACCACGAAGGCGCTCACAGTCATCGCCAGCCTGTTCCTGCCCTTGAGCTTCCTGACCGGCTTCTACGGGATGAACTTCGCTTATCTCGTCGGCGTGCTCGAGACACCGACCAATGCGTTCCTGGTCGGGATCGCGACGATGCTGATTGCCACGTTCATCCAGCTCTACCTGTTCCGTCGCCGCGGCTGGCTATGACGTGAGCGACTGCTGCTCGCCGAAGGGTTATCGGTGGGTCTTCAGCGAGCGGTCCGCCCGCGCCGAAGCGCGCAAGTACCGTCGCCGGGGCCTGGATGGGACGTCACGCCGGATCGTGGAGTTCTTGAAGGCGCAGGGCGTCGACGGACAGACGGTGCTCGAGGTGGGAGGCGGCATCGGCGCCATCCAGATCGAGCTGCTGAAGGCCGGGGCGGCGCGCGCGGTCAGCGTCGAGCTGACGCCCACGTACGAGGACGTCGCCGCCGGCCTGCTCAGCGACGCGGGGTTGACCGATCGTGTCGAGCGCAGGGTGATGGACTTCGCGCAGGCATCGAGCCAGGTCGACGGCGCCGACGTCGTGATCATGAACCGCGTCATCTGCTGCTATCCGGACATGGCGCGCCTGGCCGGCGCCGCCGCGGACCACGCGCGGCAGATGCTCGTCATGAGCTATCCCACGGGAGCGTGGTGGATGCGCGTCGCACTGGGCCTCGGCAACTTCGTGCTGTGGCTGCTGCGCCGCGAGTTCCACGTGTTCGTTCACCCACCGAAAGAGATCATCGCGACCGCGACGCGGCGCGGCCTCGAACCGGTGCTCGACCAGCAAGGCGCTCTGTGGACGGTCGCCGCCATGCGCAGAACCGCCTAGCGACCTTTCAGGGCCGGCACGATCTTGTCTTTCCAGTAGTCCGGGTCGTTGGGGATCGGGCGAGTCGGCGGAAGGTCTGGCGACACGGACTTGAATCCCGCGCCGGTGTCGAACATGGCGCACGATTCGCTCGACCCGATCAGACCCGCATCGACGAGCGCCTTCAGGCCTGCCGTGGCAGCCGCGGTTTCCAGGCTTGGGTAACCGAGGCCGAGCGAGCCCAGGCGCTTCTGCGTTGCGAGAATCTCCACCTCCGGCACCGCGACCGCGCCGCCGCCCGACTTACGCAGGCTGTCCAGGATCAGGAAATCGCCGACCGCGGCG